>Ga0209804_1002327_pt1 | contig 11560 bp, 10 predicted proteins | sample GraSoiAngelo_139_FD_185896 | JGI IMG/M metagenome (GOLD analysis project Ga0209804, IMG submission 185896) | Grasslands soil microbial communities from the Angelo Coastal Reserve, California, USA - 14_0929_12_20cm (SPAdes) (version 2) | ecosystem: Environmental > Terrestrial > Soil > Grasslands ... | reverse complement strand
GATGCAATTCGAACCATTCCACCGAGTATGTGACGAGCGTGCCAGCAATCGCGCCAATCACAAGGGCCGCGAGCGGGTTAACGAACGCGCAGGAAGCACTACTGGCCACCAGTCCGCCAACCCAGCCATTGGCACTGATGGAGACATCGGGCCGGCCAAAACGCATGCCCGTGATCAAGACGGATGCGAGAATGGCAGCGCCGGCAGCAAGCGCTGTATTGATGGAAATCAGAACAATGCGCCCCGGGGCCGCGCCTGCAAACAAGATAGCGCCGGCGGAGTTGAGTCCCAGCCATCCGAAGAAGGCCAGGAAACAGCCCAACAAAATCAGAACGGCGTTGTGGCCGGGGATGGCGGTGGGCATCCCTTCGAGCGAATACTTGCCGCGTCGCGGGCCGAGAATCCAGGCGATGGCCAGCGCCGTGAGGCCGCCCACGGCTTGGATCGTGCCGCTGCCTCCGGCATCGATAACGCCGCGGCCCATTCCGGAATTTGTTCCGAGCTGCGCGAGCCAGCCGCCGCCCCAGACCCAATGCGCGAAGAGTGGATATGTCCATCCAGCCAAGAGCGCCGTGGAAGCACAGGCGGCAGATAGTCTCCAGCGGTCCAGGCACGCACCCAGCGGGATCAGCGCAGCCAATCCCACACTGAAGATCTGCAGGCCTGCGGCGAGAGAAATGGGGGCGCCATCGAATTGAATCGCGCGAAGAAAAAATGGGCTGCGCGCGAGCCAATTCCATGGTTGTCCCGCAACGGCGATCACGTGGGCCGGAGCTCCGATATATCCTTGCCATGCGAATCCGCAGATGGTGTACACAGCGACCGCAACCGCGAAGATGCAGAGCGAGGTAAGCAGACAGTGTGCGGCACTGCGTGAACGGCCGAGTCCGGTATTGATCAGCGAGAGCCCCGCGACCGAGAAGGGCGCGAGAAGAATCAGGACGATGAGGAGACCAATTTCTGCGGTCGAGATGGGCAAGAGCACGGAGGTCACTCTTTTTCCCGGCCTACGAGAGGATTCGAACGGATGACGAGCGTGAAGCCGATGATTTCGACGCCAACTCCAGCAAGCACGAAAATCACTCTCGCGTTCGCGGGTAGGAGAAGAACAACGGCGGCCACGACGATGGCCCATCCGGCGAGCAGCAGTAGAAAGCCGGCAAGTTTCATGCACATCCTCTGCGCCAGGGAGAAGAGCTTGCCCAAGCGTATCGGCAATATCACATAACTTAATAGTTTCGGCTATCAAAGTTTGCACCGCGAAACCACGGCGAAGAGAGCCGAGTGCCGACAGTTCGGCGCGTATCAAAAATCCCGATGGGTTTGATCGAAACGTTGCGTTTTGCGTTGTGCAGCCGTGCGGCTATTCTTGCGGCGCTCGCGGCTGGGACGCTCCGGGCAGCAGGAAATCCACGACGAGAGAGGCAATCTTAGATGGCCGAAAAAAGCACCACGGAGATGAAAGCCACCTTGGGCCTCACAGGGTTGACGATGAATGCTATGGCGCTCATCGCACCGGGGGCCTTCTTATGGCTGACGTTCTCGATCCAGGCGACTACCGGGGTAACGGCCCCGGCGATGTGGATCGGAATTCTATTCGCGCTGATACTTTGTTTGGCGACCGCAGTTTGTTATGCCGAGCTGGCCAAGCTTTACCCAGGGACCGGGAGTTCCTATTACTTCGCCGAGCAATCGTTCCTGAACCATGACAAGCATTGGCGCTATGCCCGGCTATCGAAGTTTATCGTCGGGTGGGCGTCGCATCTTTACTACTGGATCTATCCGGGTGTGATGGTGGCAGTGACGGGGATCTTCTGCGGTTACATCGTTGGCACGCTGTATCCCAACTTCATGAGCGCCACCAACCCTGGAACGATGTTCGAGATGGTGGTTGCAGTGCTGTTTTCGCTGGGGGTCGCGTACATCGCACACCGAGGTGTTACAGGCTCGACGGCGGTAAACATTGCCATTAACGTGATTCAGATCAGCGCGCTTTTGGTCTTTTCTGTTCTCGCGATTGGGTATCGCCTGAATCATCCGCCGGGAAGCGTGGCCTATCTGTTTGATTCGGTGTCCGGCGAGGCTTACACCTACGAATTTGCCACGACGCAGACCACGGCGAATGGGCAAACGACGGAAACGATCCTGCGCGATGCCAACATGGTTCCGCAGCCGAAGATGGGCGCTGACGGGAAGCCGGTGCCCTATCAGATCAGCTATCCGGATAAGGATGCCATGGGCAACTTCCTTACATATGCGAGCGGCAGCTCAGTCGTGAAAATGCATAACTTCGGGTGGATGTTCGTCCAAGCGACGGTAGCCATCCTGATTCTGGTCGGCTTCGAGTCAGTGACGTCGATGGGCGGCGAAGCGATCAATCCTAAGCGCCATGTGCCCATCGCGGTCATCACCTCATTACTGGTTCAAGGAGCCTTTTGTTATCTCATCGAGTATTTTAGTGCGAATTACTTCCTAAATAGCGGCTACACGATGCAGAACGCTGCAGGATCGTCGGCGCCCATTGGGGACATGATGATCGTTGTGGGCGATGCATTATTGGGTTCCGGCCGCGGTCGCATCTTCATGTTGATCGAGTCTGTGACCGTATTCCTGGCGCTGATCGGCACGACGCTCTCCTGCATCAACACCGGAGCACGCGTGACCTATGCGATGGGCAAGGACCAGGAAGTGCCGGAGCACTTCGGCATACTGCATGAGAAGAACCTCAGCCCGCACCGCGCCATTTGGGCTCTGGCGATCATTTCAGCGGTCATCGGGTGCATCGCATTGCTCATGCCGTTCGGCGATGCGGGAGCCATTGTGGACTCAGCGATCGCAACTTTACCGCATGGGTTCTGGTCCAGCGTTTGGTTCGCCACCAGCCACGATCACATGGCGGCGCTGCCGCAATCGCTCCTCACAATAACGCTGGCGTCCAACTTCGGGACCTTCCTGCTTTACATGTTGAGCTGCGTGATTTGCATCGTCGCTTATCAGGGACATCCGAACTTCAGCGCGATGCGCCACCTGTTCATTCCCGTATTCGGAGTGCTAGCTAACCTCGCCTGCATGATCTTTTACCTAATCGGGCCATTCCTGGGGTACGGCACGAAGATGGAACCGCTGCTGGCGCTGGGAATTGCGGCGGTCTGGGCCATTTACGGTGCGATTTACTTCACTCGGGCAAGCAGGGCGGCAGGCCGGGCGACTTTCGTCGCGAGCCGCGCCGGGAGGGCCTGATCGAGAAGAAAATGTGAGTGGGAAGCAGATCGGGGCGGACGCAGCGAGCGCAGACGAGCGCGACAGACGTTCGCCCCGATCGTATTTGCGGAGTTACCATGTTTGAGGTTTACCGAGGACAGAGGTTGGGGCGCGGCGGACCGATTCCCGCCGCGCTGCGGCCGTTTGAAGACTCCATGCTGGAGATCGACTTCGCTGAACTCTCCGATGTCGGGCGCGTTCGCGTGGAAAATGAAGACTATCTGGGCCACGTGGCTCCGGATACGCCGGAACAGGCGCGCAGCCATGGATGGTTGTTTGCGGTTGCGGACGGGGTCGGAGGGCATGAAAAAGGCGAGGTGGCGTCGCGCATGGCGATCGAGACCCTGGTGGAGGGATTTCGCGAGGCGAGCAGAGGGGAGCCGCTGAGCGGCTTATTGGAGAAGCTGGTGCGGAGGGCGAACACGCGGGTACTCGATGCCGGGATGAATTCGGGAATGGCCACTACTTTGGTGGCGTGCGCGTTGCGTTACGATCGCGCGGTGATCGCGCACGTCGGCGATTCGCGGTGTTATCTGGTCCGCGGAAAGGCTGCCACGCTCCTAACGCGCGATCACACGATCGCGAACGAGCACGCCCGGCTGGGCTTGCTCTCTTCGGAAGAAGCGGCGGAAGCTGAAACGCGGCACATATTGAGCCGTTCGCTGGGAAGCGAGCTTTCGGTGAGCGCGGAGGTAAGCGAGCGTCAGGTTCTCCCGGGGGACGTTTTGCTGTTATGCTCGGACGGGCTGCATGGGGCGCTTTCGGCTGGAGACATCGCCAGCGTGGTGACCGAAGCGGCGGATGTGGAACTCGCCGCACGGAGGCTGGTTGCGCTTGCCAACGAAAAGGACGGCAGCGATAATGTCACCGCCCAAGTGGTCCGCGTTCAGAATGTGGAGCGTGTGGGCATGTACCGCGGGCGGCCCTATAAGCTGCGTTGATCTAGGGCTGGCGCCGGGCTCCCGGCTGTGACCCGCGCTCGCGATGACGTCACTCCGTCCCGGCGCCCAACTCGATCATTACCGCCTGGAAAATCTCGTTGCCCGCAGCGGGATGGCCTCGATTTATCGAGGAACCGACCTGCAAAGCGGGCGTCCGGTAGCCATAAAGATTCCCCATCCTGAAGTCGAGGCCGATCCTCTCTTCTACGATCGCTTCAAGAGGGAAGAGGAGATCGGCAAAAAGCTCGATCATCCCGGCGTGATGAAGGTGTACGGCGATGATGATCGCAGCCGTGTGTACATGGTGATGGAATGGGTGGATGGGCGGCTGCTGCGACAGATTCTGAGCGAAGAGAAAAAGCTTCCGATCGAACGCGCCGTGCGCATCACGCTGGGAATTTGCGAAGCTCTCGAATACATCCACACCAAGGGCGTGGTGCACCGGGACCTGAAGCCGGAAAACATCATGGTGGATCGCGAGGACCACGTTAAGCTCATCGATTTCGGGATTGCGGGAAGCGCGGGTATGCGGCGCCTGACGTTTGCGAAGCTGACGCGCACCATGGGGACGCCAGACTATATCTCGCCGGAGCAGGTCAAATCGAAACGAGGCGACGCGCGCAGCGATATTTACGCCTTGGGCGTGATGCTCTACGAGATGCTGACGGGCGAGGTTCCGTTCCACGGGCCGAACGCTTTTGCCATCATGAACGACCGGTTGCTGAATAATCCGGTGCCTCCGCGGGAACTGAATCCGCAGATTTCGCCGCAATTGCAGGAGATCATCTACCGGGCGCTGGAACGCAATCCCGCGAACCGTTACGCGAGCGCTCGTGAATTTGCGCATGATCTGCGCGACCCCTCGCAGGTGGGCGTGGCGGAAAGGCCGGAGCTGCGCGACTGGAAGAAGCGGCGCTCGCCCATGAGCCGCCGGATTCTCTTCTACATAATTCTCGCATTAATTCCCGTCGTGATTTTCGGACTTTTGTTGTACGTGGCCATGCAACACAAGTAGCCGCATTTTTCTGGCAGACAGAGGCGCACGGTGCAGTTTTCGCTTCCCTTGACGATGCTGATTGTGTTTGGCTCGGCCAAGGTCATCTCCGACCTTCTCGAGCGAGTGGGTCTGCCGGGAATCGCCGGCGAAATCCTAGCGGGAATCCTGATTGGTCCGAGCGTGATGAATTGGGTGGCGCCCAACGAAACAATTAGGGCGCTCTCAGACCTGGGCGTGCTGTTTCTGCTCTTCAGCATTGGTCTCGACGTGCAGTTGGCGGATCTGCTGCGCGTGGGCCTGCTCTCCACGTTGGTAGCGACTTTGGGAGAGGCGGTGCCTTTCCTGGCGGGATGGGGAATTCTGCTGGCGTGGGGCGGAACAGCGCATGCGGCGCTCTTCTTGGGCGCGGCGCTCGTAGCTACCAGCGTTGGTATTTCTGCTTCGGTGCTCAAGCGATGGGACCTTTTGCGCCATCCGGCCAGCCAGATCATTCTGGCCGCGGCGGTGATCGATGACGTGTTGGGACTGATCGTGCTAGCGGTGGTGAGTAGCGTGGCGCGCGGACGGTTCAATTTGGCAGAGATTGTTGTGACGGCGGGGCTGGCGACGACCTTTGTGGTGGTGACGGCGATCTGGGGAACGAGAGTGGTCTCGCGACTTTTTCCTCATTTTCATTCTCGCATTCGTGCTGATGAGGCGCAGTTCCAGGTAGCCATGGTGCTTCTGTTCAGTTTGGCGGTCCTGGCGTTCTATGCCGGTGTGGCGGCCATTGTGGGCGCGTTTCTGGCGGGGCTGGCCCTCGCGGACAGTGCCGATTCCCGAGTGCGCAATCTGACGCGTGGCGTGACCGAACTTCTGGTGCCGTTCTTCTTGGCAGGAATCGGATTGAACTTCGACGTAGGGATTTTCCGATCCCGATCGACGGTGCTGATGGCGCTGGTGATCCTGCTCGCGGCCATCGCGACGAAGGTGATTGGCTGCGGATTGGCGACGCTGTCGGTGGGATGGCAGACCTCGCTGCGCGTGGGGTTGGGCATGATTCCGAGGGGCGAAGTGGCTATGGTCGCGGCGCAGCTCGGTCTGAGTATGTTGATGCTGAGTGCGGCGGTTTACAGCGTGATTGTATTTGTGGTCGTGGCCAGCGCCTTGCTGACGCCGCCGTTACTGAAGGTTGCGTTCGGCCGGGCAGTTCATCAGGCACCATAGCCGAGCGCTATTTGCGAAGCGAAGCGGGCTCGGAGATTCGTTTAGGGGGGCGGCTTGCGGTATGCGGTTCCCGGGCGGCGGAAGCGGCCTCGTGAAGACGAAATTCCCTGTGCAGGGTAAGCATGGCGCGCTGCATGGCGTCTGCTTCCACCACGAGCGATATGTTGTACTCGGAGGAACCCTGGGCGATGGCGATGATGTTGATTCCTTCCCGTCCGAGCGCCGAAAACGTGCGCCCCGCAATTCCTGGTATACCGTGCATGTTTTCGCCAACCACTGCGACGATGGCAATGCGGGAATTGGAGGAAACGTGCTCTACGGTTTGCTCGGCGATTTCGGGAGCAAAGGCATGGCGCAGAGCTTCGACGGTGCGTTTCTCGTCCGAGGAGGAGATCACGAAACAGATGTCGTTTTGCGAGGAAGACTGAGAGACGAACAGCACATTGGTGCGCAGCGACGCCGTGGCCGCGAATGATCTTGCCAGCACGTCCGGCAGCCCCACGATACCCGGCCCGCCGACGGTGATGAGTGTGACGCCGCGGATTGCAGTCAGCGCTTTAACGCCGCCACCATTAGAGCTGCCCCGGGCGGTAATTTTCGTGCCCGGTTTTTCCGGGGCGAAGCTGTTGCGGATCCATACGGGCACGCCGGCAGCGGTGACCGGCCGCAGCGTATTTGGATGCAGCACTTTGGCGCCGAAATAAGCCAGTTCGGCCGCTTCGTTATAGGAGATCTCATCGATGGTGCGCGCTTCGGGAACGAGCTTGGGGTCGGCTGTCTTTACACCGTCGACATCGGTCCAGATGACTGTCTCCTGAGCGCCGAGAGCGGCGCCAAGAATGGTGGCGGAATAGTCTGAGCCGCCGCGACCCAACGTGGTGGGAACGCGCTCCAAGGTTGCTCCGATGAAGCCGGTGACGACAGGCACCACTCCCTTTTTCAAGAGAGGGTGCAGGCACTTTGCTGCGCGCTCGCGCGTGGGTTCCATCAAGGGTTCAGCGCGCCCGTGATGTGGATCGGTGACGATGACGTCTGTGGCAGATACAGGGACGCTGGACACGCCGAGCTCATTCAGGGCCGCGGCGAGCAAGGGCGTGGAGAGGCGCTCGCCCATGCCGGATATAGCATCGAGGGCGCGGGGAGTGAGCTCCCTGAGCAGAGCGGTGCCCTGCAGGAGCCGTTCCAATTCGGCGAGCACGTGCGACAGGCTTTTATCGACTTCAGCAGCTCTGCGGGCATCGCGAACCAACGTGCCCAGGGCTTTGCTGTGTTGGTGTCGAAGCTCTGCGACGAGCTTCGTCGCGAACTCAGCGTCACCGGCTTCGGCGTGACGAGCGGCATCGATCAGGCGGTTGGTTACGCCACTCATGGCGGAGACCACGACCACGACTGATCCGTCGGATGCGGTTGATTGGACGATGGCGGCGGCGCGGGCAATGCACGCCGCGTCGCCAACAGACGTGCCGCCGAACTTCATGACGCAGAGCCGAGGCATTATGGGAACCTCATGCGGGACGTTTTGACAATTCTTTTCCGTTCGATCGCAAAAGTTTCAAAATCGTGCCCTTTGATGGTCATCGTTCTTCCTCATTCTGTATTCCGCAGAGCGTGCCGCGCTGAAGGCCGGTCGTACACCCGCTACGTTCAAACCTTGTATTCGCCCGCCGCAACGCAGCGTAGCGGCGTGCGGCCGTCGATTTTACAACCAGAACAACGGCGGCGCATCGGAGTTCGTCGGCGCAGGGATACCAAAGCGGAACGCTTTACGGTCTTCCGCCGTCCCCTGTGCTTAGCAGGCTAATCGACAGTAGAATAGAACCAATATTCGCGCCGGGCATAAGGACCAGTGCGGAAATATTGACGCGGCCAGGGAGTTTACAGTTGCGCAAGATCAAACTCAGCTCGATGGCGGTGCTGGCAATTGCGATTGTATTTTCATCGGCCCCGCTTTCATTTGCGCAAGATGCGAGGCGGCCGCTTGCCGTCCGGAGCCAGAGTGGCACCTCCACAACCGACCTATCCGGAGTTTGGCTGGAGAAGCAGAATCTGATCACCTTCAGCGCGAAAGAGCCTGCATTCCAGCCGTGGGCCGAGGCGAAATACAAGGCGGCGAAGCCGGGATATGGACCGCACGCCACTCCGGATTCGCAAGACCCCATTTTGAACTGTTATCCGCCGGGTGTGCCGCGGATCATGTTGATTTCTTTTCCCATGCAGATCATCCAGATTCCGGGTCAGCTGATGATGGTATTCGAATACGACCACTTCGTGCGCTTCATCGACCTGGAGCGGCGGCAGCATCCAAAGGACCTGAGTCCCAGCTGGATGGGGGATTCGATCGGTCACTGGGAAGGCGACACTCTGGTGGTCGATACGGTGGGGTTGAATGACAAAACTTGGCTCGATCAAGTGGGACATCCCCATTCCGATGCGCTGCGCGTCATGGAACGCATCCGGCGGCCGGATCACGACACTTTGGTGGATGACATAACGATTGATGATCTGAAAGCCTATACGAAGCCGTGGAACGGACAGCAGATCTTCACGCTCAAACGCGGCTGGCACCTGCTGGAATACATCTGCGAAGACAATATGGCGGATCCGCCCAAATAGCTTCTGGTGAGCGTGACTCAGGCGAATGCGATGAAATTCTCCAAGAGATCGGGGATGGAGTTGGCGGCCATTCTAGGTATGGTCGCGGTCGTCTGCACTTTGGCGGTTCTGCAATACCGCTGGACGGGCGAAATCAGCCGGTCCGAACAGCAGCGCTTGAAGGCGAACTTGACGACCAGCGTTCGCGGATTTGATCAGGAATTTTCGTACGACTTCGAGCGGCTGTGTGAAGCGTTCGAGATTGACCCTGAGGTCCCGCCGTCGAGTCTGGAAAACCGCATCCTTCGCCAGCAGGGCGATTGGGAACGAGTTGCATCGCGTCGCGCTTTGCTCGCCGGGGTGGATATCTGGAAACTGGAAGAAGGCCACGCCAGCTTCGAATCGTTCGATCGAGAGGGGAAGCGTTTTGTCGAGGGGCCCTGGCCAGAGCGGCTGGGCTCCTTGCATCAGTACCTGGAGCGACAAGCTCAGCTGCTGAACGCTCGTGTCATAGGGGACCGCGAGGCGGTCTATTATCCTTGGACCTTTCAGGGACACACGCCTGCCCTTATTCGGCCCATTTTCCACGTGGAGAACCCGCGGGAGATGTACGTGCAACTCCAGGGATTTCTGATTCTGGAGTTCAACCAGGATTTTCTGGAACAGCAGTACGTGCCTGATTTGGTCGTAAGGCATTTCGGGGAGCCTGGGCTGACCAGCTTCGGTGTCGTGGTTCGCACAGTCCAAGCACCTTACCGCGCAATCTATACGTCCAGCGCCAATTCTGCTGTTTCCGGCTCCGCGCCGGATGCAGCTGTGAATCTTTTCGAGTCGTTGGCCGAAGAGGCACGACGCCGGGGTCACGCGCCCTTGCAGGCGGCCAGTGGAAGTGATCGGTGGAGGTCGGTGTGGCGCAATGGCGCCGCCGGAATCTGGCCATCAGTTTTGGGTTACTGGCGATATTGGCGGGGACGATGGTTCTGCTATTTTCCGTGGCGCGCAGGGCCGAACGGCTGGCCAAACTCCAGATGGAGTTTGTAGCTGGCGTGTCACACGAACTCTGCACGCCTTTGGCCGTAATTAACTCCGCCGCTGAAAACATCGTCGATGGGGTGGTGGAAGGTCCGACGCAAGTGCAAGAGTACGGGACGATGATTCGCGAGCAAGGCCGGCGGCTGGAGCGTCTGGTAGACGAGGTGCTGTTATTTGCGGCCGGGCACTTTGGAAGGTTGGGGTACGATCTTCGGCCCATCGAAGTTATTCCCATCTTAGAGCAGGGTCTGGCGGCATCGGAGACGATGCTGCGCGAGGCAGGATTTGCGTTTCAAAAGGAGATCAGCCCGCAACTGCCGTTGGTTATCGCCGATCCTGAAGCTCTGAGCAAGTGCGTAGAAAACCTGATTAGCAATGCGATGAAATACTCCGGCGAGAATCGCTGGGTATCCCTTCGGGCTGTCTGTGCGCCGGACCAGGGATTGCCTGAGGTGCTCATTAGCGTGGAGGACAGAGGGATCGGAATTTCGCCTGCCGATCTTCCGCATGTCTTTGAACCTTTCTATCGCTCCCAGGGTGTACGGGACGGCCACGTGCGGGGCGTCGGCCTTGGGCTTTATCTGGTAAAGCGCATGATGGAGGCGATGGGTGGGCGCATAAGGGTTTCGAGCAAGCTGTCCCAGGGTTCAGTCTTTACCATGCATTTCCCGCTATTCGACTCCCGTGAGCCACAGCGCAGCGATGCCGCCAAAGCCGAGGTAGCCAAAGCTTAGGCCCGGCAGATTGTCGAATCATCCCGCATGAATGCCCGAATACTTATCGTTGAAGACGAAGCCGGATTAGCCAGGACCCTGAAGGACCGCTTAGAGAAGGAAGGGTATGCGGTCAGCACGGCTCGAGACGGCAATGCGGGGATGGATGCGGCCACGCGTGAGCCATTTGATCTCTTGATTCTCGATGTGATGCTTCCGGGGCAGGATGGTTTAACCATTTGCCAAAAACTGCGGCAGCTTGGATCGAACGCACCGATTCTGATGCTGACGGCGCGCCGGCAGACTATGGACAAAGTGATTGGCCTGCGAAGCGGCGCCGACGATTACTTAGCGAAGCCATTCAACATGGTGGAACTACTGGCGCGCATTGATGCGCTGCTGCGGCGTGCGGGACCGGGAAAGACCAGCGGGCCGGTTCGCTATCAGTTCGGCGACCTTCAGATCGATATCCGCAGCACGGAAGTGACGCGCGAGGGCCGTGCGGTGGCATTGTCGGCCAAGGAATTTCAGTTGCTGCGATACTTTGTAGAACACCGCGGAGCGACGCTCTCGCGCGATGAATTGTTGCGTGACGTGTGGGGATATGGGGGCCAGCCATCGACGCGCACTGTCGATGTGCACGTTGCCTGGCTCCGGCAAAAGATCGAAAAGGATCCCAAGAATCCTCAGCTCATCCTTACGGTCGTTGGTTTGGGCTACAAGTTCGTTGCCTGACCGGATCAAGTCAGTTAGTGTCTGAAGCTACGGAGTCAGAAACGAAATAGGCATGTATGGATTTTGTGAGTGGCTGGAGGGTT
>Ga0209804_1002322_pt1 | contig 11573 bp, 7 predicted proteins | sample GraSoiAngelo_139_FD_185896 | JGI IMG/M metagenome (GOLD analysis project Ga0209804, IMG submission 185896) | Grasslands soil microbial communities from the Angelo Coastal Reserve, California, USA - 14_0929_12_20cm (SPAdes) (version 2) | ecosystem: Environmental > Terrestrial > Soil > Grasslands ... | reverse complement strand
GGCACTGGATCAATCTGGCGGTTGGCTGTGGCGGTATTGACGAGGATTTCGCCGCCAATCGGCGTTCCTTCGCCGGATATAAATTGTCCGAACACACCTTCGCGCGAACCGTCCTGGCCGAGGCTGGTCCAAACCACCAGATAATCAGTGGCGCCTGCAACCTTGGGAGCGTATTGGTCGCCGTAGGTGAAGGTGTTCACCCGCTGGTCGGGCCCCTTGGCGCGACCGCCGGCATCGAGAGCGCGGGCAAAGATATCCCAGCTATTGGTCGTGGTCTCAGTCACTTTGGAGTCCAGTTGCGCCCAGGCAACCAGGAAACCGCCATCGGCGGAAGCCCCAACGGCGGGGTTGGCGCAGATATTGGTGCCGGTATTGATTCGAAATTCGTTTCCCAACGCGCCGGTCGGGCTGAACATCCGTCCAACAATGTCCACGCTAAACGTGCCAACCGAATCGGAACCACTCTCCGAAACCCACACGAGCGCAATGTTGCCGTTGGTAAGCGTGGCGGCAGCCGGACTGCGCTGGTTGTAAAGGGTGGACTGGTTGACCGGGAATTCAGAGTCAATCTTCTCGCCGGTGGAAGACAAACGCTGACCAAACACTCCATCCATGCTCCCATCCTGCCCGTAGCTGGACCAAACGATGAGCACGGTGCCGTCCTGGAGCGGGGTGAGCGCAGGATCAACCTGCTGTCGCTGCGTGTAGGTATTGACCAGGACATCGCCGGTGATGAAAACGCCGGTGGGATCAAGAAAGCGGGCATAGATATGCTGTGATCCGAGCTTTCCGCCCTGCCATACAAAGACTGCGCCTCCGTTTTTCAGCACGCTCACTTGTGGATTTTCCTGGTCGCCATCGCCCTGTTCATTCACGCGAAAAACTCCCAACGCGCCGGAAAAGTTCCGATCAATTCGCCGCGCGCTGATGCCGAACCCGTCGCCGTCGGTCACGTTGTCCTGCCAAACCATGTAACCACCTGAACCGTTCACGCTGATTTGCGGCCTGGTTTGGTCTCCGGGCAACCCACCGCTCAGGAGGTACTGCGTCCCGCTCGCGAGGTAAGAGTTTTGCCCCAAAACCAGCACCGGAGAAACCCAGACGAGCCCCCAAAGGGCAAAACGTTTGCCGGCCATCAACAGTGATGACATATGGTTAAAATCTCTTAGCAGGCGCCGTGCCTTTTGTCCACGATTTCCTGGCAAAATTCCGTTGGCTCAACATCTTAGTGACCGTCGGGCAAACCGTTCAAAACAGACAGGGCGCTCCGCGGGCACGCGCAAAAGTTCTCTGCCCTTTTCCGTCTTCTGTCGGTTCAAGGCCAAAACAGCATTAACCGAACCAAATTATCGCAAAACTTCGCCGCCGTTTTACGGGTCCCGTGCAGCTCGTGGCCTTATTTGGCAACTGGTTTCTGCGGCGGGATGCTGTTCGGGTCATACGGCAGATTTTCCATCGTGTGAACCGGATTGCCAGCCGGGTCGATGATGCGCGGCGTGACGAAAATGATCAGGTTCTTCTTCTCAGTATGGCTGGATTCACTTCGGAACAGCCGGCCCAGGAAGGGCAGGTCCCCCAGCACCGGCACTTTGTCCTTATGCTTTTTCACGTTCTCAGTCAGCAACCCGCCCAGCACGACGGTTTGTCCATCCCAGACGTTGCAACTGGTCACGACCCCTCGCGCTCGGAAAATCGGCAAAGGAAGAGTGCCTACGATTGGGGTGCTGATGGTGGCGCCGGTTCCGATGATCGCTTGCGGAATGAACTGAGCGGCGGTGGCCGTATCGTATCCAAGAAACTCCGTGTGCCACGGGATAATCGTCATTTGGATGGAATAACCGTCCGCCGAAACATAGGGAATAACGTCCAGGGTGGGACCGAGCGGCACGGAAGAGACCTGATAATTCTGAGTAACAGCTGGATTGCCCGTTTGCACCGGGCCAGCCCCAGTGACCGCGCTGCCGCCTCCCTGAGCCTGAGTATTGAGGCCCACTACGATCGACGCAACCTGGACAGCTGACATCTGTGTTTGACGCCCGCTGAGAGTCGTCACCTTGGGCGCCGCGAGCAAATCCGCGCCTTCGCGCTGTTCCAATGCGCGAAGCACGATACGAAACTGCGGGTCGGTCAAAATCCCCGTGAAGGTGGCTACCGCCGGAGCCGTGTTGAGATTTCGCAATCCACTGGTCAGCAATTGAGGTGTGCCGGGTGTCGCCTCTGGCGTAGGGATACCAAACTCACCCGGAAACACTCCGCCGGGATTCGCAAACGAAGGCCTCCCGGCGAAGGATGGGGCCGTCCCACCCTGGGCACCCATTCTGCCATTGCCCATCAGAAAGTTGCCCAGGTACCAGTCGAAGCCCAGCTCCTTGGTATCGATTTGGCTGACTTCAACGAACCGGGCATCAATGGTGACTTGAGGAGGCGCGACATTGAGCGTCTCGATCGCCTTCTGGACGATGTCTAACTCCTGTGAGGTTGCGCGCACCAGCAGCACACCGGTACGATCGTTGAAAAAGAGCGAATTGGGAGGCAGCACATTGATGCCGGCGGCAGTGAAAAAGAGGCGCACGGTGTCCTGAATGTTCTGCGTCAGGTTGGTCCTAGTCACATTTCTCAGGCCCCCTTGATTAGCTCCCCCGCCGCCGCCGCCACCGAAACCCCCGCCACCGCCAGCCTGGCCGGCGCCGGCGACAAACACGCGCGGAATGTCAAAGACTCCGCCCCCCTGCCCACCACCACCGATACCGCCGCCGCCGCCACCCAAACCCCCGCCGCCACCCCCCGCACCGCCGCCGCCGGTCGTGCTTTGCACTAAATTGCCCAACGGAAATATGCCGACCGACTCAAGACCCTGCTCAAATGTATTCGGGTCGATTTTAAAAGTGCGCGTCTCGAGTTGCGCCGCGTCCGGCGGTTTCTGGGAAAGGATGACCGCGTAATCCTCAATGGAGTATCGGATCGGTTTGTCCGCCACTTTGGTGATCGCTTCAAGGAGATCAGCCAGTCTCACGTTCTTGAGCGGTGGAGTGATGCGCACGATGACACTGCTCATGTCGAGCGCCTCGGGCGGCGGCAAAGTAATCTGCTGACCTGTTGCCGGATCGATTGTGACTTGCGCACCGGAGGACACAACGTTCGGATTGATCAAGAAGTTGATTCCTTCCTTGTCCGGATCGCGCTTGGTTGATTCTTCGGAGAGGTACGTCAACACTTGAGGCAAAGCCACGCCGTCGAAGAGCGCTTCGTTCAGAAGGATTCGATTCAGCTTGTTTTGTATCGCCTGTCGTCCGGGGCCGGTGTAAACGAGATTGGTCGTGGCAAACGGATTGGCCGACGGCAGAGCTTCGCGTTGAATCGGCGGAAGCCAGGCCCTCTCGACTTCGACCGCTTTGTTCTTCACAGAGATTTCCCGCGCGCGGGCGCCCTGCGCGTAGCGGGCCTCCTCGATCAGAGTCAGATAATAGAAAGCCATGGTATTGTCCGCATCCTGCGCGACGGCCTGTTTCAGTTTGGCTTCGGCCTCCTCCATCCGGCCCATTTCGTAGAGCACTTTGCCGTCTTGTGCCAGCGTAGCCGTGCTGATCCTTTGCTTCTGCACTTCGGGAATCAGGGCCTGGACCTCCTTGCTGGGCACCCGCCCCTTTAACGCCTCGAGGGCCTTGTCATTTTCCTTTTTGAATTTCAAAGCCGCCTCATTTTTCGGGTCCACCGTCAGTACGCGTTTGACATGGAGATCGGCTTCTTCAAAACGCGCGCGACGTTGGGCCTGCTTCGCCAGCACCAGCCGCACCGTGGCCAAACCGGAACTCGTCTCCTGAGCTTCCTGGTCGATGCCGACACCGACGATCTGAACGAGTCGATAGGCCTCCTCGTAAAGCTTGGCGGCGGCCAGCAGATCGAGCTTGTCCTGCGCGGCTTTTGCCTCGGCCAAAGTTTTCCGCAGCAGGATAATGGCGGCTTCCCGTTGGACGGCTACATCGGTCGCCTTGTCTGCGGGCGTGGGTTGGGCCATTAAAGAAGTGGCCGACGCCACGAGAAGAAGACTGAGGTATTTGGCGGCTTTCATCATGATGGTTCCCGGTTTGAAATAAAAAGGCATACGATGCAGTTTCCCACGTCCGTCTAAGGCGCCGGCGCGTATGCCACCGTCGTTCGTTTGGTTGTTGATGTGGCTTGGACTGTAACGTTTGTCTCCGTCATGGCAACGATTTTGTTGGTGTCACCGGCGAACACAAGCGAATCGCCCAGGCGTCTTGCGATGAACTTCAGCTTTTCAGGATCGTACCTCAGATCCACTGTATGTCCGGCCACGCTGACGTACGGTTTGTCTTTACTCACGACCACCTGTTCCTTATTATCGATCAATTCCAGCACAAAGTCGGTCGGGTTCTCCTTTGGCTTCATCTCTCTCAGAACAAAGACCGGGACCTTGCTTCCCACCGTCGTGACAGAAAACGTGGTCGGGATGCGTTTGCTGAGCGATTTTTCTGCTTCGCGCGTGACTTTGAACCGATATTGAGGCGAGTCACCCACGCTGGGACCCTCGTATTCGATTTTGAGGTAAAGCGGAGTGATCTGGGTGACGGCCAGAGCGCCGGGACCAATTTCGCGGCCCGTGCGGAGCGGGAACACCTTGCCATCCGGCATTCTCTTCCATTGAACAGGATTGAACAGGTTATGCTCGCCGACCAGCCGCAGGCTCACGGGTTTTAGCAGGCGTTGAAGGGCCGCCTCGTTGGTGGAGAGATCAACCAGTTTGAGTTCCTTGGGTTTGGCAGCGGTAATACCGCTTTCGATCTCCTCCAGTGCCCGCTTCTCACTGTCCACCGAAGTCAACAATAATACTGCCGCCACGGCTAAACCGAGCAACACGAAGCTAAGGATCACCTTTTCGTAGTTATTCTTCAGAAACTCCATGGGAATCCGTTTTATTTTGCGGATTTGGACTTGCCTCGCTCGGTCAGCCGGACCGCTTCCACGTACATGGTTACCTTGAACGGTCGCTCATCCAAAATCGTTTCCGGTCCTTTGCGCGCCGCTGGCGCAAACGCGCTGGGAGTGGTAGTTGGCGTCGGTGTTGGCGCGACGAGTGGCGGCTGGCCATAGCGACTGCTGCCGGGACCCAATCCACCATAACGACCACCGCCGGGACCCATTCCATAGCGACCCAATCCATAACGTTGGCGCATCAGATCTTCAGGAGAGGGAGTCGGAGGAACCACACCGGTAGTCGATGGATAGTAGGGCAGATATGAGGGAATCGTCTGAGAGCTGTCGGCGGCGACGTTCACGATGTTGGTCTGCACGTCGAGGTTCCTAACAATGAAACAATTCGATGAACGGTAAAACCCTTCCAACACCGCCGCCAGTTCCGCGGTGAATCCTTGAAACTGAATCTCGTAAGGCGCCAGAACCGCACCGGTCACGGCGTTGGTTGCCGCTTTCTTGCCCAGCAAATAATCGGTCGCTCCCTGGTCATCCTTTGCCACCGGAAGACGCCGCAACGCGGTCAAGGCATGAACCCTTGCATTAAACAGGACCTCGCAGACGGCCTTGATCTCCGCCACCTGTGCAGCCAACGGCGCCACGGTGTCGGCCGCAAAATCGAGCGATTTACGCTGCGGCGTAAAAGTGAAGTCGTATTTTGCGGGCAGGTTCACGCCGGCCTTCTCCGCATCCTGCTCCAGATGCGAAATGGTCGTCTGGAGCAGGTCTTTGAAGGCGGCGCTGTCCACGTTCGTGAAACTGGAAACCGGAACAAAAAACTTTATGCTGCCTTGCACAAACTCAGCCAGTTTCTTTTGTTCCTTCCTGGCGGCTTCGATGTTCTCCTGATTGGGATACGGGTCGTGAGTCGTCAAGTCCTTCAGCTCGGCGGTCTTCGCGCTCAACTGCGCGGTAACCTCGTCCGCTGCTCGCGTGCTGGTGAGCAGAAAAAAGATGGCAAATCCAAGCAAGCCAAGGGCAACCACCCCGCCAACCACCAAGGACACATTTTTTTTTAGCCAGCTCATGGTCAGAGCTTCATCGGGTGCTTCAATTTCAGCGTCACACCGAAGCTGAACGTTACCGAGTTCGTCGCCTCCACCTGTTCGATGTCCCCGGAGAGTTTTGTCTCCTTGTTGTCAAACATCGGACTGGTCAAGAGTTCATCCCTGAGGGCGTAGGCCAATTTCTCATTAGCCGAGGGGTCATATTTTATCAGGTTCAATCCGCGACATTTCATTGTGACGACCGAAATTTCGTTGGTCGAGGTGGGGGTCGCGGGCTTGGGCGCCGCCGCCGTCGCTGCGCTTTCACCTTCTGTCGGCAAAGGAGCCCCCCTGGGGATCAGACCGTACCGCTCCATCATCAGCCGATTATAATAGAAAGGCGTGGGCGACTCCGGCTCCGCCTCAGACGTGGGCGAGGCGGTCAAACCCGGAGTAGCCGAAGTGAAACTCTCAATCCAAACGCCGTTTTCGACTCCCATGGCGCGGGTCCGCGCGGCTTCGGCCTGCATCAACGTGCGACGTAACTCGCTCAACACGTCCGCCCAATAGAACCTCTGCTCCATCCATTCGGTCAACTGGCTGGTCTCCTGCTTGAGTTTCGTCAGCTTGTCCAACTCGCCCTGAAGTTCGGTCTGCTTCTGTCTCAACGGCTCGACTTTTACATTGAGCCGGTCCAGCGCCTCACGTTTGATCTCCGCGATCTTGGCGTAGAACCAGCCGTACGCCAGGACGCCAGCAACCAGGCTGAAAACGGTGGCGATGAAATAAGGTTTCTTTTGATTGAACTGCTGCCGTTTGAGCGAACTCTTGGGCATCAAGTTCATTTCCACCGGGCACTGGGCCACGTTGCGCAGTCCCAGGCCCACGACCTCGCCAAAGGAATGGGCGACTTTGGCCAGTTCCTCCAGGTCAATGGAGGTGTCGATCTGAATATTGCGGAACGGATTGAAGTATTCGACCGGCAGGTTCAACTTTTCGGCGAAAAACTGTGCCGTGTACGGCATGATCGACGCACCGCCGGCCAGGAACAATCGCTGCGGCGCGGAGCCGCCCTGTTGTCCGCGATAGAACTGGATCGTTTGGTTGACCTGAATGTGCAGCCGCGTCATCACCTGACGCGCAATCTTGGAAATCGCCGCCTGCTGCGGGTTGTCCGGCTCTTCGTAAGCGCCGCCCAGACTGACGAAACCCTGTTCGACCTTCAGCCGCTCCGCTTCGGCAAACTTCAGTTTGGACTCGGCCGCAAAATCCTGCGTGATCGAGTTGGCGCCGATGTTGATGCCGCGCGAATAGACTTTGCCTTTCTCGAAAAACAGCAGGTTGCTGGTCTTCGCGCCAATGTCGAGCAGCATGGTGCAGCCGTCCAGATCGCCGTAATTGTAGCGAAACGCGTTGCACAGAGCCGCCGGTGAGACATCCACCAACTGCACCCGCAGATTGGCCGCTTCCGCGGTCCGAAAGAGCCCATCGACCACGTCGGCTTTGATCGCCACCAACAGGACTTCCAACTCGCCGGTGGGCGCCGTTCCGAGGATCTGGTAATCCCACACCACTTCCTCCAGCGGGAAGGGCACGTTTTGCTGCGCTTCGTACTGGATGATCTGGGTCACTTTGGAAGTGTCCACCGGCGGCAGTTTGACGAACTTGGAAAAAACGTGGAAACCGGGGGCGCAAACCTCGATGTTCTTTGAGCCAAAGGGCCGTTCCGCGAACAATTCCTGTATCGCCTTCAGAATCACGCGTTCGCGAGCGGCGTCCTGGGAACCTTCAAACCCGAGCGATTTCAGCCCGAATTGCTTCAGACGCAATGTGCCGGACTCGTTCGGCTCAAATTCGGCGATCTTGAGACTGCCTGCCCCGAAATCGAGGCACAAGAATGACTTCGTGTTTAGCATCTAAGCTCCGCTGACAATTCCCGACCAAAGACGATCCGCTTCAGGCGCCCCGAAGTCGAACAGGAACGTGAAAGTCTTTGCTGGTTACTGAAAATCCACAGCATGGTCAAATACAAAAATCGAATCGCTTCAATTTATTCTCTGGTCTTTTACACTCAACCCAAAATTTTGCTGCGAAAGTAAGCGATCGTTTTATCCAGCCCCGCAGCCAAAGAGACTTTCGGCTTCCAGTTCAACAGTTTTTTAGCCCGCGTAATATCGGGCCGGCGCTGCTTCGGATCGTCCAGCGGCAGCGGTTTGAAAGCGATTTTGCTCCGCGAACCGGTGAGGCGAATGATTTCCTGCGCGAACTGCAGCACCGTCATTTCGCGCGGATTGCCGAGGTTCACCGGTTGATCTGTGTCGCTCATCATCAAACGGTAAATGCCCTCGATCAAATCCGAGCAATAACAAAAGCTGCGTGTCTGAGAACCATCCCCAAAAACCGTGAGCGGCCTGTGGTGCAGCGCCTGACTGATGAACGCCGGCACCACACGCCCGTCATTCAAGCGCATCCGCGGACCATACGTGTTGAAGATGCGCACAATCCGCGTGTCGATGCCATGCTCGCGATGGTAAGCCATGGTCATTGCTTCGGCGAAACGCTTGGCCTCGTCGTAACAGCCGCGAGGGCCGATCGGGTTCACGTTGCCCCAATAGTCTTCGTCCTGCGGATGGACCAGTGGGTCGCCATAGATTTCTGAGGTGGAAGCCAGCAAGAATCGCGCCTGTTTGTGCTTCGCCAGACCGAGCGCTTTGTGGGTGCCGAGCGAACCCACTTTCAACGTCTGAATGGGCAGTTCCAGATAGTCAATCGGACTGGCGGGCGACGCAAAATGCCAGACGTAATCCACCGGACCATCAAGAAAAAGGAACTCCGTGACGTCCTGATGAATGAATCGCAGATTACGGTCACCGGCCAAATGCGCGACGTTATCGACATTGCCAGTGACAAGATTGTCTATAGCAATGACTTGGTGCCCCCTGCCCAAAAGCAATTCCACCAGATAGGAACCCAGGAACCCGGCGCCACCCGTGACGACCGAGGTCGGCCGATCAGTCCCGGATTTTCTTCTTTTCGCACCGGCCATATAAAGTGATTAACAAGACTGCCAGCGTTTAATCACGAAGTTTGCCCGCTCGCCGGCAGCCGCCCGGCTCTTACTTGGCCCCCGTTCCGAGCACGACGACGGGAATCGTCCGAAAGAGGATCTTGAAGTCAAGCCACAACGACCAATTGTCGATGTATTCCAGGTCCAGCCGCACCCAGTCGCGGAAATCTTTCACGTTGTTTCGTCCGCTGACCTGCCACAGACAGGTGATGCCGGGTTTGACGCTGAGCCGCCGGCGATGCGCCAGGTCGTCGAACCGCTTCACTTCCTCCAAAGGCAGCGGCCGCGGGCCGACCAGGCTCATCTCGCCGCGGAGGACATTGATGAGTTGGGGAAATTCATCGAGACTGAATTTGCGAAGGAAGCGTCCAACCGGCATCACGCGAGGATCAGAGGTGACCTTGAAAACCGGCCCTGCCATTTCGTTCAACACTTCCAGTTCGTGCTTCCGCTGTTCCGCGTTGTTCACCATCGAGCGAAATTTGAGCATCGTGAACGGTTTTCCGTTCAAGCCGGCCCGCTGCTGGCGGAACAAAATCGGTCCTGGAGAAGTGAGCTTGATCAGCAGCGCTACCAGGAGCATGGGAATCGAGAACGCCGCAAACAGCACCCCCGCCCCTACCACGTCCAGCATCTGTTTGGCGAAGCTTTCCCAGGAAGCTTCCGGTGTGGAGCGAAAGATGAGCATCGGGCGTCCCTCAAAGTCGTCAAGCGCTGTCTGGGAAATTTGCGTTTTGAAAAAGTCGGCCAGCAACCAAACCTCGACTCCCTCCAGTTCGCACGCCTGGATAACCTTTTCGACCTGGCCGAACATGGTGTGTTTGGCGCTAAGGACAACTCCATTGATCGAATGGGCGTGCAACAGCTCGACCAGCTCCTCCAGCGGCGTTTGATCCAGGTCCACCTCGGCCAGAATCTCGATTCCCTCGCGGGATTGGGCTTTCATCCTGGCGCGCAACGGAGTCGTGTCCGCGGCGGCGCCGGCCAGCAGCAGGCGCTTCTTCAATTGGTCCCGGCCAAATTTGCTCTCCACCCAGCGGCGGAGGATTTCTTCTTTGATCCACACCAGAAAAAAGCTGACCGCCCCAAAAAGAAGGATGACGCCACGCGCGGGTTGTTCACGGGCGAGGAATGAGACCAGGATCACGATGATCGTCGTCCAGCTACAGGCCCAAAAGAGTTGCCACAGGGTCTGGCGTCGCAAGGCCAGCAGCGGTCTGTCGTAGAAGCCTTGAACCACCAGCAGTGGTACGGCAAGAAGAATGACGAGGATCAACCAGGCGTAGGCTTTAAACGGCTCGATCTCCGGACGCTCCCAAAAAAACAAAAACTGCAGATCCGCCCGCGCCACGTGCGCCAACCAAAAGGCCAGCGTAAATATTCCAGCGTCCACCAATTGCTGAACACGCCTGCGAACTTGTCGTTGTCGACGCAGCATGGATTCAAGGATTAGACCGCAAAGTGCAGCTTCGGTAAACCACAAAGTTTTCGTTCCACACCCCACAAGACGCAACGGGGATGAACTCCAGGTCGTCGTGCCGTTTGGCGGGGCGAGGCGCTTGACGAGCCGGCTCGGGCGGACCCGTACTCTGTAGCGGAACTGCGGTGGGTGGACGCCCGCCCGCCAAAATAAAACTGGACCACTGCCGAACTCTACCTGGATTCTGGCGGCGCTACGGACAAGATTTCGGAGGAAACCGCTCCGGTTGCCAGTTGAAACTCGGGCACCGTCGCGCCAATGAATGCTTTGATGCGCTGGTAAGTATCCTCTTCCTGGCCGGGGTAGCACACCGAGAAATAGCTCACATAGGTCCAGCGCTGCAAGACACCGCGCAGAAACAAATCCCGACTTAACAACAGGAATCTTTTGAGGTGGCTGGTGGCAAGTTCGTTGTCGGCCACAAACCAAAACACATAAACACCGCGCACTTCAGCCTTTTGGCCGTTCGTTGTCTCCTTCACGCCGTTGACTATCCATTTCATGACTGGCAACTCGTATCGGTAGGGCCGATCAATCAGGATGCTGGTCTGTTCTTTTCTTCGTGCATCAATGGCCCATCCCTGGCCAGGCAAACAATACTCTGGCTTGTGAATACTGGTACGATCGGTACCCATCAAAATCGCATTGCACCAAATCTGAAGGCCGTCGGGCGCCTTGTAAACCCGGCGACCGTACGTCGTGTCTTTGGGCAACATAGCTACTTCCTGTTTGGTTACCGAAACCACCGACGATTCGTAATCCAAAACCCGTTCTGGCAAATAAACGCTGTTCGTCGCCACCACGTTCCCTTGCCAGTCGAAGGTGGCCTGGGGCACGACTTTGACCGCCGGCCGACCGAGCCTTTGGTTTGTTTTCCAGTAGCCGAGCAGACTCGAAGTGCCGCCGACCAGCCCCACGACTACGACCAACATCGTCCACGAACGTTTATTCATACCGGTTTGGCCTCCAAAACCGCAATAGGGCGCACCCGTCGTCTTCCCAGCCAGTGCCCCAGAGTCATCAAACCAACCATCGGCGGGACATAAGGGAG
>Ga0209804_1002320_pt1 | contig 11591 bp, 9 predicted proteins | sample GraSoiAngelo_139_FD_185896 | JGI IMG/M metagenome (GOLD analysis project Ga0209804, IMG submission 185896) | Grasslands soil microbial communities from the Angelo Coastal Reserve, California, USA - 14_0929_12_20cm (SPAdes) (version 2) | ecosystem: Environmental > Terrestrial > Soil > Grasslands ... | reverse complement strand
CCATGTCCGCCTCGCTGAGGATCTGGGACATCGCCTTCCCCTCGCCGCTCATCTGCGGGCCGATGTTGGCCACGACGCCGACGTTCGCGACCAGTTTCTTGGTGTTCGTGGCCGCCTGCGCCGGGTCATACTGCCCGGCCGTCGCCGTGCCGCTGTCGAGGATGATGATCTCGATCTTGTACCCGGCGACGCCGCCTTTGGCGTTCGCTTCTTCGATGGCCAGGACCGCGCCGTCCTTGATCAGTTCGGCGTCCTCGGCATCCGCGCCGGTCAGCGGCAGGGTGATGCCGACAGCGAGCGTTTTGGCCGCCGCCTGGCTTCGGGGCAGCGCCCCCAATGTCACCAGCGTGACGATCAGCGTCAGGCTGAGCCCCAGCCCCAGCAACCGACTCATCAATGGGAACTTGGTCACTCTCATCCACCTCCCCCTCTCACCACATGTGGCCTGGTACTCTGATAGTACGGGTGTTGTCCCGAGAGGTTCCGCCGTGGGCTGGCGATTTCCTCCGTATTTTCCGCATTTTCCGCGCATCGCCGCATCTCGAACGGCGTTGCGCCGGGAATTCCGGGATGTTTCGGAGGCCACCGAACGGACGTTCGCAGACCGCCTCGTTCAAATGAACGCGGCGCCGCCCCTTGGGCGCGCATTCGGGGGGCCGGGTCGATTCCGGTCCATTCATCCGTGGAATTGGGCATACACGTTCAAGTAGAAGCGGTACACAGGATGTGACCGAGTACCATGACGCGTCCCCTCTTACGACCCTCTTCACAGGAAGCGGGGGTCACCCTCATCGAGTTCGTCGTCATGCTCGCCGTTCTGGCGATCGTGATCGGGGGAATCTACGAGTTCGTGGTGAACGGGGCGGTCTCGGCGGCCAAGACGAACGATTTCATCCAGGCGCAGGGGCAGATCCGCGCGGCGCTCGATAACATCATCGACGAAAGCCGGTGGGCGCAGAGCGTCACCGCGGCAGGCCCGACCTCCGTCACGCTTTCGATCCCCCAGAACACGCCGTTCTCGGCCAGCAGCCCGTACAGCGTGACGTTCGCCTACGACGCCGTGAACCACGTCGTCACCCGCCAGCAGGACGCCAACCCCGCGGCGACGCTCGCCTACCTGGTCGTGGGAGCCGGGGGAAGCACCGGGCTCACGTTCACGTACTTCGACAGCGGCAACACCTCTCTGGGCTCGTCGCCGACGGCGCCACAACTGAGCAGCATCGCCCGCCTCAGGGCGACGGTCGCCGCCACCAAGGGAACGGTGACGCGTTATCTGGCCGGCGACGCCGCGCTTCGAGCCCATTGAAATTTCGTAAACCCCGAAGAACGGTTACCCTCAAATCCCGAAGACCCGTGACCCTCTCCTGGGTCAACCTGCCCGTCCGCAGCCGAAGACGAGTCACCCTGACCTGGGCCAATCTGCCCATTCGCGCCAAGGTGCTCGTCGTCGTGGCCATTCCGCTCTGCGCGCTGCTGGCGGCCGCCGTCGCGTATTATGTGAACTACCGGGCGGACATCCAGGCGGAGCAGTGGGTCGGCCACGCGCAGGATGTCCGCACCGACATCCAGGAGGCGCTCATTTTCCTCCTGGACGCCGAAACCGGGATGCGCGGGTACCTCTTGACCGGGCAGGACCTGTTCCTCAGGCGCTATGAGAATGCCGCGCAGGCCCTGCCAAAAGACTTGACCGGGCTGGAGCGTCTCGTGCAGGGTCAACCAACCCAGATCGCTCGGATGCGGCGGACGGCGTCGTTGGTCCGAGAGCACCTCAGGACCCTGGCTGCCCTCCGTCCCTCCCCCACGCTCGCGGGCACGGCCGCCGTGCGCCAGGACGCGCTCATGCTGCAGAGCGCGGGGATCATGGACGCTGTTCGCCGGGAACTGGATGGGATGCTGGCGGAAGAGGAACGTCTGCTGGCCCAGCGGGAGCGGCAGAATGAGGACACACACAAGGGGATCCTGCTCGTCATCGGGCTCAGCCTCCTCGCGGGCCTCTCATCCGGGATCATGGCCTCGATCCTCTTTGCCAGGGTAATTGGCGGCCGGGTCAGGCGCCTCGAGGAGAACGCCGGCCAGCTCGCCCGGGGACTTCCATTGTCGCCTTGGTCACCCGGCAACGACGAGATCGGCCACCTGGCAGAGGCGCTCGGGCGGTCGAGCGTCCTCCTGGCGGATCGTGAGCGCGAGATGCGCAAGGCCATGGACCTGGCCGAGACGGCGCGGGAAGAGGCCGATCGGGCCAACCAGGCCAAGACCGAGTTCCTGTCCCGCGTGAGCCACGAGCTGCGTACCCCTCTAAACGCCATCCTGGGGTTTGCCCAGATTCTGGAGATGGACAGCCTCACGGCCGAGCATCGGGACAACGTGGAGCAGATCCTCAAGGGGGGGCGGCACCTGCTCACCCTGATCGATGAGGTGCTGGAGATCTCCCGGATCGAGGCCGGCCACCTGGCTCTCTCCATGGAGCCGGTGCGCATCGGCGAAGCGGTGCGAGATGCTCTGGAGCTGATCGCTCCCATCGCGGCCCAGCGGCACGTTCGACTCAACGGCGCCGAAGCCGCCGCGTGCGACCGGCACATCCAGGCCGACCGCCAGCGGCTCAAGCAGGCGCTGCTGAACCTCCTCTCCAACGCCGTCAAATACAACCGCGATGGAGGCGAGGTGACCGTTTCCTGCGAGGAGACACTGGAGCGGCGGATGCGGATCCGGGTGATCGACACGGGCCCCGGGATCCCACCGGACAAGATGAAGCGGCTCTTCGCGCCCTTTGACCGCCTGGGCTTCGAGCACTCGGGGGTCGAAGGCAGCGGACTGGGGCTGGCGCTCTCCAAGCGGCTCGTTGAGGCGATGGGCGGCGCGCTCGGGGTGGAGAGCGTGGTGGGCGGGGGGAGCACCTTCTGGACGGAGCTGGCCCTGACGGACGGCCCGGTGGAGCGCGTCACGCAGGCGCGAACCCCGATCCCCACCAAGGCCGACTTCAGGGACGGACAGAAGGCGCAGATCGTCCTGTACATCGAGGACAACCTGTCGAATCTCAAGCTGATCCAGCACATCCTGGCGCACAGGCCCGAGGTCAGGCTCATCCCGGCGATGCAGGGGCGGCTCGGCCTGGAGCTGGCTCAAGAGCACCAACCCGCGCTGATCCTGTTGGACCAGCACCTTCCGGATATCACGGGAGATGAGGTGCTGCGGCGGCTGCAGGAATACCCCGAGACCCGCCATATCCCGGTGGTCATGATCACCGCCGATGCCACGCCCTCGCACGTGGACCGTCTGCTTGCCGCCGGAGCGAGAGGGTACCTCATCAAGCCTCTCGACGTGATGAGGTTCCTCGCGGTCTTGACCAATGCCCTGCAGGAGCGGGAGGGCAGCCGTCTGGAAGGACACACCCCTCGGTAGCGTAGCGCTTCGCTTCGGAACCCGCGAATAACCCGGGGGGTGCCTCGATTGCAGGGCATCGTCTCACTTCCTATAATACGGGGGTGTCTGCACCGATTCTATGGGGGGGCCGTATTGGCTCCCGTCGTAGACAGGAGGAACGCATGAAACGGATCTGCCGGTGCGTCATCGTCGCCGCCGGGCTGCTCGCCCTCCAAATTCCTGGGCCGGGGAGCGCGGCAGCCGGGAACGCCGCCGCGGCGTTCTCGATCGTTGCGGCGCAAACGCCTGCGAACGGCGAACTCAACTTCAACGGCGCGGACAAAGGGCGCCTGATGATCACGGTCCCCGAGGGGGCGAGCGTGGAGCTGACCCTGACGAACAAGGGCAGCCTGCCGCACAGTCTCGAGGTCATCCCCTACACGGACCGGCTGCCGCCGATGGCCCTGGCAAATCCGGCGTTTCCGGGGGCGGTGTCGAAGGACCCCCAGGTGGGCATCAACAAGGGGCAGACCGCGGTGGTCAAGTTCACGGCCGCCAAACCCGGGAAGTACCTGCTGATCTGCGGTTTCCCCGGGCACGCGCTGCTGGGGATGTACGGTCTCTTCGACGTTTCCCCGTCGGCGGCGACCAAGCCGAGCCTGGTGATCAAGCGGTAGAGGGCAGGGTTCCACGCGCCCCGAGGCGAACCTCCTCAGCGTGACAGGCGGATCGCGATCCCGCCCGGGTGGTGCGTCCCTGCTTGGGCTGCAGCTCCCCCCGCTCCACGAAGGCGTCCTGGAAAGGACATCCGATGCCACCGCAGGGTGAAGCGCGCGACGAGCGACGGGCCGGCCTGTGGGCCGGGATCCTCGTCCTGTTCATCCTGGTGGCCGGCGTCGGCTCGTTCATCGTCGCCAGATCCCAGTGGTGGCTGCAGCCGCTGGCGTCGGCTCAGGGCAAGGTCATCGACGAATACTTCGACTGGATCCTCTACGCCACGGCGATCGGCTTTGTCGCGGTGCACCTCTTCCTGGCGGCCGCCTTGATCCGCTTCGCGGCGCGCGGCACAGAGCGCGCCGCCCACTGGCACGAGCACCTCGGCGCTGAACTCACCTGGACGCTGGTCCCGGGAGTGGCCTTCATTATCCTCGGCATCCTGGGCGTGTTCACCTGGTCGGGGATCTACAGCGCCCCGCCATCCAACGCGCAGGTCGTGGAGGTGACCGGCAAGCAGTTCTTCTGGTACATCCGGTACCCCGGACAGGATGGCCGGTTCGCCCGGACGGATCCCAGGCTGATCTCGCAGAGCAATCCGTTGGGGCTGGATCCCGCCGACCCTGCGGCCAGGACCAATGTGGTCCTCGTCAACGAGCTGCACATGGTCGCCGGCCGCCCGGTCGAAGTCCGCGTGCGGTCGCTCGACGTCATCCACAGCTTCTTCCTCCCGAACTTCCGGGTGAAGCAGGACGCGGTGCCGGGCCGGACCGTCGGGATCTGGTTCACGCCGGAGAAGCCCGGGACCTACTCGATCGCGTGCGCGCAGCTCTGCGGGACGGGGCACTACACGATGCGCGGCAACGTGACCGTGGAATCCCAGGCCGCGTTCGACACATGGCTCCAACAACAGGCGGCGCAGTAAGGCTGGATCCCGATCAAGGAGAGGCCCGTGGACACCGCGGTCTCGCATGAAACGCACGTAGGGCACCACCCCGAAAGCTTCATCCGCCACTACGTCTTCAGCCTCGACCACAAGACGATCGGCAAACAGTACTTCTTCGTCACGCTGTTCATGGCCCTCGTCGGCGGATCGCTGGCGATGCTCATGCGCGCGCACCTGGGGTGGCCGGACAGGGGGATCCTGGATCCATCGACCTACCTGGCGGCCGCGACGATGCACGGCACGGTCATGATCTTCTTCTTCCTGACGTCGATCCTCACGGGCGCCTTCGGCAACTTCCTGATTCCCCTGATGATCGGGGCGCCCGACATGGCGTTCCCCTTCCTGAACATGCTCTCGTTCTGGACCTTCGTGCCCTCGGTGCTCGTCCTGCTCGCGTCCTTCTTCGTCCCCGGGGGGCCGGCCGGCAACGGCTGGACCTCCTATGCGCCGCTCTCCGCGGTCCCCGCGGCGTCGCCGGGCTCGGGGCTCGGCCAGACGCTCTGGGTCGTCGCCATCTTCATCCTGATGACCTCGTCGCTGTTCGGATCGCTCAACTTCCTGACCACGATCATCAACATGCGCGCGCCGGGGCTGTCGCTGGGCAGGCTGCCGCTGGCGATCTGGGGGATCTTCATCACGGCGATCCTGGCGCTGCTCTCGTTCCCCGTGCTCATGGCGGCCCTGGCCATGCTCTTCCTCGACCGCGTCGCCGGCACAAGCTTCTTCGTGCCCGCGGGGCTGCTGATCGGCGGGAAGTTGACGCCCCACAGCGGCGGGGAAGCGCTGTTGTGGCAGCACCTCTTCTGGTTTTTCGGGCACCCCGAGGTCTACATTCTCATCCTCACCCCGATGGGGATCGTCTCCGAGATCATCTCGACGTTTTCCCGCAAGCCGATCTTCGGCTATAAGGCGATGGTCCTCTCACTGGCCTCCATCGGCTTCCTCAGCTTCCTCGTGTGGGGGCACCACATGTTCGTCAGCGGGATGAACCCCATCCTGGGGGCGACCTTTACGATCTCCACGATGATCATCGCCATCCCGTCGGCGATCAAGACGTTCAACTGGCTCACCACGCTCTGGCAGGGACGGATCCGGTTCACCACCGCGCTGCTGTTCGCCATCGGGTTCGTTTCCCTGTTCGTCACCGGCGGGCTGAGCGGGATCTTCCTCGCGGCCTCACCGGTCGACATCTACCTCCACGACACCTACTTCGTCGTCGCCCACTTCCACTTCGTGATGGCCAGCGCCGCGCTCTTCTCGATCTTCGCCGGGACCTACTTCTGGTTCCCGAAGATGTTCGGGCGGATGATGAACGAGCGGCTGGGGAAGATCCACTTCGTCCTCACCTTCCTCGGGATCTACGGGACGTTCTATCCGATGCACTTCCTCGGCACCCACGGCATGAGCCGGCGGCTGTACACCCCCAACTTCTATCCCTTCCTGGGCAGCGTCCAGCCGCTCGACGTGTTCGTGTCGATCTCCGCGTTCGTCCTCGGCGCCGCGCAGTTCATCTTCATCGCGAACTTCTTCTGGAGCATGCTGCGGGGCCCCAAAGCCGAGCGCAACCCATGGCAGTCCAACACGCTCGAATGGACCGCGGACTCCCCGCCCCCCCACGGCAACTGGCCCCAGACGCCGGTGGTGTACCGGTGGCCCTACGACTACGCTGTGCCGGGCGCGCCGGAGGACTATATCCCGCAGACGGTGCCCGCCGCGCCGGCGTACGCCGGCCGCCACGGCGGCGGGGCGGCATAGCCATGCCGACCGAGCTCCCCGAACGGACGAGGTCGGTCTTCGGCCGGCGCGACAGACCGGGCCGCTCCGGCCCCCGCGTGTCCCGGTCGCGGCGCCCGCTCGGGCCCGGCGGCCGGGGCCCGTCCGATGGAGAAGGCGCGTGGCCGCCGGGAAAACCAGTGCCGGCGAGCACGGTGACCCTTGGACTCGGGTTCGCCCTCGCGGCGATCGCCATGCTGTTTGTGGCGTTCACCACGACCTACCTCGGCCACCGGCAGGACGGGACCTGGCCGGCGGTCCCGCTTCCGCCGGTCCTGTGGCTCGATACGGGGGTCCTGCTCGCGAGCAGCGCCGTCCTCGAATGGGGCCGGCGGGGCCTCCGGCGGGGGAATCTCGCCGGCTTCCGCCGGGACGTCACCGCGGCGTGGGGGCTCGGCCTCGCATTCCTCGCCGGACAGCTGCTGGCATGGCGGCAGCTCATCGGGCAGGGGATCTATCTCTCGAGCAATCCTCACAGTTCCTTCTTCTACCTGCTCACCGGCGCCCACGGCGCGCACCTGCTCGGCGGCCTCGTCGCGCTCGGCGTGATCCTGCCGCGGGTGTGGAGCGAGGCCGCGCCTCCGGAGGGATCGACGCCGATCAACATGGTCGCGCTCTTCTGGCATTTCCTGACCGGGCTGTGGGTGTACGTGTTCATGCTGCTGTACTGGCTGTAACCGCGAGAGGAGCGGCCTGAGACGATGACCGGCGCAGTCGGGACCAGGGAGCGGGAAACCCTCGGGACGCGATGGGGGGGCGGCCGTTCCCCGTGGGACGTCGGCTGGCCCAAGTTGATGATGTGGCTGTTCCTGATCTCGGACGCCATGACCTTCGCCGCGATGCTGATCGGGCTCTGGGTCACCCGCCTCGCCGGCCGGACCTGGCCGAACCGGCTCGAGATCATCGATCTGCACTTCGTCGCCGCGATGACGGTGATCCTCATCTGCAGCAGCACGACGATGGCGATGGCCGTGTACGCCATCCGGCGTGGGGAGCGCCGGCAGACCGTCTGGTTCCTCGCCGCCACCATCTTCGCCGGCCTCCTGTTCGCCGGAATGCAGGCGAAGGAGTGGTCGCACTTCATCGCCGAAGGGGCGCGCCTCACCGGCAACCCGTGGGGGGTCCCGGCGTTCAGCTTCAGCTTCTTCGTGATCACGGGGCTGCACGGCGCCCACGTCCTCGCGGGCATCGTGTACCTGTGGGCCATCGCCGACCGGGTGGCGCGGGGACGCTCATCGGCGGAAGGGGTGGAGGTCGCCGGGCTCTATTGGGGGTTCGTCGATCTGGTATGGGTATTCATCTGGTCGTCGATCTACCTGCTCTGATGCGCACGGGACGGATCCGTCGCTGGGAGGGCGGCCACCAATGACCGAAGAGCCTCAGGGCCTGACCCGGCTGTACCTGACGGCCTGGATCGTCCTCATCGCCATCACCGCGATCGAGGTGAGCCTGATCCTGGTGTTTCATATCGCCCCGTGGCTGCGCGCGATTTTCCTGATCGTCCTGGCGCTCATGAAAGCCAGCTTGATCGGCGCCTACTATATGAACCTCCGGTTCGAGCGGCTGGCGATGGCCTACATCGCCGCGATTCCCCTCATCCTCCTGGTCCTCATGCTTGTGGCCGTGGTGCCTGACGCCGCGGTGCTCCTGGGCCGGCACTAAGGTAAGAAGGGATCACCCTCGGGTATCCGGCCCGCGAGCCTCGGGTGCGGCTGGGCCCGTGTCAGGTTAGACCACTAGGTTTATGCTAGCCAAACCCAGGGTAAATACCTTAGAATAGAGACGCAATATTAGTGTCGCGGATAGGCTCCGTCACGAACCATTTGGCAAACCTGAGGTGACTCAGGGACGCAAAGCCACGGGACCTCTCGCGATGGTCGGCCGGGTTGCTGAAGGTAGAACGCGTTCAGGACATCGGGGCCGTCCGCGTTGACGGGAGGAGGCCTATGTCTTTGCGCGTATACGGCCGTCTCACCGCGATCTGCTGCGCTCTGATCGTCACCACGGCCCCTATCTCCCCTCTGTCCCCCCCGCGGTCTGCGGCTCAAGCGCAGGTCGTCTTACCGGCGCTGCCCCAGGTATACCTCGACACGACCTTCACGCCCACGTCGGGGAACACGATCGCGGTCGCCGACGGCGGCGACTTTCAGGGAGCGCTCAACAGCGCCAACCCGGGCGACACCATCCAGCTGGCGGCGGGTGCCACGTACACAGGGCCGTTCACCTTGCCCAATAAATCCGGCGCCGGGTGGATCTATATCGAATCCTCGGCGCTCTCGAGCCTGCCCGCCCCCGGAAACCGCGTCTCCCCGGTGCTGGCCGGCCTGATGCCCAAGATCCTGGGCCCGTCGGGGAGCCTCGCGCTCTGGGGCGCGCCGGGGGCGCATCAGTTCCGGTTCGTGGGGATCGAGTTCAGCCCAGCCGCCGGGGCCGTGCAGCATACGCTCATCCAGACCGGCACGGACGCGACATCGATTTCGGCGCTCCCGCACGACCTAATCTTCGACCGCTGCTACATCCACGGCGATGACAACCAGGGGGGGACGCTGTGGGGCCTCTTGCTCGACGGCCGGTCCATGGCCGTGATCGACTCGTATCTGTCGAACTGGAGGGCCCCGGTGGTGCCCAGCGATCCCAGCGCCAACGAAACCACGGCGCTCAAGATCGTGAACGGGGCCGGGCCCTACAAGATCACGAACAACTTCATCGAGGCGGCCGGGCAGAGCGTCATGTTCGGCGGGGAGGATCCGGCAATCTCCGGCCTCGTGCCGGCCGACATCGAGGTCCGCGGCAACTACATGACCAAGCGCCTCGCGTGGCGGGAGTTCGATCCGTCATACGCCGGGACGCTCGTGACCGTCAAAGAGGTCTTCGAACTGAAGAATGCCCGCCGGGTGCTCATCGACGGCAACATCTTTGAGCACTCCTGGAAGCAGTCCGACCATGACGGGCATGCCATCCAGTTCACCCCGCGCAACCAGACCGGCGCCGCGCCCTGGACGGTTGTCGAGGACGTCACGTTCACGCACAACATCGTCCGCCAGGCCACGAACGGGTTCTTCATGTTGGGGACCGACTACACCCATCCGAGCGGACCCCTTCAGCGCGTGCTCATCCAGAACAACCTGATCTACGGCATCGGCTCCTTCCCGGAGAATGGCGCGGCCTACTGGTTCGGCGCGCTTGTGATCATGCGGGACGGAGTGACGGGCGCGATCTTCGATCACAACACGGCCTTCCAGAGCGGCGATGTGCTGCACGCGGCGGTGGTCAATCACACGCCGAACACGGGGCTCGTCTTCACGAACAACATCGGCGACGGCAACGTGTCCTCCGAAGCCGCCTCGGGGGTCGGGGCCGTTGCCGCGGACCCGGCCACGGACCCGGCCGCGGCCTTGGCGACCTCCTTCCCCGGCGTCGTGTTCACCCGCAACATTCTGTTGAACGGGAACACGTCGGCCTATCCCCCCGACAACTGGTTCCCGCCGGGGGTGACCCCCATCGTCAACGCCTATTACGGCGGTGAGGACTATCACCTCGTCCCCGGAAGCCCCTATCATAACGCCGCCACCGACGGCAGGGACGTCGGCGCCGACATCGACGCGATCGACGCGGCCACGGCGAACGTCATCTCCGGTATCACCAACCCTAATGCTCCTCCGGCCCTGGTGATCACACCCGCGGCCCAGGACTTCGGATCGGTGCTCATTGGAGGGTCGGCAGACCGTTCGTTCCTCGCCGTGAATCCTGGTGGGGGCACGGTTACCGGAGCAGTCTCGAGTAGTGATCCGTTCAGAGTGGTCTCCGGCAGTTCATTCGTTCTCGGTCCGGGCGGCAGCCAGGCAATCGTCGTCGAGTTCAACCCCATAGCGGTCGGCGCCTACGGGGCGACCATCAACTTCAGTTGGAACGGCACCACGTCCACCGCAATCGTCACCGGCAGCGCTGCGCTGCCGCCCCCGCCCCCGCCGCCACCCCCGCCGCCACCCCCACCGCCAGAGCCGCCGGGGCAGAAGTAGGAGAATCTAGCGGACCGGCCCCGAGGATGGGAGCTGGCCTCAGGCCATCCGGCTGGATCCGGGGTCTTCCGAGGAGCATTTGGAAAGGCATCTGATTTTCCCCGCAGATCTGGCCTAAGCAGTTAAGAGGGACTCTGGACTTTTATGAAGGAAAACCTCCCCTTAATATCCTCCAATTGTATAGTGATACAAGATAATAAAGTCTAGTGGGACTCACCTTAGGGAATAGTATCCCTGACGCTAGGGTGAATACCTCAGCTGTGAGGTAGTCCTAGTAATCGCGGAAAGGCTCCTTCCCGATAAAGGCAAACCCGAGGTGACTCGGGGACGCAAAGCCTCCGGACCTCTTGACGAGGTCAGCGGGGTTACCGAAGGAAGGACAGGTTCTCCGGGACATGGGGGCCTTCCGTTGGATGAGGGAGGCCGTTATGCCTTTCCGTACATACGTACGGACCGCCGCGGCGTGGCTGGTATTGATCGCCATGACGGTGCCGATCCCGCCCCTGTTCCCGCCGCGGTTCGCGGCTCAAGCGCAAGCCTTGCCGGCGCTGCCCCAGATCTTTCTCAACACGACCTATGCCCCCCCGTCGGGGAGCGTCATCACGGTCCCGGCCGGCGGCAATTTCCAGTCGGCCCTCAACAACGCCAACCTGGGGGACACCATCACCCTGGCCGCGGGCGCGACGTACACGGGAACGTTTAACCTGCCCGCCAAATCCGGTTCCGGGTGGATCTATATCCAGTCCTCGGCCCTCTCCAGTCTCCCCGCCCCCGGCACC
>Ga0209804_1002318_pt1 | contig 11595 bp, 10 predicted proteins | sample GraSoiAngelo_139_FD_185896 | JGI IMG/M metagenome (GOLD analysis project Ga0209804, IMG submission 185896) | Grasslands soil microbial communities from the Angelo Coastal Reserve, California, USA - 14_0929_12_20cm (SPAdes) (version 2) | ecosystem: Environmental > Terrestrial > Soil > Grasslands ... | reverse complement strand
CAAAACGGCGAGGAGTACGGAGTCGGGTACACCGCCGGACCGATCAGCGTGCCCTAGCTCAACACTCGCTGCTCCCAACTCTGTACCGATACCAACCTTCGCCGGACTTCCGCCCTAGCTTGCCGGCTTTGACCTTGGCTTCGAGCTGCGGCGACGGCCGGTAGCGTTCGTCGCCGGTCGATCGGTACATGTGCAGGCGGGCGTTGTAGGTGACGTCCAGCCCGCTGAAATCGCCGAGACGGAACGGCCCCATCGGCCAGTTCAGTCCTTTCTCGACCGCGGTGTCGATGTCCTCGAACGAGGCGACGTCGGCATCGAGCAGCCGGTAGGCCTCCTGCGTCGCGGCGTGGAGGATGCGGTTCACGATGAAGCCGTCGATCTCTTTGTTCAGGATCACGGCGGTCCGGCCCATCTCGCGTGCCATCGCGAGCGCGCTCCGCACCGTCTCGTCCGACGTTTCCGGCCCGCGGACGATCTCCACCAGGTCCATCACCAGCACGGGATAGAAAAAGTGCATGTTGAGGCAGCTTGCGGGGCGTCTCGTGGCGTCCGCCAGCTTGCTGATGCCGATCGTCGAAGAGTTGCTGGCGAGGACCGCTCCGGCCGGCGCGAGCGTGTCCAGCTCCCCAAAGATCGACCGCTTGACCGCGAGGTCCTCGAACACCGCCTCGATGACCAGCTCAGCTTCTGCCACCGCCTCATGGAGGTCGGTGGTAAGACGCACGCGGTCCAGCGCGGCCTGCGCATCCGAGGAGGACAGCCGACCCTTGTCGACCCGTCTGGCCAGGTGCCCCTGGTTGGAATCGCGAGCCTTGCGCAGCTGAGCCTCGTCTGTGTCCTGGAGCGCGACGTCGATGCCGTGCAGCGCGGCCTGCTGCGCGATCTGCGCGCCCATGCTGCCTGCGCCGACGACGGCGAGTCGCGTCGTCACTGCATTCAATAAGTCACATCCATGTCGGCTAGCCCGCGACCGAGAAGATCCGGGTCACCGTGTTCAGCGTCGCCAGGTTTCCCACCAGCCCCTCGATCCGCATCTTGCCCTGGAGAAGCTTCCACGCTACGCCGCGGCCGACCTCGTCGTAGTACACCGGCATCCCGAACAGGCCGATCTTCAGGTTGCTGAGATTCATGACGGTGTCCGCGTCGGCGCGGATGGTGATGTCTCGTTTGGGCTCGAGCCCGTTGTGGACAAGCAGGGCTCCGCGCTCGAAGACGAGCGTTACGCCTTCATCGATGTCTGTGACCCAGACCCCGACTCGAGCTGCGAGCGAGTCGAAGTCCTTCTTACGGTCAGGACGGCTTTCGACATTGGCTTCGATCAGGCCGCCGAGCATGGACGCAAAGGCGCTCGGTTCCGCGTCTGCGTAGGTGACGGGCTTGCTCGTCGTTACCTTTCGTCGGGCCATTGGACCGGGACCCGCGTCGTGCACTCGGTCAGCTCCTGCGACGCTTTGGTGTACCGCACGATGGTCGGCAGGTCTCCCTTCAGTTTCAGCTTGCCCTGCAGCATGCCCTTGGTCGCATCGAGCTCTTTCGTCGCCACCTGCTTCCAGCGCGTGTAGGGAGCCGTGATCACAAATTGACAGCTCTGCGCCTCGGAGGCAGGACCGACGTGGATGTCGCGAGCCTCGCCGTCGAAAAGGTCCATCACGACGCCAACCGACTCAGGCACGTTCTTGTCGGGCTCCGCCTCGATCACCAGGCCGACCGTCCACTTCCAACCCTTGGCCGCGGCCTTGTACACGCTCGACTTGTTGACTTCGTCCTTGAAACGCACGGCCCACTCGTCGGAGAAAGCATTGACCGCCATAACGTCCTCCTGCTGGCCTAAGCCGGATACCTTGCGTGAAGAACGATAACTAGGCTTCGAGCGTGAAGCGAAGCATGTTCTGACCGATGGCGATGGCGTCGCCGTCGGACAGTTGCTTCTCGATCACGGGTTCGCCGTTGACGAGCGTCCCGTTGGTGCTGCCGAGGTCGCTGATCCAGAACGATCCGGCGCGCATCTCGATCCGTCCATGGTGGCCCGAGGTGGCGGGATCGCCCACGACGACGTCGTTGTCCGGCGCACGACCGATGCTGACCATCTGGTTCGGCAGGGCGACGATCCGGCCCGCGAACGGTCCCGACTCAAAGCTCAGGAGGGCGGCGAATCCCGTGCCGGACGCGACCTGCTCCGGGGGCATCGCTTGCAGCGAAACGGTGCCCTTGGGGTCGGCGTCGGGGTCAGTTTGCTGCCAGACCGGGATCACCGATGTCGCCTCCTCGAACGACCCGGCCTCGGCCGGCGCGCCGTTGCCGGGGGCCGCGACGGGCGATCCGGACGGCCAGGCCACGAGCGTGGAGCTCACGTCTGGCGTGGTGGCGCCGGCGGTTTGCAGGCCTGGCTGCGTCATGGCCGTCGAAGCGATAGCGCGTTCGGGCTCTGGCTCGGCGACAGGCAGTGGGGTCTGTGGTTCGGGTTCGGGCAGGGTTTCCAGCACCGGGGCCTCGGCCATCACATCGGCGGACGACGGCCTCGGCTCGAGCTCCGCCTCTCGGGGGGGAGTCGCCTCCAACTCGGGCTCGTCGAAGGCGGAAAGAACGGGCTCCGTCTCGGCCGCCAGCGGCTCGGGCTCGGGCGCCGGCTCGGTGTCGGCCACCGGCTCGGTGTCGGCCACCGGCTCGGTGTCGGCCACCGGCTCGGGCTCCGCCAGCGGCTCGGGCTCGGCCGGCGGCTCGAGCTCGGTCTCGGGTTCGTCTACGGGCTGCGTGGCGAGCTCGAGCACCGGTGCCGCCTCTGCGACCGCGGGTGCCGTTTGAGTCGGCAGCTCGACCGCGGCGTCCTCGGCTTCGTCCGACAGTCCGGGCAGATCCGGTAAAGCTTCGGGTTCCACGATCGGCGCCTCGGCGGTGGTGAGCTCGGAAACCACGGGCTGGATGACCTCGGGCTCGGCCGTGACATCCACCGGCTCCTCCACCGAAACCGATTCGGGCGGCCGTGTCGAGATCGCGATCGTCTTCGCCCACTCGCGCGACGCTGCAGCCGGCACCGCAAGCACCTGCGTCTCCTCTTCGGGCGCGGGCCGATCCGCGGCGGCCGTGCCCAGGAATCGCTCGAACCACCCGCCGATCCGGCGCAGCCGCTCGACCCGCCGGTCCGGCCGCCCGTTGCGCGAGAGGTCGTGTGACTCCTCCGGAAAACGGACGAGCTCCACGGTCTTGCCGAGGAGCCGCATCGCCCCGAACATCTCCTCCGATTGCGACATCGCGCACCGAAGGTCCATCTCGCCCGCCGTCAACAGCAGCGGGGTGCGGATGTTCTGGACGTAGCGGATCGGCGAGCGCCGCCACAGCTCGTCGAGGTCCGGCCACGGCGGCGGTCCAAGCTGGAGCACGCCCCAGACGACGATGTCGTGCTGGGAGTACTCGCTCACCAGGTTGGAGATCGAGCGCATCGAAACCGCGGCGGCGAAGCGATCGGTCTGGCCGATGATCCAGTTGGTCATGTAGCCGCCATACGACCCGCCGCCGACGCCAAGTCGCGAGGCGTCGATGTAGCCGGCGCGTTCGATGATCTGGTCGAGCGAGCTCATGATGTCGATGTAGTCCTTGCCGGCCCAATCGCGCACGACCTCACGCCGGAAGCGCTCGCCGTAACCGTCGGAGCCGCGCGGGTTCATGTAAAAGACCACGAATCCCATGCCCGCGAGGATCTGCAGCTCGTGGAAGAACGACCAGCCGTACTGGGCATGCGGTCCACCGTGGATCTCCAGCACGGTCGGATACACGCGGTCCGGGTCGTGACCCTGCGGTTTGAGGATCCAGCCCTCCAGCCTCCAGCCGTCGGGAGCGGTGAAGTAGTGCTGCTCAGGTTCGGCGACGTAGCGGTCGTGCAGCCATGGATTCAGGTCGGTGACCCGAGCCTCGGCCCCGTGCGTGAGCATGAACAGCTCGCCTGGACTGCGCGCATCCGAGGCGCAGAACGCGATCACGCCGGAGGCGACGTCGAAATCGTAGATGCGACGCAGTCCGCCGGCCTCCTCGCGCACGTCGCCTTGAAGGTCGACGGAATGGACCGCCGTCACACCGGGGCCGCTGGCGAGGAAGTAGATCCGATCGCCCTCCGCCGTCCAGCAGATCCTGGTGGCGTGGCCCGCGCGCATGTCGTTGATCACGCTGTCGTTCACCGCCTGGTCGAAGTCGGCGGTGAGGCAGCGCGGCCCGCCACCGGACAGCGGCACGACCCAGAGCCGCTCGAGCAGGCCGACGTCGAGCCCGTTGGGCGCGATGAACGCGATCTGGTCCCCCTTCGGCGACCAGATCGGCGAGCTGAGATAGAAGCCTCCGCCGAGGCGGAGCAGGTTGGCTTGCAGGTCTACCAGGTAGAGGTTCAGCTCGCGCTGCAGGTCAGCCTCGGGTTCGGCGTTGCCGGCCACGACGAGGCGCGTGCTGTCGGGCGACCAGTCGTAGTCCGTGACGTCCCATGCGCCTCTGGTCAGCTGCTTGGCGTCGCCACCTGTCGCCGGGACCACGAACAGGTGGTGGTGGCGGCCGTCGACGTATCCCTGCCCATCGTGCTTGTAGTCGAGCCGGCGCACGACGCGGGCCACGGGTGGACGGCGCAGCTGCTCGCGGCCTTCGGGCGGCCGGGGGTCGTCCACCACCGCCTCCGGATCGGAGAGGACCGCGCCGACGAACGCGATGCGACTGCCGTCAGGAGACCAGGCCGGCGCCGAGGCGCCCTCGGGCACGGCGCTCAGCTGCTGGGCGGTGCCGCCGGTGGTGATGTCGAGGACGAAGAGCTGGTCGGCGGCGCCCACCCGGCTCATAAATGCGAGCTTGCGGCCGTCCGGCGACCACTCGGGCGAGTGGTCGCGCAGCGCGCCGCCCGTGGCTCCGATCGGTTCGGGATCGAGCAGGCGCCGCACCACGATTCGGCTGCGGTTCTGCCTCGAGCTCGCGTCGGCCCAGCCGACCTGATACGCGACCCGATCGCCGTCGCGACTCAGCCGAACGTGGTCGATCCAACGAAAGCGATAGAGGTCGTCGAACGTCAGCGGGGCCGCCATGCCAGCCCACGGATGCTACCAGCAGCCGCCGATGCGTACAGTGCGCGCGTACCTTTCCGTGGTAAAGAAAAGCGACAAGACCTGGTGTTGAGATAAAACGTAAGGAAGCTGCGCTCCACGGTTTCGGGTGGGGCATCGTCGGCGGGCTGGCCCTGGTCGGTTTGATGTACTACGCCGGCGCGCTCTTGGGACTGCGGCCGCTGCCTCAGCTCCTCAACGAACCGCTCCTCTCGGTCATGCCCGGCTTCGTCTTCGGCTTCCTGATCGACACCCTGCAGCACGCGGGAAAGGTCTTCGAAGAAGCCGGTCTGATCCTCCTGATGCTCGTCTTGCTCGGCCTGCTCGGCGCCGCGGCCTCGGTCGCGAGCCTTCGGTGGACCTCGCGCTATCTGCCGTTCGCCTTCGCCGGCGTCGGCTGGCTCCTGGTCGTCGCCGTCCTGCTTCCGCTCGGAGGCTTGGGCATGCTGGGCCTCAATGACGGGGTTGCCACTCCCTTGATCTGGGCCTCGCTCTTCGCCATCTACGCAGTCGTGCTCCAGTTCGGCGACCAGCCCGCCCCTGGGTTGGACGCCGGCCGGCGCCGGGTCCTCACCGCGGTGCCAATCGCGATCGGCGCGGTCAGCATTGGTGCGCTGGGCCTTCGGCTGCTGCCGGACTGGTACAAGGCAATCTTCCAGGCGCCCGAGTCAGGCATCAGAGGGATCTCGCCCGCGGTCACGCCGGTCCAGAACTTCTACGTGGTCTCCAAGAACCTCGGCGGCGACCCGGTGGTCGACGGCCAGACGTGGCGGCTTCGGGTTGGAGGCCTGGTGGACCGGTCGTTGACCCTGTCGCTAGGCGAATTGCGGGCCCTGCCATCGATCGAGGAGTACGTGACCCTCGCGTGCATCAGCAACAACGTCGGGGGCAACCTGATGAGCACAGGCAACTTCCGCGGCGTCCGCCTGCGCGACCTTCTCACGATGGCGTCGCCGCAGTCGCAAGGCACCTGGGTCGCATTTCGCGCGCGCGACGACTACACGGAGAGCCTGCCCCTAGGCCTGGTCCAGGCAACCCCCGAAATCCTCGTCGCCTACGAGCTCGACGGCGCTCCGCTGCCCGTGAACCACGGCTTTCCCGCGCGCGTCCTGATTCCCGGCCACTACGGGATGAAGGCGCCGAAGTGGCTCGAGTCGATCGACCTCGTCAGCCAGGAGGCACGAGGCTACTGGGAGCAGCAGGGCTGGGACCACAACGCGCTCGTGAAGACGACGGCGCGCTTCGACCTCCCGCGTGACGGCGAGATTCTCAAGCTCGGTGCGATGGAGATCGGGGGCGTCGCGTTTGCCGGCACGCGCGGCGTCAGCAAGGTCGAGTACTCGACCAACGGCGGGGCAGGTTGGGAGGTCGCGCCCTTCGACGCGCCGCTGTCGCCGCTGACCTGGGTGCTGTGGCGTGCCACGTGGACCCCACCCAAGGAGGGCGCCTACCGCCTGATCGTCCGAGCGACGGACGCCGCCGGCGCGCTGCAGGACTCGCACGCTGCACCCAGCTATCCGAGCGGGTCGAGCGGCTATCACACGATCCAGGTGAACGTAAGCCGCTGACGCAAGAGATTCCGCACTTTTGGATCGCCATCCAACGGTATGTAAAACGCCCAGGAATTCCGCGCTTTTGGCGACACAGGAGCCTATCGTGCTATTTCATTGCCCACAGGGCTTTGAACGTGTCCCAGCCCATGCGGACCAGACCCTCTTTGCGAAGCATCTTCAGGATGTTCTTCTGCTTGTCCCACTTCGACGTCCCGTCGACGCGGAAGAACTCGTCCAGGGCGCGGTCCAGCACCTGCGGGTACTTGGTCAGCATCTGGGGGTTGTGCTCGAGCAGCGGCACGGCCTGGTCGTACTTCTTCATGTCGGCCATGATCCAGGAGTGGTCGAGCCTGCCCCTGTACTCGGCCAGCCTTCGCTCTGAGAAGTCGCCGAGCTCCTTGCAGTGGATCACGGTCTCACCCGCGAGCCGTCCCGACTCCATGGCCAGGTTCGAACCCTCGCGATGCACAGGGTTCGAAAGCATCGCCGCGTCGCCGCACACGAGGTAGCCCGGACCGTAGACCTTGGGGATGCCGCGATAGCCGCCCTCCGGAATGAGGTGCGCCAGGTACTCGACGGTCTCCGCGCCGCGGAGCAGCGGCTTGACCGCGGGGTGCTGCTTGAAGTGCTCCATCAGGTCGTTCGGCGTGCGAAGCGTCTGGTTGAACTCGCTCAGCAGCGCACCGCCTCCGACTGACAGCGTGTCGCGGTTGGTGTAGATGAACATGAACCCGGACATCCCCATCGTGGAATCGCCGAAGCACTCCACGGTGCAGCCCTCGCCCGACTCGCAGTTGAACCGCTCCTCGATCAGGCCCGGGTCCAGCTGCATGATCTCCTTGACCGCCATCGCGACCTCGTTGGGACGCAGCTTGCGACGCAGCGGCGTGCCATTGATGACCGTGCTTTCGAGCAGGCCGGTGCCAAGCCCTATGCCCTCGCAAACGATCGTGACGTCCGCGTAGAGGTCGTCGCCGCGTCCGGTCGCCACACCGATGACGCGACCGTTCTTGACGATCAAGCGCTCGACGACCGTCTCTGGGACCACCATCGCCCCGGCCTTCTCGGCCTGCTCGGCGAACCAGGGGTCGAACCGGGCCCGAAGGACCGAGTAGGAGTGCGGATGTGTCCGGTTGCGGATGTTCTTGTAGTCGAAGCTGATCGCCGCGTCCGGCGTCATCATCCAGCGCCGCTCCTCGATGATGGGTCGCTCGAGCGGAGCCTGCTTCCATTCCTCGCCTACGATCTCTTCGAGGTAGTGGTTGTAAAGGATGCCGCCCATGACGTTCTTCGAACCGGGCTTGGCGCCGCGCTCCAGGAGGGCAACCTGTAGCCCGGCTTTGGCCATGGTGATCGCCGAGGCGGTGCCGGCCGGCCCCGCGCCGACGACGACCGCGTCGAATTTCTCCTCGTCAGCCACTTACGCCAATTGAAGCTCATTGGGCTGACGGGCGGCGCCGGGTCTGGGAAGTCGACGGTGGCGGGGATGTTGCGCGAGCTCGGCGGCACGGTGCTCGACGCCGACCAGGCCGCTCACACCGTCTACGAGCCGGGGAGCCTGGGCTTTGACTTGATCGAGCGGGAATTCGGCCCCGAGTACGTCCACGACGATCGGGTCGACCGCGCACGCTTGGGCGAGCTTGTGTTCAACGACGCAGATGCTCGGCAGCGATTGAACGCGATCGTGCATCCGCTGGTGCGCGAGTGGATGGCCGCGCGCACAGCGGACGCCTTGATCCATGGCGCCACGGTGGTCGTGCAGGACGTCCCGCTGCTGTTCGAAAACGGGCTCGAGGGTATTTACTCCGCGGTCGTCCTCGTGTACGTGCCCGAGGCGGTCCAGCTGCAGCGATTGGTCGAAGGACGCGGGTTGAGCGAGGAACGCGCCAGGGCGATCATCGCCGCCCAGATGCCGATCGAAGAGAAACGCGGGCGCGCGCAGCACGTGATCGACAACAGCGGCACTCGCGAGGAGACTCGGGAGCAGGTTCTCAAGTTCTGGCCTCTTATTTCCTAGCGTTGCTATGGCGGCCGGGTTTAACCCGGCCGCAACTTGTCTCTTTCGTCTGCCAAACGCGGCTACCCGTGACTACTTAGAAAAGTCCCAACCGTATACCGGAAAGAGAGCAGCCCCGTCGCGCAGCGACCGGGCGATGAGAGGGAACCATCTGGGTTCCCTCTCATTTAGACAGCGCCGGCGGTTTTCAGCTCCTCTAGTTGAGCGCCCTCGATCCCGAGCTCGGCCAGCACCTCGGCGGTATGCTCGCCCAGGCGCGGCGCGTCGCGCCGCCGCCAGCCTTCGCTCAGGGGAATGGCGGGCCGCACCTCGACACCGGACTCGCGTGTTTCGATCAGCCGTCGCGCCGCGATCTGGGGATGCGAAAGGACCTCGTCGAGGTCGAGGACCGGCTCGCAGCACGCGTCCAGGGCCGACAGCTTCCGCTGCCACTCGATACGCGTGCCGGACGCGAAGATTTCTTCGAGCGCCATGTGGACCGCGCCATCGTCCGAGAACTGCAGGTCGACAAGGTCTGTCCGCTCGAGCGCGGCGCACAACGCGGACCAGAACTTCGGCTCGAGCGCGGCGACGCTGAAATAGCCCCCGTCCTTGCAGGCATACACCCGATAACAGGCAAAGCGTCCTGACAATCGCTGCTCGCCGCGGGCGACCTCTTCACCTCCGGCATGCGTCGCGAACGCCATCGCCAGCCAGCTCACCGCGCCGTCGGTCATGGATGCATCGATCCAGCGACCTTCTCCCCCACGCTGCACTCCGACGAGCGCACCCAGGATCGCGACCGCCGGCTGGAGTCCGCCGCCGCCGATGTCGGCGACCTGGACCGACAGCGGAACCGGCGGACCCTCACGCTCGCCGTTGAGTCCGAGCGCGCCGGCGGTCGCCATGTAGTTGAGGTCGTGGCCGGCCCGCGACGCAAACGGCCCGTCCTGCCCGTAACCGGTGATCGAGCACACGACGAGCCGCCCGTTTCGAGTGTGCAAGGTGTCCCAACCCAGACCAAGCCGGTCCATGACGCCGGGCCGGTTGCCCTCGACCAGGACGTCAGCTCCATCGACCAGGCGCAGCAGAAGGTCGCGGCCCGCGTCCGACTTCAGGTTCAGCGTCACGCTGCGCTTGTTGCGGTTGATGGCGTTGAACAGCGCGCTCTGGCCGCCCACCAGCGGCGGCGTCCAACGCATGTAATCGCCGGCGCCCGGCTGTTCGACCTTGATCACGTCGGCGCCCATGTCAGCGAGCAGCAATGTGCAGTAGGCCCCAGGCAGGAGCCGGGTCAGGTCCAGCACGCGGATACCCGTCAGCGGCATGACGAACTCAATTGTGCTTCGCTCCTACGTTAGTAGGAGACTTTCCGCAGCCGGCCGTGCGTTAATACGGCATGGAAGAGTCCGGTCCCAGCATGCGTCCCACTCCACATCTTGGCGAGATGACGATCAAGGTCCCCGCGCCGTTTGCCGGGATCTCCGACCTCGGGTTCACCGCCCGGTACCGCGCCCAGCACTTCAACGAGCCGCAACGCGACGTGCCGCTGCTCTTCGAAGGCCCGGAGCCTCCGATGCGACGGCTGGCGGAGGTCTTGCGGCAATTGAGCGAGACCCACTCGACGACTTACGCCTGGACGAATCCGGTGATGCTGAGCGACGAGGTGGTGATCCTCGCTTTTCGCGACCGCAGCGTGGACGGTCAGACTCTGTCCGACGGCGCACGCATCGCCGACTACGTGTTGAACCTGGTGCGGCCAGTCGTTTTCACTTTCCTCCACGACTGCGCGGCGGTCGCACACCTGCGACTGTCCGAGAAGATCGAGATGCGAGTCAGCGCCGAACGCAGGTCGGTCGCGGAGTTCGCGCTTCCTCTGCAGGACATCGTCCGGCCCAACGGCGAGCGGCTGCTCTGGGGTGTCGCCTCTTAGCTAGTGGGTCGGTGACGCGCTCGGCGAGGCAGACGGCGCATGCGATGGCGTCGGTGTCGGGCTTGTGACGCCGCTCGCTCGGGCGCTGCTCGTGGTGGTAAGGCTTGGAGTCGCCACCGGGCCGGGACCCTGGTTGGCGAAGTAGAGCGCCAGCGGAACCACGATCATCCCGGCGATGACGGTCAGCACGAAGGTCACCGCCCCCCACTCCCGACGCAGCACAGCCCAGTTCACGAGTCGTCGATTCTACTGAGAAGCAGGCGTGGCCATCAGGCGGGAGCTGGCGCGTTAATAGTCGTCGTCGCCAGCCGTGGAGCCTTCCTCTTCCTTCTTCTTGCGCTGGTTCAGGAGTCGGATGAAGTCTTGCGCCCGCGCGAGCGCTTTCCAACGCTCCGGAAAGAAGTCTTGGACCAGGATCTGGCGGTCCGGCTGCTGGTAGACGGTGACGCACCACTTGTTGAGGGTGCGCGAGACTTCGACCTCGAAGTCCTTCTCCGCGGTCTCATACCGAACAACTTTCTCGTCGTCGAATCTTCTTCGTCCTGAAACAGCCATAGGTAAATCACTCGGGCGGGGATTCGGCTCATTGAGCGTCTTCCGATTATAGGCCTCGGGGAGCGGAACCCTCGGCAGAGGCTTCCAGCAGCTCCTGAAGGAGCGGGACAAGCTCCTCGCGGAGGCCTTCGCGCTTCATCGCCAGGGTCAGGTTGGCCCTCAGGTAACCCGGAACGGTGCCGGTATCGTAGTAGTCACCCTCGAACTCGATACCGACCACAGGCTGGCTGCCGATGGTGCGTTTGATGGCATCGACCAGCTGGATCTCCTTGCCCGCCCCGGGCTGCCCTTTTTCCAGCTCGTCGAACACAGCAGGCAGGATGACGTAGCGGCCGAGCGCCGCCAGGTCCGACGGAGCGTCCTCGAGGGAGGGCTTCTCAACGACATCGGTCACCTCATAGATGCCGTTCTTGGCCCCGGCCGTGGCGATGATGCCGTATCGGCTGACCTCGTTCCTGGGCACGCGTCGAACGGCAAGCACTGTGGCAC
>Ga0209804_1002317_pt1 | contig 11596 bp, 10 predicted proteins | sample GraSoiAngelo_139_FD_185896 | JGI IMG/M metagenome (GOLD analysis project Ga0209804, IMG submission 185896) | Grasslands soil microbial communities from the Angelo Coastal Reserve, California, USA - 14_0929_12_20cm (SPAdes) (version 2) | ecosystem: Environmental > Terrestrial > Soil > Grasslands ... | reverse complement strand
TTGTATTTATACTGGTTGGTCAACACATGAACAGTCTTGTCGCACTGCTGGCGCATCACGGATATGCGGTTGTGTTTTGGGTTGTATTCGCCGAAGCGATCGGCCTTCCTATGCCGGCAGCTCTCGCTCTGGTAGGAGCAGGAGCTGCTGTGGCCTCGGGCAGCCTGAGCGCGCCCGTGGTTCTACTGCTAGCCATTGTCGCGATGTTGCTGGGCGATGTGGTGCTTTTCGCGCTCGGCCGCAAGATGGGATGGGCGTTGCTTGGATTCCTCTGCAAAGTCTCGGTAAACCCGGAAACTTGCATTCTGCGCTCGGCAGAGTCGTTCTACAAACGCGGCAAGCTCACGCTCGTAATCGCAAAATTCATTCCTGGCGTAAACACGATGGCCGCACCGCTGGCCGGAAGTATGAAAATGCGCCCGGAACAGTTTCTTCGTTTCGATCTGGCCGGAGCGTCGCTATACGCCCTCGCCTACGGAAGCCTGGGATTTGTCTCCCGTGATTTTCTTGCCGTGCTCACTCGCAGCTTCCAAGCCGCGGGACGGACTGTCAAAGAGACGATCCTAATCGCGATACTCGTATATGTGCTTTACCGAATTTGGCTGTTCAGGAAATATGCAGTGTATCGTGTTGTTCCACGCGTGCAAGTGGAAGAATTGGCGCGCAAGCTGACCTCCGATGAAAGCGCCGGCCTGGTGGTGATGGACGTTCGCAGCCACGGTTACTACGATGCCGACACATTGCGCATCAAAGGCTCGATTCGTCTCGAACCCAATAACCTGTCTGAGGAATTGAAGACTCTGCCCAAGGACAAAGACATTTATGTCTACTGTACTTGAGCGCGCGAAGCGACCAGCGCCCGGGTGGCGCACCTGCTGCGGGAGAACGGATTCAACGCGTTCGTAATTGTGGGCGGCTTGGCGGCGTGGCGGAAAGCGGGTGAGCCCCTGGAGCCAGTTCCGCACGACGATCTGGTCAAGCTGCCGACGTTTAGTTAAATGCGGCTTCAGACGTCGGGCTTCGGACCTCAGGGAAATGGCTTCCTCTGCGAACTTTGCGGCTTTTCTTTGCGCTCTTTGCGGTCAACAGATCTTTAACCGCAAAGGTCGCAAGGAATTGCCGCAGAGATCGCAAAGCACGTAAATTTTAAGGCCACGACCCTTTTCTGCGCCCCGCAATGCTCATGTCGTCCAACAAAGAAGTCGAGATCAAATTCCGAATATCTAACCTTCGCGACCTTAAGGAGCGGATGCAAAGGGCGCACTTCCGGCTGCACACGCCGCGCACCCACGAGATGAATACGCTCTACGATCTGCCCGGCAATCCGCTGCGCCGCCGTGGCGACCTGCTTCGCTTGCGCAAATATGGCTCTGAGTGGGTGCTCACCCACAAAGCAAAAGGTAGGGACGGGCGTCACAAAACCAGAGCAGAGACGGAAACCAAGGTTGCCGATGGAAAACAAATGGAAGGCATTCTGCAGGCGTTAGGCTACCTTCCCACGTTCCGCTACGAGAAATTTCGCGCGGAGTGGGAAGGTGGCAAGGGCCATGTGGTCGTGGATGAAACGCCCATCGGAAATTTTGGGGAAATCGAAGGCCCAGGTCGTTGGATTGATAAGACCGCGGGCCGGCTCGGCATCCAGAGAAGCGATTACATCACTGATACCTACGCTGGTCTGTTCTTCTCTTGGAAACGCCGCACCCGCAGTCCGGCGAACGAGATGACATTCAGCGCTATAAAGCGCGCAAAAATGACGGGCGAAACCTCTTCGTGAAGGCATGGCACTTATTTCGCTTCAATCACCCCCGGCGGGCATTGTCCTCCTGATTTTCAATTCCACCCGCGTTCCACCACAAACCTCGATAGAATAGGGGCGCACTGCAGATAGGACGTGAGTCTTGGGGCTTATTTAAGGATTCGGCATTACAGGAATTTTCTGCGTATGGATAAATTCGTAATCCGCGGCGGGAACCCGCTGTTGGGGACGGTCCGTGTCAGCGGGGCCAAAAATGCAGCGTTGCCCGCCATGGCCGCCGCTCTGCTCACCGAAGAGCCGGTGATTCTGGAGAACATTCCGCAAGTGCGGGATATAGAGACCGAGCGCAAGCTGCTGGCTGCAATGGGAGCGGAAGTGGAGCTGGGCTTCGGTCGCGCGCACCATCGCACCACTATCTGCTGCCGAGGTCCTCTCACGCCGGAAGTACCCTACGAAATTGTAAAAACGATGCGGGCCTCCTCGCTCGTTCTTGGCCCGCTGCTCGCCCGCTGCAAGTGCGCCCGTGTCTCTCTGCCTGGCGGTTGCGCCATCGGCGCCCGCCCAATCGACCTTCATATCAAAGGACTCGAGCGCCTCGGGGCGAATGTCGAGCAGGAACATGGATTCATTGAAGCCACAGCCGAGCGGCTGAAAGGCGCGGAAGTGGTCTTCGACAAAATCACAGTTACAGGTACTGAAGATTTGCTCATGGCCGCAACTTTGGCCGAGGGCGAAACCATTTTGCAGAACTGCGCCCGCGAGCCTGAAGTCGCTGATCTTGCCAATCTCTTGAACAAGATGGGCGCGAAGATTGAAGGCGCGGGCACGCCCACCATCCGCGTGAAGGGCGTAGAAAAGCTGCACGGAGCCAAGCATCGCATCATTCCTGATCGCATTGAGGCCGCGACATTTATCGTCGCTGGGGCACTGACCGGAGGGGATTTGAACGTTGCCGGATGCGATCCTACTCACTTAGGCGCCTTGTTGCAAAAACTCGATGAAGTGGGCGTGAAGACTGCGCACACGGCAGAATCCGTGCGCGTGATGGGCGACAACCCGCTCCGCGCCGCCGATGTCATGACCGAAGAATATCCCGGATTTCCAACCGATATGCAGGCGCAGTACATGACGCTGGCCACGCAAGCGGAAGGAACTTCGATCATTACTGAAAATATCTTCGAGAACCGCTTCATGCATGCGCTGGAAATGGTCCGTATGGGCGCGAATATTAAGATTGAGGGCAGCCGGGCAGTGGTGCGAGGGAAAACTCAGCTGAGCGCCGCTGCCGTGCTGGCTTCCGATCTACGCGCTTCCGCGTCGCTCGTGCTGGCTGCGCTTGTGGCTGAGGGCGAAACGATCATCGACCGCGTCTACCACATCGACCGCGGCTATGAACATATTGAAGAGAAGCTGCGCGGCGTGGGAGCGCAGGTTCGCCGCATTGGAGAGATCCTGCCCAAGAAGGCAGTGGCGCCGGCAGTGCGAGCATAGGCGATATTCTGGTCCCGCCCTCGGCTATCCGCTTAACCCTTAACTTCCAAGCACACCTCTTCGTCTCACTCTAAGCACACCCTATTCGTCTCACGATGACACGCAGGAGGCAGTCAGTTTCATGCCCCACCCCGCTTATGCGGGAAATCCGCCTTGATGGTCAAAAAAAAATTGCAATACGGGGAAACCTGTAGAACACCGTTGCAATCCAAGGTACGGAAGTTTTATGGAAACCTTAAATCTTCGCCCCTTCAACCGGAGACATGAAGACCCTGCAATCCAGATTGCACCGGCGCACGACTGTGATGGCTCACTCTGCCACCAGCCCATCTTTCGTGAAGATGGCACGCTGAACTACGTGGCTCCGCACTGTCACCTCGTCGAACAGCGTTCTGGAGGCGCACTATACTACGCTATTTTCTGCGATTTCCCGAGTGACGCCCGCAGCGCAGAGTGTGGGCCGCAATCAGATCGTGAATTCCGTCAAGCTGATTCGATCTTTTCGAACTACCCACCATTTCCGGAAGAAGCCGCGCGCGCCGCCCAGTGAGTTGGACGGGAGGCTAAACTGAGACAGTCGCGCCAGATTACCCCTTCGTCCGCCACGACTTCGGGTAAATCCTGGAAGCGTCCGGCCTCCCGCAGGCGCATTAGAGTACAATTTAGCCGCTCTGTTTGCTTAACTACCCGCTAAATACCGTAGGTACCCTAGCGAACGGAGTCGGTCAGCTAGGCATCTTAACTGGGCGAACAGTTCTCTCCCCCATGTCTTTGGATGACCAAATCCGCGAGCTTTGCGACCTAGCTGCAAATACGAAAGACCCAGCCAGCATGTTTCGTGCTTTGCACGAGCTAAAAGACCTGATTCGCGAGCATAAACTGCCTAATAAAACGGAAGTGGCGATTACAGAACAGCGAGTCTCCAATACGAGTCGCCGCTCCCCTCGAATAAAACTGTAGCCGTCCAACAGGAAAGAGTACGCCGACTCACCCCTTAGGTGCGCCTTCTCAGCCATAGCCGGTCTAGCGCAATCAGACTGCTGACCCAACCGGCTGCCGCCAGATATCCTGCAATCACATCACTCGGATAATGCACCCCCAGATAAATCCGCGAAAGGCCAACACCTGCGATCACGATCAGACCAAATACCCAGATTAAGACCCTCCAATAGAGGGAACGAATGCGGTCCGCGATGAGACCCACAAGCACTCCATAAAAGCAGGCGCAAACCAGTGCGTGTCCGCTGGGAAAGCTGAATGTGTCCGGCTGAGGTCCGAAGAAGGCGGGTGGGCGCGGCCGATGGAAAGCGAGCTTTAGGCTGGCATTCAGCAGGGCGGCCCCAACCATGCTGACCGTAATCCAGAGCGCCGCACGATACCAGCGGGCCAGCAGAAATATGGTAATTGCAAGCGTAGCACCGATGGCGACGCCCGGTTCTCCCAGGCGTGAAAACACCACCATAGCCTGAGTTATCCGCGCCGAGGCGTGTTGGTGGATGCTGATTCTTACAGAACGATCAAACGCTTGAGTTTGTGGATTGGAAAAAGTCTCCGCCACCCAGACGAACAGAAACAGTGCCAGAACGGCGGCCGCCAGGCTGAGCAGGATTGCAGTTTCCAGGATGGCGGTGCGCTTGGGAGCTGTTTCCAGTTCCCCCACTAACGCTGAATTATTGCGCTCCTCGCGCACGGGGTCTGAATGACGGTGCTCAGCGTCTTCCGCCGTGCCCGCCATGTCCACCGCCAGGATGATGCCCGCCGCCACGTCCGTTGCGCCCGCGCCGGTGTCGCCCACCACCGCCGGGACGACCGCCTCGGCCACGATCACCGCCGCGATCGGCTGCGCCATGGGGGGCCCCTTCACGATTGAAGTTGGGTTCCTCGTCTGGAAAATCGCCGCCGCCCTCAATGGTTATAGGAGGCACGTGCGCGACAGCAGCTTCGTCGTGGACTTCGCCGCCGCTTTCTACTGAACCTCCGCCCATTTTCGCTCGCTGCTCTTTGAGCACGGCTTTGCGCGACAGGCGGATACGATTTCCTTCGACTGCCAGCACTTTCACCAGTACTTGGTCGCCCTCTTTCAGTTCGTCACGAACATCCTTGATGCGATGCTCAGCCACCTCGCTGATGTGCAGCAGGCCATCTGTGCCCGGAAGAATTTCGACAAACGCGCCAAAATCTGCCAGCCGCGAGACCTTGCCCAGGTAAGTCTTCCCGACCTCGGCTGTCGCGGTCAGATCGCGAATAATCTGCAAGGCCTTGTTCGCCGAGGCCTCGTCGTTTGAAGCCACGTTGACCTTGCCCGTGTCTTCGACGTCGATCTTCACCCCGGTCTGCTCAATGATGCTGCGGATCATCTTGCCGCCGGGCCCAATCACGTCGCGAATTCTATCGACAGGAATTTGCAGAGTGTAGATGCGCGGCGCGTAGGCCGAAACCTTCTCGCGATGCGAGGATAGAACTTCTTCCATCTTCTCCAGAATGAACATTCGTCCACGCTGCGCCTGTGCTAGAGCCTCACGCATGATCTGTGCGGTGATGCCACTGACCTTGATATCCATCTGCAACGCAGTGATGCCGTCTCGCGTGCCGGCAACTTTGAAATCCATGTCGCCGTAGTGATCCTCAGCGCCTGCGATGTCGGTCAGAATCGCGTACTGCTCGCCTTCTTTCACCAGCCCCATGGCGACGCCCGCAACAGGAGCTTTCAACGGAACGCCGGCATCCATCAGCGAAAGCGCGGCTCCGCAGACGGTTGCCATTGACGAAGACCCATTCGATTCCAAAATGTCGGAGACCACGCGCATGGCATAAGGCCACTTATCTTCTGTGGGCAGTACAGTGGAAATCGCGCGCTCGGCCAGAGCCCCGTGCCCAATTTCGCGGCGGCCAGCGCCTCGCAAGAAAGCAACCTCGCCAACGGAGAACGGCGGGAAATTATAGTGGAGCATGAAACGTTTCTTAGCTTCGCCTTCGAATACTTCCAAGCGCTGCATATCGTCGCTAGTGCCCAGCGTCGTTGTCACCAAGGCCTGCGTTTCACCGCGCGTGAAGATAGCCGAGCCGTGGGTTCTCGGCAGGACTCCCACTTCGATCGAGATGGGACGAATCTGGTCGAAGGCGCGGCCATCGGGCCGGCGCTTCTGATGAATAACCTGATCGCGAAAGATGCGCTCGCGCAGAATTTCGTAATAATTCTTCAGCTTGTCCTGTGCCGCCTCATCTTCTTCCGGCAGGGCCGCGATCAGTACTTTTTTCAGCTCTTTAACTAGCGCGTAGCTCTCTGACTTAGGATGCTTCTCGGTATCGAGGCGCCCGGCCAGGTCTGTACCGATTCTTGACTTGAGGTCATTGTAATAAGCCTGATCGAACTCAGGCGGCTCGACGTGCCGCTTCGGTTTGCCGGCTTTGTCGCGAAGTTCGTTAATCGCGCCACAAATCTTTTTGATCTCTGTGTGGGCGAACTCAATCGCATCCACTACGGTTTCTTCTTTAACTTCCTTCGCACCAGACTCGATCATTACAATGCCTTCAGCTGTGCCGACGACCATGATATTCAGCAGGCTGTCACGCATCTCGCTGTAGGTCGGATTTACGACGAAGCCGCCATTCACCAGGCCGACGCGCACGGCGCCAATCGGCCCCTGGAACGGAATATCGGAAATCGTCAGAGCGCAGGATGCACCATTAATGGCAGCGACATCGGGATCGTTCTCTGTGTCAGCCGAAAGAACAAACGCGATCACCTGCGTTTCGCAGCGGAAGCCATCTGGGAATAGAGGCCTGATAGGCCGGTCAATCTGGCGGCTGGTCAGAATCTCGCGTTCGCTGGGACGGCCCTCGCGCTTAATAAATCCGCCCGGAATCCGTCCGCCCGCGTAGGTGTATTCGCGATAATCGACAGTCAACGGAAAGAAGTCGATACCTTCTCGCGGCTCGGCGTTGGCAACTCCCGTGGCGAGGACAACGTTATCACCCATACGGACGACGGCCGCGCCGTGGGCTTGTTTAGCCAAGTTTCCGGTTTCAAAAGAGAGGCGTTTACCGCCGGCGAGTTCAACTGAAATTTCTTGCTTCATGATTCATTTCCTTGTTTGGCAGGGAGGCACGCATGCGTTGGAGAGTTTGTAGGATAGAGAGCAAATCCAAGAGTCAATTAGAATTCCGCCGGAAGGCGATCATCCTCATGTGAACACACGTCAGGAGGAAGACCTGCGATCCGCCAATTACTTGCGCAGGCCGAGCTTATGGACGACGTTTTTATATCGGTCGGAATCGTATTTCTTCAAGTAGTCCAACAGGCGGCGACGCTTGCTGACCAGCATGAGAAGACCCCGGCGTGAGCCGTGATCTTTCTGGTGCGTCTTAAAATGTTCTGTCAGTTGACCTATCCGCTCGCTTAACAGCGCGATTTGGACTTCCGGACTGCCCGTATCGGTGGGATGCGTGCGATGTTGGTCAATGAGGGATTGCTTTTGCTCTCTGGCTAACACTAACCCGATGCACTCCTGTCTGCAATTTTCGTTTTTCGATGTAACTGGTTTGAGGTTAACACGTTGAGCGGCAAAGTGCAAAAGGCAGCCTGGGTTCAACCAAACGGCAATCTTAATCCAGCATCCAAACTGGTTATACTTATGCTTGATCTCATGATAATCCGCTGTGACCAATGCGGTCATGAAAATAATCCGCAGTATCAGTTCTGCGGAATGTGCGGCGCAAGGCTGCAGTCGCCGCCCCCGCCCAAGTCGCGTGAGGCGTCGCCGGAACGACCGCCAATGCCGGTGAGCGGTCCTTCTTTCTTAGGCCTCGCTGACGAGCCCGATCGAGATCGCGACTTTCATTACCTGCTGGAGGATGAACCTCGCGGGCATGGGTTCGCGTACGTGCTGCTGCTTTTGATCATGGGTGGCGCCGCCTTTGGGGCATGGCATTTCCGTGCCGAACTACACCCGTTGTGGTCTTCACTGTGGACGCGCATCAGCGACCGCATTTCCCTTAACAGCGGCGGAGCAGCGCCCGCTGCTCCCCAATCCACCGCGCCGCCGCCATCGAGCGAGGCTCCAGGAGCGCCACACTCTGCGACGGTGACGGAGAATGAAGCTGCGCCTCAGAATCCGGAAGCTGGACCTCAGAATTCGGAAGTCGCACCTCAGAAGGATCAACCGCAGGCGTCGGACACCGGAGCTACGAAGCCCGGGCCTCAGGCTTCAGACAGCAGTGCCGGCTCGAAGGAGAAAGCTGCCGCTGCTAAGAATTCCGCCGATACCGACGCCAATACCGACGAAGAGAGTGACGCTGAAGATAAATCTTCCGACAATGCCCCTCCGGAAAAAGCAGCTCCGGTTCCAGTAAAGAAGTCGGTCGCAGCCAAGCCGCAGCCCGCTCCCGTTGAAAACACCACCGATGATAGGCTCGCGGCGGAAGGAGAGAGATATCTCTACGGAACCGGTGTTCCTCAGAATTGCGACCGTGCGCGGAGAGATCTGACAACCGCAGCACGCGCCTCCAACCCCAAGGCATTTACCCTCTTGGGCGCGATGTATGCCACTGGGCACTGCGCCAGCCGTGATCTGCCGACGGCGTATAAATGGTTCGCGCGAGCCCTTCATGAAGACCCAGCAAATGCCAGGGTACAGCGCGATCTGGAAGTCTTGTGGAAACAAATGACTCCCGACGAACGGCAGATCGCACAGCGACAGTGAGTTCACCTTGGGCACGAGCGAGGAGGTTCGCGCCTTCATCGCTATTGCTAAGCGGCTTTGCGGTGCTGTGCTTTCTTGGAGCGAACTCGCCGGAAATTTTCCACCGAGCCGTGTATACGATCTTTGATGGCCCGCTGTTCCGTGCGGCTGAGGACCGTGATCTCCTTGACATCGCGCGAAGTAGGTCTTCGGCCTTCCTTTCGCAATGCCAAGTCAGCAAACTTGAGCCAGCGAGAGCGCTGTTCCATGGACCTGGGTTGGCATTCCACTTCTGAAGAGCTGCCCAAGATAGGCTCAATTTCGAGGATGAGTTTCGTGACCTGCACTGGGGATGCACACGTCGCTGACGTGTTTAGGATGCCAAAATCAACTAGGTGCGTTCGATACCGTACATACTGTATTTTTCTAGTAAGGATCACAAATCAGTCATGTTCAGTGTCGCCCGCTGCTGATTGGATCGCCCGAATGAGCAATTCAGGTTTGTCCGTAGATTTAACGATTGCCTGGGCATATTCGCGCACACGTGATTCCTCCCCGGCCCGGCAGATGATTACCAACGGAAGGCTGGGGTTGGCTTGTTTCGCATCTTTGGCAAGCTGAGCACGAAGATGGATGGGAATCGAATCACCGATCAGCGCTGCATCGAAATGCTGCTCTTCTGCCAGGCGCAGAAACATCCGGGATTCGCGCGTGGTGACCACATCGTAGCCCGCGGACTCAATCACCCAATTGCGCGTTTTCAGGACCGCAGGATTCCAGCTAGTTGAAAGGATTCGCTTTGCCACTGGGCCTTTTTGTGTATTGCTTATTATAAGTTTCGGGTATCGGTTCGCTGTTTCAACTCTCACGCGTTACACGACGGAGGGCGGCAAGCAACGCGGGCGGACCGTCATCGGCAATGACAGTTTCATCGGGGTCGACCCTGCGATCAACTCGTCCAGTTTCCGAAATGGCGATCAGAGGGCAGTCGGGGCGATACTCACGCACTAATTCCGCAATTTGTTGAACGGTATCGCTGGGGAGTGTGTAACTAAGCACCGCAATGTCGAAGTCTCCGTGCCTGATAATCTTCAGCGCCTCCTGGTTATCGCGAGGAATTGTCACACTGAACCCACGATCGCGCAGCACTTCCGCCCGGTAAAGAGCGAGCTCCCGGATACGGCCAAAGAGGATGACTCTGCTGCCAGAAATCGTTCGAGTAGAGCGACCCCGTTTTTTGGCAGCCTCAGGCCGAGGATCCTTGCGCGGTCCATACTCAATGGCGGCATATCCCGGGATGTTGGATGGAAACAGAAACCCTGCTGTTTTGGGCGAAAAGAAGGCAAGAGACGGGGCTTGCATACGCGGCTCAGTATAGCGCACAGCCTTCCGGCAGAGTCAACTTGGATTGGGGGTAGCGACTGAGTTTCAATTTCGCCAAGTCCCCAGGAGATAAGGAAGCAAATCCCGCCAGTACGGGGTCTTTAGCATCTTCTGCACCAGCGATTTTTGACAAGCACGAAATTACCCTAAAGTAAAACTGCATGTTGCCGACATCCAAGAGAGACGATGTCAACCAAGCCTGTCGCCGAGAATTCGTGCTCTCAAGGTCAATCAGAGCGCAGGACACGCCCACGATACGCGTTGGTGACGTCAATCAGAGCGCACGCAAAATGTCCAGATCGGGTCATCCGTTCGCAAGGAATGACTGTGGAAATCAGTGAAGGTGGAGTTTCCGCTTATTTGCGAGGGGAATTTGAGGCGGGACAGCAGGTTGAACTGGAACTTGATCTACCCACAGGCCCGCTGGAATTGAGCGCGATTGTCAGAAATTGCCTGGGGCATCGTTATGGTTTTCAGTTCCTGGAACTTCTTCCCGAACAATGTCACAAAATCCAGGCGAGTTGCAAAGGCGTACCGCCGTATCGGTCGAGCCTGCCAGCGGAATAGGCGACACTTTCGGCCCTAAGACGGCAGCCCCGCAACGGACCCCATGACCCCTGACGCGGCTGACCTACCCGATTTCGATAACGGTCGCACAAGACAGCCGCGATTCGGGATAATGCATCGCAAGCGCGGACTACTTCTGCTCGCAGTATTTCTGCAGCAGCTCGAGCACGCCGGGCCAGCCGCCGCTGTAGTCTTTGCGCGCGATCGGTTGCTCGCTCAGACCGCTGTGCGTCACTTTCACGTGTCAGCTAGGATCGGCTTCCGTTGGAGACCAGGTCGAGAAACGCCTGGTGAACGCGCGGGTCGTCGGAGAGCTCGGGATGGAAGGTTGCGGCCATGATCTTTCCCTGGCGCACGGCGACGGGATCTTTATCTTTGCCCTCGGTGGCGATGACTTCTACGTCTTGCCCTACGCGCTCGATTTTTGGTGCGCGGATGAAAACCATCTCGGTGGGAGAACCGGCGAAGATGCCTTCGCGGATGGAGCTGTCGCTCTGGCGTCCATAGGCGTTGCGGCGAATAGAGATGTCGAGCGCGCCTAGGCCGATCTGCTTGGGATTGTCGACTTCGTTCGCGAGTAGAATCGCTCCGGCGCAGGTGCCAAACGTCGGCTTCGCGCGCACGAATTGCTTCAGTTTCTCGAATCCGGCTTCGCCGAGCAGCTTGAGGAAGGTGCTGGATTCGCCGCCGGGGATGATGAGGCCGTCGATCTCGTCCA
>Ga0209804_1002313_pt1 | contig 11605 bp, 14 predicted proteins | sample GraSoiAngelo_139_FD_185896 | JGI IMG/M metagenome (GOLD analysis project Ga0209804, IMG submission 185896) | Grasslands soil microbial communities from the Angelo Coastal Reserve, California, USA - 14_0929_12_20cm (SPAdes) (version 2) | ecosystem: Environmental > Terrestrial > Soil > Grasslands ... | reverse complement strand
TCGTGGAGCGCATTCCTGTTCCCTCCTGTGCGCCTGTGCTTCTGCTACTGCTCACTGCTCACGAGACTCACACGGACAGGGTGGGATTCGAACCCACGGTACCCTTGCGGGCACACCGGTTTTCGAGTTGCCCCGGCCCTGTTGCGCCTCGCTGCGCCCAATTGTATCCCGTTGTGACCACGCCCCGCTAGGCCGCGCACGGTTGCGGCCCGTGGAGCGCTCCGTTGCACCCGGCTGCGCGAAATGTGGCCAAATCTGTGGCCAGCCGGCCCTTGTGCTGGCGTGCATGCATGTTAACTTCCGGCATGCCCTCACGGAGCAGACCGATGCCCCCGGCCAAGCCGGTTGTCATGCTGGGCGTGCGGCTCCCCGCCGCGCTCCACCAGCGCCTGAAGCTGTACGCCGTGCATACCCACACCCCCATCCAACAGCTCGTCGTGCAGGCCGTGCAGGACCTGCTGCGGCGCGCGAAGGAGTAGTCCCATGGCCAAGTACCCTGGCTCCCTCCGCCGCCACGGCCGCGCGTGGCAATGGCGGGTCTGCGTCCGCGGGGAGCGCCACCACTACCAAGTGGAGTGCGACGACCGGCGCGAGGCCGAGCAGTTCGCCCGCACCACGTATGCCGACCTCGAACAGCAGGCCGCTCGGCGCACCAACGGGCTCCCGGGCCCGCTCCCCATGTCCGCGCTGCTGGAGCGCTTCGAGCGCGACGAGCTGAGCACCAAGACCCCGGGGACGCAGCGGAGCTACCGGGACAGCCTGCGGCCGATCAAGCGCTACTTCGTGACCGAGTGCGGCGACCCCACGTGCGACCGCGTGCGCGCCGGCGATGTCGAGGGGTTCTTGACGTGGCGGCGCAGCCACCGCGCTCAGGTGAAAGGCCCGCGCCAGCGTGGCCCGCTGCACAACCGCACGCTCAGTAAAGACAGGGCTGTTCTGCACGCTGTGTTCCAGCTGGCCGACCGGCTGGAGCTGCGCGAGGGCAACCCGGTGGCCCGCACGAAGGCGCCGAAGTACGATCCGCGGCAGCCGGTGCTGTTGGACGACAAGCAGTACGAGAAGCTGTTGAGCGAGTGCAGCGATCCCATGCTCCGGCTGTACGTGCTCACGCTGGGCGAAACCGGGATGCGGTGTCAGTCCGAGGCCCTGCACGTGCGGTGGGAGGACGTGCAGCTCGACGAGGGCTTCATCAAGATCGAGAGCGGGCGCGACGGCCACCGGACCAAGAGTGGCCGGAGCCGGTACGTACCGCTGACGCCGCGCCTCGTGACGGCGCTGCGCGTGCACTTCGCGCGGCACCGGCTGGCCGGGCGCTCGGCGCACGTGTTCTTCCACGAGATCAGCCGGCGGCACCACAAGGCGGGGGATCGCATCCAGACGCTGCGCGACGGGATCATGGCGGCGGCCGCGCGGGCCAAGGTGCCCGCGGGCTGGCACGTGCACGACCTCCGGCACAGGCGCGTGACGACGTGGCTCGCCGCCGGCAAGGACGTGGTGAAGGTTCGGGAGGCGGTGGGGCACTCCGATCTGCGCACGACGATGGGATACACCCATTTAGTGAAGGAGAACCTGCGAACGTTGGTGGAGGAGCCCACCCCCGCGAAGGTGGCGAAGGGGTGAGCGACCGCGACGCCCTTGCGGCCAGCCAAAAGCTGGGGTAGCTTTTTTGTTGCGTGGACGGGGGGAGCTGAGCTGGTCCCCCCTAACCACGGGTAGGGCCAAGAAACGCCACTGGCGTAGCGCCCGCCGCAGCCCGGACTAGGGATGCGAGGCGTTTTTTTTTACGCCTCGCGGGAGGCGCACAGTGGCCCGTCACACCGCCGCACCACGCCAGGAAGCCTTGAGCTTGCCGGAAGTCTGCCGGCAGCTCGGCGTCTCGTACTTCGTGGTCTACCGGTTGATCCTGACCGGAGCGTTGCCCGCCTCGCAGGACCGCCGGCGCCGGTATTGGGTGACGCGCGCCGCGGTGGTGGAGCTAAAAGAAAGCGCCGAGTGGCAAGCTCGGCGCTCCGAGAACACCGACAGCGCCGGTCAGAGGCGCCGCCGTGCTCGATCAGCATAACCCCCCGCCCCACCGGGCCGCAACCACCAGCCTCGCCGCGGCTGCCCCGCAGTACGGGCAACACGGAGTGTGCGTCTTTCCCCTCGCCCGCGACTCGAAAGTGCCGCTCGTCTCAAAGGAGCAGGGCGGCCACGGGTTCTTAGATGCCACCGCGGATGTCGAGCGCATCAAGCAGACATGGACCGCGCACCCCGACGCGAATATCGGCTGCTGGCCCGGGCGCTCTGGACTCATTGCCTTCGACATGGACACACCGGCCGCCGAGCAGGCGGCTCGAACGTGCGGCCTGCTCGCTGAGCCCGGGCCCGTGGTCCGGACACCGCACGGGAAGCATCTCTACTTCCAGCGCCCGCCGGAGCGATGCGGCAATGTGTGGGTGCACGGCGTGCTGCTCGCCCGCTGTGATGACGGCTACACGGTCTTGCCACCGAGCCGCGTGGACGGCGCGGACTACCGGTGGATCGGCAAGTTCGACGAACTGAAACCGTTGCCGCCCGATGTGGTCGCGCTCTTGCGGAACGGCAACGGGCGACACGCCCCGCTGGAGTTGCCCGCGGTCATCCCCAAAGGGCGGCGCAACGACTTGTTGTTCCGCCGCGGATGTGCGATGCGCGGGCAAGGCTTCAGTGCGGCGGCGATCCTCGCTGCCATCGCCGTTGAGAACGCCAGCCGGTGCAAACCTCCCCTTGAGCCGGATGAGCTGGAGAAAATCATCGCCAGCATCGCGCGCTACCCCGCAGGCCCTGAGGAACGCTCCGCGTGACCACGCCACCACGCCCCACGATTGTGGTGCGCCCCGCCCTGGTCGAGCTGACGGACGAGGCACTCGCCGCCTTGCAAGCCTCCGATCATGGCATCTACCTCCGCGGCCGGTTGCTCGTGCAAGTCGCTCGGTGCGCCAGCGACCTCCGGTGGCTCACGCGGCCCCGCGGCGCCCCGGTCATCGTCCCGTTAACCGCCGGGCGCCTGCTGGACCGCCTTGACCGAGCGGCCATCTGGATCACGCCGGGCAAACACGCGAGACCCACCACGCCACCGCGGTGGGTGGCAGACCAGATTCTGGAGCGGTTGGAATGGCCCTTCCCGCTGCTGGCCGGCGTTGTCGAAGCCCCCACGTTGCAGCCCCACGGCACGCTGCTCAGCACGGCTGGCTACGATGCAGAGAGTGCCCTGCTCTACTGGCCTGACGGTGAGTACTTCCTCGGGCCCGCAGAGCCCACGCGGGAGGACGTTGACACGGCGGTGGCGGCGCTGTTGGACCCCGTGCAGGACTTCCCGTTCGTCGGCGATAAGGGCGAGGCGGGCAAGGCCGCGTACATCGCCGCCACATTATCGCTCGCGGCGCGGCACGCCATCTCCGGGCCCGTCCCCGCCTTCGCCATCGTGTCTCCCACGCCCGGCACCGGCAAGGGGCTGCTCGCCGCGGTGATCTCGTTGATCGGGAGTGGGCGCACCCCCGCCGTGATGACCGATGTGGCGGAGCGAGACGAGATGCGGAAACGGCTCTTGAGCCTCGCCATTGCCGGCACGCCCGTCGTCTTGCTCGACAACCTGAGCGGTGTCCTCGGCTCGGATGCGCTGGCGGCGGCGCTCACGGCCACCGAAGTGGAGGACCGCCTCCTGGGCCGCTCGCAGATGGTGCGCGCGCCGCTCACCTCCGTGTGGTTAATCACCGGCAACAACCTCGGCTTCAAGAGGACATTGGGACGCCGCGTGCTCCCCGTCGAGCTCGATGCGCAGGTGGAGCACCCAGAAGACCGCGGCGGATTCGTCTACGACAACCTCCTCGACCGCGTGCAGGCACAGCGCCGCGGCTTGGTGGTCGCTGCGCTCACGGTCCTCCGTGGGTACTGGGTGGCCGGCCGCCCCCGGCATGGCAAGCCGCGCATGGGCTCCTTCGAGGCGTGGGACGATCTGGTGCGCGGTGCCTGCGTTTGGGCCGGGCTCACCGACCCGGCAGCGACGGATGATCCCAGCCACGGACGTGGACGCTTGCGCGCCGAGGGCGATGAAGACCTTGCCGCCCTCGGTATCCTCCTCGCCGCGCTGACCATGGCCTTCGGCGACCAGCCCTTTACGTGCGCCCAGGTGCTCACCCGCGCCACGACCACCGATGAGCCACTCCGGATCGCGCTCGAAGAGGCCGGAGCAGCTGACCGCACCGGCAAACTCACCGCCCGAGCCTTGGGCTACCGCTTCCGCGCCGTGCAGGACCGGCTCATCAACGGACACAAGCTCATTACCGAACGCGCCGATCGGCACGCCAAGATCAGGCTGTGGCGCATAGATGCTGGAGCTGCGGGTGATGCAGGGTACGCGGGTGATAATCCCAGCCGCGGGGATTACGAGCAAGGCGCGCCAAACATCCCGGTAGCCAAAACGTTGTTTGGCCAACGGCTGGAAACATCACCGCCATCACCTGCATCACCCGCCAATGAGGACGATGCGCTGCCGTTCTGAGGCCGCTGTAGCTCGGCGCGCTCGGGCTGCGGTGCTGGCGCCTACGCGCGGCACGAGAGCGGTTGGCGCATTTGGTGGCTTCCACGGCGGCCGAGAATCTGTTGGCGCGTGGGCACTTGCTGGGGGCTGTAGGTGCTGGCCACACCCCTGGCCACAGGTAGGGTGTGGTGGGGCGGTGGTGGGGCCGTGGTGAGCATGAACGGCGCTGGTGCTGCGCTCACTGCGGCAGCGGCTGTCCTACGAGAACTCGCCTCGGTGCTGGAGGCGCTGCCCGCCCAGGCAACCACGCCGATGCCGAGCAGCGGGTCTGAGCCCCTGCCCTGGCCGGCGCTGCTCTGGATCGTGCCGCCGGAGACTCGGATCGGGCGCAGCGAGCTGCTGGCGGCCACGGGGCGGCCCAAGAGCTGGCTCTACCGGCACACCGGCAAGGCGGGCCGGTGCCCGCGCATCCCGCACCGCCGGGTGGATGGTGAGCTGGTGTTCGTGGTGGGCGAGCTCCGGGCCTGGCTGGTGCAGCACGAGGTCGTGGTGGTGCCGGCGAGCCCAGCGTTGCGCGTGGTGGAGCGGGCGCGGCCGTGATCCACATCTCGAACCTCGAAGCGAACCGGCCCGAGGAGCCGCTGTGTGGGGCGGTTCTGTGCCCCGGGGACTTTGTGGTGGCCGGGATCGGACGCCTACCGCCACTCGGGTCTGACTTCGCGTGTCCCGCGTGCGACCAGGCTTTCTTCGCGCTGCACGCTGACGCGGGCTTCGAGGCCGCTGAGCGTGCCGGGTTCCTCGAACGGGTCAGGCGCCGCAGCGGGGCGGATGGCTACCGCCTGTCGCGCAAACCGTGGGACGCGGAGGTGGCGGCCCGCATGATGTGCGCCAACGACGAGGAGCCGCGTGACTGAGGCCGGGGCGCCCGCCGGTGCCGTGTGGTACCTCGACACCACGCGGCTAAACCACAGCGCCGCGACGGTGCAGCTGCCCGAGTCGCCGGTGCCCGATGGCGAGGTGCGGCCCTTCGTCTGCCTTCGCGCCGCGCCGGGGGACAGGAGCACGTGGGCGCCGCTCACCAGCCAACCACGCCCGTGGCGGCTTGAGGTACGCGCTGAGTGGCTGGTCGAGCGGCGCGGCTCGTTCCTGCAGGGCGGCGCGCGGTCCTGGCTCAACGGGCAAACCTACGTCGGTGAGGACGAGGCGTTCCGCGATGCGGTCGTGGCGGGCGGTGAGGGCAACCGCTTCAGTGCCGTGGCGGTCGAACGCATGCGTGCGCACTTGCAGGGGCAGCCGTCACGCGACGACGCGCGGCCGGTGGGGGGACGTGTTCGACACGAGGCGCCCGTTCAGGCCCCCGGCGAGACGCGCGACCGGGAGCGGGCGATCTGGGACGTGCTGGCGGCTGACGAGCGGGCGGCCCTGGCGCTGTTGCTGGAGCGGCTCGGCCGGGCGCCCACGGGGTGGTACGGCTGGCTACTGATTCGCCGCCCCGCTGAGCTCTTGGCGTGGCGCGCGCTGGTGAGCCAGGCGGAGCGGCGGGGCATGACGCGGCGGGCGGCCGAGGATGCGGCGGCTGGGCAGCTCGGCCAGCACCCGGACACGTTGCGCTCGCGATTGCGGTAAAAAACCCTGCCGGCACGCTTCGAGGGACTCATATGAGGGAGGACTCGTGCCAATGACCGCTCCGGGCAGCGTCGCAGGTATCACCCCGCTGGCGCAACTGGCCCCCGATGCGCCGTCCGCGGTGATGGACGCGTTGCAGCAGCTGCGCGCCGTGCTGGCGCCCTACGAGCAACCGGTGGAGGTACCGGTGGTGGCGGCCGATCCGCGGGACCGGATGCAGGAGGCCATCGACGCCGTGAACGCCACGGTGACGAACCGTACGCAGCTGCGGGCGTTCCCGACGGCGCTCCTGGCGCTGAGTGACAAGAGCAGGGACGAGCGGCGGGCCTTGATACAGACGCCGTTGTACCAGCGGGCCCCCGGGGAGGCTCAGCGGGAGGCGTTGCGCGATCAGCTGGTAACGCTGGCGCCGCGCGTAGTGCCGCTCATCGAGCGCGCGGCGGCAGGTTTCGCGGCGGTCCGGACCGCGTGGCCGCTGCAGCGCCAGCCCGGCAAGCAGTTGTTGTTGCCGAAAGCGCGACCAGATGTGTGGGACGTGATGCAGCTCATCCTCACGGTGCCGCTGTCTGGTGCGTTGGCCGTGGTGAGCGACTTGGTGGCGGGAGAGGCCGACGCGCTCATGTTGGAGGACGCGGGCTGGGCGTTGTGGCAGCGCCGGGGCGATCCGCAGTGGGCGGAGCCCGCCTTCGCCGTGCACCGCCGTGTGCGCGCCCAGGTGCTCCAGGACGCGGGCCGGGCGCAGGCGTTTTACGGCGCGGCCTACGCGAGCGCGCTGTTGCGCGAGATGAAGCATGCCGCCGAGTCGCTGTTCAAGGCGCTGTTGACAAAGGGCACGCTCGATGTGGTGGAGCAGCAAACCTCCTTCCCGTGGTTCACCGGGCCCCTGCCGGCAGACCCCGTGGCCTTGCTCGTGGGCGCGCTGCCACAGGATGACGCGGCGGAGATGCTGGAGTTGTTTGGCTTGCGGGATGCGGGGAGCACGGGGCACAGCGGCGAGGAGCCGGGGCCGCAGCGGCTGCCCGAGCGCGCGGGTGCGGCGGCGACGTGAAGCCCGCGTGGCTTCTGCGAGGTTGTCCACGCGGATGTGGGCGCCAGGGTCGCGGCCCGGGTCATGCCGGCCCGGACGCGCGCAAGCGGGTTCGCAGCCCGGCCCTGGTTGACCTGCTGACGGCGACGTGCCCCTAACCGCGGAGGCGCGCACCCGGGGCCGCCAGGAGGCGGCCCGTAAGCGCCGGTTAGCCCAGGCCGTGCGCGTCCTCACCGCAGAACAATTGCAGGCCCTCCACCTGGAAGACGCCGACGACATTGAGGCCCTGATCCGCGCGAAGAAGCGGCGGTTCGCCCACGGCGCGAGCGGCGAGGTGGACCCGGCCACGTGGCGCGAGGGCACGCGCCTCCTGGTCTCGTTAGGCGGGGATTTCAAGGTGCGGGACCTCCAGCAACGCGTGCGGCAGTTGGAGCGCGTGTTGCGCACGTACGAACAGCAGGCCCGGGCCACCACGCGTGGACTTCCAGCTCGATCGGCTTGAGGAGCGCGCCGGCGCCTTGGTGGCGCGCCGCGAGAGCGGCGTGTCGCTGGCCGACCTGGCCGCGCAGTACGCGGGCGACTTGCCCGGGTTCATTGCGGGACCGTGCCAAGCGCAGTTGATGGCGCACCAGCAGGCGTGGGCCCGTGCGCTGCAGGACGACCCCTTGGTCGCCATTGCCACGGGCCATAGCATGGGCAAGGACTTCCTCACGGCGCACTTCGCGTTGTGGTGGGCCTACGTGAAGAACGGGTTGTGCCTCATCACGAGCGCCACGCAGCGCCAGGTGGCGGAGCAAGTGTTCCAAGAAATCGCGCGGGCGTACCACCGCGCGCAGCTGCCCGGCGACCTGTACCAGTTGGCCGTGCGCAGCCCGGGCGGCGGGGCCGTGTTGGGCTTTACGTCTGAGTCCTCCTCGTCCTACACCGGCTTCCACGCGCCGCTCGTGGCCGTGGTGCTCTCGGAGGCGCAGGGCATTGCGCCGGACGCGTGGATTGGGTTGCAGGCGTGCGCGACGGGCCCGGACGACAAGTTCGTGTGCACCGGCAACCCGCTCACCACCAGCGGCAAGTTCTTCGACTCCTTCCGCAGCCCGCAGTGGCGCAGCTTCCAGACGAGTTGTTACGACCACCCGAACCTTTCGGGGCGCGGGGCCTACGTGTTCGGCGGCCCCAGCAAGGAGTGGGTGGCGCGGATGGCGGCCGAGTGGGGCGAGAGCTCGCCGCTGTTCCAAAGCCGCGTGTTGGGCCGTTTCCCCGACGAGGGCGAGCAGAGCGTCTATAAGCGCAGCTGGCTCGACCGCGCCGTGGCACAATGGCAGGCGTGGAAGGCGGGCAGCGGGGTGCTGCGGCCCGATGGGCACCGCCCCGTGTTCTCGTTGGACGTGGCGCGCACGGGGGGCGACCGCTGCGCGCTCACGCTGCGCCGGGGACCCATCGTGGAGCGCGTCACCACGTGGGGTGGCTTAGACTTGATGGCGACGGTCGGCCGGCTGTTCGCCGAAATGGACCGCGTGGGCTGCGGGCCGGAGGCGTACAGCCGCGTGAGCCCGGCCAAGCGGCGGGGCTTGGGCCGGCCGCCGCAACTCGTGATTGACGTCATCGGCGTGGGCGCGGGCGTGGTGGACCGGCTGAGTGAGCACCCGTGGGTGCGGGAGTTTCAGTTCGAGGTCGTGGCCTTCAACGCCAGCCACAAGGCCTCGCACCCGGCGCGGTTCTTCAACCAGCGCGCGGCCTCGTATTGGCACCTGCGCGACCTGCTGGAAGGCGGCCGCGTGGCGCTGCCGCCCGACGCGGAGCTCCTGCAAGAGTTGTTGGCCACTGCGTGGAAGCCGAGCAGCCACGGGTCGGTGCAGCTGCTCGGCAAGGAAGAAATTTCGGGCATGCTGGGCCGCAGTCCCGACAAGGCGGATAGCGTCACCATGTCCTACAGCGGCGAGATTGGCTACAGCGTGGGTGTGGCGAGCGCGGTGTTGTGACCGAGCCGCGGTTGCTCAGCGAGGTGCAGGCCGAGGCCCGGCGCCTCGCCTGGCCGGCTGGTGCGGCGCGCGTGCTCACGGCATGGAACGCGGCGGACCACGCGGCCGGGTTGGACACGTACTACACGCGGCTGGCGGGAGCCGGCGCCTGGCACCAGTACCTCGACTTGGCTGACGCACAGTCGTGGCTGAGCAAAGCGACCGAGCGCGTGCGCGGCCCCTGGTGGCCGTGGGTGTACGAGGTGGGGCGCCAGCAGGCGCAGACGGGCGAGGTGACGGCTGACGTCCCGACGTACGCGGTGGCGTGCTGGGAGACGTGGGCCGCAGCGGTGAAGAACTTGCTCGACGCGCTCGACGCCGCCGACGCCGTGCTGGCGGCCGCGTGACGGCCGCGTGTGGTGCCCTGTCGCCCCGTCGCTCCCTGCTACATTTTTCCGGTGTTTGAGGTCAACTCACGGGATTAGGCTGCGAGGCTCGCAGCCTAATACTAGTTAGACGGCGGCTTGACCTTCGTCTCTACCTCCGGCACCGTTCCTCGGTGTACTTCCGCATCCTCGGCCGCCTCACCGACGTGGAGACAATCGCTGTCGGCGCGGCGATTCGCGAAATCGCGCGTCTGCGGCGGCACTACGGCAAGGCCCGCTGGAGAAAACGGAAGGGCGTGGCTCAGGTAGAGTTGGAGGATGGCGCGGTGCGGCGTGCCGAAGTCCACTGGTACGAGGCCACTGGCGTCGGCAAGCGCGAATTCAAGATCAAGCGTTATCTTGATTGATATGGCGACTCTGCGAAGGCAGCTGGTACTCTGTCTGCGAAACAAGGGCTACGAGGTCTCGCTGGAGCGGCGCAAGATCTACCAGGTCTTGCCTGATCGGCAGGCTGCCAGTCACAGGCAGCTGCGCGTCATCGACGAGTCTGGCGAAGACTACCTTTATCCTGAACGATTCTTTGTCCCAATTACCCTCCCTAGGACGCTGCGCAGAGCCGTTCTCGCCGCCGTCTAACATGCGCTTGAAGCTGGCGGGCGGTGATCGCTCTAAGCGAAGCAGACTGTTTGTGCGCTGGCGCGCACAGACTCACGTCTACTACTCTTGCGCCGGCGAGCGAGTCGCCCGCAGCTTAAGCGCGATCCGTTAGGCGGCGGCGCGTGGGATTCCTCTACAAGTGAAGCTCAATTTCGACGCCGGACTCAATCCCGCCGAGCCCCTCACTGCGGAGCGCGCGGTGCAACGAGGCTCTCGGCTCATCAACGCACCGGTATCGTTCATCATTGCGGCGGGCTTCCTCCTGGGCGTATGGCTCTTCGGTAACTCCCCGCTGGTGTTGGTGCCGGGTCTTTTGGGCTTCATTACCGCTTGGCTCTGGTGGTCCTACGCCATCCCTCGATGGCGCCGGTGGGCGCTGCGGCGCGGGGTTGATCCCAAACAGCTTCAACGCCTTGCCGAGTTCAAGCTGGTGTGGCCGAAGGGTTGGTTTCTTGAGAAGACGGAGTTTAGAATCCCAGATGAAGAACCCTGATGGCGCGAATGCCGCCGCCTAACAAGCGCTTGAAGCTGCCAGCGCCCGGTCTTGGGAGCAATTCCGTTTGTGCCCTGCCATGCTCTGTGCTCGCCGCAGCTTAAGCGCGATCCGTTAGACGGCGCCACCATTGAGGTAACCAGCTTCAGATGAGTTGGACACGACTACTCCGCCCCACGTGGGCTCGGTTCGGCGCATTCGTCGTCTTCCTAGTGGTTGGCGTGCTCTTCGCGAAGGTCGAGTGCGCCGACCAAATCGGCCCAGCCGGCCAGCACGTAGATCGCTGCTCGTCGAGCCTCGGTCCCATTTCTGGTCCTGTTTGGTGGCTTATTCTCCCCATCGGGGCCTACTTGCTCGCCACGCTCGTCACGTGGCGCACGGATAGCTCGAGGGGAAACGGCGCCGTCTAACATGCGCTTGAAGCTGCCGGGCGCTCACCAGTAAGGAAGAATTGCGTCGCCTCGCCGTTCAACTCCATCAGCCACTCCACCTCCTTGCGCCCGCCGGTATTTCGCCCGCAGCTTAAGCGCGATCCGTTAGGCGGCCCAACACCGTGCTCCGAACGCACCTTACCTTTCTCACTCTTACCCTCGCTGTGGCCGTCCTGACGTGCCGCGAGACGAAACCAACGTCCGCCGTACGACCCCGAGTCCAGGAGACTAACGAAGCGCTGGCTCGCGCAGCGCTAAGGCCTTCGCTGGAGTACCCCTCTGTTGCGCGGTTCGATTCGCTCATCACGCACTGCGACCATTCGGATAGTGGCTGTCTACAGGTCGTCGAGGATTCTCAACTTCCATTGGCTGGAGGGCGCGCGTACCGCGATAGCGTCGGCCTCCACTTGCGCCTACGGGACGGTACGTTCCTCTTGCTGGCCGACGACACCTCGGAGGGTAGTAGCTCGGTCCACTACTCCTTCCACGCCTACATCCCGGACGTTGGCTACTATCTGGTCCACGAGGC
>Ga0209804_1002311_pt1 | contig 11608 bp, 12 predicted proteins | sample GraSoiAngelo_139_FD_185896 | JGI IMG/M metagenome (GOLD analysis project Ga0209804, IMG submission 185896) | Grasslands soil microbial communities from the Angelo Coastal Reserve, California, USA - 14_0929_12_20cm (SPAdes) (version 2) | ecosystem: Environmental > Terrestrial > Soil > Grasslands ... | reverse complement strand
CGCTTCGAACAGGCGGAAGCCGACGCGCGCAAGGCCGAGGCGGCGCTGGCCAAAAGCCGCGCCGCTTTTGCCGCCGAGCAGAACCAGCTCACGGTGCTGCAGTCGCAGCGGCGCGAGGAAGAGGCGGATCTCATCGATCTCGCCTGCGTCCAGGAAGGCGCCCGCCACTCTTCGCCTACGCTACCAACCGGTGGCGCAGATGATCGCGCTGGAATCCGTCAGCAAGCTCTATCCCGGCGGCACCAACGCCGTGCACGGGCTCTCGCTCGAGATCGAGGCCGGCGAGACCTGCGTCCTGGTCGGGCCCTCCGGCTGCGGCAAGAGCACCACCTTGCGGATGATCAACCGGCTGATCGAGCCGAGCAGCGGCAGGATCCTGGTCGACGGCGAGGACACGAGCCGGGTGGACCCGGTCGTGCTCCGGCTGAAGATGGGCTATGTGATCCAGCGGACCGGGCTCTTCCCGCACCAGACCGTGGGCGAGAACGTGGCCACGGTACCGAAGCTCTGGGGTTGGGGAAGGGCGCGGGTCAAGCAGCGGGTCGAAGAGCTGCTGACGCTGGTCGGCCTCCCCCCGGCAGAGTACCGCGACCGCTACCCGCACCAGCTCTCGGGCGGGCAGCAGCAGCGGGTTGGCTTCGCCCGCGCCCTGGGCGCCGATCCGCCCATCCTGCTCATGGACGAGCCTTTCGGCGCCGTCGACAGGATCACCCGGGAACGGCTCCAGAACGAGTTCCTGCGCATCCAGCGCACGCTCCAGAAAACAGTCGTCTTCGTGACGCATGACATCGACGAGGCGATCCGGGTCGGCGATCGCATCGCCCTCCTCAACTTCGGCGCCAAGGTCGAGCAGTACGACACCCCGGCCGTGATCCTCGGCCGCCCGGCCGGCGACTTCGTCAGCGGCTTCCTGGGCCACGAGCGCGTCCTCAAGCTGCTGGCCGTGACGCGGATCGAGCACTCCACGCTGCGTCATTCGGCAAAGCCGGCGGAGGCCACCGAGATCTCCGGCGACTCCAGCCTCGCCGACGCGCTGGCGGCGCTGCTGGAGACCGGACGCGACTCCCTGCCGGTCTACGACGACGGCCGCTACCTGGGTGACTTCGACGCCCATTCGCTGCAGGAGTCGCTGCGCGCGCTGCCGGCCGCCGAGGCCGCCCCATGAGCGCCGACGAGTTCGACGTCGTCTGCTTCGGGGGCGGAGTCTGCGGCGAGGCCGTCGCGGGTGAGCTCCGGGGCTCGGGCCTGACCATGGCGGTCATCGAACGGGAGCTGGTCGGCGGCGAGTGTCCCTATTGGGGCTGCATCCCGAGCAAGACGCTGCTGCGCTCTGCGGAGACGCTGGCCGAGGCCGGTGACGCCCGGGTCCTGGCCGCCAGCCGGGTGGAGTGGACCGTCGACTTCCCGAAGATCTCCAAGCGCGTCCGCTGGATGGCGCGCGACCTCGACGACACCAACGCCGCCAAGGCGATCGCAGGTGAGGGCGTGGAGCTGATCCGGGGCGAGGCGCGGCTGACCGGCCCCCGAACCGTGGCGGTCGGCGAGCGGATGCTCAGCGCCCGCCAGGCGGTCGTGATCGCCACCGGCACCGACCCCTTCCTGCCGCCGATCCCGGGCCTGAAGGAGGTGCCCATCTGGACCAACCGCGAGGCGACGCTGCCCGACCGGCTGCCGGCTTCTTTGGCGATCCTCGGCGGCGGCGCCATCGGCGTCGAGCTCGGCCAGGCCTACGCCCGGATCGGCACCGAGGTCCACATCATCGAAGGTTCGCCGCGCCTGGTCCCAGCCGAGGAGCCGGAGGCCGGCGAGCTGCTCGCCAAGCACTTCGCCGCCGACGGCATCACGCTCCACGCCGGCCACAAGGTGACCGGGATCGCCAAGTCTGCGGCCGGGATCCGGGTCGAGGTCGAGGGCGCCCCGCCGATCGAGGCCGAGACACTGCTGGTGGCGACCGGCCGGCGGCCCCGGCTGGCCACCATCGACCTGTCGGCCGCCGGGCTGACCACGAACGAGAAGGGCTGGCTGAAGGTCGATCCGGTCACGCTGCTGGCGGCGGACGGGATCTATGCCGGCGGCGATGTGACGGGGATCGGGGGCTTCACTCACCTCGCCTACTACCACGGCCAGCTCATCGGCCGCGCCCTCAAGGGGCGGCCCGCCAAGGCCGACCACAGCGCCATCCCGCGCGTCACCTTCACGGACCCGGAGGTCGCCTCGGTCGGCCTGAGCGAGGCTGCGGCCAGGGCGGCGGGAATTGACGTGATCACCTTCCAGACCGACCCCGCCGAGAGTGCCCGCGGCTACATCCACGACTTCAAGGACGGCGTCTTGAAGCTGGTGGGCGACCGCTCGGCCGGCGTGCTGGTGGGGGCCACCATCCTCCAGCCGCGGGCCGGCGAGATGCTCTCCGAGCTGTCGCTGGCGGTCAAGGCGCGGACCCCGCTGGCGGTGCTGGCGGACCTGGTGCACCCCTTCCCGGCCTTCTCCCGGATCCTCGGCTACTCCCTGCAGGAGCTGGCCGCGCAAACGTAAGTGCGCGCTGCATGAGGCGATGCATCATGGGCGCGCCCGCCGCGCCGGGACGGACGGGGCTTCAGTCTCCGGCTTCCGCCTGACGGACCCGCTGACTGAGCGCGGTGAGCAGCCGGTACGCGACCTCCGGGTGCTCCTTCAGGAACGACTTGAAGTTCCATTCGGGGATCGTCGCCAGGGTCACCTCGGAGTCGGCGCGAATTGTCGCGCTGCGGCCCTCGTGGTCAAGCAGGGCCATCTCCCCAAAGGAGTCGCCGGGGCCCAGCTTCCGCTCCTTTCCGTGGCTGGTCGTAACCGTGACGGTGCCGGTGGTGATGATCATGAAACCGATGCCGTCGCGGCCCAGGACGATGATGTCGTGGCCGGCCGCGTGGGTGACGGTCTTGAGCTCCTTCTCGATTGCCTTGAGCTCCTTGGCCGGTAGACCTCTGAACAGCTTGGCGTTCCCGAGGTTGGCCATCGGCCGAATTCTAGCTCCGACCAACAAAGGCCCCCACTAGGATGGCCGGGCTGTGATCCAGACCCGGCTCGGCTTGACTGGGGTCCCCCGCCCGGCCTGGGTGCTGCTGGCCGGCAACCTGCTCGACAACCTCGGGCTGGGGCTGTTCTTCCCGATCCTGCCGCTCTTCGTGGAGCGCCGCGGCGGGGGACCGGCACTGGTAGGGGTCATCGGCGCCGCGGCCCTGATCGGCAACCTGCTGATCCAGGCGCCGGGGGGCTGGCTGGCGGACCGCTTCGACCGCCGCCGGATCGTGCTCCTGAGCATGGCCGCCTACGGCCTGTTCTTCCTGGTCTACCTCGTCCACCTGCCGGTCAACACCCTGATCGCGATCCGGTTCGTACATGCCGCGATCGGCGGCTTCTACGTCCCCGCCGCCCGGGCGCTGCTGGCCGACCTGACGCCCCCCGAGATGCGCGCGACGGTTTACGGCCACTGGCAGGGCTCGATGATGGGTGGATTCCTGGTCGGCCCGGTGATCGGCGGCGGCCTGGCGCTGATCGGGCTCGACATCGTCTTCGCCGGGTCGGCGCTGGCCTGCCTGGCGGCGGCCTTGATGCTGGTCTCGCTGCCCCGCCGGGTCCGGGTCGAGGAGCACGTGGCTGGCGAGCGCGGCGGCATCATCCTGCCCTGGCCGGTCCTGCTCGCGCTGCTGCCCGCCGTGCTGGCCGGCGTCGCCTGGTTCTACATGGGCGGCGTCTACAGCGCGATGTGGGTCCTCTACGTCACCGCGCTGGGCGGTTCGCCGCTGGTGGCGGGCGTGTCGGTCAGCATCTACTCGCTGCCGGTGGTGCTCTTCAGCGGCGCTGCCGGCCGGTTGGGCGACCGCTTCGGCGTGCGCAAGGTGGTCCTGGTCACCGTGCTCTTCGGCGGCCTTTTCGCAGTCGCCTACGGTTTCACCCGCAGCATCCCGCTGGTGATGGCCCTGGGCTTCCTGGAGGCGGTCTGCACCCTGGGCGGGATGCCGGCCGTCTACGCGGAGGTGAGCCGCGTCGTGCCCGCCTCGATGCAGGGGCGCGCCCAGGGCCTCTTCGGCTCCTTGACGGTGGGGGTCGAAGCGCTCGGTTCGCTCGGCGGAGGTTTCCTCTTCGCGCGCTGGATCACGTTGCCCTTCCTCTCCATCGCGCTGGTCTGCCTGATCGGGCTCGCCTCGGTGCCGTTTCTCGGCCGCGGGGCGGCGCGGGCCGCGCCAGAGCCGGAGTTGGAGACCTGCTGAGCTTCCGCGTCACCGCGACCGACGGGGCGGCCCGGCGCGGGGTCATCAGCACCGCGCACGGCGACCTCGAGACGCCCGGCTTCTTCGCCGTGGCGACCCGGGGAGCGCTGAAGGGCCTCGACCCCGATTCTGCCCAACGCGCCGGGGTCGGAGCCCTGATCGTCAACGCTTACCACCTGCACCTGCAGCCCGGCGGGGACGCCGTCGCGCGCGCTGGGGGGCTGCATGGCTACATGGGCTGGCAGGGCGTGCTTGCGACCGACAGCGGCGGCTTCCAGATCTTCAGCTTCCAGCACGGCCACGTCGCCGACGAGGTGAAGGGGCGCCGCCACCAGCGGCCGCCCGAAGACGACCTGCTGGTCGCGGCGGTGAAGGTGGACGAGGACGGTGCCGACTTCCGGTCCTACCTGGATGGCAGCCGCCAGCGCTTCACGCCCGAGTCCAGCATGCAGCTGCAGCGCAGCCTGGGCGCCGACCTCCTCATGTGCCTCGACGAGTGCACGCCCTTCCACGTGCCGGCCGCTTATACGCGGGCGGCCACCGAGCGGAACGTCCGCTGGGCCCGCCGCTGCTTCGACGAGTTCGAGCGGCTGGAGATGGGCGCGACGCAATCCCTCTACGGGATCAACCACGGGGGTGTCTATCCGGAACTGCGCAGCCTGTCTGCCGCCGCCATCTCCGGGCTGCCCTTCGAGGGGATGGCGATCGGCGATTGTCTCGGCCAGACCAAGCAGGACTGGTACCAGGTCGTCGACCAGGTCGTGCCCCTGCTGCCCGAGGAACGCCCCCGGCACCTGCTCGGGGTGGGCGAGCCTGACGACCTCGTGGAGGGAGCGCTGCGGGGGATCGACAGCTTCGACTGCGCGATGCCGACCCGGGTCGCGCGCCACGGGCACGCGCTGCACCGCGGGCAGCCTCGGTTCCGGCTCGACCTGACCCAGGCGCGGATGGCCGGGGACGACGGGCCCCTGGAGGAGGGCTGTGACTGCCACACCTGCGCCCGCTACAGCCGCGCCTATCTCTGGCACCTCTTCAAGGCCCACGAGTTGCTCGGGATCACGCTCACCGCCGAGCACAATCTCCGCTTCAGCGCACGTCTGCTGGAGCAGGTTCGGGAGGCCATCAGCGCGGGCCGGCTCCGAGAATTGCGGAACCAATTGCTGTCGCGGAGCGCCGAGACAGGGTAGGTTTAACCCCTCCCTCCCTCTAGGACGGCGCTGGTGCACGTGCCCAGCGCCGTCCGCTCGACCGCCCGGGCAGCCGAGAATGGCTCCCGTGAACATGCCGGTCATCGAGGTGCGAGACCTCGTCAAGCGCTACCGGAAGGCTGACCGCAACGCCGTCGACGGCGTCTCCTTCGAGGTCCGGCAAGGCGAGTTCTTCGCCCTGCTGGGACCGAACGGAGCGGGCAAGACGACCACCATCTCGATCCTGACCACCACCCTGGCGCCGACCTCGGGGCGGGTCCTGATCGGCGGCGCCGATGCGATCCTGGACTCGGCCGCCGTCCGCGCCCAGGTCGGCATCATCTTCCAGAAGCCGAGCATCGACCTGAACCTGTCCGGCGAGGAGAACGTGCGCTTCCACGCCATCCTCTACGGCCTCTACCCCTACCGGCCCCTCTACCGGATGATGCCGCCCGAGTACCGCCGGCAGGTGTCCGACCTGGCGGGCCTGCTGGGCCTGGGCCGTGACATCTTCAAGCCGGTCAAGAAGATGTCGGGCGGGATGACCCGGAAGCTGGAGATCATCCGCGGCCTGATGCACCGGCCCCGCGTGCTCTTTCTCGACGAGCCGACCGCGGGCCTCGACGCCGCCAGCCGGCGCAGTCTCTGGGACTACCTGAAGGAGGTTCGCAACGCCAGCGAGACCACCATCTTCCTGACCACGCACTACCTCGATGAGGCGGAGGTGGCGGACCGGATCTGCATCCTCGACAAGGGCAAGGTGGTCAAGCTCGGCTCTCCCGAGGAGCTGAAGGCGGAGCTGCTCCAGGAATACTTGGTGATCGATGCGCGCGACCGCACGCGTCTCCGCCGCGAGCTCGAGCGCCGCGGGCTGCAGTTCCGCGAAGCCGGTCCCTTCCAGGTCCTGCTCGACGGCCACTCGGCGCAGGACGTGATCCGGTCCCTGGACACCGAGCTGAGCGTGCTCCGCATCCACGCTCCGTCGCTCGAGGACGCCTATCTGAAGATCGTGGGCGGGGCGCTCGAATGAAGGAGCTGAACGCGATCCTGACCGTCGCCTCCCGCGACGTGACCAAGCTCTTGCGAGACCGCACGCGGCTGGTCTTCACCCTGGTCTTCCCGTTCATCTTCGTGGGGCTGATGGGCGGCACCCTGCAGAGCAACCTGGGCCGCGCGGCCGGTTTCAACTTCATCGGCTTCATCTTCACGGGCGTGCTCGGGATGACGCTCTTCCAGTCGGCCGCACAGGGGATCATCTCGCTGATCGACGACCGCGAGAACGACTTCAGCCAGGAGATGTTCGTCTCGCCGATCTCGCGCTACTCGATCGTCTTCGGCAAGGTCCTGGGCGAGAGCGGCGTCTCGCTCTTCCAGGCGGTGCCGACCTTCCTGCTTGCGTTCGCGCTCCGGGTGCCGATCACACTGCCCGTCTTCCTGGCCCTGATCCCGGCCAGCGTCTTCGCCTGCTTCCTGGGCGCGGGTTTCGGCGTGGCTGTGATGTCGGTGATCAACAGCCAGCGGGCGGCCCAACAGATCTTTCCCTTCGTCCTCTTCCCGCAGTTCTTCCTGGCGGGGATCTTCAACCCGATCAAGGTCCTGCCCTGGTACCTGGTGCCCTTCTCCCTGGTCTCACCGCTCAGGTACCCGGTCGACCTCTTCCGCGGGCTGCTCTACGCGGGCCGACCGGAGTATTCGCGGGTGGTCCTGCTCGATCCCCTCACCAACCTGGCGGTGATGGGGGCGATGTTCGCGCTCTTCCTGATCTTCGGAACCTGGTTCTTCGTCCGCCAGGAGACGAACCGCTGAAGCCACCGGTTTCCGCGCGGAAACAACCGCGGAATGCGTTTCCGCGCGCGACTCCGCGCGGAATGCGGCTCCCCTAGTCGGGGAGGAGCGCCGTCAGGTTCCGGACCTGCGACAGGTGGCCCATCTCGTGGGCCGCGACCAGCCGGCAGAAGTCGAGCAGGGAGAGATCGCCCAAGGCGGGGTCGCTGATCACGCGGTCCCAGTCCGCCGGGGTCAGCCCGCGGAGGAGGTCCAAGGTCCGTCGCCGCACCCGGTGCAGATCCTCCAGCTTCTCCAACGCGGGCGTGGTCGTCTCATGCGCCTCGACCGGCGGCTCCAGCGCCGCTCTCGCGTCGACCTCTACGGCCCCGTCCAGGCAGGCGTGGCGGATCGCCGCGTCGACCGCGGCGCCGGTCTCGCTCACGTGCAGTACCAGCTCCCGCAAGGTCGGGAAGGCAGGGCCGTGGCGGTAGGCCAGCCGGCTCTCGTCCAGGCCCGACACGTAGTTGCGGACCCGCTCGGGTGCGGCGCCGAGCATGGTCAACACGTCGTCGAGCTCCAGCGTCTCGTCGGGGACCACGCGACGCTAATGCGGGATCTGGCTGACCGCGAAGGCGAGCACCATCAGCGCGATGGCGCCGAAGAAGAGGAGCTCGATCCGGACCGCCAGCCGCACCCGCCTGACCGCGATCCGCGTCCGCTGCCCGCACTCGTCGCAGTAGCTCGCGTCCTTTTGGAGCGGGGCGTGACAGCGGTCGCAGTTGGTCTGCGTCATGACCTGGCTCATCGCCGGTAGAGGACTTTCCCGTCCATCTCATCCTTCCACCCCACGAAATCTTCGATTTCGCGGGGACCCCGGAGGTGCCACCTCATCGCCGGTAGAGGACTTTCCCGTCCATCTCATCCTTCCACCCCACGAAATCTTCGATTTCGCGGGGACCCCGGAGGTGCCACCTCATCGCCGATAGAGGACTTTCCCGTCCATCTCGTCCTTGTTCAGCCGCTTGTTCAGGTGCAGCCCTTCCAGGATCAGCTCCAGCACCGAGGCCTGCGCCTCCGGGCGGTCCGGAACGCCCAACCGCTTGGTCGCCACCTGCAGCTCGGAGGTGTCCTTCAGCAGCCGGAGGTAGGCCGATGCCGGCGTCGCCTCGCCGACCTCGATGGTCTCGCCGTCCTCGAAGCGGTTGACCAGCCACTCGAACTGGCCCGAGGTGAAGTGCCGGCCGAAGACGGCGTTGACGGCCGAGCGCTGGATGCGGCTCAGCACCTGCTCCTCTTTGCCCTCGTCGAGCGCCTCCACCTCGACCCGGCCCGCGGTGGAGGCGACCAGGAACTGCAGGTCCGAAACCCGCGGCACGGCGAGATCCTCGCCGACCCGAACCGCCCGCCGGACCGAGTTGGAGACCAGGTTCTCGTAGTTGCCGATCGACATCCGGACCGACACCCCGGACGACTGGGAGATGTGCGGAGAGCGCCGGGAATGGTGGGTGATCTCGGCCACGATCTCCTTCATGAAGGCCGGCACCAGGACCTCGACCTCGGAGCCGGGCGGCATCCGCTCGCCCTCCATGATCTCGATCTCGTCGGGGACGCTGAGCGGGTAGTGGGTGCGGACCTGGGAGCCGAAGCGATCCTTGAGCGGCGTGATGATGCGCCCGCGGGAGGTGTAGTCCTCCGGGTTGGCGCTGGCGACGATGAAGAGGTCGAGCGGCAGGCGCAGCCGGTAGCCACGGATCTGGACGTCGTTCTCTTCCATGATGTTGAGCAGGCCGACCTGGATCCGCTCGGCGAGGTCGGGCAGCTCGTTGATGCCGAAGATGCCGCGGTTGGTGCGCGGCAGCAGCCCGTAGTGGATGGTCAGCTCATCGGCCAGGTATCTGCCTTCGGCGACCTTGATCGGGTCCACCTCGCCGATCAGGTCGGCGATCGAGGTGTCGGGCGTGGCCAGCTTCTCTCCGTAGCGCCGGTCGCGCGGCAGCCAGCCGACCTCGGCCTCCTCACCCTTGGCGGCGATCTCGTCGCGGCAGCGCTTGCAGATCGGTGCGTAGGGGTGGTCGTTGATCTCGCAGCCGGCCATGACCGGGACCTCGCTGTCGAGCAGCTCGGTCATCGAGCGCATGAGCCGGCTCTTGGCCTGCCCGCGTTCGCCCAGGAAGATCAGGTCGTGCCCGGAGATGACCGCGTTGGCGACCTGGGGGATGACCGTCTCCTCGTAGCCGACGATGCCCGGGAAGAGCGACCGGCGCTCCCGGAGCCGTGCCAGCAGGTTGCGGCGCAGTTCCTGCTTGACGGTTTCCCGCTCGTGTCCGGAGGCGCGGAGCTCGGCAATTGTCCTGGGCTGGCTCATCAGAAGTTGGAGTGTAGTCTCAGCTTTCGATGCAGGGCCCCTTCACGATGAGGCAGCGTTTGGAGGCTGCCAGGGCGGAGGGGCGGATCCTGCTGGGCGGCCATCGCGGCAACCCCGCCGAGCACCCGGAAAACACCCTGGCGTCGTTCCAATCGGCCATCGCAGCCGGCTGCGACCTGGTCGAGTGCGACGTGCACCTGACCACCGACGGCGAGCTCGCCGTGATCCACGACCACACCCTCGAACGGACCACCAACGGCAGCGGCCTGGTCGGCGCTCACTCGCTGGCCGAGCTTCGCGAGCTCGACGCCGGCGGCGGGCAGCGGATCCCGCTGCTGGAGGAGGTGTTCGAGCTGGTCCGGGACCGCGTCGGCCTGGTCATCGAAACCAAGCAGAACCCCATCCCTTACCCCGGGCTGGAGGAGAAGCTGGTGGCCACGCTGCGGGAGCAGAGGATGGTGGAGCTGGTCAGCGTCATCTCCTTCCACCACGGCTGCGTCAGGCGCCTGAAGAAGATCGCGCCCGAGGTCGACACGGGCATCATCGACGCCTCCCGCCCGATCGACCCGGTGGGGATGCTGAAGGCAGCCGGCGCCGATCTCTTCTCCTCCTATTTCGGGACGCTCGACCCCGAGATGGCGGAGGAGATCAAGGCTGCCGGCGCGGCGGTGGGCGTCTGGACCGTGGACGAACAGCTGGCCCTGATGTGGGCACGCCACTGCCGGCCCGACTCTGTCTTCAGCAACCGGCCGGCGGAGATCGGACCGGACCTCAACTAGAGATCCGCTCCGTTACATAGCCCGCGATCGGGCGTTGGGTCTGCGGATGGCTGGCTATCCTGTCGCCGCATGTCGTCGCGGCCCGAGTTCGAGGATCTCTACCGCGAGTTCCTGCCGCGCATCTACGGCTACGCCCTCAGCCAGCTTCGCAACGCGGCGGAGGCCGAGGACGTGACGGCGCAGGTGTTCATGCGCGCCTACCAGGCTTACGACCGCTTCGAGCCGCGTGCCGCGACCCCGGCCGCCTGGCTCTTCCGGATCGCCCGCAATGCGGTCCTCGACCACCACCGGCGGACCGGCGTCCGGGACCGGGCCGAGCAGGAGCTGGGCAGGGCGCTGGGCGAGGGGGAGGACCCTTCCCGGCAGGCTGAGGACCGCGTCCTCTTCCGGGAGCTGCTGGTCGCCATCCGGCGGCTGCCCGACCGGCAGCGGGAGGTGATCGGGCTTCGCCACCGGTCCGACCTCGGTTTCAAGGAGATCGGGGAGCTGATGGACTGCAGCGAGGACGCCGCCAAGATGCTCTACCACCGCGCCCTCAAGGCGCTGCGCGCGGAGCTGGACCCGGATGGCTGACGACCGCGACCTCGAGCGTCGCCTGGAGCGGATGTACGGCTCGGCACGCCCGCGGGCGGACTTCGAGGACGAGCTCTGGCACCGGATCCAGGCCCGCCGGCCCTGGCCCCGGAAGCTGGCCGACCTCCTCCGGCCCGCCCAGCGGCTGGCCCCGATGCTGGCGGCTTTGCTCGTGCTGGTGATCGGCGGGGGCTGGCTGGCGGCGCACGTGCACCTCGGAGGTAGCCCTTCCACCCTTTCCTCGACGGGCAGCTCGGCCGGCGGAGGGACTTCCTCGGCAGGCCCCGGCTTCGGCGTGCTACCGGCGCCTCCGGGAGCTGCCAAAAGCATCTCGCCGGCGCCCGCGACGGCCGGCGCCAACGCCCAGCCGGCTGAGCAGGCGGTGGCTCCGCCTTACTCGTTTGTCGGCAAGCTCCCCCAGCTGCCGGCCACGCTGCCCGTCTACCGCTACAGGGAGCCGACGGCCGCGGCGCGCACCGCCGCTGCCGGGAAGCTGGCGAGCGAGTCGGGGCTGCGCGTCGACGTCCAAGCGGGCCGCCCGGCCACCAGCCAGGAACCACAGTTCGTGGTCCGTGGCGTCGAGGCCCAGCTCTCTCTACCGACGCTCGAGGAGACTGCCGAGGCCTTCGTGACCGCCCACCGGTTGACCCCGGGCTACCTGTTCCAGGTCACGGTGGCGCAAGCCGGCCA
>Ga0209804_1002308_pt1 | contig 11617 bp, 6 predicted proteins | sample GraSoiAngelo_139_FD_185896 | JGI IMG/M metagenome (GOLD analysis project Ga0209804, IMG submission 185896) | Grasslands soil microbial communities from the Angelo Coastal Reserve, California, USA - 14_0929_12_20cm (SPAdes) (version 2) | ecosystem: Environmental > Terrestrial > Soil > Grasslands ... | reverse complement strand
TCTGCGTTGACGAGCGACATGCGATCACGAGCCCGCGTGTATCCGTAGAACGCACTCCCCTCGACACGATCGCCCAACTGCTTGCGCAACTGGACCGCCAGCGTGAAGGAGCGGTCGCCGCTCCGGTCGGACACGCGCACCACTGAACCGAATGCTGGCGCCCGACGCGTGGGTGTCGCAAACCCTGCCCCGCTGATCGTCCCGTAGAGCGGGCGGTTCCCCTCTCCCTGGGCCACCCCGATTGGTGGACCCAGGTTCGCGTCGCTGTAGTACCACTCGTGCACCGTCCGCGCGTACAGGACATCGACCGTACCGACGATGCCTCCCGGGAGCCGGTCATCTGCGCCGAGGGCCACCTTCAGGTTGCGCGGGAAGGTCAGGCCCGGATCGAAAACGCTCACCTGCGGCGTGGCCCCCGCTCCGGTGGTGCAGGCGATCGGCTGGTTCAGGGGGTCAAACGGCGGCACCCCCCCGCCGTCGCAGCTCAGAAACGAACTGTGCGCGCCGTCGTCCCGATAGGCGCTTCCGACCCACGCGTACGGTGGGTCACCACCGAACAGGCCGATGCCGCCCCGGATGAACGTGCGCCCCTCGCCCCCCAGATCGTAATTGAATCCGAGCCGCGGCGACCAGAGCAGAGCGCCGCTCGGCAGCATGCCGGTGTCGATGCCCAGTGCGGCTTTGAGCGAGGCGTTCGTGGCCACGGCGTCGGGCAGGAAGGTTACGTCGATCCGCAAGCCGGCGGTCAGAGTCAGGGCGTGGGTCGGGCTCCAGCGATCCTGTGCGTACAAGCCGATCTGACGCGTGTGGAACGTGACGCCGCTCGTGCCTGATGGACCGGTCAGCGCGCGCTCGTAGTGGAACGCGTGCCCCGCTGCGAGCGAGTCGAGGTTGCGGAAGTTCCACAATCCGGCCCCGAACGTCAGCTGATTGTCGTCGGAGCGTAGCAAGCCCGCATGCGCCCCCAGCGTGAGGACGTGGCCCCCGAAGCCTGCGGTGAGATTCTCCGTCACCTCGAGCGCGTTCTGCCGGAACGAGCTGGGGCACACGACGGGCGTGCCGGCCAAGAGGAGGCCCCGGTCGGCCTGCACTCTGATGATCGGATATGTCGCAGCGGGCCGGCAGCCGTCGTGCAGCAAAAGATGGCTTGCGATGAGCTCGCTCGACCAGCGATCGCGCACGAGGCTGGTCCAGATCAACCGGGATGCGTTGGCGGTTGCCGGGTCTCGTTCTCGTTGTGAGGACAGCCGGTATGTACCGTAGGCGCGATCAATGAACCCCCGCCGATCGCCGTCGGTGTAGTGGTGCGACAGCTCGAGATGACTGTTCGTGCCCAGCTGCACCGTGATCTTGCCGACCACGTCGGCGGCGGGGACCTGGCCCTCGGACGGGCCGAGGGTTCCCGGATCGAGGCCATAAGTATTCCGCAGGAGGTCCTGGAAGCGCCTCGCGCTGGCGTAGCGGATACCGATGCTCACCGTGTCGGCGCCGCCCGCAGTGTCCGCGATCAGTGGGCCGGGATCGGGGACGACGCGATGCTGAAGGTCAATGCTCAGGAAGTAATGGGCACGGTCGCGCACGATCGGCCCCCCGATCGTGCCGCCGTACTGCCACGTGGTGAAAGGCTGGACTGGGTCTCCGGCCACGTTCGGGCCGACAAGGGCGTCGTGGGCCAGATAGCCGAACATCGAGCCGTGGACGGCGTTCGTGCCCGATTTCGTGACGGCATTCGCGAGCCCACCGGCGAAACCGCCGTGCCGGACGTCGAAGGGAGCCACCAGCACCTGAATCTCCTGAAGCGCCTCGAGAGAAATAGGCCGCGGCAGCGTCTCTCGCCCTGGAAGCCGACCGGTGTACGGATCGCGATTCATGCCGCCGTCAATCTGGAAGCCGTTGAGCAGTCGATTCTGGCCGCTGATCGTGACGCCGCCGGAGGGGCCCCTCCTCGAAGAGGGCGAGATGGCTACGTGCGGGCTGAAGAGCATCAGGGTGAGAAAGTCGCGGCCGAGGTTCGGCAAGACGGCGATTCGCGCCGCGGAGACGATCTCGACGGCTCCCGTACGGCCCGGGTTGAGGACTGGGTCAGCGGTCGCGTGGACCACGACCGGCGCCAGCTCGACGGCCGCGGGCCGGAGCGTGAAATCCGCGACCAAGCGCTCGCCCAAGGCCAGCAGCATACCGCTCCGCGCCTCGGGCGCGAACCCCAGAGCCTGCGCCTCGATGCGATAGGGCCCGCCCACCGCAACATCCTCGAGCAGGTAATGGCCGGTGGAGCGCGTGGCCACTTCCCAGCGGCGCCCGTCCGGTGTGTAGGTAACGCGCACCGTGGCCCCGACGATCGGCGACCCGTCCTCGGCGGCCACCGTTCCCTGAATCGCCGCGCTCGTGACGCCTTGAGCCGGCAGGAGCCGAGTCAGGAACGCGACGACCAAGAGCGGAAGCCGGTGCTTCACTGCTCAGCACTCACGAGCCTCTGGAAGCGCCGGTCGTCACGGAGGGGATCCCACGTCGGATCGATTCGAAGCCACGCGGCAGTAAGGTGCCCGGGAATCGAGAGCAGATGTTCGAGCTGGGCGACTGCGGCGTCCCGCTCCCCGACCATCGCGTAGATGCGGGCCAGATCCCATGCGCGATAATACCCTTGGTTAGCCTCCGTGCTCACCGGGAGGAGTGCTGTCCCTTTCTCGCCTTCCTGGACCGCCTCGTTCTTGCGACCCAGACCGGCGTAAGCGATGCCCAGCGCGCTATGCACCCGGGGATCGTCGGGCCGCTCCCGGACTTCTTGGTAGAGGAGGCCTTGCGCCGAATCGTAATAGGCTCTCTCCAGATCACCGCGCTGCATCAACCCATAGACTGTTGCGTACAGTAGGGCCCTGGGGATGAAGCGAAACTGGTCTGCGATGACGTCAGGAGTTTCCGACAGCGGGCGCAGCGCTTCAGCGTACTTGCGATCACAGAGATCGATCATGACCTGAAGAAAGCGGAGGCGTGGCTCGTCCACCCCGTTCGCTCGCGCCTCGTCCAGCACCGTCTGCGCCCGCTGCGTGCGGCCGTCCCACCGCAGGTACATCCACGCCTTCCAGAAATAGGGAATGGAGCGATCGGGAGCGAGCGCGATGGTCCGAGCATAGAGTGTCTCGGCACGCGCGAAACGCCGGAGGAGATCGAAGTGCTGGGCGTACTGATTCACTACCTGTGAGGCCAGCGGGTCGAGTCGGAACGCCTTCTCGAAGTCGAGGCCCGCCTCTCGAAAATCGCCCTGCCGAGTTCGCAGCACGGCCCGAGCGAGGAAGATCTCGCTGTCATTGGGCCGGCTCGCCTCCGCCAGGGCGAACTCCTGGAGCGCCCGGTCGTAATCCGCGCGACCGATGAAGTCGTAGATCCCCAAGGCATAGTGTGCCTCAGGGGAGCGCGGCTCCAGCTCGAAAGCTTTGTCGACGGCTTGCTTGGCCTCCACGAGCCGGGCTTCCGAGCGATCGTAGTAAAACAAGTACTGGAGCGAATGCATCTTGGATAGCCGTGTCCAAGCCAGCCCAAACCCGGGATCCAGCTCGACGGCTTTCTGGTACATTCGCAGGGCCGTACGCTGGAAGCGCTCTTCCGTCCCCCGACGCCAGTACTCATTACCGCGCAAATAATAGTCGTATGCCTGGAGGTTGCGCGTGGGGACTGCCTCTACAGCTCGGCGTTGCGGGTCGAGCAATGTGACGTCGAGCGCCTGCACGACTTTCTGGGCGATGTCGGATTGCACCCGGAAGATTTCGTCCAACGGCTCGTCGTAGACCTCTGCCCACAGGTGCGTCCCGTCGGCGGTACTCACTAACTGAGGCGTGACGCGCACGCGGGCGCGACCCCGGGGCGAGTCCTGCCAGCGGACGCTCCCCTCAAGGACGTAGTCGACCCCCAGCTCTCTCCCGATGTCGGGGATAGCCTTCTGCGTGCTCTTGTAGACGTTTGCGCTGGTGCTCCCGATGACGCGCAAGTCACCGACGGCGGCCAGCCGGGCGGTGATCTCCTCCGTCACTCCACCCGCGAAATACTCCCGCGCGGCGGGGCCTAGATTCGTAAAGGGAAGCACCACGATCCTCTTCGGCGCCCGGGCGCCCGCCGCGCTGCGAGCGACGAACGGCGCGCGGACCAGAAGCAATCCACCTATCGCAAGGCCCGCTGTCACGATGCCGAGCGTAACGGGAAGGCGTTTTCGAGCCATCCACGAGCGACGCAAATCACTCGCGCCCACGGCTGCGCGCTCGGGCGTGGCATCCGTGACCGCCTCGCCGTTGCCACCGGCCTCCACGTGAGTCGCCGCCTCGGGAAGCGGTCGAATGGACCTCTCCGGACGGTGTTCCGGCGCTGCACGCAGGCGCGCGGTCAAGTCCCGCACTGCTTGATCGGGCACCGCGTTGAGCTCGTCGCGCAGCAGCGTCTCATGCACACGCGCGACCTCGAGAGCCCCTGCCCGGTCGCCAAGTTCCGCGAGGGCCTGCATCAGCTGCAGCGCGACGCGTGAGTTCAATGGATCGAGTGCGGCCAACCGGCGCCACCACTCGACCGCACCACGTGAGTCGCCACCAGCCGCCTCTTCTTTGGCGAGCCGCTCGATCGCCGCGGCGGCACGTTCCTTCAGCCGGCGCCGCTCCGCCTCCACCCAGCGCTCAAACTCCACCGTATCGCTCAGGTAAAAGCCGTCGAGAAACGGCCCCGCGTAGAACTCGGCGGCCTGCGCCGCGTCGCCGCGCTCGAGTGCAGCCTCGAAGGCCTGCACATCGCTCGTGATTACGTCCGCGTTGAGGCGCAGCTGAGTCGTGCCGAGCAAGAGATCGGGCTCGTCGAGGTCGCGGCGGAGCGCGTAGCAGGCCTGCTTGAGGAGGCCGCGGGCGTGCTCGGCGTCAGCCTCGGGCCACAGGTACGCGACCAGCTTGTCTCGGCTGAGGCCGGTCCTGCCGGCGGCGGCTAGGAGGGCGAGCAGTGCGAGCGTCTTCCGCTGCTGAGCAGCTCCACCGCCGGGGGCGTCGTCGATGGCGACCGACAGGCCGCCGAACGTCTTCAGATGCAGCATACTCGCCGTTTGACCGCTTTGACCTCGTCCTGACCGGTGTCTCACCGGTCCGGCCTACGTTAGCACCCAGCGTATGAGCTGGCGAGAGCCCTGAGGGCAAGCTCGTCGTGAGACTTCGTGAACGGAGGGTTTATGACTTGGCGCCACATCAGTTTCGCGTGTCCGGCCCTTTTGCTCTCCCTCATCTCCAGCGGCTGCGACCGTCAGCAGCCCTTGGCGCCCTCTGTGGAGGCGGCGTCCACGGCCGGATCGGGACCTTCAGTGAACGCGGCGTCAAGCACCAACGCCGCCCCAGTGTCCAAGAGCCGGATTGACGTCTCGTGGCGGGATAACTCGACCAACGAGACTGGATTCGAAGTGCACCGCTCGACGACGGGACCGAGCGGGGCATTCATCCTGCTGACCACGACCGGCGCCAACGTCACCAGTTCCAGTGATGTGGGACTGAGCGCCCTGACGCAGTACTGCTACAAGGTCCGCGCCTTCAAGACGACCGGGGCGAGCAAGAGCTACTCGGACTTCTCCAATACAGCGTGTGCGACCACGCCGGGCCCTCCGCCCGGACCGTCGAGCGCCAACGCCACGCCACTGTCGAGCAGCGCAGTGGGCATCACCTGGGTCGACAACTCCGCGACAGAAGACGGCTTCCGCGTGGAGCGCTCGGCGAGCAGCGCGGGCCCGTGGGAGACAGCCGCGAGGACCGGCCCGAACGTGACCTCCTACAGCGACGGGGGACGCGCCACCGAGCAATCCGTTTGCTACCGCGTGACCGCGTTCAACGCGCAGGGCGATTCACCCGCGTCGAATGTGGACTGCACGGCGCCTCCAGCGGCCCCGACCGACCTGAAGGCGACGGGCATGGGCGGACCGGCCGTCGATCTCGCATGGACTGACCACTCCGCTGTCGAGGACGGCTACCGGGTGGAACGTTCGGACAACGGAGCGGCCTTCACCACCGTGGGCTACCTCTCCGCGAACAGCACGAGCTATCGCGACATCTACGTCAACACCACGACCGCGTACTCGTACCAAGTGCGGGCCTATAAGGACGGCGGGTTCTCCGGCTACGCGAACGTCGCAAGCGCGGAGACCGGTGCCTGCGTTCCCACCAGCTCCACAGAGATCTGTGACAACAGCCTGGACGACGATTGTGACGGGTTGATCGACGCGTCCGACCCGGATTGTCCTCTGGTGCAGGATTGCCCCTGCGGAGGGGGCTACATCTGCGGCTACGATGGCTTCTGCTATCCCAGTTGCCACGATGGCGTGCATGACGGCGACGAGACCGATGTGGACTGCGGCGGCCCGAGTTGCAGCGCCACGTGTGGGGTTGGCCAGACATGCGCCGTGGACTCGGATTGCGCTTCGGGCATTTGCGCCGGCACCTGCCAGTAGGGAGGCGAACCATGAGACGCACTCTTCTTGCCGCCTTGATGCTCCTCGCCCTGGCGTCCGCAACCTGGGCGCAGGCGCCGGCGGACTCGACGCGGGATCTCAGGACGATCCAAGCCGACCTCGAGCGCATCACCGCCGACCTCGCGACGGTCAAGGGCCAGCTGGCTCAGGTGCTCCGCTTGTTGAGCCAACGTCCAGCCCAAGGCGGCGTCGCGCCGAGCGGGCCCGTGCGGACGAGTGTGGCCGACGCGCCGAGTCTGGGGCGCGCGGACGCGCCGGTGACGCTCGTCGAGTTCTCCGACTACCAGTGTCCGTTCTGCGGGCGCTTCTTCGCGACGACGCTTCCCGTCCTCAAGAAGGACTACATCGACACGGGCAAGCTGCGCTACGTGCTTCGCGACTACCCGCTCGATCAGCTCCACCCGAATGCCCGCAAGGCGGCCGAGGCGGCGCACTGCGCCGGCGAGCAGGGCAAGTACTGGGAAATGCACGACGTGCTGTTCCAGAATCAGCGGGCGCTGGCCCCGTCCCAGCTGGCCGAGTACGCGCGCGCACTCGGCGTCGATGGAGCCGCGTTCGATCAGTGTGTCTCGGCCGGCCGGTACGCGCCCCAGATCGAGCGCGGTCTCACGGACGGCGCGGCGGCCGGCGTGCAGGGAACGCCCGGCTTCGTGATTGGGCGGACCACGGCGGCGGATACCGTGGAAGGTACGCCGATCCGGGGGGCGCAGCCGGTGGAGACGTTCCGCCGGATCATCGAGCAGTGGCTTACGCAGCAGACGCCGGCCGCGAACCGCGATTCCCAAGCGAACCACGATCCCCGGAGGTGATGTATGCATCGGAGCCGATCGAACATCGTCGCGCTGGCCGTCGCCGCCCTGGCGTTCCAAGCCTGCCAAGAGCAACGCGAGCCCACCGAGCCCACGCGCCGCGCGGCGCTCACCGCGAGTATGACGCCCGCCGACCCGGCGGGCCGCCACCTCGTCGTCTTCGCGGCCGAGCGAGTGCCGGCGGACTTAGGGGAGCGGGTGGCAAGACTCGGCGGCACCGTAGAGGCTGCGCTCGGTAGCATCGGCGTGGCCGCGGTGACCGGCCTGTCGGAGACCGGCGCGGCTGAGCTCGCGGCCAGTGCGGACATCCGGGCCGTGGAGCCCGACCCGATCATACGCGGGCAGGATGACGACGAGGCCACGGACGATCCCACAGAGCAACCGACGAGCGAGGCGGCCGTGCCCGCGGACGCGACCGCATCGCCCACGACGGCCCGGTTCTACGCGCGGCAGTGGAACATTCGGGCGGTGTTCGCGAACCAGGCGTGGGCCGCAGGCTTCCTCGGCTCGCGCGATGTCAAGGTCGCGATCCTCGACAGCGGCATCGACTATCTGCATCCGGACCTGGCGGGGCTCGTGGACCTCGAGCACTCCACGTCGTTCGTCCCCGAGGACGTCACGCGGCACTATCCCGGCCGGCTCCCGTTCAGCGACCTCCACGGTCACGGCACCTTCGTGACGTCCATCGTCGCGAGCAACGCGAACGTCGTGGCCGGGATCAACCGCTACGTCACCCTCCTCGCCGTGAAAATCAACGACTCGACTCGGGCGAGCTCCGCCAGCCGGTTCCTCAGCGGGATCGTGTACGCCGCGGACCAGGGCGCCGACGTCATCAACATCAGCGACGGCCGTCAGTTCAATAAAAAGAACAGCCCTGGTACGATCGCGGCGTTCGAGCGGGCGGTGAACTACGCCTTCCGCAAGGGCGCGCTGCTCGTGACCGTCCCGTTCAATGACGCCGCCGACCTCGATCATAACGGCGATCTCGTGCGGCTGCCGTGTGAGGCCGCCAACGCGATCTGCGCGGCCGCGACGGGGCCGACCAGCTCCGCGGGAGCTGAGGGACCGTGGGAGAACGTGGACGCACCGGCACCGTACAGCGCCTTCGGCCGCTCGGCCATCAGCGTCGCCGCGCCCGGCGGCACCCTGCCGCTCTTTACGAAGGTCTGGCTGCCGTGCACGACGACCCCGTCGGCGACTACGCCGCGCCCGGAATGCCGCGCCCACCAGCCCGTCGCGCAGAGCCTCGGCACGAGCTTCGCGGCGCCGCACGTCGCCGGGCTCGCGGCGCTGCTCGTGGCGCAACTCGGCCACGGCAACCCGGGGTTGATCCGAGAGCGCATCCTCCAGACGGCAGACGATCTCGGCGAGCCCGGGACCGACCCGCACTACGGCAAGGGGCGCATCAACGTCGCGCGGGCGTTGGGAATCATTCACTGAGCGGGGGTACTCCGATCTCGTAACGAGTCCGCTCTGACGATGAGCAACCCCCGGAAAGGCGTTTCCTGAAAGGAGGGCGTCATGTTCCGTCACACCCCAGTTGGAATCGTGGTCACAACGCTCCTTGTGCTCTGCATGCTCGTGGCGTGCGATGAGCGGCCCGAGCCAACCGCCGTGCGGCCCGGCCTACGGGCGTCGAGCCAATTGCGATCGACTCTGGTCGTGCCCACGCAGTTCACGACGATTCAGTCGGCTGTGGATTTTGCCAGCCCCGGCGATGAAATCGACGTCCTTGCCGGAACCTATGTAGGGCAGGTTCTGATCACGAAGGACCTGATACTGAAGGGCGCGGGGGCAAGCTCCACGATCATTCAGGCACCGCCCACGCTCGTGCCTTTCGCGGGCTCGCTGCCGGGAGTCGTCACCAATCCCCTCGAACAACAGGTGCTCGATGCCCTCGGGATTCCACTGACTCCCGTCCCGTTGACTGCCATCGTCCATGCCACATTGGGGGCCCGCGTGGAGATGTCCGGTTTCACCGTCAAGGGACCGGTCGCGGGAATCTGCGACGCGGCGCACGGACGACCGCGCGCTTCTGTTCACGCCGTGAGGGGCATACAGGTGAGCCTTGGCGCGACACTCGAGCTCACGGAATCGCACGTAACGCAACTGCGTGCCGAACCCCTGGGACTCTGCGGCAGCGGTTCCGGGATCGTGGTTGGCCTGTCCGCCTTCAGCGTACCTGACGGTTCGGTCGGCAATGCGACGATCAAGCACGTCATGGTCGACGATTATCAGGGCCAGGGAATCCTCGTGCTTGGCGCCGCGGCGAAGTACGCGGCCTCGACCGCGATAATCTCGGACAACGTCGTCACCGGACAGGGGCCGAGCCTGCTGTTCCAGACTGGCATAGACGTGCGCGGCAACGCGGTGGCGCAGATTACCGAGAACACAGTCAGCGGCATTGTGGGTATGGTCCCCGGCGTCCATGGACCGGACCCGATCAATCAATTCCAGGGGGCCGGAATCCTGGTCGCGGCCAATCCACCGCCCGGAGTTCCTCCATTCAGCGTGGCCCCACCCGGCACCGTCATTTCGGAGAACGACGTCTTCGATAACGACACAGGTATTTACTTGGTCGACGCCCCGGGGTGCTGCACGACCCGCGAGAACACGCTGACCGACAACCGCTGGTTCGGGATCGAGATTCAGGACGGGAGCAACGACGCGGAAGAGAACAGCATCACGGGCGGACAGATCGGCATCGGCGTGATCGCAGGAGGCTTCAGTAACAGCGTCAATACCACGGCGCGCCTGCGTGAGAACAAGATCAAGGGCACGACGGTCGCCGCAGTCCGGGAGCTGACGTGCGCGGTGCTCGAGTGCTCCGATTTCACAGGGTTCATGGCAAACGCCATCGTTCCATCCAAGTGACGGTCTTCCTGCAGGCGTCTGGGCCGCCGGCCTTGAGGTGGTGTTGACGCCCGGTTGACGCGCACGCAGCAAGCTCGCTCCCTGTGGCTTCGCAGCAGCGTTACGTTTCGGACATGGCGCCAGCGGTCATGCAGACAGCGGAGGACCTGCTCCGCTTTCGGGAGCCCGGCAAGACGGCGGAGCTCGTGCGCGGCGTGTTGATCGTGCGCGGGCCGCCCGGTACCGGCCACGGCGTCCGTTCAGCCCGACTCCTGTATGTGTGGCGGACTTCGTCGTGCGGCACGACTTGGGCGAGGTGATCGCGCAGGATACCGGCTTCAAAATCGAATGCAACCCAGACACGGTGCGCGCCCCCGATGCAGCGTTCGTTGCGCGAGATCGCCTGGGTCGGATCTCGGACGAGGGCTACGCCGAACTGGCGCCAGACTGGGTGGCGGAGATCCTCTCACCGAGCGACCGGCCTGGTGAGGTGCTGGAGAAGGTGGGTCAGTGGCTCAACGCGGGCGTCCGGCTCGTCTGGGTGCTTGATCCCGTCCGTCCCCACGCGCGGATCTACCGTGCGGACGGGACCATGTCGATCGTGGGACCGGACGAGGAGCTGGACGCCGAGGATGTCATCCCAGGCTTTCGCTGTCCGCTGCGTGACATCCTGTAGTCCGTTCGACTTCAATTCGTTCAGCTGGGGCGGGAGGACTCGAACCTCCAACTTCCCGGTTAACAGCCGGGCGGTCTGCCAATTGACCTACACCCCAATGCGAGACGCACAGACGCACAGACGGACAGACGCACAGCGGTGAACAGGTGTCAGGAGCCAGGAAAACATACGCCCCCGGGACCGCTCGGTGCCGGGGGCGTGGGTTCACGATCAACCCGCAACGCTACGCCCCCACGGCCCCCAAATTGGGGTTACCGTTGCCATTCGAGTTGGCCAGGGCGCGTGTCGTCACAGGCTCCTACGGTATCATCGGGCGGGCTCAGGAGCAAGCCCCGAGCCCCGAATCCCGAATCCCGAGCCCCTAGTATTTCATCCCGCTCTTCTCGGCGAACGTCTTCAGCGCGGTTTCCTGCTCGGCGGTCAAGTGCTCGGGAATCTCGACGTGGATCTCGATGTACTGATCGCCCCGCCGTCCGTTCCGCTCGATGCCCTGGCCCGGGATGCGGAAGCGCTGACCGTGCGGTGTGCCGGGCGGCACCTTGAGCACGACGCGCTTGCCGTCGAGCGTCCGCACTTTGATCTTCGAGCCGAGCAGCGCCTGCGCCAGATTGATCGGCACGACGCCGATGACGTCGAGCCCGTCCCGTCGGAAAAAGCGGTCGGGCTCGACTTGGATCGCGACCACGACGTCGCCCCGTCCCTTGGCCCCCTGCCCCTTGAGCCGCAGCCGCGCGCCGTCTTCCGTGCCGGCCGGGATCGTGATCGCGAGCCGCTTCTCGACCCGCACCTCGCCCGACCCGTGGC
>Ga0209804_1002307_pt1 | contig 11624 bp, 12 predicted proteins | sample GraSoiAngelo_139_FD_185896 | JGI IMG/M metagenome (GOLD analysis project Ga0209804, IMG submission 185896) | Grasslands soil microbial communities from the Angelo Coastal Reserve, California, USA - 14_0929_12_20cm (SPAdes) (version 2) | ecosystem: Environmental > Terrestrial > Soil > Grasslands ... | reverse complement strand
AACCGTCATCCGTACTCCAGAGGTGTCGCGGCCGCGACGTGTCCGGCCGTGCGCCGCAACATCTGTGTGCAGGGCGCTGTCATGCGTCACAGGCTACGCCGGGTCTCGCGCCATCTCCTCTGCGCGCCTGTTGGCCTTGCGGGTCCCCGGCGCCGAGCGTACAATGCCCCTGTGGTTGCGCCGGCGCGGGTGGCGCTGATCTTCGACATGGACAACACGCTGATCGGGTCGCGCATCGACTTCCCCGCGATCCGCCGGTCCCTCATCGCCCTCCTGCGCACGGCCGGCGCCGCCCACGAGCCCGACGAGAGCCTGGCGCGCCGGGCCCTCGCGCAGCTCGTGGCCGTCGGAGCCGCGCACGACCACGCCCACGGCACCGCCCTCGCCCCGCAGATGTGGGGGATCATCGAAGCCCACGAAACCGACGGGCTGCGGGATGCGCTACCGTTGGATAACGCCGGAGATGTGCTCGGCGCCCTGCGGGCCCGCGGGTTCCGGCTCGCCATCCTCACCAACAACGGCCGGGGGGGAGCCCTGGAAGCGCTTCGGGCCGCCGGATTGCACGGGCACGAAGAGGTGCTGATCGCCCGCGACGACACGCCGGCGCTCAAGCCGGCGGGAGACGGCGTCGGGGAAGCGGTCCGCCGGCTGGGGAACATCGATCTGGCGTATGTGATCGGGGATTCCTGGATCGACGGCGCGGCGGCGGCCGCCGCCGGCGCCCGATTCATCGCCTACCGGCGTACCGCGGCGGACCTCCGGGATCGCGGCGTCGAGCCCTGGCGCACCATCGCCCACCTGAGCGAGCTGCTCACGATCGACCTGACCCGGTAGCCGGCGGTGCCGCACCCCGGCCCGCCGGCGAGGCCGTCAGCGCTTCCACCGCCTGACGGTGACCGTCGTGCCCTTCCGGGGCTCTGAGGAGATCTCGAACTCGTCCATCAGCCGCCGCACACCCGCAAGGCCCAGTCCCAGACCGCCCGAGGCCGAATAGCCCCCCGCAATGGCCCGGGGCACATCCTCGATCCCGGGGCCCTCGTCGCGCGCAACGACGACGATCCCGGGCCTCGCGCCGTCACCGGCGCTCGCCACCACGATCTCGCCGCGGTTGGCGTAGAGGACGATGTTCCGCGCCAGCTCCGAAATTGCCGTCGCGATCAGGGTGGCGTCTGTGGGCGAGTATCCAAGCTGGGCCGCCAGCACGCATCCGCGCCGGCGGGCGGTGAAGATGTCGCGGTCCGACGCGATGGGTACCGTAATCACCTGTTCCGCCGACCGGACACCGGTGGTCACAGGCCCTGACCGCCCTCTGCCGTTTGAACATCCACGCCCTGCGGCGCGGAGTAGGACCCCCGCGGCGCGGAGTAGGATCGGATGATTTCGGCATGTTCGCCGAGCGCCCTGAGCCCCGCCATGACGCACTCGTGGACCCGGATCACGGCGCTCACGACCGTCTCGGGGCTCGGCCCCGCAAGCCCGCGTCGCGCCGCCGCCGCAACGCTCACGATGCTCCCCCCATCAGCGCCGGCTCGGGCCCTCCCGAGACGGCCGTATGCCCCGACGAAACGCCGCGTGCGGTCCGGCGGCCGAGGCGGCCCGGCGTGCTCTTCGCAGGGGGGGCGGGGTCCGCAGCATCGGGCACCCGGACCTCCTCCATCCGTACAATCAAAGCGGTGCCGTCCAGCCGAGCTGATCGATGGAGGTGGCTGACAGAGGTGATCTCGTCCCCGAACCGCGGCTCCATTTCCACTCGTGCCCCGCACGCACACTGGAACAAGGCCACTGCGTTTCCTCCCCTCAAGATCTACGCTTAGAGCATGATCCTGTACAGGCTCCGCAGGAATGGGGGGAAAGCCTGAAAGACGATGGGGAAAAGCCAGTCAGGTTAAACCATGCCTTGAGATGGTCCGGGCGGCGGCCGGGACGCTACGCCGCGGATACCGCCTGGTCGGCCCGGCTTACCAGAAGTGCTTGAATTTCGTCGCGAAACGGCGCTCCATCGCGTCCCTGTGCAGGCGATAGACGGGGCATTCCCGCGTGATGCAGACCTGCAGCGCGGTATTGCAGTAGGCCTCGGGAACCCGCCAGCACGCCTGTTTGATGAAGTACGCGAAGCAGACCCCCTTCCGCGCCAGGGCCTGCTCGCCGCTCACCCCGTCGGCGCCGAGACCCGGTATCGCTCGCGGACGCCTGCGCGCGTGCCCCGCCCGCGGGTATTTGGACGGCTCGGTCCGGCGGGACGTCCCCGATGCCCCGGGGGGCCGGATGGGGATGAGCGGGATCGGTGCGGCCGCACGTGCGGACGGCGCGGCGGTCGCGGGCGGGCCCTGCGATTCTGCCGCAACCTCTGCTGGCCGTTGGCCCCTCTCCGGTTTGGAGCCCCCGGAGGGGGGTTGGGCGCTTTGTGACCCGGCCCTCTGGGCGCCTTGCGCTGCGGGCGCCTGCGGGCTTTGCCCGGCGATCGCAGCAGGGCCCGGCGCGGGCGGATGCGGAGGAACGATCACCGGCCCGGCGGGACGGACAGGGGCTGTGACCGACTCGCTCCCCACCGGCCGGCGCCCGGGAAGCGCAACCGGCCGGCTCTCCACCGGGCGGGGCGGAGGGACGACGGGCTCCGCCACCGGCGCCCGCTGCACAAGCGGCGTGAACGGATCGGTCAACACCGGCCGCACAGGTGGGACGCCCGGCTCTACCGGGCGCACGGGGGGCGCAACAGGCTCGCTCCCCACGGGCCGCACCGGGGCGTCGACGGCCACCGCAGCGGCCGGACCCGGCGGCGCCGGCGGGACCCGGTCTTCCCGCGCCGGGACGATCTGCAACGGGGGCGGTGCGACCGGGGCTGTCCGAACGAGGGAGGGCGGGGTGTCGCGAACTTCGAGGTCGGCCAGTTCGCGCGAGGTGTCTTCGATGAAGGGCCTAAGTACGCGCCGCAGCGCTTCTCGTCTTTTGCTCAAGCGCCATGACCTCCTTGGCGAGGCTCATATATTCCTGCGCCCCGCGAGAGGTGCGCATGTGCACGAACACGGGCACGCCGGCCATGCTGGATTCAACGAGCTTGATGTTGAAGTGGATGGCGCTGGCAAAGACCTTGTCGCCAAAGTACTCCCGGATCCCATGGATGATCTCCTTGCTGATGCTCGTCCGGGCGTCGTACATCGTCGGCACCACCCCCGCGATTTCGATCTGGTGCCCGACCTCCTCCCGGACGACCTTCAGGGTGCGCAGCAACTGGCGCATCCCCAGGAGCGCATAGTAGTGGGTCTGAATCGGGATAATGACCTCCTCGCACGCCACGAGGGCATTGAGGGTCAACAGCCCCAGGGACGGCGGGGTGTCGATGATCACGTAATCGTATCGGTCACGCACCGGCATGATCTTCTTGCGCAGCGACTTTTCCCGGCCGAGCCTGGCGGAGAGCTCGAGTTCCGCGGCCGCCAGATCGATCGAGGACGGGGCGACGTCGAGGTTCGGCACGTTGGAGGGCACGATGACGCTCGTGAGATCGAGGCCGGTGCCGTCGTCCATCGAATCGTCCACGAGCACCTGGTAGATCGTCCTGGTGAGGCGCCCCGGGTCAACGCCGAGGCTGACGGTCGCGTTGGCCTGCGGATCGAGGTCGATGAGGAGAACCCGGCGTTTGTTGACGGCGAGGCAGGCGGCCAGGTTGACCGCCGTCGTGGTCTTTCCGCACCCGCCCTTTTGGTTCACAAGGGCAAGCAGGCGGGCCGTGGGTCTGTTGTCACCGTCCACGGCGTCCCTCCCCACGACTCTGCCCCTTGGGCATGTCCGGCGCGGCCATCGACCGCGCCCACCCGCGCAATACCTGCCTCACTTCTACCTAATATCTACCCTAAACTTCTCCCTCTGCCGCAGCATTTCCTCTCCCGTCACCTTGTGGTCGCGGCGTCCCCCCCCGGCGAGGGTGTCTGGTTGGCGTCCGTGAGGCACGCCCCACGGACGCCTCACGTTGCGCCCCAGCGAGGCGCCGCGCCAGTTCCAGCGCCTCGTCCCGCGTGCGGATCTCCCCGTCGAGCCGCGCGTTTTCAACCCCCCGGAGCACCTGGCCGACGCGCGGGCCCGGAGCCAGCCCGAGCGCCATCACGTCGTGCCCGGTGATGAGCGGCGGCGGAAGCGGCGGCTCCCCCGCCAGGCGATCCAAAAAGGCGCGCACCCACTCGTAGATCGAGAAGTCCTTGTGGCTGGCCGCGGAGTCGGCCCGGTGGAGCTCCAGAAGTTCGGGAAACGCCTCCTCGGCCATCAACCGGCGGACCTTCGCCCCGCGCATCTGCCGGATATCTTTGAAGACCATGTGGCGGCCGACGAGGAACACCACGCGGTCGGTTTCGCGGCGCGGGAACCGGAGGCGCTCCATCACGACCCGGGCCATCGCGGCTCCCACCTCGTCGTGGTGGGAAAATCGAATCCGGTCGGCCCGGATCAGCGTCGGCGGCTTGCCGATATCGTGCAGGAGCGTGGCCATGGCCAGAGTCGCCGAGGGCGCGCGCAGGGCGCCGAGGGCCAGGCGGGTGTGTGTGAACACATCCCCTTCGGGGTGGAATTCCTCGGGCTGGGGGACCCCGACCTCGGCCGCGACCTCCGGAAGGACGGCGTTCAGCAGCCCGGTGTCTTCCAGCAGCCCAAGCGCCCGGCCGGGATCCGGGCCGGTGACGATGCGGACGATTTCGTCGCGAATGCGCTCGGGGCTGACCTCTGCGAGGCGCCGTGCCAGCCGCCGCACCGCCGCCGCCGCGTCGGGATCGATGTCGAAGCCCAGTTCGGCGGCGAGCCGGACGGCCCTGAGCATGCGCAGGTGATCCTCGGCGAACCTGGTCTCTGGATCGCCGATCGTTCTGATCCGCCTCGCGGCAAGGTCTTCGCGGCCGCCGACGTCGTCGATGACCCGGCCGGTCTCGGGATCGTAGAGCAGGCCGTTGATCGTGAAATCCCGTCGGGCGACGTCCTCTTTCGCCGTCGCGAACCGGACAGACGCGGGGTGGCGCCCGTCGATGTACGGCCCTTCGGTCCGAAACGTCGCGACCTCGTACTCGCCGTCATCCGCGAGAACGCGGATCACCCCGAAGGCGGCGCCGACCTCGACGGTGCGGGGGAACAAGGCCCGCACCTCACCCGGCGTGGCGGCGGTGGCGATATCGTAATCGGCCGGCGCGCGCCCCAGAAGCCGGTCGCGCACGCACCCGCCGGCGAGGTAGGTCTCGAACCCCGCTCCCTGCAGGCGCTTGACGATCTCAGCGGCCGTCTGAACGCTCGCCATGGGTCATCTGGATCCCGGCGGATGCCGCCGTGACGCGACGTGGCTCAGGCCGGGTCCTCGGCGGACCGCCCGGCGATGAGGCCGCGCAGCTGGCCGAGGGCTTCGCGCTGGAGCCGGGAGACGTGCATCTGGGAAATGCCGAAGCGGCGGGCGATCTCGGCCTGGGAGAGCCGGTCGAAGAACCGGAGACGCACGATCTCTTTGTGGCGGCTGGGCAGGTTTTCCAGCGCCCATTCCAGGGTGGCCCGATCCTCCAGGCGTTCGATCGTCGTGTCCTCGTCGCCGATCATCTCTCCCAGCGGCACGGCCCTGTCGCCCCCGCCCTCCTCGGCGGTCTCGGCATCGAGAGAAGCCGGCGTGTACGCCCGACCGGCCTCCAACGCCTCGATCGCCACCTCGAACGGCACGCCGGTCTCCTCCGCCAGTTCGTTGATCGTCGGCGAGCGTCCGAGGCGCTGGGAGAGATCGTCGACACACCGCATCAGGGTATAGTTGACCTCGCGGAGCCGCCGGGGAACGCGGATCGACCACAGCTTGTCCCGGAAATACCGCTTGATCTCCCCCACGATCGTCGGCGTGACGTAGGTCGTGAACTCGATTCCCCGCGCCGGATCGTACCGGTCGATCGCCTTGATCAGGCCGACCTGGGCGACCTGGATAAGATCTTCAAGAGGCTCCCCCCGGTCGGCGAACTTTCTCGCCAGGTAGATCGCGAGGCTCTCGTGCGCGAGGATGAGTTCTTCCCGCGCCACAGGATCCCCGGTCTGCCGCAGGTGGGTGAAGAGGGCCCGGACTTCCGCCCGGGGGAGCGGACGACGAGCGCGGGGACGCGTCTTCATCGCCGCTGCCGCCGCTTGACCAGCCGGAGTTCCGCCCTGCCCTGCTCGCTCCGGCGGACCTCGGCGCCGTCGACGAGACACTGCATCAGGAACACGCCGAGCCGCCCCTCGTCCAACCGCTTCCGATCGGACGACGCGGCGGGGCCCAACTCCAGTCCGGGGCCTCCCGTCTCGATCCGGATCTCGAGCGTGTCGGGCTCAAGGCTAAAGCGCAGGGCCAGCGGGCTCCCACCGGTTCCGGCGAGAATCAGCGCGTTGCACGCCTCGGAGACGGCAATCTTCAGGTCCTCGACGTCGTCGTAGCTAAACCCCTGCCGGCCCGCGACGGTCGCCGCAGTCAATCGGGCGACGCTGATGAACTCGGGCTTCGCCGGGATCGTGACCTCGACGGCCTCTGCCGTCTGCCCCGTGCGCCGCCGCGCCGGGGCCCTGGGCGCGCGTCCGGAAACCATTCGTCGGGAGGCGAGAATCCGCTGAACCGGTCTGGATTCCTGGACCCGGGGCGGGCTACCCCTCCGAACCCTCCGGCGCCCGGCCGCGCGACCGTCCCCTGGTCGAGTCGCGCCCGTTCTCGAAGGCCCGCCGCATCTGGTCGGTTTTCTCATCAAAACTGTCACGGCCGCGCTTGATGACCTCTTCGGCCGTGCTCTTCGTTCTTGTGGCGAACTCATCCGCCCGTTCCCGTACCTGCTCCGCGACGCTGCCGGCGGTATCGCGAACCCGCTCGGCCACCCGATCCGCCTGCTCGCGCGCTCGGGTCCCCCACTCCTCGCTCTGCCTCCGGAGCCGCTCGCGGGTCCTGTCGCCGGGCTCAGGGGCGAAGAGAAGGCCGAACGCCGCTCCAATCAGCCCTCCCACGATCAACCCCGACAGAAAGTCCCTTGGCTCTTCCATCGCGACCGTCCCTCCTTTGAGGTTCTACCGTTCAGGTTCCGGCGGATAACGTGCCTCTATTTTACTCCTCGCTTACCTTTGCTCTACTCCTCGCGTTCGATCGGCCTTCGATGGGTTTTGTGGCCGTCGCCCCCGGGCCGAAACCACTGCAGCCCTTCCCGAATGACCGCGAACACGCCCGCGGCGGTGCTCATCGGCGGCAGGATGACGTCTTGAGCGACCCGACGCGCGGTCTGCTGCACCTGCTCGATGGTGCTCACCCCCGAGCCGATGACGACGCTCACCCGCCGCAGGGTGCGGATCGCCTCCTCCAGGATCTCCTGGTCGATTTTATCGAGCATGGCCCGGAGATCGGTCGCCAGCCCCGGCAGGGCCCGTTGGACGAGCGCGAGGATCGCCTCCGCCCGCCGCACGGCCCGCCACGCATAATACAGGAAGACGACACACGCCACCACGGCGATCACGCAGGTGGCGGCGATGATGGCCAGGCTGACGTTCGCGACGGTGGACATCGGTCCCCTCCCTGAGCGGTATGGTTCCCTTAACGGGCGTCCGACAGGACGCCCACTACCGCGGATGGGGCGGCCTCGGGCGCGGCCCCCGGTCCTCCCATCCGCACCTCGTCGATGACGCCCCCGCCGAGCACCACCTCGCCGTCGTAAAAGGCGATCGCCTGCCCGGGCGCCGCCGCCCTGGGCCAGGTCTCGAACCGGGCGGCGACCCGGCCGCCGGGGGCGGGGGCGATCACCGCGGGGATGTCGGCGGACGCGTGGCGGATCCTGACCCCAACCGTGCGGTCGCGGTCCAATCCGGGAATCGCGATCCAGTTGATCTCACCCGCGATCAGTTCAGGACACCGCACCGCCGCCCCATCGCCCACGACCAGGGCGTTGCGGCCGGGATCGATCTCCACGACATACCGGGGGCTCCCGCTGGCCAGACCGAGTCCACGGCGCTGGCCCACGGTGTACCGCGCCAGTCCCCGATGTTCCCCGAGACGCCGGCCGTCCCGATCGTAGATCGGCCCGGGGCGCAGCGCCTCGGGCTCGAACCGCGCGACCACCGCCGCGTAGTCGCCGTCCGGGACGAAACAGATCTCCTGGCTGTCGGGCTTGCCGGCGACGCTCAGCCCGTGCCGGCGCGCGATGTCCCTGATCTGGGCCTTGGTGTAGGCGCCCACCGGGAACCGAAGATACGCAAGTTGCTCCTGCGTGAGCCCGGCCAGGACGTAGGACTGGTCCTTCTGCGGGTCCGCGGCCCGGAGAAGCCGGGACCGGCCGTCGGGACCCCGGTCGACGCGGGCGTAGTGGCCGGTGGCCAGCGCCTGCATGCGGAGCCCGAGCGCTTTGCGGAGCAGCAGGTCGAACTTGATCGCCTTGTTGCAGGCGATGCAGGGGTTCGGAGTGCGCCCGCGGGCATACTCGGAGGCGAAGTACGTGATCACCTCACGCTCGAACTCGGACCTGAGGTTGAGCACGTAGTGGCGGATCCCGAGGTGCCGCGCCACCGACCGCGCGTCGTCGATCGCCCCGATGCCGCAGCACCCGGATCCTTCGCCCGTCTGCGGCACCCAGGTCGGCCAGAGGTTCATGGTGATCCCGACCACCTCGTGCCGCTCGGCGACCAGCAGGGCGGCGGCGACCGCGCTGTCCACTCCGCCGCTCATCGCGACGGCCACACGGGCCATGGGGCTCTCAGGACCTCCCTTCGAACGCGTACCGCTTCACGCCCCCCCACCATGTCCGGAGACGGCGCCGGAGTTCGGCCTCGTATCCTGACGTCGTGGGTTCGAAATAGGTTCGATCCTTCACGTTGTCCGGCATGTACTGTTGCGCGACGAAGCCACCGGGGTAATCGTGCGGGTACTCGTACCCGCGGCCGTGCCCGAGGCGCGCCGCCCCAGGATAGGAGGCATCCCGCAGGTGGCGGGGGACGGGCCGGGTCTCTTCGCGCTCGACGTCATGCCACGCCCGCGAGATGGCGGTGACCGTCGCGTTGCTTTTCGGCGCCGTCGCCAGGTAGATCACCGCTTCGGTCATGGGAATGCGCGCCTCGGGCAGCCCGACGAACTCCACGGCGTGCGCGGCGGCGACCGCCACCACGAGCGCCTGGGGGTCGGCGAGCCCCACATCCTCGGCGGCGTGGACCACCACCCGGCGGGCGATGTACCGCGGATCCTCGCCGGCGGCGAGCATCCTGGCCAGCCAGTAGACGGCCGCGTCGGGATCGGATCCGCGGATGCTCTTGATGAACGCCGAGATCATGTCGTAGTGCGCGTCGCCGTCGCGGCCGTAGAGCAACGCCCGCCGCTGCCCCGCCTCCTCGGCGACGGCGAGCGAAATCCGGCGCACCCCATCGGGCGCCGGCGGTGCGGCGAGGGCCGCCGCTTCGAGCACATTGAGCGCCGCCCGAGCGTCGCCGTTCGCCACCCCGGCGACGTAACGGCCCGCGTCCTCCGACAGCTCCACCCCGGTCGGCCCCAGCCCTCTGGGGTCGGAGACGGCGCGGGAGAGGATCTTCAGGAGGTCCTCGGCGGTGAGCGGTTCGAGGACGAAGATCCGCGAGCGCGAGACCAGCGTCGAGGTGACCTCGAAGAACGGATTCTCCGTGGTCGCCCCAATGAGGGTGACGGTGCCGTCCTCCACGAACGGCAGCAGCGCGTCCTGCTGCGCCTTGTTGAACCGGTGAATCTCGTCGATGAACAAGATCGTCCGCGTGCCGGAAAGCGTCCGGCGATCCCGAGCCTGCTCGATGGTGCGCCGGAGATCGGCCACGCCCGCGGTGACCGCGTTGATCGTCTCGAAGTGCGCGCGGGTGGCCTGGGCAATCACGTGGGCGATCGAGGTCTTCCCGGTGCCCGGCGGGCCGTACAAGATCACCGATGTCAGAGCGTCCTGCTCGATCGCCTGCCGGAGGAGACGCCCCGGCCCAAGAAGGTGCGCCTGTCCCACCACCTCGTCGAGCGTCTCGGGCCGCATGCGGGCCGCCAGGGGGGCCTCGCGCCGCAGGCTGGCCTCGCGACTCTGCCGGAACAATTCCATACAACCATCATGCCTTCCACAGTGGGGGAGTGTCAACCTCTATATGCAGTTATCTCTCCTTCGGTATGGCGTCCCCGTAGGGGGCCGCGCCTTCCAGAGCCTCGATGAGAGCGCGCTTCAGGTCGCGCAGCCCTTCTCTCACGACCCGGCCCAGATGAATCCGGATCACCCGGCGGCCGTGCTTGCGCAGCGATTGGAGATCTCCCAGCGCCTGGGCGCGCCGGAAGGTCCCGAAGGTGTAGGGTGACTCCGGCACGGGCGCGTCCACCGCGTCGTCGGCCGTCAACTGCACAAAGAGCCCGGTGGCGGGCCCTCCCTTGTGGTACTGGCCGGTCGAGTGCAGGAAACGCGGGCCGTACCCGAGTGTCGTCGCCAGGCGCGTGCCGTTCCGCAGGCGCAGCCGGATCGATCGGAGCGCCTGGTCCGTTGCCGGTCCCTCGGTCAGATAGGCCATCAGCGCCACATACGATCCCGGCCATCCCTGAGCCAGGAACCCGGCGAGCGACCCCGCGGCGTTCTCCTCGATTCGATCGCCGAAGACGCTCAAGGTCCCCTCGGTCAGGGCGGGCGGGTCCTCGGGGAGCCGGCCCTCCTTCCGCACGACGGCCAGCAGACGGTTGGTGTTGTCCTTGCTCTCCTGCACGTTCGGCTGGTCGAAGGGGTTGATCCCAAGAATTGCGCCGGCCGTGGCCGTGGCGATCTCCCAACGGAAGAACTCCTGGCCCAGATCGAGCGGATCGTCGATGCGAATCGTCACCACGGGGTGCCCGGCGCGCCGGAGCGGCTCGACGCCCGGCTCCAGCCCGCCGTCCTCCCCCGAACCGTATCGAAGGTGGATGAACAGGCGGTCCTCCCCGTAGACCGACGGATCGCCCAGGGGCTCGTCCGCGACCGGAAGGAGCCCCGTGCCGGCCTTTCCCGTGCTCTCCGCGATGAGCTGCTCGAGCCACACCGCCAGCGCGGCGATGGGCGGCGCGACGAGGAACGTCACCTTATCCCGCCCCTGGCGGGCCAGTTCGCCCATGACCGCGCCGAGCGTCACCCCCGGGTTGTCCTTGGCCGGGACGCAGGACGCGCACGCATGCGCCATGTGGAGCGCCCGGTCCAGCACCCCGGCGACATCGACCCCCCAGAGCGCCGCGGGCACCAGCCCAAAATAGGAGAGGGCCGAGTACCGGCCGCCGATATCCGCGAAGTTGAGGAACACCCGGCGATACCCGCGGCGCCTGCCCTCGACCGCGAGCGGGGTTTCGGGATCGGTGATGGCCAGGAAGTTCTCCCCGGCTCGATCTCCTTTGAGCGCCCGGAGCTTCGCGTAGAAGTACTCGCCGAATGCGGCCGGTTCGGCCGTCGTTCCGGACTTGCTCGCGACGATGAACAGGGTCTGCGCGAGGGGGACTGAGTGCTCCACCGCGAGGATCGTCGCGGGATCGGTGGTATCGAGCACGGTGACGGACAGCCCGCCGGCCGTCTGCGGAAACGTACGCTGGAACACCAGGGGCGCCAGGCTGCTGCCTCCCATCCCCATGTGGACGACGTGGCGGAATCCGGCATTTCGCGCGTCCGCGACAAACCGCG
>Ga0209804_1002303_pt1 | contig 11639 bp, 10 predicted proteins | sample GraSoiAngelo_139_FD_185896 | JGI IMG/M metagenome (GOLD analysis project Ga0209804, IMG submission 185896) | Grasslands soil microbial communities from the Angelo Coastal Reserve, California, USA - 14_0929_12_20cm (SPAdes) (version 2) | ecosystem: Environmental > Terrestrial > Soil > Grasslands ... | reverse complement strand
GATGCGCGGGGTGGCCGCGATCCCGCTGGCGTTGATCCGCACCTGCCAGGCGTGGGGCGGCGAGATCACCACGTCGCCTCCGATGAGCTGGCTCCAGTGCATGTGATTGCGGAAGGCCGCGGAGAGCAGCCGGATGCGGTAGCCGCGCTCCTTGAACAGGCGGTACGTCTTCTTGAACACGGCCACGCCCGCCCATTCGAAAATTCCGGGATCGACGAGGATTCCCTCCTTCTCGGCGACCTTCTTCATCCAGTCGTCGAGCCGCCCGACCATGATGGTGCAGACCGGCCCCATGTCCGCGGCGGGCTTGCCTTCCTTCTCCCGGCGCCGCAGCCCGCGCTCGACGGCTTCCGCCACCGCCACGCATTGGGGAAGCGTGAAGCTCACCGTCGCGTTGATGGGGACTCCGCGGTAGGTCGCCTCCTCGATGGCGGGGATCCCGGCGCGCGTCGCGGGGATCTTCACGATCATGTTCGGCGCCAGCTTGCCGAAGCGCAGCGTCTGCTCGAGGATGGCCTCGCTGCTGCGGAAATTGCGCGGATCGGTCTGGATGGAGAGCCGCCCGTTGCGGCCCCGGTGCCTCTCGAAGGCCGGCCGGAGCAGCTCGGCTGCCCGGACCGAGAGCTCCTCGATGAGCTTCCACCCGATCTGGTCCTCGGTCGCGGACGGCATCTCCCGGATCAGCTCCGCGATGCGCGGCTTCCAGTTCGCCATCTCCTCCTTCAGCGCGGTGAGGGCGATCACCGGGTTGCAGGTCGCCCCCACCGCTCCGTTGGAGATGGAGTCGGTCAGCTCGGCGATCGAAGCCGAGTCGTTCCACAGGCAGGTGGGCGTGGTCTGCGTCATCTGCTGCAGCGGGCTCTTGTATGCGGTCGGGGCGAAGGTCATGGCGCGCGCAAAGTAGCAAGGGAGGGAAGCGCGCGCAACGGGACTTCTAGACCGAGGCATTGAACGGAAATAGATTTCTACGGAGCGATCGCGCAGGGGTTCCCTGTCGACAGCCCGTTGACGGGCTCCCTGGATTGCCGCAAAAGGGAGGCGCAGTCGTCGGGCGGCGTGCCTGCCCGTCCGACGGAAGGCCCGGGGGCCGGTTACAGCAACGCTCGATAGACGCCGTTTCCAAGGAGGAAACCATGAACACGAAGTGCCGTGCATCGTGTGCCGCATTGCCGATCCTCGCCCTGCTCGCCGTGGGCGGGGGCGGATCCTCGGCCCGCGCCGAGGAGAAGAAGCCGGTAGTCGGCCTGGTGATGAAGTCGCTCGCGAACGAGTTCTTCAAGAGCATGGAGGAAGGCGCGCGCAAGTTCGCCGCGGAGGACGGCACCTTTACCCTGGTGCCCGTGGGCATGAACTCCGAGACCGACATCGACACGCAGATCTCGGCCGTGGAGAACTTCATCACCCAGAAGGTCGATCTGATCTGCGTCGCCCCGGCCGACTCGGTCGGGCTGGTCGCCCCGGTGAAGAAGGCGATCAAGGCCGGGATCACCGTCGTCAACTTCGACGTGAAGCTCGACGACAAGGCGCTGGCCAAGGCGGGGCTCAAGGATCTGGTCTTCGTCGGCCCCGACAACCGGGAAGGAGCCTATCTGGCGGGCAACGAGCTGGCGAAGAAGCTGGGCAAGGGCGGCAAGGTCTTCATCATCGAGGGCAACCCTGGTGCCGACAACGCCAAGATGCGCAAGGCGGGGTTCGAAAAGGCGGCCAAGGAGGGCGGGCTCAAGGTGCTGGTCTCGCGCACGGCGCACTGGGAGACCGAGGAGGCCAACACGCTCGTGACCAATCTCTTGACGTCGCATCCGGACGTGCAAGGCATCATGGCCGCGAACGACTCGATGGCGCTCGGCGTGGTGAAGGCACTCGACGCCGCGGGGAAGTCGGGCAAGGTGCAGGTGGTAGGGTTCGACAACATCCCCGCCATCCAGAAACTGGTGAAGGACGGCAAGGTGCTCGCCACCATCGACCAGTTCGGGCCGGAGATGGCAGCGAACTGCATCAAGACCGGGTTCCGCATGAAGAAGGGAGAGCATCTGAAGGGCTGGATGAAGACTCCCGTCAAGCTGATCACCGCGACCGACCTGATGTAGCGCTTCGGTGCGGCGGAGGCCGGCCCTCAGGGCTCGCCTCCGCCGCGCCCCGCGAATAGCCACTTGGTCGATCTCGGCAACGCCCCGCCGCCGGACATCATCGAGTTCCAGGGGACGACGAAGCGGTTCCCCGGGGTGCTCGCATTGGACCGGGTGGACCTTGCGATCCGCCGCGGGGAGGTACACGTCCTCGCCGGCCAGAACGGCGCCGGCAAGTCGACGCTGGTGAAGCTGCTCTGCGGCTTGTACGAGCCGGACGAGGGCGCCATCCTGCTGGAAGGGAAGCGGTACGCTCCGCGGAGCACGGTGGACGCCATCCGGGCAGGGATCCGGATCGTCTACCAGGAGTTCAACCTCCTTCCGTATCTCACGGTCGCCGAGAACATCTTCTTCGAGCGCCTGCCCCGTCGCGCCGGGCTGGTGGACTTCGCCCGGCTCTTTCGCGACGCCGAGGCGATGCTGGCGCAGGTCGGACTGGAGATCTCGCCGCGCGCGCGGGTGGAAACGCTCGGTGTGGCGCAGATGCAGCTGCTGGAGATCGCCAAGGCGCTCTCCACGCAGAGCAAGGTGCTGATCCTCGACGAGCCGACCGCGACCTTGACGCCCCCCGAGATCCACCGCCTGTTCGGGATCATCGCCCGCCTCAAGGCGCGCGGCGTGACCGTCCTCTACATTTCGCATCGGCTCCAGGAGCTGTTCGAGGTCGGTGACCGGATCACCGTCCTGCGCAACGGGTGCAAGGTGGAGACCCTGGCCGCGCGCGACGCGAGCATCCCGCGACTGGTGCGGCTGATGGTGGGCAAGGAGCTCGGCGAGGAATATCCGTTCCATTCCGAATCGGAGATCGGCGCGGAGATCCTGCGGGTCGAGGAGCTTCGGCCCCGGGGCAAGCCGGAGGCGGTCTCGTTCGCCCTGCGCCGCGGCGAGCTCCTCGGCATGGCCGGCCTGGTGGGCTCGGGCCGCACCGAGCTGGTGCGCGCGCTCTTCGGGGCAGACGCGAAGGACTCGGGGAGCATCTATCGCGACGGCCTCGCGGTGAGCATCCGCCGCCCGCGCGACGCGGTCCGCCAGGGCATCTGCCTGCTGACCGAGGACCGCAAGGCGCAAGGGCTCATCCTGGCCATGCCTTGCTATGCCAACGTGACCATCACCGATCTGCGGCGCGTCTCGCATGCCGGTCTCCTCCAGGAGGCAGCAGAGCGGAGCGCCACGCAGGAGCTGGTCGATGACCTGGACATCAAGACGCCCTCAGTAGACCAGCTCGTCGGCAACCTCTCCGGAGGCAATCAACAGAAGGTGGTCGTCGCCAAGTGGCTCTTCCGCCGCTCCGAGGTGCTCATCTTCGACGAGCCGACCCGCGGGATCGACGTCGGTGCCCGCTTCGAGATCTACCAGCTCCTCTGGCGGCTGGCGGCGACGGGAAAAGGCATCCTCATCGTCTCCTCGGACCTTCCCGAGCTGATGGGGATCTGCCACCGGATCCTGGTCTTCTCCAACGGAAGGATCACCGCCGATCTGTCGCGCACCGAGTTCAGCGAGGAGCGGATCCTTTCCCGCGCCTATCAGGAGTACGTGCACGGGAGGTCCCGGGCCGGCTCCGCCGCGGGGACCGGCCCCGCCTGAGGAGCCGCATGCGCGCCAAGCAGATCCTCTACCTGCTCCTGCGCGAGGCCGGGATCGGGCTGGCCCTCGTCCTCATGGTCGTCGTGTTCTCGGCGGCGGCGCCGCGCTTCGCCTCGATGGCGAACGTCACCAACATCCTCACGCAGATCAGCATCAACACCGTCATCTCCGTGGGCATGACGTTCGTCATCCTCCTCGGCGGAATCGACCTTTCGGTCGGCTCGGTGCTGGCGCTGGCCACGATCGTGGGCGGCATGATCATCACCAACGAGAGCCTCTCGCCCGGGACCGCAATCCTCCTCTCGGTGCTTGGCAGTTTCCTCACCGGCTGCCTCTGCGGCGTGTTCAACGGGGTGGTCTGCGAGCGCTGGAAGATCCACTCCTTCATCGTCACGCTCGGGATGCTGAACATCGCCCGCGGAGCCGCCCTGCAGATCAGCGGCTCCCGGACCATCTCCGAGTTCCCCGACGCGTTCAACGACGTGGGAGCTGCGGCGGTCGCCGGCGTTCCGGTCATCTTCCTCATCGCGCTGGCGGTGGTCCTGGCCGGCCGGTTCATCCTCGCCCGTACGGTGTTCGGGCGGATGATCTACGCCATCGGCAACAACGAAGAGGCGGTCCGGCTGTCCGGCCACGACCCGTCCCTGTACAAGGTCGCCGCCTTCATCCTCTGCGGCGGCATGGTCGGAGTAGCCGCGATCATCTACATGATGCGGTTGAACATCGCGAGCCCCATCCTCGGTGTCGGGTTCGAGCTCAACGCCATCGCCGCGGTGGTGATCGGCGGTACGAGCATGAGCGGGGGGAAGGGCTCGATGATCGGCACGCTGCTCGGGGCGTCGATCATGGGGGTGCTGAACAACGGCCTGCTGCTCCTGGGCATGGGCGACTTCGCCCGGCAGATGGTGACCGGGCTGATCATCGTGGTGGCGGTGGTCATCGACAAGTACCGCGCGCTGGCCTTCGTGCGGAGCTCGTACGAGTTGGCGCCGTCGCCGCCCCGCGAGGAACCGCACTCGCGAGACCCTGGACCAGGGCCGCGCTCGTGAATCACTGACGTTGGGAGCGTCAACCTCCCCCTGCTGCTGCTACCTCGTGCGCAAAAGGGATCGAGGGCTGCGCTCCAGGGCGTGTCACGCTGATCGCGGCGGCGGCCTGGGCAAAGGCGATGGCGTCGGTGACGGTGCGGCCCGCGGCCAGCGCGGCGGAGAAGCCGCCGATGAAGGTGTCGCCCGCTCCCGTGGAGTCCACTGCCTGCACCCGCAGGGCGGGGAAATGCTGCACGCCCGCGTCCGTGACCGCCACGACCCCGCGCTCTCCGAGGGTGACGAGGACGTTCGCGGCGCCTTGGATGCGCAGGCGCCGCGCCACCTCCGTGGCGCTCTCGATCGATTCCACGCGGAGACCGGTGAGCGTTGCCGCCTCGATTTCGTTCGGCACGAGGAAGTCCGCGCACCGGATCACGGCGGGCGGGAGCGGCTGGGCCGGAGCGGGGTTGAGCACCACGATCTTTCCCTGCTCCTTGGCCGCGCGCGCCGCCCGCTCGACGGTGGCGAGGGGCGTCTCGAGCTGCAGGGTGACGACGCGTGCGCTGGCGATCAGGCGGGCCTGGCGGTCGATGTCCTCGGGAGCGAGCTCCCCGTTGGCGCCGGAGACAACGACGATGCCGTTGCGTCCGCTGTCGTCCACCACGATCAGGGCCACCCCCGACGACCGTCCCGGGACCGTCCTCACCGCGGAGACGTCGACATGGTCCGTCTCGAGTCCACTACGAAGCTGGTGTCCGAAGGCGTCGTCGCCGACGCAGCCGATCATCGCCGTCCGAGCGCCGAGGCGCGCCGCCGCGACAGCCTGGTTTGCTCCCTTGCCGCCCGGCACGGTCGAGAATCCTCCGCCGAGCAGCGTCTCCCCTGGCACGGGCAGGCGTGGAGCGCGCACTACCAGGTCCATGTTCAGGCTGCCGACGACGACGACCTCGCTCATGGTGCGGCGGACTCTACAACCGGCCGGCGCCCGCGCGACAGTGACGGCGGGGCCGAAAGGTGCTTTCTTCGCTCGCCCGTGAGGGCGGTAGGCATATGAAGCGAGGAACCCTGCTGCACCCGGAGCTGTCCCGCGTCATCGCCAGCCTCGGCCACGGCGACTCGCTGGTGATCGCTGACGCCGGGCTGCCGATCCCCGCCGCCGTCGAGCGGATCGACCTCGCCTTCGCCCCCGGCAAACCTGCCTTCATGGACGTGCTCGAGGCGGTCCTCGCCGAAATGGAGGTGGAGCGCGCCATCCTGGCGCAGGAGGTGAAGAGCGCTTCCGCGGTCTTCCACGAGCGGTTGCAAGGCAGGCTCGCGTCGCTGCCCAGGATCCGCGCCCGTGGCGTGGAGGTCGTTTCGCACGACGAGCTGAAGCGCCTCTCGCAGGGCGCACGCGCAGCCGTGCGCACCGGGGAATTCACGCCGTACGCGAACATCGTTCTCTTCAGCGGAGTTGTATTTTAGGAGGGTTCGCCCGGCGTCACGGTGGCAGCCCGTCAGAGCGCCAACTTCGACCGGGCGCAGGGCCTTCAGATGGCGGCGACGGTGGCCCAGCAGCCGCTGGAGATGGGCAGGCTTGCCGTCGAGAAGGCGGCCGAGCTGGCAAAAGGGGGAATGCGCCCGGGAAGACGGAATTCATCCCTCGCGCTGAAGCTCGTGACCGAAGCCAAGTGCAAATGACACGGCGCAGCGCGCGAATGGAAACATCCGACCGGGGCCCCGGGCTTTGCCGGTAATGCGCGGTTTTGATATGCCCCGCGTCCGCCGCATCGGTCGCGAACCTTTTGGGGAGGTCCCATGCCAGTCGGGTCACGTGTCGCCGTCCTTTTCTCCGCCGCGCTCGTATTTGCAGGAACGGTCCTCGGCGCCCGCTCAGCCGCCGCGCAAGCCACGGTCTCGGTCGCCTGCGGCTCGGTCGGCGCCGAGTTCGACCTCTGCAAGACCGGCGCTGAAGCATGGGCGAAGAAGACCGGCAACCAGATAAAGGTGGTCTCGGTCCCGAAGGACTCCAACGAGCAGCTGGCGCTGTTCCAGCAGCTGCTCTCGCAGAAGTCGGGCGAGATCGACGTCATCCGCATCGACGTCGTCTGGCCCGGCCTGCTCTCCCAGCACCTGGTCGACATGGGCAAGGAAGTGCCGAAGGACGTCATCGCGCAGCACTTCCCCGCGATCATCGAGGCGAACACGGTCAACGGACACCTCGTCGCGCTGCCCGCCTTCACCGACGCGGGCCTGCTCTACTACCGCAAGGATCTGCTGGAGAAGTACGGGAAGAAGCCCCCCACGACCTGGCAGGAGCTGACGGAGACGGCGAAGGTCGTCCAGGACGGCGAGCGCAAGGCGGGCAACGACAAGATCTACGGCATCGTCTTCCAGGGCCGCGCGTACGAGGGCCTGACCTGCAACGCGCTGGAGTGGGTGGACAGCTTCGGCGGCGGCACCATCGTCGATGGGCAGGGCAAGGTCACCATCAACAACCCCAAGGCGATCGCCGCCATCAAGCTGGCAGCTTCCTGGATCAAGAACATCGCCCCCGAAGGCGTCCTCAACTACGCCGAGGAGGAAGCCCGCGGCGCGTTCCAGTCCGGGAACGCTGTGTTCATGCGCAACTGGCCGTATGCGTGGGCACTCTCCCAGGCGCCCGACAGCCCGACGAAGGGCAAGGTCGGCGTGATGGCGCTGCCCAAGGGCGGAGCGGAGGGCAAGAACACCGGAACGCTCGGCGGCTGGCAATGGGCGGTGAGCAAGTACTCGAAGAATGCCAAGGCCGCGGTCGATCTGGCCATGTACCTGACCAGCCCGGAAGAGGAGAAGCGGGCGGCCATCGAGGTGAGCTTCAATCCGACCATCCCGGCGCTCTACAAGGACAAGGACATCCTGGCGAAGAACCCGTTCATCGGCGAATTGCTCCCCACTTTCCAGAACGCGGTGGCGCGTCCTTCGCGGGCGACGAAGAGCAAGTACAACCAGGTCTCGAGCGAGTTCTGGAACGCGGTGCACGAGGTGCTCTCCGGCAAGAGCGACGCCGAGGCGAGCATCTCCAAGCTGGAGAAGAACCTCAACCGGATCTCCCGCAACGGGAAGTGGTAGGAGGCCGCCGTGGCGGTCGCGCAATCGCAACTCACCCGCCAGCGGCGGCGCGCCGCCCTGGCGTTCATCCTGCCGATGATGGCCGTGCTGGCGGCCGTCGCGGGCTGGCCGCTCTTGCGGACGATCTACTTCTCGTTCACCGACGCGAACCTCGACAACATCGGGTCCTACGCGGGGGTGGGGTTTGCGAACTTCGCTTCGCTCGCCCAGGACCCTGAATGGTGGCACGCGGTGAGGAACACCGTGGAATTCGCCGCCGTCTCGGTCACGTTCGAGACCATCCTCGGGCTCGTCATCGCGCTCACGCTGAACGCGCACCTGCCGGGCCGCGGCGTCGTACGTGCCGCGGTCCTCATCCCCTGGGCGATCCCCACGGTCGTCTCCGCGCAGATGTGGAACTGGATGTACAACGACCTCTACGGGGTCCTGAACTACATCTTCCTCAAGGTGGGAGTCATCGATCACCCGTACGCTTGGACGGGCAGTCCGAAGCTCGCGCTCGTCGCGGTGATCATCGTGGACGTCTGGAAGACCACGCCGTTCATGGCCTTGCTCATCCTGGCGGCGCTCCAGCTCTTGCCCGCGGAGATCTACGAGGCGGCGAAGCTGGACGGGATTCCCGCTCCGAAGGTGTTCTGGAAGGTGACGCTGCCGCTCATCAAGCCTGCGCTGATGGTCGCCGTCATCTTCCGCACCCTCGACGCCCTGCGGATCTTCGACCTGCCGTACGTCCTCACTGGCAACAGCCGGGAGACTGCCTCGATGGCGGTATATGCCCGGCAGAAGCTCATCGACTTCCAGGACGTGGGCTACGGCTCCGCGGCATCCACGTTCCTCTTCGTGGTCATCGCGGTGTTCACGGTCGTCTACATCACCGCCGGACGCGTCCGGTTCGAAAGCCGCTGACATGAAAGCGCGCAAGATCATCGGCTCCACGCTCTTCTATCTGCTCGTCACTGCGATCGTCGTCTACACGATCTTCCCCTTCTACTGGGCGATCGTCTCCTCGCTGAAGGAAGGCAGCGCGCTGTACAAGGTCGACTTCCTGCCTCCGAAACCGGAGTGGGGGAACTACACCGCCATCTTCAAGGAGCAGCCGTTCGGGAAGAACATCCTCAACTCGCTGGTGGTGGCCGTCTCGGTGGTGGTGATCTCGCTCGCGCTCTCGGTGACGGCCAGCTACGCGCTCGGCCGCATCAACTTCCGCGGGCGCACGCCGCTGCTGCTCATCGTCCTCTCCGTCTCCATGTTCCCGCAGGTGGCGGTGCTCTCGGGAATGTTCGAGCTGGTCTCCTGGCTGGGGATCTACGACAGGCTCTGGAGCCTCTCGCTCTCGTACATGATCCTCACCCTGCCGTTCACCACCTGGGTGCTCACCACCTTCATGCGGGAGCTGCCGAAGGAGCTGGAGGAGGCGGCGCTGGTCGACGGCGCCAAACCGCTCACCATCATCACCAAGGTGTTCTTGCCGCTGCTCGGGCCCGCGATGGCCACCACCGGGTTGCTCGCATTCATCGCCGCCTGGAACGAGTTCATGTTCGCGATCACGTTCACGCTCTCGAACGAGCGCCGGACGGTGCCGGTGGCGATCGCACTGATCAGCGGCGCTTCCCGCTTCGAGCTGCCCTGGGGGCGGGTGATGGCGGCGTCGGTGATCGTGACCGTGCCGCTCGTGATCCTTGTGCTCATCTTCCAGCGTCGAATTGTCTCCGGCCTCACCGCCGGGGCAGTGAAAGGTTAGAGGAGGCATCCGTGGCCGAGGTCGTGCTGAAGAAGGTCGGAAAGGCGTTCGGCGACATAATCGTGATCCGGGACGTGGACCTCGACATCGCCCATGGCGACTTCGTGGTCTTCGTCGGACCGTCGGGTTGCGGGAAATCCACGCTGCTCCGCCTCATCGCGGGGCTCGAGGACATCACCTCCGGGGAGTTGTTCATCGACGGCGCGAAGGTGAACGACGCGCTGCCCTCGCAGCGCGGCATCGCCATGGTATTCCAGTCCTACGCGCTCTACCCGCACATGACGGTCTACGAGAACCTCGCCTTCGGCCTCAAGCTGGCCAAGACGGACAAGGAGGCCATCGACAAGAGGGTGCGCGAGGCGGCTCGCATCCTCCAGATCGATCACCTCCTCGACCGCAAGCCCCGCGCCCTTTCGGGCGGCCAGCGGCAGCGGGTGGCGATCGGCCGCGCCATCACGCGCGAGCCGAAGGTGTTCCTTTTCGACGAGCCGCTCTCGAACCTCGACGCTGCGCTGCGGGTCCAGACCCGGCTCGAGATTGCCCGCCTGAAGGATCAGCTCGGAGCGACCATGATCTACGTGACCCACGACCAGGTCGAGGCGATGACCCTCGCCGATCGAATCGTGGTCTTGAACCAGGGGCGGGTCGAGCAGGTGGGAAGCCCGCTCGAGCTGTACACCCGGCCGCGAAACGTGTTCGTCGCCGGATTCATCGGTTCGCCCAAGATGAACCTGCTCAAGGGAGCGGTGGACGCGGTGGCGCCGGAATCGATGACGGTGCGTCTGCCAGGCGGCACGAAGGTGACGGTGCCGCTGGCAAAGGATGCGCAGAACCTGCAGCCGGGGACAGAGGTGACGCTCGGTGTCCGTCCCGAGGACGTCGGAATGGCCACCAACGGGATGGCGAAGATCACCGGACGCGTGCTGGTGGTGGAGCGGCTTGGATCGGAAAGCTACCTGTACGTCCGCACCGAAGGCGACCAGACCGTGGTGGTTCGGCGAGGCCCGGGAGCCACCGCGAAGGCGGACGAGCCGATCACGCTTGGCCTGCCCGGTTCAGCCAGCCACGTCTTCGGGCCGGACGGCTTGGCGCTTTCGCGCGCGGTGCCGGCTGCCGCCTGATCGCTCCTCAGCGAACCGCTTGCCCGTTCACGGTGACGCCGCGCCAGGCCACTTCGGCGTGGCGCACGCGGTCCTTGCCGATCACGCCGGTGAACTGCGAGTCGGAAACGGTTAGGTTACGGATCCGGGAGGTCTGAAGGCCGTCCAGATCCAGCACCTCGTCCGCGCCGTCGATCACCAGGTGATCGAGGTGGATGCCGTCGAAAATGGGCGGGTATGACCCGGATTGACCGCCGTAGCTCATGGTCGCGATCGCGACCGCGCGCCGGATCCGGCCCTGGAAACCGCTCAGGTTGACGTTGCGCGTGTAGCCGCCGCGGCGGGTGTTCGACTTCAGCCACAGCGCGGCTCCGACGCCAAGGCCATAAGCATGGTTCCCGAAAGCGTACACGTTCTCGACTCCGCCGCTCTGCTCGCTGCCACAGGCGACAAAGCCGTATGGGCCTTCCGCCTGGCATCCGAGGATGACGACGTTGCGGCAGGGCGCCGCCAGGCGCCGGCCGTCTTCGTCCCGGCCCGACTTGAGGGCGATGTCGTCGTCGCCGGAAGCGAACGTGCACCGCCGGATCACCACCCGGTCGCACGACTCCGGGTTGCATCCATCGCTGTTCGGGCCGGAATCGCTGGTCGTGACGCCGTCGATGGTCACGTCCGTGCAGAGCGTTGGGTGCAGCTGCCAGAACGGCGCGCCGGCCAGGGTCACGTCCTGGATGAGCACGCGTGCGCACCCGATCGTCTCCACCATCGCGGTCCTCAGCCGGCCGACGACGACGCGGTCGTCGGGAGCGAGCCCGCGTGCGACCATGGGTTCGAGGACTCCTTCCCGATCCGAGCCGCGGTTCCACGCCGCCGTGCGCGAAGCGTCCAGCGTGCCGCTTCCGGTCACGGCCACGTCGGTCTCTTCCCAGGCGTAGAGCATCGGAGAGCGGTTGACGCATTCGAGCCCTTC
>Ga0209804_1002302_pt1 | contig 11640 bp, 8 predicted proteins | sample GraSoiAngelo_139_FD_185896 | JGI IMG/M metagenome (GOLD analysis project Ga0209804, IMG submission 185896) | Grasslands soil microbial communities from the Angelo Coastal Reserve, California, USA - 14_0929_12_20cm (SPAdes) (version 2) | ecosystem: Environmental > Terrestrial > Soil > Grasslands ... | reverse complement strand
GCGTGAACGTCGCCGTCACCGCCGCGGAGCGGGACACGCTGGGCGTGACCGACAGCCCGCTGACCTGGAACGTCGTGTACGAGAGCCCGAACGCGAACGGGTACAGCGGGTTGTAGCCGCTGCCCTGGCCGAAGCTGGTGGCCGGCAGCAGGTCGAAGAACTTCGGCTGGTCGCCCAGCGGCGAGGGCGCCCCGCCGTTGAAGTCGCTCCCGACGGCCGGGGCGTCGGAGGGCCAGCTGACGGGCAGCCGCCCGCTGGGGTCGACCTGGCCGAAGATCACGTCGGCCACGGCGGTGCCCGCCTCGGTGCTGCCCTGGTAGGCCATGAGCAGGCCGGCCGCGTTCTCGACCGCCTCCTGCACCACGCCGGCCAGGTCCAGCTCTTCCATATCGCGGCCGTGGGTAAACGCAAACCCGGACTGCATCTCGGAGTCCTGCTCCGCAATCGTCTCGAGAACGCCGTATGCGATGGTACGCGCGAAGGAGGCCTGCAGTCCGCGGCTGTTCACGATCTCGACCTCTCCCGTGCCGTCGCTGTACACCGCGTCGCTGACCCGCCGTACCCGGGGGTCGAGCGACGTTGCCCGGCGCTCCATTTCGAGCGCGAACTCGATCTTCCGCTGCGGCTCGACCCGGCTCAGGGCCGGCGACGCGAGGCCCGCCAGTGGATCGGCTGGTTGGGGTACGGGCAGAACGCTCGCCTCGTCGGCATGGTTATACCGCCCGTTGAGAAGCGCATCGTCCACCAGGCCGTCGAGGGCGTCGGGCTCGGTCTCCGAGGTATAGGAAAAACCAACCCGGTGCTCGCGAAACGTGCGAAGCCCGATGCCGCGGCTTTCGGCGGAGACGAGGGACTCGATCTCACGGTTGTACACGCGAACCGTAAATTCCGTTCCACGCGAGAGATAGACCTCGGCATCCTCCGAGCCGAGCTTTTTGCAGCGTTCGAGGACGCGCTCGCCGATTGGATTCATTGACGCATGGTGCCGGCCGCGACCACCCCGGTCCCACCCACCGTGAGCTCGCTGATGCGAATCGTCGGCTGGCCGACCGAGACCGGAACCCCCTGGCCTTCCTTGCCGCAGGTCCCCGGGGCGAGCTTCAAGTCGTTGGCGACCATATCGATCTTGTGCAAGGCACGCGGGCCGTTACCCACGATGGTGGCGCCCCGCACCGGACGGCCAATTTTTCCGCCCTCGACCAGGTAACCCTCGGTGACGGCGAAGACGAAGTCGCCGGTGGTGACATCGACCTGCCCGGCGCCGAGCTTTTTGGCGTAGAGCCCATTGGCGGTGGCGGCGATGATGTCCTCGACCGAGTGCGCCCCGGCCGCGATGAACGTGTTCGTCATGCGCGGAATGGGGAGGTGTTGATACGACTGTCGGCGACCGTTTCCGGTGACCGGGTGGTTCTGCTGTCCGGCGCGCAGCCGGTCGTACATGTAGCTCATGAGCACGCCGTCCTGAATCAGCACGTTGCGGCGGGTCGGCACGCCCTCATCGTCGACAGCCAGCGTTCCCCAGCGGCTGGGCAAGGTGCCGTCGTCGATGGCGGTCACGATCGGGCTGGCGACCGCCTGCCCGATCTTCCCGGTGAAGACCGTTGAGCCCTTTCCCACGAAGTCGGCCTCGAGCCCATGGCCGCACGCCTCATGAAACAGGACCCCGCCAAACTCGTTGCCAATGATCACCGCCATCGAACCCGCGGGGGACGGCGCAGCATCGAGCAGGCTCACCGCTCGCTCAGCGGCGGTTCGGGCATACTCCGCCGCCGAGGTGTCATCGAAGAACTCGAAGCCGCGTTGCATGCCGGGCGCCTCCATGGCAGTCTGGATCTCACCGTTGCGCTCAGCCACGGCGTGAATCATCAGCCGTACCCGGGTGCGCGAATCCGAATGATGGATGCCCTCAGAGGTGGCCACCAGAACCTCCTGCGCGCTATGGCCATAACCCACCGCTACCTGCTTGATGGCTCCGCTCACCTCGCGGGCAGCCTGGTCGGCTTCGAGCAGCAGTTCGATCTTCGCCTCTGGCCCAACCGTGTGCGGCGGGACTTCGATGGGCTGCGGTGCCCGCGGCGCGCCGGTCAGGTCGCCGAACGCGAAGCGCCCACCACCGTGCCGGCCCACCTGCGCGGCCAGGTCGGCCGTCTTCAGCAGGCCGGCTTCGGAAAGGTCTTCCGTGTACACGTAGCTGACGGTGCCCTGGTGGATGATGCGAAGCCCAGCCCCCAGATCGTTGCCGGAGCTGACCCGCTGAACTTTGCTCTCTTCAACGCTGATCGACTGGTTGCGCTTCCGCTCGACAAAGAGCTCAACAAAATCAGCGCCGGATCGTAAGGCGCGTTTGATCACGCCATCCACGAGCGATTGGTCGAGCAGCGGCATCCTGTCGAGTGTAGAGGGTCAGGGTGGGGGTACCGGTTCCCGGACCCGACCGATCACCCAGATCCCAAGCAGCGCCAGCACCACCGACGTGGCGATGAACACCGATGGAAATCCGAGAGTCGCGGCGAGCGTCGATCCCAGCAGCGGACCCACGGCATTGCCCACCGCCGTTGCGCCACTGGTCAGCCCGTACGCCGACCCGCGCAACTCGGGCGGCGTGGATAGCCCGACGATGGCGTTGGTAGCCGGGATCAGGACGCCGAAGAAGATGCCGAGTCCGCCACGGAGCAACAAGAATTGACCGGCGTTCTGGACGAATGCCTGCGGCAGAAACAGCAGCGCCGCCCCGAAGCAGGCGAAGATCAGGATTCGCCGGTAACCGGTGCGGTCCACCAGCCGGCTGTAGGCCAACGCAGCCAGCGCGCTGAACACGGCGGTAGCGCCGAACGCCAGCCCGGCGTAGAGTTTGACAGGATCGCCGGCATGGGAGATGCGCTCGACGAAGAGTGGAAGAATCGGGAAGACGATCGCGGTGCTCAGCTGGACCAGCAACAGCGTCACCATCAGCGGCATCAGGGTTCGCGAACGTAGGCCCAGCCGCAACGATTCGAAAAAACCCAGCGGTCGCGTGGTCGATGGCGGCGTGAAGTGCTCGTGGACGAATTGCCAAACGAAGACACCGCCGATGGCGAGCATCGCGCCGGCGATGAAGAACGTCCCACGGATCCCGACCGCCTGGGCGATCACACCGCCCATCACCGGACCGGCCGCAATGCCAACGTAGACGCTGGTCTGCAACTGGCCCATGCTCGCGGCGAGGCGCTCGCGGGGGACGATGCTGGCCACCAGCGCCGTGGCGGCCGCGATCGTTCCGGTGAACATCCCCTGGAGGATGCGCAGGACGAGGAACTGGCCGACGTTTTGCACCAGCCCCATGAGGGCGATGATCAGCCCGCCAACCAGCAGCGCGCGCAGGACCATGACCTTTCGGCCGTAGCGGTCGGCAAGCGCGCCCCAGATGGGGCTGAAGATGGCCAGCGAGACGCCGGTGCTCGTCACCAGCACCCCCGACCAGAAGACCACCGCGCTCTCCGGGGTGACCCCGATCTCTTTGAGGTAGAGCGGTAGGAATGGCAGCACGAAGCCGAAGGCCAGCATCGCCGCCGCCTGCGCAAAGCAGGTGACGTAAAGACTCGTCCGCCAACTCGGGCTGACCGCAGCCGACACGTGACTCGGCGGCGCCGGCCGAGGCCTGAACCTCACCTCAGCGCCCTACGCGCTGGCCTGTAGCCTCGCGATCCTGCTAGCCCGCGCCCTTCGCGTAAGAGTGCAGGCCGACGATCCAGAGGTTCACGGCATAGAGCGTGATCAGGATGGACAGGAAGCCCGCGGTCGCAATCAGCGCCGTACGCCGGCCGCGCCAGAGCCGCAATGTGTGGGCGTGAAGATAGATGGCGTAGACGATCCAGGTAATGGCGGCCCATGTTTCCTTCGGGTCCCATCCCCACCAGCGTCCCCAGGCATGCTCGCCCCAGATGGCCCCTGCCATGGTCCCGAAGGTCCAGATCGGGAAGCCGAGCAGGATGGCACGGAAGGTCAGACGGTCCAGGGTTTCGAGCGATGGCAGCCGCGCGGCGATCGCTGACCCGTGTAACCACGACTTGACATTGGCGCTTCGGTCTTTCAACAGATACAGACCAGCGAAGACAAAGCTCGACACCAGGATCCCGGACGACGCCATCATGCTCGTCACGTGGATCTTGAGCCAGTAGCTCTGCAGAGCCGGCACCAACGGCTCGGGCGATTGATAGAGGCCATAGCCGATCCCCATCAACGCCACCACGACGAAGAGGGCCACGCCGCCGCCCAGCGACGCCACCGGCCACCGGAGGGTCATCAGTAAGAAGACCGTAACCGCCACCAGGGAGAGCATCGAGCTGTACTCGTACATGTTGGCTAGCGGGTAGTGGGAATCGGCGACGCCCCGAGCGACGATGGCGCCGAGGTGGATCAGGGCACCAGGGGCGACGAGCGCCACGCCCAGCCAGCGCAATGCCTGCTGACGGTACGCAAAAAAGGCGAAATAGGAGAACATGCCACCGACGTAGAGCACCATCGCGGCGAAGTAAAGGTGCAGCGAAAGGTCGGCGGCGGCGGCCGGTAGCCGGGTGAGATCACCGCGGATCAGCGAGAAGGCAAACAGGTAGAACGCAAGAGGCACGAGCCGCCAGAGGGGCGGAAGGCGCCGTCCGACAACGGTGCCCGCGACCGGCTCCTGAACGGTGACGCGCGCCATCTCAGACGCCGGCCTTGGCGGTGAGCTTCCCGCCGGCGCTGACCGGAGTCAACGGGATCATTTGCATCGCGTCATCACGGAACCGAACGCGCTGGAACGTAATGCAGTTGACCGGGCAATGGTCCTCGCAAATCCGGCAGTTCGTGCACCGGTCGTAGTTGACGAGGATCTTGCCGGCCTTGCCGCCAAACTCCTCACCCAGGACCGTGTTGCAAATTTCGACGAAACCGCCGCTGGAGGTGTCGCGGTTCTCTCCATAGACGACCACGTCCAGGGCCTTCTCCGGACAGACATCGTCGCAGGCGCCGCACAGGATGCAGGTCGACTCGTCGACGTGGTGCACCGTGTCGCATTGGAAGCAGCGCAGCGCCGCCGTGATGGCCTGCTCGTCGTTCCAGGGCAACTCGACCGGCGTCATGTCCCTCCGCTTCTCCGCGGGAAGGATGGGCGGCTCTTCGCGGTTGTAGTAGTCGGCCTCGCGGTGATCGTCGGTTGACTCGATAACGGTCAGCGGCTTGGCATCCCGCGGCACCGCGGCGCCCAGCAATTCGTTGATCGACCGCGCGGTCCGATGGCCCCAGGCGACGGCATCGACGATGAACGACGGACCCTGGACGCAGTCCCCGCCGGCGAAGAGTTTTGTCAGCTTGGTGTGCCCACCCGTATCCGCCTCCATCAGCTTCCGCGGCGTGAGCGGCACCCCCTGGTCCTGGGAAAAGTCCATGATCTGACCTGAGGCGAAGATCGCGTAGCGGCAGGGGATCACGTGCTCGGTCCCCGGCAGCTTCTGCACCGTGTTGATCAGCAGTTTGCCGCTTTCGGGGTCGAATTCGAGTTTTGTCTCATCCACCCGAATGAACTCCACCCCGTTGACGTGTCCGCTGCTATCGGCGGTGATGGCATTGACGATCACACCGGTGTGCAGCTGGAGTCCGATCTCGCGCGCCTCGACCAGCTCATTACCAAAGGCGGGCAGCCGATCGGCCGGTTCGATCGATACCATCCAGACTTTCCGGGCCCCCGTCTTGATCGAGGTCTGGGCCGCGTCGGTGGCGACCGCGCCGCCGCCGATGACGACCACGTCGCCGCCGCGCGGGAAGTTATCCGGGACGATATCGTAGGACCGCACCCGTAGGAACTCCATCGCCGAGATGACTTCGGGGAGATCTGACCCCGGCACCGGCAGAATGCGACCGGTCATCATTCCCACCGAGAGAAAGACGGCGTCGTAGTCGCTGAGCAATTGCTCCAGCTTCGGATCCTTCCCAACATTCTTGTTGAGCAAGACGTTGACCCCCATGTCCACGATCATCTGGATCTCCCAGTTGAGCTGGTCGAGGTCGAACCTGAAGTGTGGGATGCTGGCAGAGAGCAGGCCACCGAGCTTCGCCTCGCGTTCGTAGAGGTCGACTTGATACCCCATCAGGCGGAGGTCCTGGGCGGCCGTCATGCCCGCTGGGCCGGAGCCCACGACCGCGACCCGCCTCCCATTCTCCGGCGCCCGTTGCCAGTCGATCTTCACCCGCCGGGCCCAGGCGTAATCGGTCGCGAACCGCTTCAGCGACTTGATCGACACCGCATTCTCCGGTCCCTGCACCCAGCCGCGTTTGCAATCGGTCTCGCAGGGATGGTTGCAGAGGCGGCCCAGCATTGAGGGGAACGGATTGGTCTCGTGGATCACGAGCCAGGAATCCAGGTAGCGTCCTTGCGATACGTAATCGACGTAGGCCGCGATGTCCTGATGGATCGGGCAGGCGCGCTGGCAGGGCGACACCGGCACGTTGAGACTCAGGTCCCTGCGCCCGGAAAACACCTTGTTCGAAGCCGTGTCGGTCGTCGTCTTTCCGATCTCCGTCAGGACCGCGTGGGCGCTGACGATGCCGACCGTCCTCGAGGTTTTCCTGAAGAGGGGCCCCTCGTCCTGTGTCATCAGGACCACCGGCGTGTCTTCCCGATACATGATGTCGGCTCCCGACTCCAGAGAGTCCGCGACATTCCGTCCGGGCAAGGGCCGGCGCATGTACGTCCCCACTGGCCCACTGCCATCGGCGAAAGCGGCGATCGCCTCCCGATGACCGAAGAGACCAACGATTCCGCCGTCCTTCTCGACGAGCAGCGCGTCCGCGCCGGATGCGTTCAGACGCTTCACCGCCTCGGCGGCGCTCAGGTCGGCGGGGCAGATTTCGCCGATCGGCTCGAGGACTTTGCTCAGGGTCGGCATCAGGCCGCCGCCATGGCGCGGCTGACGTCGCGCACCGTTAGGGCGCCGAGCGGCATCCCGGCCGGCGTGGTGACGAGGACCAGCTGCCTTCCACTCTCGCGCAGCAGCCGAACCGCTTCGCCCAGGGGCGCGTCCGGCCGAACTTCCGGGAGTGGCGTGCGAACGAGATCGGCCGTCCGGACGTCCAGCTGCGCCCGCACATAACGTTGCAGGATGTCGAGGTAGGAGACATAACCCAGGCAACGCTGATCCACGATCACGGGCAGTTCAATGACCCGGTTCTGGGCCATCATCCGGGCGGCCTGGGCCAGGCCGGTGCTCGGGAAGCAAAACGCGAACTGGCCGGACATGGCCTGCTCGACCGTGCGCGTGTCGCGTACGACAGCGGGCATCGAACGAAATTATAGGGAGCACCCGCTCTCTGTCATGCTCCCGGCAGTCGACTGTAACGGCCGCGTGACGGCTTAGATCGCCGCGGCTCGTTATATCAGACGGAGTTGGCCAAGAACCTCGCCCAATCGCCGAGCCCTGACCTCGAATTGCCCCGCGACCTGGGCGGCTTTCGCGCCCGGATCCATATCCCCTACCGCAGCGGATTCAACCGCCTGGTGCGGGTCGTCGGGATGCTGACCCTCCTCGCCTCATCCCTCGGGCTGCTGGCCGCCGTCGCCGGGTTCCCCCTCAACTGGCTGAGCATGCTTATCGGCTTGCTGATCAGCCTGATCCTGATCGGATTCAGCGTTCGGCCCAGTTTGCGCCGGCCGAAATTCTAACCACGAATCGAACGGCCTAATCCTGCAGCAGTCGCAACACCGCGGCCGTCATCACCCGGAAGCCGATGGAAAGGCATCGCTCATCGATCCGAAACTCCGGGGTGTGGTGGCCGACCCTCGGCCCTTCCGGCGCTCCACCCAGTAAAAAGAAGCACCCAGGGCGGGCCTGCAGGAAGTAGGCGAAGTCTTCGCCGACCATCAACGGCTCGAACGCGACCACGGCGCCTTCCCCCACCACCCCGCGGGCCGCATCAGCAACCATCGCGGCGACCGGGCGATCGTTGATCACGGGAGGGGCGGCCGATTCGAGCTTGAATTCACAGTGGCCCCGCATCGCGGTCGCAATGCCCTCAGCGAGCTCAGCAATTCTTCGCACCACGTGGGTGCGCAACGCGGGATCCAGGGTCCGTAGGGTGCCCTGGATGACCACCTCGCCGGCTACGATGTTGGCCGCCGTTCCGCCGTGGACGCTACCGAGCGTGATCACGATCGGCGCGGCCGGTGCCGTCTCGCGGCTGGCCAGTGTTTGGAGTGCGTTGACGATCTGAGCCGCGATCACTACGGCGTCGACCGCGAACTGCGGCTGGGCGCCATGGCCGCCCAATCCGCGGATCGTCAGCGTGAACATGTCCGCCCCCGCCATCATGGCGCCGGCGCGCACCGAAACTTGTCCGACCGGCAGCTCCGACCAGACGTGCAGCCCGATCACCCGGTCGATGCCGTCGAGTACCCCCGCCTCGATCATGGGCGCGGCGCCCCCGGCGCGTTCCTCCGCGGGTTGGAACACGAACCGAACCATTCCGGACAGCTCCGCCCGGCGCTCCGCCAGCGCCCGCGCCACCTCGAGCGCGATCGCCATGTGCACGTCATGACCGCAGGCGTGCATCACACCGCGGTGGGTCGAGCGAAACGCCAGCTCACCCGCCTCCTGGATGGGCAGACCGTCGATGTCCGCCCGGACCAGCACCGCTCGCCCGGGTCGGGCGCCCTTTACGTCGGCGACAATCCCGGTTCCGGCGACGCCGGCTTCCAGCCTGTCCGGCGACAGCGCATCGAGACGCTCCACGAGATAGCGCGAGGTCTCGAACTCTTTGAAAGACAATTCCGGCACGGCGTGCAGCTCGCGACGGTGGGTCAGCAGATGATCAGCCGTGACGGCATCGACCTCCGTCGAGGCACGGCGGAGCTCTGATGCCATCGAATCATTCTGTCAAACTGAATTCGATGCCGCGCTCGCTTAGCGAGTACCAGCGAAAACGCGATTTCAGCAAGACTTCGGAGCCGAAGGGCGCACCCGATGCCAGCGGCGGAAACCGCTTCGTCGTGCAGAAGCACTGGGCCACCCGGCTCCACTACGACTTCCGCCTCGAAATGGAGGGCGTGCTCGTCAGCTGGGCGATCCCGAAAGGTCCGACTTTGAACCCCGCGGAACGACGGCTGGCGGCGCATGTCGAAGACCATCCGGTGAGTTACTACGACTTCGAGGGCACCATCCCCAAAGGGGAGTACGGCGGCGGGACGGTGATGGTCTGGGACTGGGGGACCTACGCGCTGGAGGAGTCGACGCCCGCCGAATCGCTGCGCCGCGGCGAGGTCAAGTTCCGGCTCAACGGCGTCCGGCTGACTGGTCGGTACGCCCTGGTTCGCACCCGGTCGGACAAGGATTGGCTGCTGATCAAGAAGAAGGACGAGGCCGCCGATCCCAGCTTTGATATCCAGCATTTCGACACATCGGTCAAGACCGGCCGCACGAAAGAAGAGATCGAGCAGGGGCAGGATGCCGTCTGGTCGAGCCGCCGCGACGCGGGTGGGGGCGGCCTGATCAACCTCGCCAATGCCGAGAAGGGGCCGATGCCGAGGACCCTCGAACCGATGAAGGCGCAGCTCGTCGACGCGGCCTTCGACGATGATCGCTGGCTGTTCGAGGTGAAGTGGGACGGGATTCGACTGGTCAGCTTCATCGACAACGGAAAGGTCAGCCTGCAAACGCGCGCCGGGCGCATCGTCGATGACGAGTACCCGCAACTCCAGGCCGTCAGCCGTCTCGTGAACGCGAAACAGGCCGTGCTCGACGGCGAGATCGTCGCGCTGGACGAGGAAGGGCGCCCCTCATTTCAGTTGCTGCAAAACCGGGGGAAAGAACCGCATCCCATGCAGTACGTCGTGTTTGACATCGTCTACCTGGACGGCCAGCGGCTCTTCCGGGTTCCGCTCGAGGATCGCAAGCGCCTGCTGCGCGACATCGTCCGAGATTCAGACCTGCTCAAGTACTCGGAGCATGTTCTCGGTGAAGGCAAGGCCTTTTTCAAGGCGGCGCAACAAAAACAGTTGGAAGGCATCGTCGCCAAACTTCGCGACAGCCCCTACCAGCCGGGAATGCGCAGTAGCGCGTGGCTCAAGATCAAGGCCGTCCGTCAGCAGGAGGTCGTCATCGGCGGCTTTACCGAGCCGCGTGGCGGCCGCAGACACTTCGGCGCGCTGATCGTGGGCGTCTACGAGGACGGCAAATTCGTCTACGCCGGGCACGTCGGCGGCGGGTTCGACGAGCGAAGCCTGGAGTCCCTAGCCAAACTCATGAAGCCGCTCACCGTCAAGACGTCACCGTTCAGCGGCGAGCCACCGCGCGGCAACGAGAAACCCACCTGGGTTCGGCCCAAGCTGGTGGCCGAAGTCAAGTTTGCGGAGTGGACGCGTGACGGCGTGATGCGGCAGCCGGTCTTCCTCGGCCTCCGTGACGACGTCGACCCGCGCGAGGTGCGCCGTGAACTACCCCACGATGCGGATCGCGAGATGGCGCAGGCCAAGCGCGCGCCGACCGCGCGGGGCAAGCGCCAGCAGGTTGCCCACAAGACATCGACCCGGGTTGCGCGCTCCCGGGTGTCGGCGCCCAGCAAGGCAACCGCCACGGACATCCCCGACACACCGCTCAGTAAGGCGGCGGCCCAGATCGCGAAAAAGCTGAGGACGGACATCCGCGGCGCCACGGCCAGCGAGCTCGAGGCGCTCGACGCGATCAAGACCGAAGGCAATTGGGAGGTCGGGGGGCGCATCGTGCACCTCACCAACCTGCACAAGCTGCTCTTCCCGGAAGACCGCTACTCCAAGCGAGACCTGATCCGCTACTACGTCCAGGTCGCCCCGGTCATGATCCCGTACTACAAGGACCGCCCGCTCTCCATGAACCCGCATCCCGACGGCATCCACGGCAAGAGCTACTGGGTGAAGGACAAGCCGGATTACGCTCCTGAGTGGATTCCCACCTTCCGCTACCAGGACCAGAAAGGCCTCAAAGACTGGATCCTCATCGAGGAAGTCGCGACCCTGGCCTGGCTGGCGAACCACGCGGTGATCGACATGCATCCCTGGTACTCGCGCGTCGACAAGCCCGAGTATCCGGATTGGTCAGTGATCGACCTCGATCCGGCGGAGGGGGCGACCTTCAAGGACGTGGTCGCCGTGGCGAAGGTCATGAAGAGCGCGCTCGACCATCTCGAGCTGATAGGAGTGCTGAAGACGACCGGCCAGAGCGGGCTGCACATCTACATCCCGATCGAGCGCCGCTATACGCTGGAGGAGAGCCGTGGCTTCGTCGCCAAGCTGGCGCACATGATCGCGGAGCTGATGCCCGAAAAGGTCACCGAAGTGTGGGAGGTCAAGCGTCGCACCGGCAAGATCCGGATCGACTACACGCAGAACGTCATCAACAAGACGCTGGCCGGGCCTTACTCGGTCCGGCCCGCGCTGCGGGCCCCAGTCTCAACCCCGATTGCGTGGCGCGAGCTGGATGATTCCCGGCTCCGACCCGATAAGTGGACGATCAAAACCCTCGGCGACCGCCTGCTGGAGGTCGGTGATCTCTTCCACGACGCGCTGACGCTCCACCAGCGATTGCCGGCGCTTTAACGGTGGGCGACAGCACCCCGCTGCCCTCCGACCTCCCCGCGATCCAGGCCCTGATCGATGCC
>Ga0209804_1002297_pt1 | contig 11653 bp, 9 predicted proteins | sample GraSoiAngelo_139_FD_185896 | JGI IMG/M metagenome (GOLD analysis project Ga0209804, IMG submission 185896) | Grasslands soil microbial communities from the Angelo Coastal Reserve, California, USA - 14_0929_12_20cm (SPAdes) (version 2) | ecosystem: Environmental > Terrestrial > Soil > Grasslands ... | reverse complement strand
TCGAGTGGATGACCACCATGACCTACCAGGCGGCCTCCGGCGCCGGTGCCGCGCATCTGCGCGAGCTGGTGGAGCAGATGGCGCGCATCGGGCAAAGCGCCAAGCGCCTGCTGGAAGACCCTGCCGCTGGCGCCCTGGATATCGATCGTGCCGTGACCGAGGCGCTGCGCTCACCCGGATTGCCGAAGGCGAACTTCGAGTACCCTCTTGCCGCGAGCCTGCTGCCATGGATCGACCAGGACCTGGGCAATGGACAGAGCCGCGAGGAATGGAAGGGGCAGGCCGAGACCAACAAGATTCTGGACAGGAACGGCCGCATCGTGCCGATCGATGGCGTGTGCGTGCGCATTGGCGCAATGCGCTGCCACAGCCAGGCGCTGACCATCAAGCTGCGGCGCGCGCTGCCGCTCGACGAAATCGAAGGCATGATCGCGGAAGCCAACGACTGGGTGAAGCTCGTGCCGAACCGGCGCGAGGAATCGCTCGCCGAACTGACCCCGGCGGCGATTACCGGGAAGCTCTCGGTCCCGGTGGGCCGGCTGCGCAAGCTGCCGATGGGGGAGGAGTACTTGGCTGCCTTTACCGTCGGCGATCAGCTGCTTTGGGGGGCCGCCGAGCCCCTGCGTCGGATGCTACGGATTCTTTTGGAAGCGGGCCTCAAGGCCTGAAAACCGAGAAAACTTGTGAATTTGCAGTGCTAAGACCATGATGTTATTTTAATTGGTTGCTTAGAACAATGATTCAAGGGCGGAAAACAGTGGGCAGATCGATAACCATTGCGATGATTGCGGCCGCGTTTTGGCTGGCGGGTCCAATGGTCCACGCGGCCGGTCTGGGCCAGTTGAAGGTGATTTCGCCGCTCGGCCAGCCGCTCAACGCCGAAATCGAGATCGTCTCATTGCAGGCGGGCGAGGAAGAAGGTCTGGTGGCGCGTCTCGCTTCCCCCGACGCGTTCAGGGACGCCGGCATCGAGTTCAATCCGGCGCTGGTCACCGTGCGCTTCGCGGTCGAGCACCGCGGCGGCCGTTCGCTTTTGCGCGTGAGAACCACACAGCCGATCAACGATCCGTTCCTCGAGATGCTGGTCGAGCTGCAGTGGACCACCGGCAGGCTGGTGCGCGAGTACACGGTTCTTCTCGACCCGCCGGAATACAGGGGGCCGCAGGCAATCGCGGCTGCGCCCGCGGTGCCCGCGAAGCCGGCCGCGGTCCCCGAGTCGAAGCCCGCCGTCGAAGCCCCGGCAGCGCAGCCCGCACCCGTAGAAGCCAGGCCGCTGCCGTCCGTCCCAGCTCCCGCGGCGGAGCCAGCACCGGCGCCCGCGCCAGCGGCCGAGGCGCAGGTCGAAAAGCCTGCCGCGGCGGAAGCAGAAAAGCCCGGTGCAGCGGAAGCAGAAAAGCCCGCTGCAGCGGAAGCAGAAAAGCCTGCCCCGGCGGAAGCAGAAAAGCCCGCCGCAGCGGAAGCAGAAAAGCCCGCGGCGGAGCCAGTCGGGGAGCCGGCCGCCGCGGAAGAGATGAAGGTCGCGGTCAAGAAGGGCGACACGCTGAGCGAAATTGCGCGCCAGAACCTGCCGCCTGGCGCAAACCTCAACCAGATGCTGATTGCGATCTACCGCGCCAACGAGGATGCATTCATCCGCAAGAACGTCAACCTGCTGCGCGCCGGGCGGATCCTCGACATCCCTAGCGCGGAAACCGTCAGCACGATCGACCCGGAAGAAGCGAAGCGCCTGGTGCAAGCGCACATGGACGACTTCGCCGCGTATCGCAGCCGTCTCGCGACGGCGTCGACGTCCGTCGAAACGCCGGGCGGCCGGCGTGAAGCCGCGGGCAAGATCGAGCCGAAACCGGAAGCGCCGGCCGCGGCGCCACAGGACCAGGTACGGCTTTCCAAGGCCGACCTGAGCAAGCCGGCGGCGCCGGCTAGCCAGGCGGCGCGCGAGGACGACTCGGTTGCCCGCGAACGCGCACTGCAAGAAGCGCAGTCCCGTGTCACCGACCTGGAAAAGAACGTGGCCGATCTGCGCAAGCTGCTGGAAATGAAGAACCAGCAGCTGGCCGAAATGGAGAAAAAAGCGCAGGGCACGCCTGCGCCGAGCGTGCCGGCGCCTGCCGCAAAGTTGCCCGAGAAACCTGTCGCGCAAGCGCCCAAGCCTGCGCCGCAAGCGCCGAAGCCGCTCGCCGAGGCACCGAAACCAGCAGCGGAGACGCCCAAACCAGTGCCGGAGGCGCCCAGACCGGTGCTGGAGCAGCCCAAGCCAGCGCCGCAGGCGCCCAAGCCGCCAGCTCAAGCAGCCAAGCCGAGGCCCACGCCCGCGCCGCCTGCGCCCGAGCCGAGCATCCTCGATGAGTTTCTCGACAACCCGATTGCGCTTGCCGTATTGGCCGGCGTGATCGTGGTGCTCGTCGGCTACGGCGTATGGACATGGAGAAAAAAAAAGACCATAGCAGCCAAATTTCAAGATAGCGTCCTGGGCGCCGCCACTACCGCCGGCGCGGCGACCGGAACCGGCGCCGCAGCCGCAGCGCCGAGCGTTTCGCAGGGCTCGCTCAGCCAGCCGCTGCCTGGCATGGAGGCCGATGAGGTCGATCCGATCGCCGAAGCCGACGTTTACATGGCCTACGGCCGTGACGCGCAGGCAGAGGAAATCCTCAAGGAAGCGCTGCAAAAGGACGCAAAACGCACCGCGGTGCATTCCAAGCTGCTCGAGATCTACGCCAACCGGCGTGACGCCAAGGCCTTCGAGCAGACGGCGCTCAAGCTCAAGTCGCTCACCAACGGTTCCGGTCCAGAATGGGACAAGGCTGTCGCCCTTGGCCGTTCGATCGATTCGCAAAATGGGCTGTATGGCGGTGGCGGTGCGCCCGCTTCCGCGCCAGCCGCTGCTGCTGCCGCCGCCGCCGCACCGAACCTCGATTTCGATCTGAGCGGCGCGCCGTCCCAAGACGACGCCGCTTCGCCTGACTTTTCGCTCGACGAACCGAAGGCGCCTTCCCCCAGCGCGCTCGACTTCGACCTCGGTGCCGCGCCGGCGGCGGCAGCTGGAGCGGCCGCGAGGAGCGATTTCACTCCTGCGGGCACGCTGATCATGGGCGAGCGCCAGAGCGATAAAACCGTCACCCGCATAGATTTCAATCTGGACGCAACGGGCGGCGGCGAAGCGAACAGGCCCGGATCGGCGGCGATGCCCGCGTCCGCAAACGGCGGTCTCGATTTCGACATCAGCCTGGACCTCGGCGGGGAGCAGAAAAAGCCTGAGACCGACAAGACCGTAACTTCGATGGATCTATCTTCCATCAGTCTGGACCTGGGTGCTGCGGGCGACCCGAGCGCTCCTCCCGCCGGCACCGATCCGAAATGGCAGGAAGTCGCCACCAAGCTCGATCTTGCCAAGGCATACGAGGAAATGGGAGACAAGGACGGCGCGCGGGAGCTGCTCAACGAGGTGATGAAGGACGGCGACAGCGCGCAGAAAAGCCAGGCGCAACAGCTGCTGGCCAAGCTGGGTTAGCATCCGCCGTACACCGCCTTACTTAACTGAAAAAAGCCGCGGCGCCAGCGACCGCGGCTTTTTGCTTTATGCGCATAGCTCTAGGACTGGAATACGACGGCAGCCGCTTTCTTGGATGGCAGACGCAGCCCGGCGGAGGCGCAGTGCAGGACGCCCTCGAGCCGGCTCTCAGCGCGATTGCCGGCGGGCGCGTCGCAGTGACCTGCGCCGGCAGGACCGATCGCGGCGTGCACGCGCGTGGGCAGGTGGTGCACTTCGATGAGCTCGCGTCTCGGCCCCCGTCTGCCTGGGTTCGCGGGGTGAACGCGCTCCTGCCCCAGGGCGTCGCGGTGTTATGGTCGCAGCAGGTCGACCCGTCCTTCCATGCACGCTACAGCGCCGTGAGCCGTACATACCGCTACGCGCTTCTCAACCGCCCGGTGCGGCCGGCGCTCGCCGCGAGCCACGTCGGCTGGATTCACCTGCCGCTCGACGTCGACGCGATGCGCGCGGCGGCCGCGCTGCTCGTCGGCGAGCAGGATTTTTCGGCGTTCCGCTCGGCGCAGTGCCAGGCCAAGTCGCCGGTGCGCACGCTGCATTCGCTCGACATCGAGCGCCGAGGCGAGCGCATAGACTTCGTGCTGCGGGCGAACGCATTCCTGCACCACATGGTGCGCAACATCGTGGGCACGCTCGTTTATGTCGGCAAGGGCAAGCATCCGGCGCTCTGGGTGAGGGACGTGCTCGAGTCGCGCGATCGTGCGCGCGCGGCGCCGACCCTCGCGCCGGAAGGACTATGCCTGGAGGCCGTGGAGTACGACGCCAAATGGGGACTGCCCCGATGAGAACCCGCGTCAAGATCTGCGGGATCACGCGGCGGCAAGACGCACGCGCGGCGGCCCAAGAGGGCGCCGACGCCATCGGACTGGTGTTCTATCCGCCGAGCCCGCGCTTTGTGAGCGTCGAGCGCGCGCTCGAGGTGCGCGATGCGCTGCCCCCCTTCGTGCAGACGGTTGCGCTGTTCGTCAACCCGGACGCGGCACAGGTGGCGCAGGTCATCGGCCGGGTACGGCCCGCGATGCTGCAATTCCACGGCGAGGAGCAGCCGCAGTTCTGCGCGCAGTTCGGCGTGCCCTGGGTCAAGGCCTGCCGCGTGAGGCGGGGGGACGATTTGCTAAAATACCTGCGCCCGTTTTCCGCTGCCGCTGCCTGGCTGCTCGACAGCCACGTCGAGGAGTATGGCGGAGCGGGCGAGAGCTTCGACTGGTCGCTGGTGCCCGCCGCGCGCGACCGGCCTCTGATCCTTTCGGGCGGGCTGGCGCGGGACAATGTCGCCGAGGCGATCCGCCGGGTGCGGCCCTGGGGCGTCGATGTCTCGAGCGGAGTCGAGTCGGCGAAGGGAATCAAGGACGCCGCGAAAATCGCCGCCTTCATAGCAGAGGTCAGGAATGCGGATGTATGACTTGCCCGACGCGCGCGGGCATTTCGGTCCCTACGGCGGCGTCTTCGTCGCCGAAACGCTGACGCACGCGCTCGAAGAGCTGCGCCATGCCTACGAGCGCGCGCGCGCCGATGCCGCGTTCCAGGCCGAGTTTCACGACGAGCTCAAGCACTATGTGGGACGGCCGAGCCCGATCTACCACGCCAGGCGGCTCTCGGAGCGCTGCGGCGGTGCGCAGATCTACATCAAGCGCGAGGACCTGAACCACACCGGCGCGCACAAGATCAACAACACCATCGGCCAGGCGCTGCTCGCGCGCCGCATGGGCAAGCCGCGCGTGATCGCCGAGACCGGCGCCGGCATGCACGGCGTCGCCGCCGCCACCGTGGCGGCGCGTTATGGCATGGAATGCGTGGTTTACATGGGCACCGAAGACGTCGAGCGCCAGGTGCAGAACGTCTATCGCATGAAGCTGCTTGGCGCGACGGTGGTGCCGGTCGAATCGGGATCGCGCACGCTGAAGGACGCGCTCAACGAGGCGATGCGCGACTGGGTCACGAATGTCGATCGCACCTTCTACATCATCGGCACGGTCGCCGGCCCGCATCCGTACCCGATGATGGTGCGCGACTTCCAGTCGGTGATCGGCGAGGAATGTATCCCGCAGATGCAGGAGCTCGCCGGGCGGCAGCCCGATGCGGTGATCGCCTGCGTCGGCGGCGGCTCGAACGCGATGGGGATTTTTTACCCGTACATCAAAAATCTGAAGGTAAGGCTGATTGGTGTCGAGGCTGCGGGCGAAGGCCTGGCGAGCGGCAAGCACGCGGCGTCGCTGTGCGCCGGCAAACCCGGGGTGCTGCACGGTAATCGTACTTATCTTCTTCAGGACGCGAACGGGCAGATCATGGAAACGCATTCGATCTCGGCCGGGCTCGACTACCCCGGCGTCGGCCCTGAGCACGCGTGGCTCAAGGACAGCCGGCGCGCCGAATATGTCGCGGTGAGCGACGACGAAGCGCTCGACGCATTTCACGAGCTGTGCCGTTGCGAAGGCATCATCCCGGCTCTTGAATCCGCGCACGCGCTCGCCCATGCCGCCAAGCTGGCGCGCACCCTGGCGAAGGAGGCGATCCTGCTGGTCAACCTCTCGGGCCGCGGCGACAAGGACATGCATACCGTTGCCCGGCGCTCGGGCTTGCAGTTTTGAGATGTCGCGCATCCAAGCGCGTTTTGCGTCCCTCGCCAGTGCGAGGCGCAAGGCGCTGATCCCCTACATCACGGCAGGCGACCCGCACCCCTCGCTCACGGGTGCGCTGCTGCTCACCCTGGTCGAGGCGGGCGCCGACATTCTCGAGCTCGGCGTGCCGTTCTCGGACCCGATGGCCGACGGCCCGGTGATCCAGCGCTCGGGCGAGCGAGCGCTGAAGCACGGCGTCGGGCTTGCCGACGTGATGGGCATGGTGCGGGATTTCAGAAAGCACGACAGCACAACGCCGATCGTGCTCATGGGTTACGCCAATCCCATTGAAGCGATGGGCAGCGCAAGCTTTCTTGAAAAGGCGAAGGCCGCCGACATCGATGGCGTCATCGTCGTCGACTACCCGCCTGAGGAGTGCGTGGAATTCTCGGCTCTGGCGAAGAAGAACGGCATCGACCCGGTTTTTCTGCTTGCGCCGACATCCACCGAAAAGCGGATCGAGGAAGTGGCGCGGATCGGCAGCGGTTACCTGTACTATGTTTCGCTGCGCGGCGTGACCGGCGCTTCGCACATCGACCTGTTGGATGTCGCGGCGCGCATCCCGAAGATCCGCGCCGCCACGCGCCTGCCGATCGGCGTCGGCTTCGGCATCCGCGATGCCGAGTCGGCGCGCCGCGTCGCCGAGACCGCCGACGCGGTGGTGATCGGCAGCCGCATCATCGAGGAAATAGAATCAGCCGGGCGCCACGATTCGACCTCCAGGGTGAAAGCTCTGCTGAAACCCATACGGCAGGCGCTGGACGCATGAGCTGGCTCCAGAAACTCCTTCCCCCCAAGATCCAGCGCACGGGTCCCGGCATGCGCAAAACGGTCCCCGAGGGCCTGTGGACCAAGTGCGCTGCCTGCGATGCCGTGCTCTACAGCACCGATCTGGAGAAGAACCTCAACGTGTGTCCGAAGTGCGGGCACCACGAGCGCCTCGGCGCGCGGCCGCGTCTTGATGCGCTGCTCGACGCCGACGGGCGCTTCGAGATCGGCGCCGAGGTGCTTCCGGTCGACCCGCTCAAGTTCAAGGACTCGCGCCGCTACACCGAGAGGCTTGCCGAAGCGCAGGAGCAGACCGCGGAGAGCGACGCGCTGGTGGTCATGCAGGGCTCGATCAAGGCGCTGGGGGTGGTGTGCGCCGCTTTCGAGTTCGATTTCATGGGCGGCTCGATGGGATCGGCGGTCGGGGAGCGCTTCGTGCGCGGCGTGCGGGTCGCGATCGAGCAGAAGCTGCCGTTCGTCTGCGTCACCGCCTCCGGCGGCGCCCGCATGCAGGAAGGGCTGCTTTCGCTGGTGCAGATGGCCAAGACCACCGCCGCCCTCACCGACCTCGCGGAGCGCAGGCTGCCGTTCATATCGGTGCTGACGGATCCGACGATGGGCGGCGTCTCTGCGAGCTTCGCGATGATCGGCGACGTGGTGATCGCGGAACCCAAGGCGCTGATCGGCTTTGCCGGTCCGCGCGTGATCGAGCAGACCGTGCGGCAGAAGCTGCCCGAGGGCTTCCAGCGCGCAGAGTTCCTGTTGGAGAAGGGGGCGATCGACATGATCGTCGACCGCCGCCAGCTGCGCGACAAGCTCCACGGCATCCTCTCCCTCCTGCAAGGGCAGCCCGCCGACAACGTGGCGTGACGCTGCTTCGCGACGTGGTGCGCACGTCGACCCAGGTCTCCGGCACGCCCAGCCGGCTCGCCAAGGTGCGCGAACTGGCCGATTGCCTCGGGCGTCTCGAGCCGGAGGAAATCCGCGTCGCGATCCCTTACCTGAGCGGCGAGATCCGTCAGGGGAAGCTGTCTCTCGGTTATGCGAGCTTGCAGTCGGCGCGCGCCGCGCCGGCGTCGGCTGCTACCGTGACGCTGCTCGAGGTCGATCGGGCCTTCGACGAGTTGCGAGCCATCAAGGGCAAGGGCGCCGCGACGCGGCGCGAAAAGCGGCTCGCCGAATTGTTCGAACGCTCGACTGCGCAGGAGCAGGATTTCCTGGTGCGCCTGCTCGTCGGCGAGCTTCGCCAGGGCGCGCTGGAAGGCTTCATGGTCGAGGCGGTCGCGGCTGCGGCCGGGCTGCCTGCGGCGCAGGTGCGCCGCGCAGCGACCTTCGCCGGTGGCATCGCGCAAGTCGCCGAGGCCGCGCTCACTGGCGGCGCGACCGCGCTCGAACGTTTCTCGATCCGGCTGATGCAACCGGTGCTGCCGATGCTCGCGCAATCCGCGCTGGACATCGATGCGGCGCTCGCTGCGCTTGGCACCGCGATCCTCGAATGGAAGCTCGACGGCGCGCGTGTGCAAGTGCATAAATCCGACGGCGAGGTGCGCGTCTTCACGCGCAACCTGAACGACGTCACTGCCGCGGTTCCCGAGGTCGTTGCGACGGTGCGCGGAGTTCCGGTGCGCTCGCTGATCCTCGACGGCGAGGCGATCGCCTTGCGCCCTGACGGCAAGCCGCATCCCTTCCAGGTGACGATGCGGCGCTTCGGCCGCAAGCTGGACGTGGGGGAAGTGCGCGGCGAGTTGCCCTTGTCGGTGTTTTTCTTCGACTGCCTGTTGCGCGAGGGCGAGCCGCTCGTCGACAAGGCAGGCATCGACCGGCGTAAGGCCCTTGAGGCTGCGGTTCTGCAGAAAAACCTCGTCCCTTGCATCGTGACCGCCGACAAGGCGCGGGCGGCGGCGTTCTATGCCGACGCACTCGCACGCGGCCACGAGGGCGTCATGGCGAAGGCGCTCGATGCGCTCTACGAAGCGGGCCGGCGCGGCGCGGGCTGGCTTAAGGTGAAGCGCGCGCATACGCTTGACCTGGTGGTGCTCGCCGCGGAATGGGGCCATGGGCGCCGGCGCGGCTGGCTGTCGAACCTGCATCTGGGCGCGCGCGACCCCTCCGGCGGCGGCTTCGTCATGCTGGGCAAGACCTTCAAGGGGCTCACCGACGAGTTGCTCGAATGGCAGACGCGCGAACTGCTGGCGCGCGAGGTGCGGCGCGACGACTGGACGGTGCAGGTGCGGCCCGAGCTGGTGGTGGAGATCGCGTTCAACGACGTCCAGGAGAGCCCGCACTATCCGGGCGGGCTGGCGCTGCGCTTTGCGCGCGTCAAAGGCTACCGGCCGGACAAGAGCCCTGGCGAGGCGGATACGATCGGGACCGTGCGCCGCATCTACGAGGAGAGCCTGTCCTGAGGTCGCTCGACGACTGGCTGCGCTATATCGAGGCGCAGCATCCGGCCGCCATCGCGCTCGGCCTCGAGCGAGTGAGCGAAGTTCTTGGCCGCCTTTACGCCGCGCTCGCGTGCCCGGTCATCACGGTGGGCGGCACCAACGGCAAGGGTTCGACCTGCGCCATGCTCGAATCGACCCTGCGCGCGGCGGGCTGTCGCACCGGGCTGTACACGTCCCCGCATCTCGTGCGCTACAACGAGCGGGTGCGTATTGCAGGTCTTGAAGTGCAAGACAGTCCTTTGTGTGAGGCGTTCGCGCAAGTCGAGAAGGTGCGGGGTCAAACCCCACTGACGTATTTCGAGTTCGGCACGCTCGCGGCCCTGTGGCTGTTCGCCCGCGAGAACCTCGACGCCGTGGTGCTCGAGGTGGGGCTGGGCGGAAGGCTCGATGCGGTCAACGCAGTCGATGCCGATTGCGCGGTGCTGACGAGCGTCGGCATCGACCACGTCGAGTATCTCGGCGCCGACCGCGAATCGATCGGGCGCGAAAAGGCGGGCATCTTCCGGCCGGGCCGACCCGCCGTGATTGCCGCGGCGGATCCGCCGCGTTCGGTCACGCAGGCAGCGGGGGAAAAGCTGTTTCTCGGACAGGATTTCGGCTATGTCGCGCAGGCCAACCAATGGACCTATTGGGGTCCGGGCGGACGTCGCGCGGGTCTCGCTTATCCGGCCTTGCGTGGCAAAGTGCAGCTGAACAATGCCTCGGCGGCCCTGTGCGCGTTGGACGCCCTGGGGCTGTCCATCACGATGCAGGAGATCCGGCGCGGGCTTGCCGAAGTGGCCCTGGCGGGGCGCTTTCAGGTCCTTCCCGGGCGCCCGCAGGTGATCCTCGACGTCGCGCACAATCCGCAGGCCGCAAAGAACCTGGAGCAGAATCTCGCCGCTTCGGGGTTTGCGCCGGAGACGATCGCGGTCTGCGGCATGCTGCGCGACAAGGACATCGCAGGCGTGCTGCGCGAAGTGGCGCCGCGCATCACGCGCTGGCACTTCGCCTCGTTGCCCGGCCCGCGCGCAGCGACTGCGGAAGAACTGGGCAAAGCCTTCCTGCAGACGGGAGCAAGTGCGCCGTTCGAGTTGCACGACTCTCCGCAAAAAGCATTTGCGGCGGCGAAAGAGCGCGCGAGTGAGAATGATAAAATCGTCGTCTTTGGCTCATTCCTAACCGTTGGTGAAGTCATCGCGTGGCTGAAGCTCAGGACGTCGACACGCTGAAGCGCCGCGGCCGCAGGCGGCTGGTCGGCGCGGTGGCGCTGGTGCTGCTCGCCGTGATCGTGCTGCCGATGGTGTTCGACCGGGAGCCGCGCGAGACCCCCCCGCCGGTCAGCGTGCGCATCCCCGGCGAGAACGAAACCGCTTTCACCCCCAAGCCGAAGCCCGCCGCCGCCAAGAAGCAGGCGAGCGAAAAGGAATTCGTCGTGCAGGTCGGCGCCTTTGAGAATGCGGACGGCGTGGTCGCAAAACTTGCCGCCGCCAAGATTCCGTACTACACGGAAGCCTTGAGAGGCAACCTCACTCGCGTGCGCGCCGGTCCGTTCCCGACGAAAGACGCGGCGCAGAAAGCGCTCGAGCAGCTCAAGGGGCTCGGCCTGCAGCCCGGCACGGTGACCACCAAGTCCGGATGACCTGGCTCGATTACGCCGTGCTCGTCGTGCTGGCGATTTCGATCGGCTGGGGCGTCTACCGCGGCCTGGTGCACGAGGTGATGTCGCTCGCCGGCTGGGTGATCGCGTTTCTCGCTGCGAATCTGTTCTCGGCGCCGCTCAGCGAGACCCTGCCGCAGTCGATCGCACGGCCCGAGATCCGCGTCCTGGTCGCCTTCATGGCCCTGTTCATCGGCACGCTGGTGGTGACGACGTTGACGACCTTCCTGCTCGACAAAATCGTGCAGGCCACCGGTCTTGGCAACCTCGATCGATCGCTCGGCGCGCTGTTCGGGCTCGTGCGGGGCCTGGTCATCGCCCTGGCGTTTGCGCTCCTGGCCGGGCTGACGGCGCTGCCGCGGCAGCGCATCTGGACCGATTCGGCGAGCGGATCGCAGCTCGAGCAGGCGGTGATGGCGCTCAAACCCTGGCTGCCGCCCGCGTTCACCGAGCGCTTGCGATATCATTGACCCTTAACCACACCGGGGACGGCTAGATCCGATGTGCGGGATTCTCGGCATCGTCGCGCGCTCGCCCGTCAACCAGCTGCTGTACGACGGGCTGCTCCTGCTGCAGCACCGCGGCCAGGACGCCGCGGGCATCGTCACGAGCGAGCGCAATTCCTTCCACATGCACA
>Ga0209804_1002292_pt1 | contig 11668 bp, 10 predicted proteins | sample GraSoiAngelo_139_FD_185896 | JGI IMG/M metagenome (GOLD analysis project Ga0209804, IMG submission 185896) | Grasslands soil microbial communities from the Angelo Coastal Reserve, California, USA - 14_0929_12_20cm (SPAdes) (version 2) | ecosystem: Environmental > Terrestrial > Soil > Grasslands ... | reverse complement strand
AAATCCGCAACCGCCTGCACACTCTGGATTTCTTTGCCGAAGGTCCACTGTTGCGTGCGCTGCGTTATGAGCATCGGCCGTGCGTGCTTCTGGTCGACGAACTCGACAAGGTCGATCACAACATCGAAGCCCTGCTCCTAGAGATTTTGAGTGCGTGGCAGATTACGGTGCCCAAACTGGGAACGATTCAGGCGACCACGGTCCCATTTGTCGTTCTGAGTTCGAATGAAGAACGGCGCTTGGGCGATCCGCTCCGGAGACGGTGCTTTTATCTGCGTTTTGAGTACCCGACGGTCGAACGGGAACGACAGATTCTGGCGATTCGCAGCAGCAGTGAAAGCTTGCGCCTGCGCGGACAGCTCGCCGGCCTGGCGCACGCCCTTCGCGGATGGAACATGGAGAAGCCGCCCTCCATCGCGGAGATGTTGGATTTGGCGCACGCGATGGGAATCCTCGGGGTGGAAGAGATTTCTCATGAGCAGCGGGACTTGCTGCTTCCTCTGCTGGCAAAAACCGAGACTGACCGCAAACGCCTGATGCTGCGCGCCGGATTTGAAGGACTTGTCGCCGACTCGAAGCGTTATCGCGACGAACTTCTGGCTGCAGAGGAGCAAGAAGCAAACGCTGATCTGGAGGCTTTCGCTTGATCCGCGCAAAGGTGTGCTTGCTCCTTTTGCTTGCGGGAACAGCCAGAGCACAAATGGCGGATATGCGCCAAGTGCGCGACCTCTCCACGCGTTGGGCGGAGTATTACGCGGCCGTCTACCGGGTGCCAATGGAGTTGGTGGAGGCGATCATCGATGAAGAATCCGCTTGGAATCCCTACGCAGTATCTAGCAAGGGAGCAGCTGGGATCATGCAGCTAATGCCGGGCACGGCAGTGCGCTTCGGTGTACACAACCGCTTTCGAGTGGACGAGAACATCCATGGCGGCGTGGCATACCTGGCTTGGCTGAAGCGGAGATTCAACGGCGACCTTCGCCTGATGACCGCAGCGTACTACGTCGGCGAGTACCCGATTTCCCTGCGCGGGCTCGATTACTCCTCGCCCGACGTCCAGGGCTACGTTCAACGCGTATCCCGACGTTACCGCGCAAGACGAATAGCGCGCAGGGAGTTGGCAAGGCGGAGGCAGAAGTTGAGGTGACGAATGAGAAGCGCTCGAGTTTTTGGCTGGTTGTCGCTGTTGATACTAACAGTGGCAGCAAGTGCGCAGGTAACCACCATCGATCCGCAGGTTCGCTCCAAACCAACTGCGGATCACAAGATAATGACGATTGAGCTCGCGGCCCATTTTGTAACCACGATCCGGGTCCCAGAACCGGTGAATTCGGTCGTCGTTGGCGATCCGGCGCTTTTCCAGGTGGAGCACTCCGAACAAGAGCCGGAGTTGGTGTTCGTCAAGGCTCTCACTACGGAAGATGCTAAAAGCAATCTGCTGATTTCCACTGCGAAAGGACGCCAGATCAGTTTTCTGTTGATTAGCCACGGGCGCAGTGCCAACCCCGCCAAGGTGGATTTCTTGCTGCGCTACCAGACCGCGGGGGGCTTTCTGATTAAACCGGACGCCGTTCCTTTTGCATTGGTTGCGCGGACAGCAAGCGTATCGAAGCCCCAGGCCGCTATCCCTGGTCCGAGCGCAAGCACTGCACAATCGAGCGTGACATTGATGCCAGTCGCGTTCAACCCGACGCCAACGCAGGAAGCTTCGAGTCAGCCCAATTCGGATTCCCTCGAGAGCTTGCTGGAACGCCAGAAGCAGGCACCTCTGCCGCTGCTTCACGGCGAGCGGGTGGAAGGCGATGAGGGCAAAGGCGATCGCTTGCGGACAGGCATAAGCGAGGCGCTCGACGGCGGCCAGCAAGTGATCGTTCTGTTCTCGGTCGTCAACACAAGTAAGCACGCGATCCTGCTGATGCCGCCTCAGATTCAGCTCGGCGGCCAAGACAAATCGGGAAAACTGATCAAGCACGAGCATTGGTCCACGGCACAGCAGTTGGCGGTCATCGACTTTCGCCTGAGCCGTCGCCGGATTGGACCAGGAGAGCGCTCCGACGGCGTAGTGCTGTTTGAGCGCCCCCCTTACAAGCGATCAACTGAAACCTTGTTCCTGCAAATGGCGGAGTCCGGCGCCGTAGATAAGCCGGCATTAGCACCGATTGGTTTTGGAGTCAGCACCTTGAGGGAGGCAGCAAACCATGCTCAATGAGGAAGCAGAGAACAATCTGGACTCGGCGCAAGCAACGGGCGCATCGGAGACGCTGAACGAAGTGCCCGAGCGAGAGGAGACTCGCAAAGGAAACTGGCGCGAGGTCTTTCGAACTGCATTCGAGCGAGCACGGCGGCAGCAGAAACCAGCAGCGGGACGCCAGGAGCTTGGCCGCGACAAGAGTAAAGCCCTCTTCTTGCTGGTGGGAGCAGGTGTTGCTTTGCTTCTGCTGTTCTTCGGAGTCTTTTCCAGCCCCAAGAAGCGCACCCCGCTTCCCGGAGAAACCCCGCGTGGCCAAGCTAGCCTGGGACGCAAGGTAACCCCGGGACAGGAAAACAACGATCCGATGAAAACAGTGACTCCCTTGCTGAGTGCGGATGTTCGCTCCAGCGACCCCTCCCTAGCAGGGCGCATCACGCCGGAGGACGTCGGCCGCACCTCACGAACCGGCACTGTAACCTCAGCAGCGCTCAGGAAACCATCCGCAGCGAAGACCAGCTACTCGCAGAATTATGCGCTGGGCAAGGTCGATTTCTCTGATCCTTTGGTGGGACAAGGCAATACAATTCCTCCTCCACCACCGGCACCGGCTTCGGAGCCGTCATCGGGCAGAGATCGGGGCGCCGATCTGAAGAAGTCTTCGCTGGTTTTTGTTCGTGCCCTCGAAGCCAAACCAGCGATCAAGCCAGGTATGCGTGACGATGAAGAAGAGACGCTGGCACTTTCGGCGGGGACGCGATTGATAGCGCGTCTTCAGGCTCCGGTGTGTTCAGCCGTTGCCGCGCCGGTCGTGGCCGTCGTGGAATACAACTACGAGCGTAACGGGCAGATTGTGCTGCCAGCCGGCGCGAAAATCTTCGGCCGGTTGGCGCAGGTGAACCCTTCGGGCTACGTGGGCATTCAATTCAACAGGGTGGAAATGCCCAACGGCACGCCAGAGAAAATCGAAGCCTCGGCCATGGATTTGAACTTTGGCCCACTGAAGGGCTATGTGTCGGGGAAAAAGAAAGGCGCCAAATTCCTGGTGCGTTCTCTTACGGGATTGGGCACGGTAGCGTCGTATCTGGTGGGACCGCAAGGATCGAGTTCTGCCGGGCTGATTTCCACCAATACGCTGATGCGGGAGCGACTGGCCGATAACGTAGCGACAGCCGGGCAAGAAGAGCTGAACGGCCTAGCGTTTAGCCAGAATCTGGTCGTGACTGTGCCAGGTAACACTCGTTTCTACATCGTTATCCAGAAGCCGACTTTGGATCGTGTGGCGACCAACCCCGGAACGCGGAGCGCCTCGACTAATACGGCAGGGTTCGGCGGCGGCGTGCCTACACTCGAGGAGCTTCGCCAGTTGATTCAGTTGAGACGTGAAATCAACGAGGTCTATGCCCAAGCCAGCAGCCAGTCGGTTGCGCAGCCCCAACCTCAGCAGTGAAAGGCGAAATCGAAGTGCAGCCAAATTGGGTACCCCTTGAGAGGCGATTAGGAAAAGCCAGGTGCGTGGGATTCATGTTCATGGGCCGTGTAAACGGAATCAACCGTTACAGAAATCAGTGGCTTGCAGCTGGAAAACAATGTCTTTCTGGTGGGCACCACTAATCATCCGGAAAACATCAATCCCCACGTTCCAAGGGCGGCCGGTTCTCCAAGAAGATTCAGATCCAGCTTCCTGACGCCGACCAAAGAGCGCAACTGCTAAGCGTCTATCTCAACGGGGCTCGACTGGAGCGGGGATTGACAATCGGGGGCATTGCACAACGCCCAAGGGGCATGTCGCCCGCCGATCTCCAGTCGATCTCGACGACCGCAAAGCGGATGGCTTTCAATCGACTGAACGCCGGCGATCAACTGCCGCCCCTGAACTGGTCCGATTTTGAAATAGCCGTCGAGCCTGTCCGCGGGGCAATTATTCCGCTGGACAGCACTGACCTCGGCTAACAGCCCTCGCGATCCTCGCGCTTATTACTCCTCCTCTGCTCCCCCTGCCTTTCGTCCTTTCACCCAAATTGACCCGCGTTTGACAGCATTTTGTTTCCAGCTTACTTTCCCTCCGCGTCGATCGCTTTCTCAAGCCGATTTTTGGCGGTGCGAATGGCGATCGGAACTTCTCAGAGAAAGGAGAACACCGCGGGAAATGAAATTCCAGGCAGATCACACATGGAAGAAACCTCTGATCGTACTCGCGATCATGCTGCTTGCCATGGGGCAGTTCGTGGCGGCACAGAACCTTGGTGCGGCACCAGCAACGAACGTTGCCGTGCAAGGGCAGACTGCCGCGCAACCGGAGGGCGCCTTCCTTAACTTCATCAATTGGATCGGCAACGTGATCGCGCCGGTCGGGGCTGGCGGCGCAGTCGTGGGCGCCGTCCTTTCCTGGCTGACCGGCCGTGGCTTTGGACGGTGGTTGTTCGCAGCCGCGGCTCTCTTGGCGGTCTCGGGCGTCACCCGGCTCATCGAGTTCTGGATCACGAACGGAACAGGGGGTGTGGCTTAACCAAGTGTCCGCGCCGCAACTGTGCAGGCAGCCCGTAACGTAAGCGGCCACGGGCTGCCACGCACTTCGGTTTTTCGCAGCGAGGTAAGTCCATGTATGGGGATGAGGGCGCATGACAACTCCGCAATTGCTCGAGGACGTGATTTCGGCGCTGCTGCTGCTGGCCCCATCGGCAGCGATGCTGTCGCTGGTACTGGCCGGTGTCAGTCTACGCCGCGAAGGAACTATGACGTTTGCTATCGGAGGGGGATTCACGAAATGGATGTTCTGGGCAGTCGTCTTCCTAACTCTGCAGCCGCTCCTGAGCTGGTTTACTTCGTTTGGCGTGGCTGTGCCTCTGCCTCTGCCTTCGGTCTCTCCCAGTGGCATTGCGACCGAATGGCTGGCCAACTTCCCGGCCGACGTATCGCAATTTGTAACCAATTTCGTGGTGCAACGCATGGTGCCCACGTTAGCGGCATTCTTTGTACTGCGAGCTGTTCTGGACGCCGCCTCCGGTCAACATCCCTTGCCGTCCATCCTGGCCGCGATGTTTTTGCTGGGCACCGAGACCACTTACAGCCTGCTCCAGAGTTACAACACCGGTACGCAATACGCCACTATCGATGTCTTGGACAGTCTGTGGAATCACCTAGTGGGGACGGTCATGCCAATCGCCGCTGTACTCGCGCTGGTAGGTGCGATTTTGAACTTTGCCACCAGAAAACCGTTCCTGCGGCTGGTCGCCGTGTCGCTGGCCATGCTTACGGTTTCAGCCATCTGGAAACTTCTGACCTCGATGATGTAGGAGCAGCGATGAACCTGGGAAATATGTCATTTGATAACGGGATCCTGCATCTGGCGAACTGGGGCGGCAACGTGATCATGCCGACACTTGCTGCGGCTTTCATAATCATCGCCATCTTGCAGTTCTCGAAAGGGCAGGAATTTGCGCACAGCATGTATGGCGCGCTCGCGTGCCTGATGGTGTCGGGCTTGACGCGAGCCTTTGAGACCTTCGCTTCGCAGGCGGCTTGGAACAATCCTGATCTCTACTGGCTCTCGATCGTGACTCTGATCAATTGGGTTGCGAATGTGATCCTGCCGGTATACGCGGCGTCCCAGGTCGCCGCGATGGCACTACGCCTGGGAGTCTTCTCGCTCGTACATCCGACGAGCGGTTGGCTTCGCCACTTCGTCACGGCTGCCCTCTGCCTGATGGTCTCGAGCGTGCTTCGTCTGGCTGAGTTCTTCGTCGCGCAGGGGACCGGAGGGGTTCGTTAGGAGAAGGAGATGGCACTCGATGTCACACCGATCTACCGCAACCTGCGCACCAAAGTGACTTTTTTCGGACTCGAGGCGGAAGACCTGTTCGCCATCCTGGCCGTCGCCGTTGTGATGAACATCTTCGGGCGGTTTTTGAACCGCGAGATGTTCGGCCTGCCCATGAATATGGTGCTCGAGTATTTCGTGCCTATCCTCACTGTGCCCGTACTGATGCTCTTCAAATACGGGAAACAGCGAGGCTACCTGCTGGATTGGGTGCTGTTCCACACCAAGCCGCACGTGTACTCGGCACTAGAACGAGACCGGGAGATGGATCGCGAATACATCAAGGACTAAGGAAACGAACGATGCCGCTAAAGATGGAACAGTATTACAGGTCATTGGCACAGCCGCCACTGTACGAGCAGCTGAAGGTTCGGGATCTCGCCGACAACTTGCTGATCCAGCTCAACGGGTCGTTCGTCGCCGGCTACCGCGTGAGCGGCATTTGCTCCTACTACGCAAGTGATGATGACCGAAACAGGACGAAGCTGCTGCTCGAAGCCCTGATTCGCTCGTTACCGGAGCGCTCGATGCGGTTGCAGGCACGACTTGAGATTTCTGAGGGTGCCAGCGATCTGATCGCACGCTACATCCGGGAGCAGCAAAATCCCAATCGAATCCTCGAAGCAGTCGACCGTGAACAATCCGAGGCATGGCTGCAGAGGAACGCCGAAGGCTATTACCTCGAGCACTCTCTGCATTTCTACTTCATCTGGGATCCGCGTATCCATCACCAGTCGCCTGATTTCGAGTGGAAGAAGAAAATGCGCGGTAACGGCTTCAGCATGTCGGCCACAAAGTGCATGGAGCGAAGCCGGCGTGAGCATGAGGATCTGGTCGCCGAGTTCAACAGCTTAATGTCCGGTGTGGAAGCAACACTGCAATCCACCGGCATGAAGATCGAACGCTTAACCCATAACGATCTCTTCCTTGAGGTTAAGCGAGCGCTCAATCCGCTGTCTAACGATGTCCTGCCGTATCGTCCGCCCGAGGCGTCTCTCGTTTGCGAAAGTGCGCGCAGTCAGATGGCTAATGTCAATATCGAGGACGAGCTCGATGATTACCTCAAAGTCGGCGGCCTGCTGTATTCGTTCATTAGCCTGAAGGACCTGCCCGATGCCACGTTCCCAGGCGTGTTACGCGAGCTGGTGGTGATGGATTTCCCCATCATCATCAACGCAGAAGTCGTGCTGCCCGACCAGGCAAAGGCCGTAAAGCAGTACAAGAGCCGCCTACGCAAGATGACGGCGGCGCAGAAAGACATCCACGGCGGCTTCCGCCTCAATGTGGATGCCCAAGTCGCGGAGCATCAGCTCATCAAGGTTCTGCAAGAACTGATCTCGAGTTCGCTAAAGTCCTGCCAAATCAGTCTGACCGTTGCAGTTCGCACATCGCGTCCGGCCCGGAACCGATTTGAAGCGGAAGAAGCAGAACGCATTCTGGCGGATCGCCGGCAGCGCGTGTTACATGCCATCGCCCGCATGAACGGTGCGCGCGGCATCCCGGAGACACTAGCGCAGAAGCGCTTCTTCTTTTCGAGCCTGCCGGGTCTTGGTGAAATCAACAAGCGCGAGACAGACGTATTGACGCTCCATGCGGCCGACTTGCTGCCTGTGGAAGTGCCATGGAAGGGGACACCGAATTCCCCGCTGATGCTGTTCGAGACTCCCTATCGGCAGCTCATACCGTTCTCGCCGTTCGATTCCGGTCTCGGCGACGCCAACATGTTAATCATGGCCAAGAGCGGAGGAGGGAAGACTTTTCTTGCGCAACTCAAGCTATTGATGATGGCGCGGGCCCGGCCACTGGTCTCGATTCTTGAACGCGGAGACTCGTACGAACCGCTCGCTGAACTCATGGGCGGGCGGGTGATCAATGTTGACCTAGACGGCCGAGAAACCCTGAATCCCTGGGATTTGCCTGAAGGCGAAACGGTTCCCAGCAACGAAAAGACGGCATTCCTGAAGAACCTGACCCGGCACATGCTGGGCGACAGCCACGGCTCCGATACTTCGCTATTGGACAACGTGCTGACGGATGCGATCACGCGCGTCTATAAGCGCTGCTCGATCCGCTACTCGAATCCGATTCCGACCTTCAACGACCTGCGCGAAGAACTGGCGAATTGGCGTGACGCCGAGAAGATGCAACTCACGATCGATGAGGCGCACCTCGCGGCCATCAAGCTGCGTTCGTGGACTGAAGGCGGCATCTACGCGAAGCTGTTCGACCGCCCCACAACCATGCGCCTCGACAGCGATTGGCTCTTCTTCAACGTCGAAGACCTCAGCTCCGATCCCCGGCTCGAGACCGCCATGAGTATGTTGATCGCGACCGCAATGGCTGCACGGGCCGCCGGGAAAACGGGGCGACCGAGTATCTCGGTGCTCGATGAATGTTGGTTCCTGCTGGATTCCCCAGCGCTGGCCCCAGAAGTAGTGCAGCTGTATCGCACCGCTCGCAAGCGCAATTCCAGCGTATGGGGGATCAGCCAGACGGTCGAAGACTTCGTGGGCACGGAGTTCCAGCCCAGGATTCAGGGGCCCGGTATTTTGAAGAACGCCAGTACGAAGATCATCGGCCAGCAGCCTGGAGACGTGACGCCTCTTGTCAACCACCTGAACCTCAATCCGGTAGCGGTCAACGAAGTAAAGGGATTCGGAGCGCCGCAAAAGGGACGAAGTGCGGAGGCTCTGATGGTGATCGGGGAGAAGGCCGAGACCACTCAGACCATCCGGATTGTGCCCACGCCACTCTCCTATTGGGTGTGTACCACCTTCCCGCGTGAGCGGAGATACCGGGCGTGGTTTCTGAAGAAGCATGCGGATCGACCGTTGCTTGCGAGTTACCGGGATTTGGCCAAGAGGTTTCCACAAGGATTGGCGGATTTCGCGCCTCTTCCGGAAGAGATTTCCGGTGCCGTGAATGCTGTTGCCGTCAGGGAGCCAGAAGTCGAAACCAGAGAAGCGAGTCGGGGCTACTCAGAAGTCTCGGCACAGCGAGCAGGAGGAAGGGTATGCAGGTTATCGCCTACGTAGTTTTCTTTGCAGCATTTGTCTGGCTGGTAGTCACGGTCAAGAGCCGCAGGAAGCTCATAGCGGTGACGCTCACCGGGGTCATGCTGATAACACTGGTAGGAGTGCCGCAACCCGCACACGCGCAATCCGGCATTCTCAGTGGGATTCAGGCAATCCTCAGCGTGATCAAGGACACGATCCAGACAGCATTGACGTCGATCGACGCTGTAAGAACGGCCGTAAACAACGTGCAGGAAGTTGTCGCTTGGCCGCAGCAGTTGATCAATCAGGCCAAGGAGCAAGTCACACAGATGATTGGACAGTACCGCGCTCTGATGAGCAAGATCTTCCATGTGAATCTCAACAGTGCCACCCTGCCCAACCCGCAGGTCTTCGAGGCGGCAATCCGAGATCATCAGGTCAGCAACTTTTCCAGTTTGACCGCGGCATTTGGCAACACCTATGGGCTTATACCGGTCGCAACCGCCGCCAACCCCACAGACCGTGCCATATCCGATATGGATGACGCACTGGCTCTCGACAACTTGAAGATGCTGAAAGCGAGCGATCAGGCAACCGACATAGAACTTCAATCCGCGGATTCCATCGAAAATGCCGCCAGCCAAGCGGCCCCGGGTTCAGCGCCGTTTCTGACAGCTGCGGCGATTGTCTCTGGCATTCACAGCCAGGCGCTTACGCAAAAAATGCTGGCGGCTGAGTTGCGCCAGGAGGCGGCACGACTGGCACATCGCAACGCGCTTCGCAAAGAAAACGCCGCCAACACGACCCAATTGCGCGGCGTCCTCGTAAACCTTTTGCAGCACCAGTGAGCATAAAGGAAGGAACCATGACCAAGATTACAGACCTGCTTCGGACCGTGAAAGATTGGCTATTCGGGCACAAACTGCGCGCGGCAATTCTTGCTTTGGTTCTCGTACTCACGACGCCCTGGCCGGCAAGGGCTCAGTTCGGGCTTGACCCTTGTTGCGCCATGCTCGCCGCAGGCTTGGCGAGTGTGCAGTCAGCACTGACTAGTGTCGTAGGAGGCGGCCTCAACCAGATCCTCGGCATGGACAAAGCCATGCAGCAGTTTCAGCAGACCGTGGTCTGGCCGCAGGCTCTGATCAATCAGGCGAAAAGCTTGGTCGGCCTACTGCAAGGAAATTTCAAGCAGATTCAGAATCTGATGAAATTGCCCGTGAGCAGTGCGACCTTACCTGCGTCGCAACAGTTGGAGCAGGTACTCCTGTCTCGCAACCCCAATCAGATTGCCCAAACGTCTGGCGCATACACCGCCCTTTATGGTCCTGTACCAGCCCCGACCGCCGCTTCTCCGCAGGTGCTGAATATGGTGGACATGACGGATGCCGCCGCCGAGACGGCTATGAAACGGGCAATCGAAATCGATGCCCTGGCGGATCTGGAACTTCAGGCCGCCAACCAGCTCAATCAGAGTATTCAGAACGCAGCTCCCGGAAGTGCACCCATCATCGAGGCACAGGCGGATGCGAGCGAACGCTTACACACAGGCCGCCACCGCCGACCTGATGCGCTTGCGGTCAATCGATCTGGCGAACGCCAGCGCCGACATCAAGATGGGCGCAACCAACACCACCAACTTGCGCCAGGCCCTGGCTAATCTGCTCGAACACCAGTAGGAAGTCGTTATGCCCAGTTTCTATTTTGAGCAACTGCTCGAAACCGGATTGAACGGTATCGACCAGCAAGGGATTACTGCGGCAGTGCTCGAGATCGCCGGCGTCATTCTGATCCTCAGTTTGTTGTGGGCGGTCTATGAAGCCTACACGAGCGGCGGCGATGTGCGGCTGCTGGGTCTGGCCGCCATCAAGTATTTGGTTCTAGGACTGGTATTCCTGAATTACCAAAGCGCCTTTCGCGCCGTCAACGGCATGTTCAATGGCGTTGCCGATGGTATTTACAACCTCTCTGGTGGACTAGACGTGATTCAGCACTGGAATAACTCGGTTTCGCAAATCTGGCAGAACAATCCCAACTGGTTTTCGGCTCTCTGGAGTTGGGTTACGGGTGGCGCGTCGGCCATCGTCGCTGGATTGATAACGCTCGTCGGATATCTGCTTCTCCCTTTCACATACACGCTATTCACGTTCTTCTACGCGCTATATGGGGCGATCTTGTATGTTGTCGGCCCGTTTGTCCTAGCACTACTGCCGTCGCGTAGCTTAGGCCAGCTGGGGAGATCCTTCTTCGTGAACATGATGATTTTTCAGTGTTGGGGCTTGCTGTACGCAATACTGCAATCCCTGATGTCAGCATTGCTAATCACCGACCCGAATCAATTTGGTGGGTCCTTCCTACAAGCATTTGTGGGTTCCAGCCAAGTGATTGTGATAAGCATCGCAAGCGTGCTGCTGTCGATCATGATTGCCCTGATTCCGTTTATCGCCAGCCGCATCGTTCGCGGGGACATCGGCAGCGCGCTTATGACGGTAATTAGCGGAGCCGTAACTGCTGGAGTCGTGGCATCGGGATTGGCTTTTGCCGGCGGGGAGGGTTTGGCCGCAGCACGAATGGTTGCCCCAGAAGGACCGCCGCCTCCGCCGCCCGGAGGATCTGGCGTTACAAGCCAGAATATATGTTCTGCCACGCGAGGCTCCGTTGCCGGGC
>Ga0209804_1002290_pt1 | contig 11679 bp, 11 predicted proteins | sample GraSoiAngelo_139_FD_185896 | JGI IMG/M metagenome (GOLD analysis project Ga0209804, IMG submission 185896) | Grasslands soil microbial communities from the Angelo Coastal Reserve, California, USA - 14_0929_12_20cm (SPAdes) (version 2) | ecosystem: Environmental > Terrestrial > Soil > Grasslands ... | reverse complement strand
CCGCGTCGCCCGAAGCCGCTCGGCTGCGTGCAGGAGCTTGCGGCGGTGCGGCTCGCCGGGTGAGCGCTGCCGAATCTCCGCGGCGCGCCTGCCGAGACCGGCCTCGTCTTCGGAAAGCGAGGCGAGCAGCTCGGCCGAGGGCGGCGTGGAATCCTGGGAGACGGTCAGCGAACGGCCGACCCTGCGGGTCGCGGCCTCCAGCCCCAGGAGGATGTGCTCGGCCTGGATCTCGAGCGCGGCCCGGGTTACTTCGTGGTCGACGGCCGGGTTGCCGTCCCGGTCGCCGCCGACCCAGGTGCCCCAGCGCACAAAGGCGGGGAAGGCAGGCGGTCGCCGTCCACTTTCGTCTGGGCCGGCGAGGGCCCGGTCGAGCTCTCGATAGAGCAGCGGTACGAGCCGGAAAAGCGTCTCGTCGAAGATCGACATGAGGCTGCGGACCTCGTCGAGCGGATCGGGTCGCTCCTGCCGCAGCTGAGCGGTCCGCCAGAGGATCGTCACGTGTTCTCGGAGGCCGCGTTCCGCGTCAGCCCGCTCGCCCGCCGAGAGCCTGGAATCGTCCAGCCGCTCCACCAGCTCCCAGATCCGCCGCAGGGCGTCCACCACCGCCCGGCGGCGCGCCTCGGTCGGGTGGGCAGTGAGCACAGGTCGGATCTCGAGCTTCTCGAGGTGGCCGCGAAGCGCAGCCTCGCCCTGAGCCGCCTGCAGCTCGGCCACGGTGACGGCCAGCGATTCGGGCACCGACGCTTGCGCCTGGCTGCGCGCGCGAAGCGTGCGCACGCGGTGGCGCTCTTCGGCCAGGTTGACTAACTGGAAGTAGACGGTGAAGGCTCGCGCCACCGATTCGGCGCGACCCAGGTCGAAGCCATCGACCATTGCCACGACGCCGGCCAGCAGCTCCTCGGCTCGCGGGCCGCGCGTCTGGCGCAGTTCGATCGTGGCGTGCCGCAGCCGCTCGACGTCCGCCAGCAGCTCCGGTCCTTCCGCTTCGGCCAGGACCTGGCCGAGGATGGAGCCGAGCAGCCGGACCTCCGCGCGCAGCGGTGGGGGCATCTCCTCGACAGCTCCGCGCCGGGTGGCCTGTGACATGCCCGAGATCCTACTGTCCTCCGGAACAGCACCTCGAGAGGCTGGGTTTCAAAGAGACGGATGGCTGACTTCAGTCCGGAGGCGCTCGCAGCCGCCGCCAGGGAGCGCGAGGTCCAGCTGGTCACTACCGGCCGCAAGAGCGGTGAGCTTCGGCGGGTCGTCATCTGGCTGACGATCGACGGGCGCCGGCTTTTCATCCGGTCGGGCGGCGGCCTCAGCCGGCACTGGCCGCAGAACCTGCTGGCCGGCGGGCCGGCCGCGCTCCAGCTGCGCTCCCTGGAGATTCCGGTGCGAGCCCGGCACGTCACCGACTCCAGCGAGGCTCGCGCCATCTCCGGTTATGTGGCGCGCAAGTACGGCGCCTCCGTTCGGCGCTCGAGCGAGGGTGAGCCGCTCACCCCCGGTGAGCAGGCGACTTTCGAGCTACTCCCCGCCTAGGGAAGTGAGGCAGAATCTCCGAGCGTTGCGTTTGAAAGGGCCACTTATGATGGACGCCCTCAAATGTTGTCGAGCCTAGCCAACCCTGAGCATTGGGTCCCACTCGCCGTCATCGGGCCGGCCATCGTGGCCGTCCTGGCGGTTGCCGAACTGCGTCCGGGCCCCTGGATCCTGCCCGGCGCCAAGGTGCTTGCGGTGGGCACTCTCCTGGCCGAGTTCTGCTGGTGGGGGGCCGCCATCGTGGAGCATCGCTGGTACCTCAAATACAACCTGCCGCTCCACCTCTGCGAGTTCGGCTCGTTCATGCTCGCGGGAGCGCTCTGGTCCCGCCGCCGGCTGCTGGTCGAGATCAGCTACTTCTGGGGCGTCGGTGGCACGCTGCAGGGCCTTTTCACCCCGGACATACCAAGTCACTTCCCGTACTTCGTCTACTTCCAGTACTACGTCGAGCACGGCTTTATCGTGCTCGGCGCTTTCTACCTCGTGATCGCGATGCGGATCTTTCCGGCGCCCGGCGCCGTGCTCCGGGTGTCCACTTTCACCGCAGCCTATGCCGTGGTGGTGGGGCTGGTCGACTACGTCACCGGCGGCAACTACCTGTTCCTGCGCCGGATTCCGGCCACCGGCACGCTCTTCGACTACCTCGGGCCCTGGCCCTGGTACATCGTCAGCTGCACGATCCTGGCCGTGCTGATCTTCACCCTCCTGTATCTGCCTTTCCGAAACGCGAACCGGCTGCCGGTTGATCTCGCCCACGCTCAGTAGAGCCGTCCGCGGGCGGCGGCCCAGCGCGTTAGTCGACCTGGCGCGCCTGCTGCCGAAGGACGGGCTCGGGCTCTACGCGAGCGGCGCCGACCTCTTCAGCAACGCGATCTTCGGCCGCGATTCGGCGATGGCCGCCGACTACCTCCTGCGCCTGCGGCCGGACGTGGCCAGGGGGGTGATCTTGAAGCTGGCTCAGCTCCAGGGCACGCGGCTGGCAGCGGCCGGTCCCGAGAGCAACGAGGAGGAGCCAGGCAAGATCCACCACGAACATCGGCGCCTGTACGTCGACGGCCGCCGAGTCCGGCATCGGTCCGCCAGGATCCTGCAGCAGCTGTCCGCTATCTGGGGTGGGGAGAAGACGTCGCTGACCTACTACGGCAGCACCGACGCGACGCCCCTCTTCGTGCGCACGGCTGTCCGCTACTGCAAGCACCACGGGGACGCGATCCTGGCCGAGCCGGTGGTCCGCCGTGACGGGACCCGGGTAACGGTCCGGGAGAGCGTCCTTGCCGCAGTCGATTGGATCACCGGCAAGCTCCGCGAATCGCCGATCGGTTTGGTCGAGTTCCGGCGCCGCAATCCCAGCGGCATCCCGTTTCAGGTCTGGAAGGACTCCGGCACCTCCTACCTGCACCTCGACGCGACCATCGCAAACTGGGACGCGCCCATCGCCGCCCTCGAGGTGCAGGCATATGCGTATGACGCGCTGATCGGCGCGGCTCACCTTTTCGGCGACTCCCAGCTGGCAGCCGGCTGGCGGGAGAGGGCACAAGCCCTGCGCGGCAACATCTTCAAGTGCTTCTGGATGCCCGGCGCCGGCTACTTCGCGATGGGTCTCGATCGCAACGCGAGTGGAACCCCGCGCTGGATCGAGAGCATTGCGTCAAACGCGGCGCTGCTCCTGGACACCTCGATCTTCGACGGACTGCCTGATGCCGAGGAGTACATCGAAGCGGTGGCGCGCCGCGTCACAGGGCCGGAATTCCTGACCGAGGCCGGCATCCGTTGCCGATCGCTGAACGAAGAGGAGCTGGTCGACTTCCAGGACTACCACGGGACGTGGACCGTCTGGATGAAGGAAACCTTCGATGCTACGAGGGGGCTCTACCGCCAGGGCCTGCCAGCCCTCGCGAGCCAGCTGGCGGTGCGCTTGCTCAACGCGGTGAACACGGCAGGCGCCCACGTCGAGTTCCTTTATGTGAGCCCCGACCAGCGCGTGATGTACGACTTTCGGGGCCGGGATCCGCGCAGCTCGCAGGCGACCGAGATCGTCGCGACGAACGTGCCGGAGCAGCCGCTGGCGTGGACGCTGAGCGCCGCGTTGGCGTTGAAGTGGCTGCTTGGCTCCAAGCGGGATCTCTACGCGCCTGTGGACTGGTCAGGACCGCGTCCCTCTCGTCCCCAGCTTGATGCCCGGCTGCTGCGCGACACGCCGCGGCTGCCCCTGCTCAGCAGCGTGGACGAGTTCGCATCGGCGTACGAGCGGCGCGGCGACTTCGTCCTCAATCGTGCCCTTGGGCACGAGCGCGACCTGGCCGCCCGGGCGCGCCACCGAACCCGGGCCTGACGGGTCTGCACGCAGCCTGCTGAACGGCGAGCCCTACCTCGCTCGTCGATGCAACAGCCGATCCGCAACCTACCTATGATCGCGGCCATGGGCTGGCGGCTGAGCGCTTTCGGAGACGAGGTGGCCGCCGGGCCCGCCGAGCAGGCGACGGCGCTGCGCGACCTGGGCATCCGGCACGTCGAGGTCCGGTCGGCCTGGAGCGTGAACGTGGTCGATCTGGGCAGCGAGCGGCTCGACCGGCTGGCCAGAGAGCTGGCGGCGGCCGGGATCGGCGTCTCCGCGATCGCCTCGCCGGTCGGAAAGAGCGAGCTGGGGGCTGACTTCGAGGCGGAGACGGCCAGGCTGGAAGCAGCTCTTGACGCCGCCGAGCGGCTCGGGTCTCAGCTCGTGCGGGTCTTCTCTTTCTATGTGCACGGGCGCCACGATTCGACCCGGGACGAGGTCTTGAGACGGCTCGACCGCCTGACCGGCCGGGCGGAGGCCCGGGGCGCCACCCTTGTGCACGAGAACGAGTCCTTCATCTACGGCGACACTCCAGAGCGCTGCCTGGAGCTCGTTGAGGCCATCGGGTCGCCGGCTTTCAAGATCGCGTTCGACCCGGCCAACTTCGTGCAGGTCGGCGCGGCGCCCTTCACCCGGGCCTGGCCGCTGCTCGCCCGCCATGTCGTCCACTTCCACGTCAAGGACGCCGTGGCAATCCCGGAGGAGGCGACGCCGGAGGCGCTGATGGCCGGCGTCCGGCCGGCGGGCGAGGGCCAGGGCCAGCTCCGCGAGCTGCTCGGGGAGTTGGAAACGACCAGATACAGCGGTTTTCTCACGCTGGAGCCGCACCTCCAGGCCCGGCTGCCCGACCTGGACGGGGCCGCCCGGCTGCGGGTCGCCGCGGCAGCCTTGCAAGGCCTCCTGGTTCCCAGCTGATTGGATCCGCGCGCCACGGTCCGGCTCGGCCGGACCGACCTCCACGTCACCCGGCTCGGTCTCGGTTCGGCACCTCTGGGCATGCTCTTCCAGCCGGTCGAAGAGGAGGCAGCCCTGGCGGTCGTCGAGCGCGCACTGGAGCTCGGTGTCCGCCTCTTCGACACGGCGCCGCTCTACGGCTCTGGTCTGGCCGAGCGCCGCTTCGGCCGGGTGCTGGCAGGTCGCCCACGTGAATCCTTGGTGCTGGCAACCAAGGTGGGCAGGCTGATCCGAGGGGGCGAGCCGGTCTTCGACTTCAGCTACGAAGGCGTCCAGCGCTCGCTGGCGGAGAGCCTGGAGCGCCTCCGGCTCGACCGGGTGGAGATCCTGCACATACACGACCCAGACGATCAGTTCGACGAAGCCCTGAGCGGCGCTTACCGCGCGCTGGCCGAGCTGCGCGAGGAGGGGGTGATCGCGGCCGTTGGGGCCGGCATGAACCAGGCGCCGATGCTGGCCCGTTTCGCGCGGGAGGGCGACTTCGACTGCTTTCTGCTGGCCGGGCGCTACACCCTTCTGGACCAGTCCGGGCTGGAAGAGCTGCTGCCGCTCTGCCAGTCAAAGGACATCGCGGTGATCATCGGCGGCGTTTACAACAGCGGGCTGCTGGCCGATCCAAAACCTGGCGCCCCCTACGACTACAGGCCGGCGCCGGCGGCTCTGGTGAAAAAGGCGCGGAGCCTGGCGGCGGTCTGCGAGCGGCATGGCGTCCCGCTGAAGGCGGCAGCCATCCAGTTCCCATTCGGCCACCCGGCGGTCACGACGGTTCTGGCCGGCTCCCGTTCAGTCGCTGAGCTGGACGAGAACGCGCGCCTCCTGGAGTGGCCGATCCCGGCCGCGCTCTGGGCCGAGCTGAAGGCCGAGCATCTGCTGGACGTGGCAGTTCCAACGCCGTGAGCTCGGGCCTCGTCGTCGATGCCCATCACCACTTCTGGCCGCAGCCCAGGCCCGAGCTTTACCCCTGGCTGACTGAGCCGCTGGCGGGCCTCCGGCGTCCCTTCGGCCCTGACGACCTGCGCCCCCTGCTGGAAGCCGCCGGCGTGGACCGCACGGTCCTGGTCCAGACCAGGTCCAGCCTGGACGAGTCCATCGACCTCCTGGCCACGGCTGCCGGGTCCGGCTTCGTGGCGGGCGTGGTGGCCTGGGTCGATCTCACCGACCCGGAGGTCCGGCGGGCGATCGCCCGGCTGCGCGCGGCGCCAGGCGGGGAGCGGCTCGTGGGGATCCGGCACCAAGCCCATGACGAGGCCGACGCGGGCTGGCTGGCGCGAGCCGAGGTGCACCAGGGCTTGGCAGCGGTAGCCGAGGCGGGTCTCGCCTACGACCTCCTCGTCAGGACGCCCCAGCTGCCGGCGGCCGTCGCCGCGGCGAGGGCGCTCCCGAGCCTCCGGTTCGTGATCGATCACCTCGCCAAGCCGGGCATCGCGGCCGGTCCCGAAGACCTCGACTGGGCTGCCGGCATGATGCCCTTCGCGGACCTTCCGAATGTGAGCTGCAAGCTTTCCGGGATGGTTACCGAGGCGGACTGGGCCGGCTGGCAGCCGGCAGACCTGCAGCCGTACGTCGACAGGGTGTACTCCTGGTTCGGCGAGGACCGCCTGCTCTACGGCTCGGACTGGCCCGTCTGCCTGGTTGCCGCCGATTATGGCCGCGTCATGGACACCCTGCACCAGCTGCTGTCAGGCCGGTCGGCGGAGGCGCGGCGGAAGGTCTTCGGGGCCAACGCAATGCGGATCTATTCGCTTTGAAGCGATGAGCGTGTTGAGGGAGGAAGCGATGCGACTACAGGACAAGGTCTGCCTGATCACGGGCGCCGGCTCGGGTATCGGCCGCGCTACGGCCGAGCTGTTCGCCCGGGAGGGCGCGACCATTCTGGCCACCGACGTCGACGAGGCGGCGGCGCTCAAGACGGCCGCGGACGTGGCTGGACGTGGCTGGCGGCTGGACGTCACCGACCAGGCCTCCTGCGAGTCGGTGGTGGCGGAGGCGATCCGGCAGACCGGCCGCATCGACGTGCTCTTCAACAACGCCGGCATCGCCGGCGTGGGGCGGCTGCACGAGACCTCGCTCGAGCTCTGGGAGCGCGTCATGGCCGTGAACGTACGCGGGGTCTTTCTGGCCAGCCGGGCGGTCCTGCCGCACATGATCGAGCAGCGCTCCGGCTCGATCGTCAACATGTCCTCCTGCATCGCCGAGATCGGGCTCGCCGAGCGCGCGAGCTACGGTGCGTCAAAGGGCGCCGTGCTGGCTTTGACGCGCTGCATGCAGGCGGACTACGCGCAGTTCGGGATTCGCGTCAACGCTCTCCTGCCCGGCACCATCCACACACCGTTCGTCGACCGCTACCTGAAGGAGTCTTACGCCGACCCGCAGGTTGGCCTGGAGACCATCAAGAAGCGCCAGCTCCTGGGAGAGCTGGGCCGGGCCGAGGATGTCGCCTACGCGGCGCTCTACCTGGCCAGCGACGAGTCGCGCTTCGTGCTCGCGACGGCGATGTACGTGGACGGCGGCGTGCGCGGAGCCAAGTAGCCCGGGCGAGAGGGTACGCCCTTAGGGAAAGACGCGAAACCAGCGCAGGCTGAGGAGCCCGCCCAGGAGCAGAACCACCGCGCCGGCGATCATCGTCGCGACGGTGATGTCCACGCGCAGGAACTGCCAGGCGAACTCCGAGCCCAGGCGCTGGTAAATCTGGTTCAGCTGCCCAGCCGCCTGTGCGTAGTAGTACTTGCCGCCAGTCGTTGTGGCGATGTTCTGCAGCGCCGTCTCGTCCACGCCGTCGACCTGCTGGCCGTGCACGTAGGTCGTGGCGCCGCGCTGTCCGACGCCGATCGTGTCGATCGGAATCCCGCCGGCCTTGGCGCTCTGCGCCGCCACCATCGGGTCAACACCTGCGTTCGAGGAGCCGTCGGTGAGCAGCACGATCATCGCCGGCGACTGTCGCGCCGCCGAGGCGGTGCTGCGCCTGCCCAGCTGCTGCACCGCGAGATCGATGCCGTCGCCGATCGCGGTGCCGCCGCCCGGCCGCAGCGTGTCCAGCGCGGACGTCACGTTGGAACGGTTGTCCGTCAATGGCGTGATGAGGGCGGCGCGCTCGTTGAAGCTGACCAATCCGACCCGGGCATTGCTGGGCAGCGCCGTGATCAGAGATCGCGCGGCCGTGGTGGCGGCGTCAAGACGGGAAGGCTGGACGTCGGTCGCCTGCATGGAGCCGGAGACGTCGATCACCAGTATCACGTCGGCCTGGTTGCGCGCCACCTCCAGGTTCAAGATCGGACCGGCAGCCGCGAGCAGCAGGCCGGCGATCCCGAGGAGGAAGAAGATCGGCGGCAGATGGCGCCGGAAGCGCGGCGGGTGCGGAACCACCGAACGCAGCAGCTCGAGATTGGTGAAACGGACTGCGTAGGCGCGGCGGCGGCCCTGCATCAAGAGGTAGATGCCGGCCAGCGCCGGGACTATGAGCAGCCCGAGCAGCCAGAGAGGGTTCTGGAAGCTCATCGGACGCGCGCTCCAGGCCGCCAGCGCGCCTGCGCCGCGATCGATCTCAGAAGGCGGATCAGCTGCCCGAGCACGTCCTCAGAGGTGGTCACCTCGATCGGGAAGGCGCCCGCGGCGAGGATCTCGGCGCGCAGCTGGGCCTGACGCTCCGCCGCGGCCCTCTGAAAGCGGTCGCGGAGCCTGCTGCTGCGCGTGTCCACCTCGAGCTGGCGGCCGGTCTCGGGGTCTTCGAAGGTGACCAGCCCGACGTCCGGGATCGCCTGCTCGCGAGGGTCGGTGATCATGGCCGCCACGACCTCGTGCTTCAGCGACAAGGCGCGCAGGTGCAGCTGCCAGCCGGGCGGCGACTGGAAGTCGCTCACGACCAGGAGCAGGGACGGGCGCCGGATGATGCGCGCCGCCGTGGTCAGGGCCACGGCCAGGTCGGTGGGACCGTCCTCACCAGGGCCAGGCGCCCGGCGTGCTTCCGCCATCAGGGCGGACCGCGAGCGGCGGCCGGACGACGGCGGTAGAACCTTTCCCACGGCGACCAGGTCGGCCGCAGCTTCGCGCTTGAGGCAGAGCGAGGTTCCCCAGTCAAGGGACCGGCTGGTGTCGACGAGAAGCCAGGCGTCCAGCCCCCGGTCGGGGTGCGCCAGCCTTACGAAGGTCCGGCCCGAACGGGCGGAGAGGCTCCAGTCGATCTGGCGAGGATCGTCACCGGGGACGTACTCGCGAGCGTCCGCGTACTCGAGACCGGCCCCGAGCCCGCGCGAGCGCTCTTCCCCTGACGGATGCACACCGAGCCGGCGCATGACCGGCCAGCGCAGCGCGCCCAGCCGGTACTCGATGGGCGGCGCCTTGGGCGCGTCCGGCTTGCGGTCAGGCATGCCGGTCCCGCATGTCCAGCTGAGGTGGCGGGTTCCGCTCCAGCAGAGCGGCCACGATGTGCTCAGCCGTGACGCCGGCCGCGATGCCTTCATAGCTGAGGAGCAGCCGGTGCCGGATCACCTCAGGCGCCACGTCCCGCACGTCCTGAGGCAGCGCGTACTCGCGGCCCCTGATGAAGGCCAGGGAGCGGGCGGCCGCAACCAGGTGGATGGTGGCGCGGGGGCTGGCCCCGTAGGCGATCGCCGTGGCGAAGTCGGGCAAGCCAAGCTCGGCTGGTTGCCGGGTGGCCGTGGTCAGCCTCGCCGCGTAGGCCACGACGGCCGGGTCGACATAGGTCAACGTCAGCACCTGGCGGAGCTCGACGGCCGGCCCGGTGATGCGGTGGACGACCACGACCTCCTCCGGATAGGTGGGATAGCCGACTAGGACCTTGAGCATGAACCTGTCGATCTGCGCCTCCGGCAGCGGGTAGGTGCCGTCGGCCTCGATGGGGTTCTCAGTCGCCAGCACGATGAATGGCTCCGGGATGGGGAAGGTCTCCTTGCCGATCGTGACCTGGTGCTCCTGCATGACCTCCAGGAGGGCGGACTGCACCTTCGCCGGTGCGCGGTTGATCTCGTCGGCGAGCAGCAGGTTGCAGAAGATCGGTCCCAGCTCGGTCGAGAACTCGGCGTTCCGCGGGTCGAAGACGCGCGTGCCGACGAGGTCGGCGGGGACCAGATCCGGTGTGAACTGGATGCGTCCGAACTTGCCCCCCACCGCGGTAGCCAGGGCCTTGACGGTCGCCGTCTTGGCAATGCCCGGCACGCCCTCGATGAGAACGTGACCCTGGGCGAGCAATGCCACCAGGAGCCGTTCCAAAAGCAGGTCCTGGCCGACGATCAGGCGCTTCACCTCGAAGAGGACCTCCTCCAGCGGTGAGGGTCGGGAGGTGGGCGCGTGCGGCGCCGGCGCAGGTGGCCGCGCGTGGCCCGGCGGGTAGGGTGGCGCGGGCAGGGCCGGCTGGGACACGGCCGGTGCAGGGACCGTTTCAGGGGCGGGCTGGGGCTCTTCCATTTCAGGTTCTCCTTTTTTGGCTCAGGCGGTTCTTGTCAGCTCAGGGAGTGATCGGCCGCTCGCCGAGCGTGACGGTGACCGTCTTGGTCTGGCCGGTTGCCGAGCGCAGCGTCACCTTGACCGTGTCGCCCGGCTTGTAACCGGAGAGGACCTGGCTCACCGCGTTCGTGTCAGCCACGCCGTGCCCCCCGATGTCGGTGATCGTCCAGCCGGCCTGGATACCCGCCTTGTCGGCAGGTCCACCGGCCACCACGCTCTGGACGTTCGCGCCGCCAGAGGTGTCGTCGCGGGTCGTGATGCCGAGGTAGGCGCGGTTTGTATGTGTGACGGTGCCGCTGCCGATCAGCTGGTTCGTGATGTCGACCACCTGGTTGCTCGGGATCGCGAAGCCGATGTTTTCCGAAGGCTGGCTCGGCGGGCTCGATGGGCTCGACGGCTGGCGGTCGCTGCCGGAGAGCGTCGGGACCCCGATCACCTGGCCGGAGATGTTGACGAGAGCCCCACCGGAGTTGCCTGGGTTGATTCCCGCGGTGGTCTGGATGAGGTCGGTCAGCGTGACGCCGTTGCCCTCCGACTGCGTGCGGCCGGTGGCGCTCACGATGCCCTCGGTGACCGTGCCGGCGAGCCCGTAGGGCGCTCCGATCGCCAGCACCACGTCGCCGACCACGACTTTCGAGGAGTCGGCGAAGGCGGCCGGCTTGAGCGAGCCCGCGTCCGCCCTGATCACGGCCAGGTCGTTCTGTGTGTAGGAGCCCACGAGCTGGGCCGGATACTGGCGCCCGTCGGAGGCGATGATCGTGATCACGCTCGCGCCGGAGACGACGTGCGCGTTGGTGACGATGTCGCCGCGGCCGTCCAGCACGATGCCAGACCCGATGCCGTTGCCGACGTTGACCTCGACGACAGACGGCGAGGCCTGCGTCGCGATCTTGCGGAGCGTGTCCTGGAACTGGCTCAAGGCGCCCGTGCCTGGGGCGGGGTTGACAGGCGCCGGGGCGGGCGACCCGGTCACGCCAGGGCTCGGCTGGGTCGCGGTCGACCCCGTCGCCGGTTTGCCGCCGCGCGCCGCCTGCGAAGTCTCCGTCGGGCTGGCGAAGCGGATCCCGGGGACCGAGCAGCCTGCCATGAGCAGCACAGCTACGCTTGCCAGCAGGAGCGGCCGGAGCCGGCGTCTCAACCCCACGAACGGAAACTCTGACCCTTTCTGCTTAAAGAAAGCTGAGCCGCCAGGGTGGGCGGTGAGGGCGCGGGTTAGCGGCGGGCGGCGCCGGCTCGGGTGACGTCGTGGCCCGCGTACATGCCGTCGATCTCTTTCGCGAAGCGCTCGGCGAGTACGCGCCGCTTCGGCTTCAGGGTGGGGGTCAGCTCACCGCCCTCCTCGCTGAACGTGTGCGGCAGGATCGTGAACTTTTTGACGGACTCCCAGCTGCCCAGGTCCTTGTTAG
>Ga0209804_1002288_pt1 | contig 11684 bp, 10 predicted proteins | sample GraSoiAngelo_139_FD_185896 | JGI IMG/M metagenome (GOLD analysis project Ga0209804, IMG submission 185896) | Grasslands soil microbial communities from the Angelo Coastal Reserve, California, USA - 14_0929_12_20cm (SPAdes) (version 2) | ecosystem: Environmental > Terrestrial > Soil > Grasslands ... | reverse complement strand
CAGCAGGAGCACGGACAGGACCACCGGCGCCATGACCGGCACCGTGATCGACAGGGCCGTCCGCGCGGTGGAGGCGCCCGCGACGCGCGAAGCTTCCTCGAAGGCGGCGTTCATGTTGCGGAACGCCGGCGTGAGCAAGATCACCTTGACCGTGAGCGATCCGGTGATGACGTGGATCCAGACGATGCCCCAGAACGAGTAGATGTCGAACGGGCCCCGGCCGACCAGGCCGAGGCCGACGAGTGCCAGGTTGATCAGGCCGTAGTCCGGATCGAGCAGCAGGATCCAGCTCAAGGTGACGGTGAGGGTCGGCAGGAAGAACGCCGCCCAGAAGGCGAACTCGATCCAGTTGCGGCCGGGCAGGTCCGTTCGCGCGATCAGCCAGGCGACCAGGATCGCCAGTGCCAGTGACAGGGCCTGGCGGGTCACGGTGACCTTGAGCGTGTTGATCAGCGCCGCCCGCAGGAGCGGCTCGGCGAACGCGGCGCGCCAGCCGTCCAGTCCGCATTTCGCCGGCTGCCCGGGTGGCGCGACCTGGAAGCTCTCGAGGACCACCAGGAGCAAGGGGTAGACGACACAGAACGCGACGGCCAGCAGCACGACCGTGCAGGCCACCGCTGGCAGCTCGAGTACGAAGGGACGGCGCCGCGCGCCGGCGCCGGCGACCGTCGTCATCGATGGGCCGCGCCTGGGCGCGGGCTGCTCAGTGCATCACACCGCCGCCGGTCACGTTGATCGACTGACCGGTGATGTACTCGGCGGCGTCGCCCGCCAGGAACGCCGCGACCTCGGCCACGTCGCTCGGCCGGGCGATGCGCCCCAGTGGAGTCGCGGCGGCCGTCTGCTTGATCCGCTCCGCGCGCTGCTGGGCGTCGAAGCTCCCGTCGGCGCGCAGGCCCATGTGATCCAGCCGCTCGGTCTCGGCGGCGCTCGGGCAGATGGCGTTGACCGTGATCCCCGCGGAGGCCAGCTCCTGGGCCAGCGACTGCGTGAAGCCGATGATGCCGAACTTGGAGGCGCAGTACGCCGCGCGGCGGGCGCCGCCCTTCTTGCCCCACTGGGACGACACGCTGATGATGCGCCCGCGCACCCCACGCTCGAGCATCGAGCGCGCGACGGCCTGCGAGGTGATGAAGGTGCCCTTGAGGTTGGTGTCGAGCACGGTGTCCCACGATTCTTCGGGGAGGTCGACGACGAGCGTCCGGTCGAGGCTCCCGGGCGCGCCGGCGTTGTTGACGAGGATGTCGATGCGGCCGAACTCCTCGAGCGCGCGCGAGACGACCTTCGCCATCTCCGCGGCCGACCGGACGTCCGCGATCTCCGTGATCACCCGTCGTCCGCGCTTGCGGATCTCGTCCGCGACGGCCTCGATGCCGCCCCAGGCGCCCGGCTTCAACGCGGATGACACGCGCAACCCGGTCGGGATCACGTCGGTCAGGACGAGATCGGCGCCCTCCTCGGCGAATCGTCGAGCGATTGCTCGTCCAAGCCCGTGCTCGCCGCCGGCGCCCGTGACCATCGCCACCTTGTTGTCCAGCCGTCCCATCGTCGTCGCCTCCTCGAGCTCAGTCGCGCGTGCCCGCCGCCTAGGCCGCCGCGAAGCGCTCCGGCCGGAAGGGCGCGAGCGCCGGGCTCGGCTTGCCCCGGACGATCTCGTCGGACATCAGGCGGCCGAGCAGAGGCCCGAGCGTGACCCCGCTGTGAGTCGCGATCATCCAGCCGTTGATGAAGCCGGGAATCCGTCCCGCGATGGTATGGCGATCGCCGGGCATCGGCCGCACGCCGACCCGAGCGTCGACGATCTTCAGGCTCCGCGCCGCGGGGAACACGCGCGCCGCCCGCTCGAGCAGCTGCGCGGCCGGCGCCGTCAAATCCCCGGGCGAATCCGCTCGCGCGACCACCGCGTCGAGGTCCTCGGCACCGAGCAAAAGGCCGCCGCCGGCGTCGGGCCTGAGATGAACGGCGGGCGCGTGCACCACGCGACGCAGCGGCTGCGCCGGGCGCGAGGTCACCGCCAGCAAGCCCGGGACCGTGCCGATCGGCAGGGTCACGCCCAGGGACTCGAGGAATGTCTGCGTCGCCGGTCCCACGCAGACGAGAACCGACTCCGCCGTGATCGCGGGGCTGTCGCCGGCGAGCATCTCGAGCCGGTCACCTCGCGCGCGCAACGCCACCGTCGTTCGCTCACGAACCTCGGCGCCGCGCGCCGCCGCCGCCGCCAGCAAGCGGCCGATCAGTCGCGGCGCGTCGAGCCACGCGTCGGCGGCGTAGAACGCGACCTCCTGAACGTGGTCCGCGATGGCCAGGCCGGGCTCCATGGCCGCCGCGCGCTCCCGACTGATCCACTCGGCGGGGTAGCCGCGGCCCGCAAGCCGGTGGACGCGCTCGCGAAGCTCGCGCTCCTCGTCTTCGGCCTCGGCCCACTCGAGCGAGCCGCCATCGTGATAGCCGGCATCGCCGCCGAGCTCACGCGAGAGCTCGCGATGGGCGGTCATCCCTGCGGCATTGAGTCGATGGTAGACGTCCGGCTCCTTCCTGACCGAGTTCAGCCAGGCGAAGGACGTGCCGCTCGTACCGCCGCCGGGCGTCCCGGCGTCGAGCGCCAGCACGCGCGCTCCCGCCCACGCGGCGGCGTAGGCCGCGGAGACGCCCACGATGCCGAGCCCGATTACGGCCACGTCGTAGTGCTTCATCGGCGACCTCCTGGAGCGACCATCCTCGAGCGTCGATCCGCCCGCGAGTCGAGCCGGCGCGCTACGCGGCGGCCTGCTTGAGCTCGCCGGCGAGACGCTCCATGGCGCGCGCCATGGCCGGCACACCGGCTCGCGGAAGATCGAACGTCATCCACTCGGCGCCGAGACCACGCACGCGCCGGATGTCCGAGGCGACCTCGGCCACCGAGCCCTGAAATGCCGCGCGGCCGCTGCCGCGGGGCGCATCGGTCAGGTCGAGCAGATTGCGAGGCGCCAGGCCGAGCGCGGCGCGCCGGCCGCTGCGCGACGCGAGGTCGCGCAGGGTCGCGTAACCCTTCTCGATGTCGTCGAGGCTCAGCGCCAGGGGGTGCCAGGCATCGCCGAGCTCGGCGCAGCGGCGGACCGCGGGGGCGGACACAGCGCCGGGCGAGCCGCCGACCCAGATCGGCGGATGCGGTCGCTGCGCGGGCCGCGGGGAGAACGTCGCGCCGCCGAAGCTCACGTAGCGGCCCTTGTACTCGGGGACGTCGCTGGCGAAGGCGGCCTTGATGGCGCGGATGTAATCGTCGCTCAACCGGCCGCGCTCGCGAAACGGCAAGCGCAGGTCAGTGAACTCGGCCTCGTCCCAGCCCACGCCGACGCCGAAGATGAATCGCCCGCCGGATGCCTGGTCGACCGTGGCCGCCGCCTTGGCCGCCACGAGCGCGTTGCGATAGGGCAGCACGATCACGCTGGCGCCGAGGCGGATGCGCTGCGTGCGCCCGGCGAGAAACGCGAGGAGCGAGAACGGGTCCGGCCAGTGACCGCCGTAGTGTTGCGTCGTGGCCGGCTTGGCCAGGATGTGATCGGGGACGAAGACGCCGTCGAGGCCCAGCGACTCGGCGCGAGTCGCCAGCGATTCGGCCTCGGCGATCGTGAGCTGCCAGATGGGGAGCACGACTCCGTAGTTCATGTGATCCTCCACTTCGCGGCGGACCGCTTCGCGGCCGACAGCGTAGCACGGTCTCGCCGGCCGTCGCTCGCTCGGATCACGCCGGCCACACGCTGAGGACCTCGGGTGGCAGTCGCAAGGTGAGACGCTGTCCCTCTCGCCACTCGCGACCACGACCGAGGAAGAGCAGAATACGCTGCTCGCCGCCCAGCGCCACGCGGGCCTCGTACCGGTCGCCCACGAACAGGAGCGCCTCGACGAGGCCCGGCAACGTGTTGCCGTCCGACCCTGATCCGTCGCTCGAGGTGACCTCGATGTCCTCAGGACGGATGGCGACGTGAGCCTTGACGCCGCGAGCCAGCGGGGAACCCGGCGCCGCCCGGCCGACCAGCCGGTGGCCGTCGAGAGCTCCGTCCATCCTCACCGCGACCATCTCGGTCCCTGGGGATTCGACCTCACCCGTCAGGATCACCGTCTGGCCGAGAAAGTCCCTCACGAAGGCGGAGGCCGGCGCCTCGTAAAGGCTTCGGGGCGAGCCGATCTGCTCGGCACGGCCTCGATCCATGACCGCGATCCGGTTGGAGAGGCTGAGCGCCTCGATCTGGTCGTGGGTCACGAAGAGCACGGTGATGCCGAGCCGGCGCTGGAGGAGCTTCAGCTCGACCCGCATCTGCTCGCGCAGCTTGGCGTCGAGGTTGCTGAACGGCTCGTCGAGCAGGAGCAGATCCGGCTCGTAGACGAGGGCGCGGCAGAGCGCCAGACGCTGCATCTGCCCGCCGCTCAGAAGCGTCGCCGATCGGCGCTCGAGGCCGCCGAGCCCCACGAGCTCGAGCACGCGCTCGACCCTTTCTCGCATCGCGCGGCCGCGCACGCCGCGGAGCCTCAGCGGGTAGGCGACGTTGTCGAATACGGTCATGTGCGGCCAGATCGCGTAGGACTGGAAGACCATGCCGAGGTTGCGCTTGTGCGGGGGCACGAAGAGCCGGCGCGAGACCGAGGCCACGACCCGGCCGCGCAGGGTGATCTCGCCGGCGTCGGGATCGTCGAGGCCTGCGACGAGGCGCAGAGTCGTGGTCTTGCCGCAGCCGCTCGGGCCCAGCAACGTGAACACCTCGCCCCGCCTGACCTCGAGCGACGCGCGATCGACGGCCTGAACCGTCCCATACGACTTGCTCACGCCGTCGAGTCGAAGAACCGTGTTGTCGCTCATGGATTCGTGGCGAAGGCCTCAGCGGCCCCGGAGCTTCCGGCTCGCGAACGCGGCCCGATCGTACGGGCGTCCGGTGTCTGGCGCGACCAGGAGGTCGCGCAGGTCGTCGGGCCGCGCCAGGCTGCCAGCGTGCGTGGTCAGGATGCGCTCGGTGCTGCGTCTCACCGTCGCGTAAGATAGTCGCGCCCGGGGGCCGGGTCAATCGAGCGAGCGTCCTCGAAGGAGGATTTCATGGCGAGTGAGGGTCGGATTTCGCGGCGCGATCTCCTGTGCACCGTCGCGCGAGGCGCCGCCGCCGCGGCTCTCGTCTCGACCAGCCGCATCGCGCTCGCCGCGCCCACGTCACCGGAGTGGGAGCCGATGGTCGCCGCCGCCAGGAAGGAAGGCAAGGTCTCGGTCAACACGTTCACCGGCCAGGGCTACGCGCGTGTCCTCAAGCTGTTTTCGCAGACCTACCCCGACCTCAAGCTCGAGCACACGAACCTCGAGCCGGTGGAGTTCTCGCCGCGAGTCATCCAGGAGCGCAAGGCGTCCGTGTACACCTGGGACGTCGCGACCATGCCGATGAGCACCGCCCTGCAGGTTCTCAAGCCGGCGGGGGTCTGGGACCCGATCAAGCCGGTGATCGTGGCGAGCGAGGCCCGCAACAACGCGACCTGGCGCGGCGGCTTCGACGCCGGCTTCCTCGACCGCGACAAGAATCTGGCCTACGCGTTCTCGCTCGTCCGCGCGCCCGGGGTCTTCGTCAACGTCGATCAGGTGAAGGAGAGCGAGCTCAAGAGCGTGAAGGATCTGCTGGCGTCAAAATGGAAAGGGCGCGTCGCGATCTCGGATCCGCGCACGATCGGCTCGACGTTCTGGCCGCTGACGGCGGCGCGCCTGAGACTCGGCGACGGGATCATGAAACAGATCCTCGTCGATCAGGAGCCGGTGCTGAGCCGCGACCGCAACCAGCTCACCGAGTTCATGGTGCGCGGCCGCTATCCGATCGCCATCGGGTTGAACGGGCTCGCGCTCCAGGACTTCCAGGCTCACGGCGTCGGGAAGAACGTGAAGACCTGGCTCCTGCCCGAGCTCGACTACCAGTCGTCGGGTAGCGGGGTGTGGCTCCTCAATCGGGCGCCGCACCCGAACGCCGCAAAGCTCCTGATCAACTGGCTCCTGACGAAAGAGGCGCAGATCGCGTGGGCCAAGGAGCTGCAGACCAACAGCCGCTTCGTGGGCGTGGAGCCGGGTGACCCTCGGGCGGTCGTTCCGCCCGGGCTCACCTTGCTGCAAATCGATGCCGAGGAGCAGCTGCCGGAGCTCGTGAAGACCCAGGACATCGCGCGCCAGCTGATCCGGTAGGCCGCCTCAGGAAGACGACATCGCCGCCTCGATCTTGGTGCCTCCGCGCAGGAACGACGCGAAGAGGGCGACGGCCATGAGCGCCAGGCACGCGCCATAGGCGACGTTCATCGACGCGACGAAGGCCCGCGGATGCGCGGCGCTCGGCGTGGCGTCGGCGATTCCGGCGTAGTAGCGAAATGCGAGCGTCAGCAGGACGCCGCCCAGCGAGATCCCGAGCAGGGCCGAGATCCCGAAGACCGTCTGGACCATGCCGGTCGCGAAGCCCCGATACTCTCTCGGCACCGAGCCGATGATCGCCGCCTGGTTCGGCGTGTTGAAAAACCCCGAGCCGACCCCGAGGAGCGCCATCATGAGCGTCGGCAGGATCCAGTGGGAGTCGACGCGCAGGAAGAGCCCGATGGCGAAGGCGCTCATCGTGGCCAGGACTCCGATCGACGCCGGGACACGCGGACCGATCCGATCGGTGAGTCGGCCGCTGACCGTTGCCAGGCCGATCGTGAACACGGGCGCCGCCAGGAAGATGAGTCCCATGAACGACGCCGAGAAGTGCAGCACGTCCTGGATGTAGAACGGCATCAGGAAGCTCATCACGCTGATCGTGGTGGCGATGGCCAACAGGCTCAAAACGCTGAACGTGAACATCCGAATCTTGAAGAGCGCGAGGTTCACGACCGGGCTGACGGCCCGGCGTTCATGGGCGAGGAATCCCACGAGGGTGGCGGCGAAGAGCAAGGTCATGACGGTCGCGCGCTCGGCACCGACCGCCTCGACGCTCCGCCGATCGAGCAGGAGGGTCAGCATGACGGTGAGCGCGATGAGGAGCCCGGCACCGAGGTAGTCGATCGACGGCGCCGGGCCGGCGACCGCCGCCACGCGAGGCTTTCGGGCGCGCAGCACGGTCAGGACGACTCCGAACAGCCCCATCGGCACCATGAGAAAGAAGATCCAGCGCCAGCTCAGCAGGTCGATCACGAGCCCGCCGAGCGGGGGCCCGATCAACAGGCCCGAGTGAAACCCCATCGTCATGTAGCCGTTGGCCCGCCCCTGCGCATCCTCCGGCATCGACTCCATGGCCAGCACGCGCGTCGCCGAGGAGATCATGGCCGCGCCGAGCCCCTGAACGAGCCGAAACACGATCAGCAGGAACGCGTTGGGCGCAAATCCACAGAGCACGAAGCTGACGGTCATGATGGCGAACCCGAGCCCGTAGATCGTGTAGCGCCCGTGGATGTCGCCGAGCCGGCCGAACACGACCGAGAGGCTGATCCCGGCCAGCTGATACACGATGAGCGCCCACGAGATCGCGATGATGTCGGTGTTCAGTGCCATGGCGAGCGTCGGAAGCGAGACGATGAAGATCCGCGTGGCCACACCGGTGAGGAACTGGCCCATGATCGCGTTGGCGAGGAGGAGCCGGTCCGTACGAGCGGTCACGCGGCACATTATCTATAGACGCGCCTCGGCCGGCGAGGGCTCCAGCCCCGCCACGGCCTGCAGCGCGCACCACATTATCAGCCTCGGGCACGAGTGGTTGGCGTAAGATTGCCGGCCATGAGCGCGGAGACGCTCCGCAAGCTCGCGATGCAGGTGCGCAACTGGGGCCGGTGGGGACCGACCGACGAGATCGGCACCCTGAACTTCATCACGCCAGACGCCGTCGCGGCGGCTTGCCGCCTGGCGACGGCCGGCAAGGTGTTTGCCCTCGGGATTCCGCTCCAGCGCGAGGGACCGCAGAGCGGGACGCGCCAGCGCTTCAACCCGATCCACACGATGTTCCGCGATGGCGGCGACGCGCCGCGGACTCCGGCGGAAGTCACGGCGATGCAGGGCCCTCCGAGCTTCCGCCGTTCCGCAGCCCGTTTCACATCTGTGCGATCCCGAACATGGGGCTGACCCTGGGCGAGATCTTCTATCTGGAAGACCTGGCGGCGGACTGCGCCGCCGACGGGCGCTACGAGTTCCTGCTGGTGGCGCCGCCGCTCCCGGTCACGCGCGGCGTCGGCACGCCGATCAACCCGTACGCGATCAAGTGAGGCGAGCGGAGCTTTGCTGATCCGCGAGCTCGTCGCGAATCACTACGCGATCCCGCTGCCGGTCGCCCTCTCCGACAGCACGCACGGGACCATCAAGGGCTTCGAGCTGGTCACCGCGCGCGTGCGAGACGCGGAGGGCGCCGAGGGCACGGGCTACACGTACACGGTGGGCGCCGGCGGCGCCGCCGTTCACGCTCTCGTGGCTCGTGACCTGGCGCCGCTCCTGGTCGGGCGCGACGCCGAGCTGATCGAGAGCCACTGGCAGGCGATGTGGTGGGCGCTCCACTACGGCGGGCGCGGCGGCGCCCAGGCGCTCGCGATGTCGGCCGTCGACATCGCGCTGTGGGATCTTCGGGCTCGCCGCCAGGGCGCGCCGCTCTGGCGCGTGCTCGGCGGATTCGATCCGTGCGTGCCGTGCTACGCCGGCGGCATCGACCTCGACTTCCCGCTCGACGCGCTGCTCCGTCAGACCGACGACAACCTGGCGCGAGGCTTCCGCGCGATCAAGATGAAGGTCGGACGCCCGTCGCTCCGCGACGACGTCGAGCGCGTGCGAGCCATGCGCCGCCACCTCGGCCCCGACTTTCCGCTGATGGTCGACGCCAACATGCGCTGGAGCGTCGACGAGGCTATCCGCGCCGCGCGCGCGCTGACCGAGCTCGCCCCGGTGTGGCTCGAGGAGCCGACCATTCCCGACGACGTCCCCGGGCACACGAGGATCGTGCGTGAGGGCGGGCTGCCGATCGCCGCCGGCGAGAACCTCCACACGCTCTACGAGTTTCGCCAGCTGATCGCGGCGGGTGGCGTCACGTTCCCGGAGCCCGACGTGACGAGCTGCGGCGGCGTCACCGCATTCATGAAGATCTGCCACCTCGCGGAGTCGTTCAACCTGCCGGTCACGTCGCATGGCGCGCACGATCTCACGGTGCACCTGCTGGCGGCGGTGCCCAATCGCTCGTACCTGGAAGCTCACGGCTTCGGCCTCGATCGCTTCATCGCCGCGCCGCTCCGGATCGAGGATGGGCTCGCCATCGCGCCCGATCGGGCGGGGCACGGCATCGAGCTCGACTGGAAGGCGCTCGATGCGGTCCGGGCGATCTGAGTCGTGAGCCCGAGAGTCGTGCTGCCGCTGTTGCCGACCACGGTCGTCGGCAGCTTTCCGCAGCCGGAATGGCTCGTCGATCGCGCCGCGCTGCTCTCCGGCGGCGTGCCGCGGGTGCCGAAGCCGACGCTCTGGCGTGTACCGGAGGACCTGCGCGAGGAAGCTCACGACGACGCGACGCGCCTGGTCGTCCGTGACATGGAGCGAGCGGGCGTCGACATCGTCAGCGACGGCGAGGTCCGCCGCGAGAGCTACTTCGCCTGGCTGGCGCCGGCCCTCACCGGGCTCGACGTCACGAAGCCGGGGACGGCCATCGCGCGGACGGGGCGACCGACGCCTGTGCCGCGGGCGGTGGGCCCGATCACGCGCCCCAAGCCCGTGCTGGCGCGCCACACGCGGTTCCTGCGCGGCGAGACGGACCATCCGATCAAGATCACGGTCCCCGGCCCGTTCACCCTGACCGCGCTCACGCACAACGAGTACTACCCGGACGCGCCGAGCCTCGCGCTGGCGTACGCCGCCGTCGTCAACGAGGAGCTGCGCGACCTGAAGGCGGCCGGCGCCGATTTCGTCCAGCTCGACGAGCCGTACCTCCAGGCGTGGCCGGATCGAGCGCGCGAGTACGGCGTGGCGGCCATCGACCGCGCGCTCGAGGGAATCGACGGCCCCACCGTCGTGCACCTCTGCTTCGGCTACGCCCACACCGTGCGCGACAAGCCGAGCGGCTATTCGTATCTACCCGAGCTCGAGCGCTGCCGGGCGACGCACGTGTCGATCGAGGCGGCTCAGCCCCGGCTCGACTGCGCGATCCTCCGATCGCTCTCATCCAAGACGATCGTCCTGGGCGTCCTGGACCTGGGCGACGCGAGCATCGAGACGCCGGAGACCGTGGCGGGTCGAATCAGGGCGGCGCTCGCGCACGTGCCGCCCGATCGCCTCGTGCCGGCGCCCGACTGCGGCATGAAGTATCTGCCGCGGGAGCGCGCCGTCGGCAAGCTCGAAGCGCTGGCAGCGGGGGCGCGGATCGTGCGCGCCGAGCTCGCCACGGGAGCGCGCCTGCGCCCTCTCTGATCCGTCACGCGCCAGGGCCTGTCGATCACGGGCCGGGGCTGACTGCGTGCCGCGTGGTGGTCTTTTTCGCCGACTTCTGCTATCGTCCGAACGCCTCGAAATCCGTGAGGGAGACCGTCGTGAATGGCCTGAGGAGGCGAGGATGAGCAATCCCACGAATCAGCCGAAGCGCCCGTTGAGCGTCAACCGCCGGGCGTTTCTCAAGCGCGCCGGCACGGTCGGCGCCGGTGCGGTGGTTGCGTCGCGGATTCACAGACCCGGCGCCGCCGCGGCGCAAGACGCGACCGTACGTCCCGATCCCGCCGCCAAGCGCGGCGGCACCCTTCGTTACGCGGTCCACAACGCGCCGGCCCACTTCGACGTGCATCAGTCAGGCACCGTCGCCAACATCGGTCCGCAGAGCCCGATGTACGACACCCTGCTCCGGCGCAGCCCGAAGGACGGGCAGACGATCATTCCCGACCTCGCCTGGAAGTGGGAAATCTCGCCCGACGGCAAGAAATACACCTTCCACCTGCGGAAGGGTGTGAAGTTCCACGACGGGGCCGACTTCACCGCCGAGGACGTCAAGGCGACCTACGATCGCATCACGCACCCACCGAAGGGCGTGGTCATCCCGCGTACGCCGCTCTTCTCCACGGTGGGTGACATCGTGGTGGTGGATCCGCACAAGATCGAGTTCCGGCTGACCGAGGCGCGCCCCAAGGCGTTCATGCTCGGCGCCTTCGCAAGCGGCTGGAACATCATCGTGCGGAAGAAGACGCTCGAGGACAACCAGGGCAATCTGCGCCAGGTGATGAACTATCCGGGTACCGGGCCCTTCCGCCACGTTTCGCGCAAGGACAAGGAGATCTGGATCCAGGAGCGCAACCCCGACTACTGGAACAAGGGGCTGCCGTTGGTCGACAAGCTCGAGATCTACCACATGATGCCGTTCTCGCCAGAGCTGGGCTCGTCGTTCCTGTCCGGCAAGGTCGACTACGCGCGGCTGCTGGACCCCGTCTCCTGGCGCAAAGCCAAGGAGATGCAGGGGGTGACCGCGACGGCGTTCAATCAATCGGTGATCCAAGCGTTCTGGACGAACACGGTCAAGAACAAGGCGCTGGCCGATGCGCGGGTGCGCCGGGCCATCCATCTGGCCATGGACCGCCACACGCTGGTCGAGGTCGTGAAGGACACCGCGCCGATGCAGGTGGGCGGCTTCGTGTACCCGTTCCACGAGATGTCGACGCCGCGGGCCGAGCTCGAGAAGAAGCTCGGCTATCAGAAGGACATCAAGCCCGCGGTGCAGGAA
>Ga0209804_1002286_pt1 | contig 11689 bp, 8 predicted proteins | sample GraSoiAngelo_139_FD_185896 | JGI IMG/M metagenome (GOLD analysis project Ga0209804, IMG submission 185896) | Grasslands soil microbial communities from the Angelo Coastal Reserve, California, USA - 14_0929_12_20cm (SPAdes) (version 2) | ecosystem: Environmental > Terrestrial > Soil > Grasslands ... | reverse complement strand
GCGCCTTGAACGCGGGCGCGAGCACGGTCTTCATCATGGTCTGGCCGGTCTTGAAGTCCTTGCCGCCGATCGGAAGCTTGCGCTCTTCGGCGAGCCGCTCGAGCACCGGGATGTCCACGGTGAGGTTGGGCGCACCGTTGGCGAACGGGATGTTCTCCATCAGCGCCGCATAGGCGTACAGCATCGAGGGAGCGATGGCGGGGTCGTTCTGCTCCATCGCCCGTTCGAAGGCCTCCATGCTCTGGTGGGCGGGACCCGGGGTGAGGTACACCTCCGTGGACGCGGCCCAAATCATCACGAGACGATCGGCGCCGGACGCCTTCTTGAAGGTGCGGATGTCCGCGCGCAGCTGTTCGGCCAGGTCTCGCTTCGTCTTGCCGGTCTTGACGTTGGTGCCGGTCAGGCGCTTCACGTAGTTGCGGTCGAACGCCGCGGGGATCGGTCGGATGCCGTTCAAGAAAGCCGCCACGGGCTCGAGGTGCTGCGGCTCGAGCACGCCCGCTTTTTTCGCAGCGGTGTACGCGTCATCGGGAAACGGATCCCACGCCGCGAACACCAGGTCAGTGAGCCGCGCCAGTGGCACGAACTCGCGAATCTTGGGCGCGCGCTTTTCGGTCCGCTTTCCGAGACGGATCGTCCCCATCTGCGTGAGCGAGCCGATCGGCAGCCCGCCGCCACACCGCACGTTTTCGACCCCGGCGATGAAGGTCGTCGAGACGGCCCCCAATCCCACGAGCATCACGCCGAGCTTCCCCTTGGCGGGCGCGATGTCCCGGCCGGCCGGCTGTGGCACGATCAATGTCCTTTCCGAGATTGCAGCGCCGGTGCGTGACCGGGGAGCGTGTCCCGCTGGCGCGCGGGACGCCCCACGGCCGGCGCTCCGGCGGTGCGGGCGACGTAGAGCACCCGCTGCACGACCGTGACGGTCGTGGCGAGCGCGAGAATCGCGATCAGCCAAAACAGCAATGCCCCCCGGTTCCCGGCCCCGAAGAACAGCGTCGGAGCCCCGAGCAGCAGCACGCGCTCGGCCCGTTGCGCGATCCCGACGCGCGCCGTGAGGCCCAATCCCTCGGCGCGCGCGTGGGTGTACGACACCAGCAGCGAGGCCGCCAGGGCGACGATGCAGCCCAGCACCGCGACGGTCAGGCGGTCCTGCGGCACGCCGCCCCCCAAAAAGTACACGGCGACGCCCGTGAACAGCGCCGCCTCGCCCACCCGATCGAGCGTCGAGTCGTAGAACGCCCCGAACGTCGTCATCATCCCGCCTTCGCGCGCCACCCGACCGTCCACCATGTCGAACACCCCGGAGAGGAGCAGCAGGAACCCGCCCCAGCGGGTCTTGCCCAGCGCGAACGTCATCGCGGACCCGACGACGATCAGCGTGCCGACCGTGGTGAGCACGTTCGGTCGCACGTGCATGCGGATCAGCCACGCGGCCAGCGGAGCCAGCAGCCGTCCGAAGCCGTCCCGCACCGCCTGGGGAATCACGTTCATAGCCCGGGGAAAGTAGCGGGCCGCGGCAAGACTCTCAATAGAGCAAGTACGGGGCTCGCGCGCGACGGAACCGTGCGAGGGCGGGCTCCCAGGCCCGCGCAATCGCGGCCGGCGACCGCCCCGCGACGAGCGCCCGGCGCAGATCGGAACCCGCGGCGAGACGATCGAAGCTGCGCTCGTTGAAGCGCAGCGAGTCCCGGTGCACGGCCCGCAGGGCGGCGAGCAGCGCCACCGCCGTCTTCGTGGGATCATAGCGCGTGCGGTCAGTAACGCGCAGCCGGATGCCGCGCAGCGCAACGCCGCCGTACTTGCCGTCCGTGGGCGCGTCGGGCGTGAACGTAACAGCGGCGACCTCCACGCCCCGGAGCGCATCCCGCATCCCGCCTCCCGCCGCCCGTAGCTGTCGCAACACCGCCGCGGTATCGAGCCACGGCGCGCCCACGAGCTGAAACGCGAGCGACGTCCCCCGACCGACCGAGAGGTTCGTCCCCTCGAACAAACACGTTCCAGGATAATGCATCGCGCTCTCGAGATCGGGCATGTTGGGCGAGGGTTTGACCCATGGCAGCCCGGTGGCATCGTAGTACAGCGAGCGACGCCAGCCGGCCGCGGGGACCACGGTGAGCGCCACGTGGAGGCGCAGCCGATCGTTCGCGAGGCGTAGCAGCTCGCCGAGCGTCATGCCGTGGCGCATGGGGATCGGGAGGAATCCGACGAACGCGGAATCCGGGTCTCCCGCGCGCGCGCGTACGTTCCCCTGCGCCACGTCTCCGCCGATGGGATTGGGTCGATCGAGCACGATGACGGGCTTGCCGCGCCGCGCCGCCTCACGCATCAACTGCGTCGCGCTGGCGGGGTAGGTGTAATAACGAGCGCCGATATCCTGCAGGTCGACCAGGAGGGCGTCCAGGCTGTCGAGCGCGCCGAGCCGGGATAGCGGCGTGCCGCCGTACAAGCTGTAGATTGGAAGACCGCTGGCGGAGTCGAGGGCGTCGGGGAGGCCGGAGCGATCCTCCAGCCCGCGAAAGCCGTGCTCGGGGCTGAACAGCGCCGTCACGCGATAGCCTCCGGCGATCAGCACATCGACGTCGCGGCGGCGGGCGGCGTCGACCCCGGTCTGGTTCGTCAGCAAGCCGAGGCGTTTGTGGGCGATGAGGTGGGCGGAGTCGGCGAGCACGACGTCGATCCCGGGACGGACCTGTGCGCCCGCGGACCCGGCGCAGGCGAGCAACCCCAACAGTGAGACACGATGCAGGCGCATAGACTCCTGGCCCTGGTGTTGGTGACCGGCTGCGCGTCCCCTCCTGCGCGCGTGCTGCCACGACCGTCCGAAACCCGTCCGGTGCCGCCGCCGGAAGCGAGCCGGCCGGTGGATTCGCTGCTGGCTGCGCTGAGCACGCGACAGCGGATCGCTCAGCTCGTCGTTCCCTGGCTCGCCGGAAACTACACCGCGTTCGACGATTCGCTGTTCCAGGTGGCGGCGCGCTGGGTCGACTCGCTCGAAGTGGGGGGGCTCATCATCTCCGTCGGTTCCCCCTTCGACATTGCCGCCAAACTCAACGCGCTGCAGCGCCGCTCGCGGCTGCCGTTGCTCATCTCGGCGGACCTGGAATGGGGAGCGGGGATGCGCGTCATCGGCGCCACCACGTTCCCCCAGATCATGGCGGTGGGCGCGACCGGAAACTCCCGGGACGCCTACACCATCGGCGAGGCAGCGGCCACCGAGGGCCGCGCGGTCGGGATCCACGTCAATTTCGCCCCGGACGCTGACGTCAACAACAACCCCCTGAATCCCATCATCAACGTCCGCTCGTTCGGCGAGGACCCGCGGGCGGTGTCGCGGCTGGTGCAGGAATACGTCCGCGGGCTGCACGACCACGGGATGCTGGCGACCCTCAAGCACTTCCCCGGCCACGGCGACACGCAGAGCGATTCGCACATCGGTCTCCCCGTGATCACCGCGGGGTACCCGCGACTCGACTCGCTCGAGCTGGTGCCGTTCCGGGGCGGCATCTCGGCGGGAGCGGACGTCGTGATGAGCGCCCACATCGCCTTCCCCTCCTTCACGGGCTCGAACGATCCGGCAACCCTGTCGGCCGCCGTGCTGAGCGGCCTGCTGCGCGACTCGCTGCACTTCCACGGATTGGTCGTGACCGATGCGCTCACGATGGGCGCGATCGTCGCCAAGTACGGTGCCGGCGAAGCGACGGTGCGGGCCTTCCTCGCGGGCTCCGATCTGCTCCTCATGCCGGCGGACCCCGATTCGGCCATCAACGCCATGACGGCAGCCGTCCTGGGCGGCCGCATCAGCCACGACCGCCTGGACGAGTCGGTGCGTCGCATGCTCGAGATCAAGCGGCGGCTCGGCCTGGTGACCCACCGGGTCGTGGCGCTCGATTCGATCATGACCATCGTGGGGAGCAAGCGGTTCCAGGATGCCGCGAACGACCTCGCCGTCCGCGCGCTCACGCTGGTGCGCGACGTGGGCGGCGGGCTGCACGCCCTGCGCGGCAAGCCCTCCCGCTTCGCCCTCATCGCCTACGCCGACGAAAACAACGGGGCTGCGGGCCAGTACATGACCGAGCTGCTGCGCCAGGGAGGCGACACGGTCGACTACTTCCGGCTGTGGCCGATGTCCGGGCCGCTCTCCTACGACTCGGCGCGGACGGTGATCGCCCGGACGCCCGCGACCGTGTTCGTTGCGAACGTGCGGCCGATCTCGTGGCGCGGCAACATCGCGCTCCCCGATTCGCTCGCCCAGCTCGTCACGGCGACCGACGTGACCCGTCCCACGGTCCTCGTGTCGCTGGGCAGCCCGTATCTCCTGAGCCAGGCGCCCGCAACCAAGTGCTACCTGATCGCCTGGAGCGGTGGGCGCGCGTCCGAGCGCGCCGTCGCCCTCGCGTTGCTCGGGAGGGTGCCGATCGCCGGACACCTGCCGATTCGCGTCCCACCAGACTACCCCATCGGGTTCGGCGTGACGATCCCCACCGCGCATCCATGAGCGCGCGCACGCTCGCCGTACTCGCCGGCCTAGCGGCCGCGTGCCGCACCGCCGCGCCGCTGCCGGCGAGCACCGGCATCCCGCCCGCCCCGCCCGCGAACCTCGGGTTCGACAGCACGCGGCTCGCCACCGCCGCCGCCTACCTGACAGCCGAAGCGGACAGCGGCGCGTTCCCCGGGGCGGTGCTGGCGGTCGGGCGCCACGGGCGGCTCGCGCTCCTCGCCGCCGTCGGACACTACGGGAAGGGCGGGGCCGACGACGCGCGCCCGGTCGAGCCGGAGACGATCTACGATCTCGCCTCGCTCACCAAGGTGGTCGGGCTCACGAGCGCGTGCATGCTGCTGGTCGACGAGGGGAAGCTCGCGCTCGACGCGCCGGTGCAGCGCTACCTGCCGGAATTCCGGGGCGACGGCAAGGAAGGGGTGACGATCCGTCATCTGCTGACCCATTCATCGGGGCTTCCCGCGTGGCGCCCGCTCTACCAGGAAGCCGACTCGCGCGCAACCGCACTCTGGGTCGTGAACACCACGCCGCTGGTGACTCCGCCGGGGAAAGCGTACGTGTACTCGGATCTGGGTGCGATCGTGCTCACCCAGGTGGTCGAGCGCATCACAGGTGAATCGCTGGACCGGTTCCTCGAGCGGCGCGTCTTTCGCCCGCTGGGGATGCCCGCGACGCGTTACCTCCCCCCGGGGCCCTGGCGCGAGCGGATCGCGCCCACGGAGCAAGACACCAGCTACCGCCACCGGCTGCTGCGCGGCGAGGTGCACGACGAAAACGCGGGCCGGCTGGGCGGCGTGTCCGGTCACGCCGGCCTGTTCTCCAACGCCCTCGATCTGTCACGCTTCGCGGCGATGTTGTTGAACGGCGGCTCGTGGGACACGGTACGGCTGATTCACTCCGAGACCATCGCGGACTTCACGCGGCGCCAGGACGTCGTCCCGGGCTCGTCGCGCGCACTCGGCTGGGACACGCCCCCCGACCCGCTCGAGTCGACCTCGAGCGCCGGGACCAAGCTGTCGCCGCGGGCGTTCGGCCACACGGGGTTCACGGGCACGTCGCTGTGGATGGATCCGCAGCAGGACCTGTTCATTATTCTGCTCACGAACCGCGTCCATCCCACCCGCGCCAATACGGCCATCCTCAAGGTCCGGCCGCACGTGGCTGACCTCGTAGTCGCCGCCCTCACCCACCCGGAGCTCTAGGGGCGCGTTACTCGACGACGGTGCGCCACCCGCGCCGCGACAGGTCGCGGTAGATCACCGCACCGGCGATGGCACTGAGGCCAAGCATGAGGATGCCGGGCCGCGTCTCGTGCAACAGCAGCTTGCCGACGCCGAACAACGCCCCGTAGACGAGCACGCAGCCGGCGACCCAGTCGAGCAGATTCGCCAGGCCATCGGTCGACGGACGCACGTCAGGGGCGCGCGCGGCGACAGGCCCCCAGCCCAGGCGCGACGGGCGGGTGCGGCGGTAGAAGGCGACCAGCGTCGCGTCGCTCTCGGGGCGCGTCGTGTAGGTGACGACCAGCCACACCACGGTCGTGACGGCTACCGTGACGAGCACGATGCGCGCGAAATCCAGCGGCAGGTCGCTGTCGAGCCCGCCGACCGTCTGCAATAGGACCGACACGACGAACGCCGTGATCATCGCCGACACCTCGCTCCAGGCGTTGATGCGCCACCAATACCAGCGCAACAGCAGCACGGCGCCCGTCCCGGCCCCCGTAATGATCAACAGCTTCCAGGCGCCGCCGATCGACTCGATGCGAAAGGCCACCGCCGCGGAGATAACGGTGAGCAGCGCCGTCGCGAGCCGCGACGCGAGCACGTAGTGCGGCTCGCCGGCGTCGCGGCGTACGAAGCGGCGATAGAAGTCGTTCACGAGATAGCTCGCACCCCAGTTGAGCTGGGTGGCGATCGTGGACATGAAGGCCGCCGCGAACGCCGCGACCATGAGGCCGCGCAGCGACGACGGCAGGTAGTCGATCATGACGCGGATGTACCCGGTTTCCGGGTCCTTCAAGCCGGGGAACAGGATCAGCGACGCCAGCGCCACGAGGATCCAGGGCCAGGGGCGCACGGCATAGTGCGCGATGTTGAACCACAGCGTCGCGAGTAACGAGTGCTTCTCGTCTTTCGCGCTGAGCATCCGCTGCGCCACGTAGCCACCGCCGCCGGGCTCGGCCCCCGGGTACCACGTGGCCCACCAGTTCACCGCGATGTAGACGAAGAAGGTGAGCATCGGCATCCACACCGATCCGATCTCCGGCACGAAGCCCAGCGCCGAGCCGCGTCCGCTAGCTACGAGCTTCGTCTTCATCGCCTCGATCCCGCCCACGGCCTTGACCGCCACGATCGCCAGCACGATCACCATGCCCATCTTGATGACGAACTGAAACAGGTCGGTCACCAGCACCCCCCACAGCCCGGAGAGCGTCGAGATCGCCGACGTGAGCACGATCAACCCGACCACGATCCACAGCGCCTCGCCTTTCGAGATGGTGAAGACCAACTCGAGGATCTTCGCCATCGCGAGGTTCACCCATCCCAGGATGATGCAGTTGATGAGCAGACCCAAATAGAGCGCGCGGAAACCGCGCAGGAACGCGGCCGGCGGGCCGGCGTAACGGAGCTCGGAGAACTCGATGTCGGTCATCACCCCGGCGCGCCGCCACAAGCGGGCGTAGAAGAACACGGTCAGCATGCCGCTCGCCAGGAGGTTCCACCACAGCCAGTTGCCGGCGATCCCGTTCTTCGCCACGAGGCCGGTGACCACGAGCGGCGTGTCGGCGGCGAACGTGGTCGCGACCATCGAGGTGCCCGCGAGCCACCAGGGGACGTTTCTCCCCGACAGGAAGAACTCGGCCGTGTTGCGGCTGGCGCGGCCCTTGTAATACAGACCGACCGCCACGTTGAAGGCGAAGTAGAGGGCGATGATCGACCAATCGAGGAAGTCGAGGCGCATGCGCGAACGATTCCGTGATGGAGGCACCCCAATTGGGGGAACGACGGGCTGGGATGCAAGCGGGTGGTTGACACGCCGGCTCGGCCTACCTAACTTCCTGTCTGATCGGAGGATACATCATGGCGACGACGCAGAAGGCGGCCCCCATCACGCTCACGGTCACCGACAAGGCGGCCGTGGAAGTGAGAAAGTTCATGGCGGAGGAGCACGTCGCACCGGAGACCGCCGGCCTGCGGGTCGGCGTGCTGCCGGGCGGCTGCTCGGGATTCCGCTACAGTCTGAGCATCGAGGACAAACCCGCCGACGACGACATCGTGATCGAGAGCGGCGGCGTGCGCTGCTTCGTAGACAGCTTCAGCGCCCAGTATTTGAACGGCGTGACGTTGGACTACAAGAGCAATTTCCAGGAATCGGGCTTCGCGTTCGACAACCCGAACGCCACGGGTGGCTGCGGCTGCGGGTCGTCGTTCACCGTCTGACCCCGTTGGTCCGTCCCGCCTCGGTAGTGCAGGCCCGCGCACGGCGCGGGCCTTTTTGCTAGTGCGCCCGCTCGACGTTGCGGTCATTTTCCTGTATTTCGCGGCGGTGATCGCCGCGGGACTGCTGCTCGCCGGCCGCCAGCGCGACGCGAGCGATTACTTCCTGGGCCACCGGGGACTGCCGTGGTGGGCGCTGATGTTCTCGATCGTCGCGACGGAGACGTCGGCGGTCACGGTCATCTCGGTCCCGGGCCTCGCAGCACGAGGGAACCTCACTTTCCTGCAGATCTCGTTCGGCTACCTGGCCGGCCGGATCGGAGTCGCCGCGCTGCTCCTGCCCGGCTACTTCGAGGGGACGCAAGATACAGCGTACCAGCGCCTCGAGCGGCGCTTCGGACCGGTCGCGCGGCGTACGGCCTCGGGGGTCTTCCTCGTGACCCGCGCGCTCGCCGACTGCGTGCGGATCTTCGCCACCGCCATCCCGCTCGCCATCATCACGCACTGGAACCTCGCCGCAGGGATCCTGGCGATCGGGATGGTCACGCTCGTCTACACGTGGGTCGGCGGCCTGCGCGCCGTGGTGTGGGTGGACGCGATCCAGCTCGGCGTGTACCTGCTCGGCGGCATCGCGACGCTCGTCGTCGCCACGCATCTGGCGGGCGGCCTCGGCGCCTTCGCACGCGCTTGGGATGCGGGCAAGCTCACCGCGCTCGACTTCCGACCATCGTTCACGGTCCTGTACACGTTCTGGGGCGGTCTCATAGGCGGCGCGCTCCTGGCCGCCGCCTCGCACGGGACCGATCATCTGATCGTCCAGCGGCTGCTCGCGGCCCGGGGCCTGCGGGATGCGCAACGCGCGTTGATCGGATCGGGTGTGTTCATCATCGCGCAATTCGCGCTGTTCCTGCTCGTCGGGACGGCCCTGTGGCTCGCCGGGGCCGACCACGCGGGCATGCGGAGCGACGCGATCTATCCGACGTTCGTGATCACGCAGCTGCCCACCGGGCTCGCCGGCCTGGTGGTCGCCGGGATCCTCGCCGCGGCGATGAGCAGCCACGCGTCGGCCGTCAACTCGCTCGCCTCCGCCTCGACTCACGACTTTTACGCGCCGCTCACCGGCCGTCAGGGCCCGGCGCATCTCCTGTGGGTGGGCCGCTGGCTGACGCTGGTGTGGACCGCCGTGCTCGTGACCGGCGCGATGGCGTTTCGGAGCCAGAACACGCCCGTGGTCCAGCTCGCCCTCAGCATCGCGTCGGTCACGTACGGCAGCCTGCTGGGTACCTACGTGCTCGGGGGCGTGTGGCCTCGCGCCCGGCAGTCCGAAGTGATCGTCGCGATCGTCGTGAGCGCCGTCGTGATGACGCCGGTCGTGCTGGGCAACGTGATACCGGGCTTCCCGTGGCGCTGGCTCCCGGGGCTCGCGTGGCCGTGGTACGTGCCGCTCGGGACCGGCGTGACGGTGGCGGTGGGGATGCTCGCGTCGCTGGTCGGACGGGCGGACCCTAAAGGACTCCCTGAGGGTCGCGGCCCGACCGGCGGACCGACTATCCGGGCGGCATGACTCCACCGCCCGCCCGTCCGTCCGACCGGCTGCGACCGTCAGGAAGTCCTTTAGGGACCACCATCTTTCTCGGCGCCGACGCCGGCGGGTCCCACTCCACTGTGGTGATCGGGACCGCCGAGTTGACGATCCTCGGCCGCGCCGACGGACCGCCCGCCGCGATGAAGCCAGGGGGCGCCCCGGCCTCGGCCGCTGTGCTGAGCGAGACCGGGCGCCGCGCCGCGGCGCAAGCGGACGTCGACCTCCCGGTGGAGCGGGCAGTCATAGCGGCGGCCGGAGCAGGACGGCTCCAGGAGCAGGCGGAGTTGGAAGGCGCCCTCGTGCACGCCGGGCTGGCCCGTCGCGTGCGCGTCATGGCGGACGGCGAGGTCGCGCTCTCCATGGCGTTCGCGGACGGAACCGGGATCATCGTCAGCGCGGGCACCGGCTCTATCGCGTACGCGCGCGATCCAGCGGGGCAGCTGCACCGCGCGGGCGGCTATGGCTGGCAGCTGGGGGACGAGGGCGGCGGGTACTGGCTGGGGCGACGCGCGCTGGACGTCGCCGCGCGCGCTCAGGACGGGCGTGGCGAAGGCTCCACCTTGCTCGCCCGCCTGTTGGGAGCGCTCGGGCTGCAGACGTTCGACGATCTGGTCCGCTGGACAGCGACCGCGACGCCGGCCCAGGTCGCCGCGCTGGCGCCGCACGTCCTCAACGCGGCGCGCGACGGGGAGGCCGTGGCCCTGCGCGCGGTGCAAGACGCGGCGCGAGAGCTCGTTGCCCTCGTCGTCGCCCTCGAGCGACACTACCCCGGGACGACCGCCGTCTCGGTGGCGACGGCGGGCGGCCTCCTGGTCCCCCACTCTCCTCTCGCCGACGCCTTCCGCGACCGGCTTGCCGCGGAGTCGAAGCGGGCGCGGCTGGTCAGCACCAAGGTCGACACGCCGGTCGGGGCGCTCCAGCTGGCCGTGCGGATGGCGTAGGGGCCCCTACGCCGCCGGCGCCAACCTCACGTCCCCGCCCACGGCGCGCGGGTCCCAGTCGCTTTCGGTGCGTGCCACGTACACCGCCGCCGTCAGGTCGCCGCACACGTTCACCGTGGTGCGGCACATGTCGAGGATGCGGTCGACGCCCAGAATGATCGCGATGCCCTCGGCCGGCACACCGACTGTGGCAAGCACGACCATCAAGAGCGGCAATGAGCCGCCCGGCACTCCCGCCGCACCGACCGCCGTGATGACGCTCAGGATCAGGACGATGATCTGAGTGCCGAGATCGAGCGACACGCCGAACACCTGCGCGAGGAAGAGCACGGTCACGCCTTCGTACAGCGCCGTGCCGTTCATACACATCGTCGAGCCGAGCGGCAAGACGAAGCCGGCGATCTGCGGCGGGATCTTCAGCTCCTCCTCTGCCACGGCGATGTTCGTGGGGAGCGTCGCGTTGCTCGAGCTGGTCGAGAACGCTGTGATGATACTCGCACGGATGCGGCTCCAGAACACGCGCGGGTCGAGGCCACCGAGCAGCCGTACGAGGAGCGACAGGCTCACGGTTCCATGGATCACGAGCCCCGCCACGACGACGACGACGTACAGCCCGAGCTGGCGCAGCAGCCCCCAGCCGAAGCGTGAGGTCGTGAAAAAGATGAGCCCGAACACGCCGTAGGGAGCGAGCTTCATCGCGAGGTCGATGATCTTCACCACCGCCTCGCCGATGGCGTCCAGCACGCGAAGCAAGGGCCGCGCCTTGTCCTCCGGGATGAGCGTGAGCGCCGCGCCGAACACCAGCGAGAAAAAGATCACGCCCAGCAGGTCCATCCCGGCCGCCGCCTGGATCGGGTTGCGCGGCACCATGTTCACGAACGTCTCGACGCCGAACCGGGTCGAGCCGGCGGCCTGGAGCCCTTGCGCCTGCGAGCGATACGTCGCCATCAGCTGCTCGCGCACCTCCGGGGCGAGGCCCGCGCCCGGCTGGAACGCGTTGACGAGCACGAGGCCGATGGCGGCCGATAGCGCCGTCGAGAGTAAGAAGTACACGAGCGTCCGGATGCCGACACGGCCCACCTTGCGGATATCGCCAATCCCCGCAACGCCCAGCGTGATGGACGTGAAGACGAGCGGGATCACCGTCATGAGCAGCATCCGGAGGAACACCTGCCCCACCGGCCCCGCGACATTGTCGCCGAGCCAATGCACCCACGTCGCC
>Ga0209804_1002281_pt1 | contig 11696 bp, 9 predicted proteins | sample GraSoiAngelo_139_FD_185896 | JGI IMG/M metagenome (GOLD analysis project Ga0209804, IMG submission 185896) | Grasslands soil microbial communities from the Angelo Coastal Reserve, California, USA - 14_0929_12_20cm (SPAdes) (version 2) | ecosystem: Environmental > Terrestrial > Soil > Grasslands ... | reverse complement strand
GGTGAGGGCGGGCGGGATCCGTAGGGGCGCAGCATGCTGCGCCCCTGGTGTTTGCGCCCCTACGTTCGCTGTCGGGGTATACCTCAGGCACGGTGAACCTCCCCTCCCCGGCCCCCGACCGACCCCCCCTCCCCGGGCTCCGCCTGCCGCTCCCCTCCCGCGGTGTGGCGCCGGGCGCCGTACTCGCCGTCCTGGTGCACGCGAGTGTGATCGCTGCGCTCGTGATCCGGGGTCGCGAGCCGGCTGGCGGCAGGCTGGGGCCGGCCGCCCCCGACGCCGTGAACTTCTTCGTGCTGTCGCGCGGGACACCGGCCTCTGTCGATGTCGCTCTCGCGCCCCATGTGCCGCTGCCCGACCTCTCCGGGCTGCGCCGCATCGCCATCGAGCTGCCACCGCTCGACCTCCCGCGCCCCAGCCTCCCGCTCCCCGTGATACCGCTGTCCAGTGGCACGGGTGGTGCTGAGGGAGCGAGGGCGGGCGGTGGTCCGGCGACCGGGGGCGCGGGCGGGGCGGGGCCTGGAACGGGAGACGAAGGCGGTTACATTCTTCACGCCGCGCCGCGGACGGCGATTCTTCCGCCGTTGGCGCAGGTGCCCGGCTCAGTGGCCGGCCGCACGCTGCGGGTGTCGTTCTGGGTGGCGGCCGACGGACGCGTCACTCGCGTGGCAGTGGATCCCCCGATCGCCGACGCGGCGTACGACCGGGAGTTCCAACGACGCATGATGGCGTACCAATTCTACCCGGCGCACACGCGGGGCGGACGGACCCTGGAAGACGTCGTCATCGTCCCCCTGCGCATCGGCAACTGACCCGCCCGCCCCTTGGGCGGGCTCCAAGGAGTCACAAGGCACTATGCTCATTGCTCTCGTCCTGGGCCTCTCGGTCCTCGCCCTGGTCGTCGCCTGGGGTCTGCGGGGCTACGTGCTGCGGCAGGACACCGGCACCGCCGACATGCGCAAGATCTCCGACGCGATCCAGGAGGGCGCCGAAGCGTTCCTGCGGCGGCAGTACCGCACGATCGGCCTCTTGAGCATCGCGCTCGGCGCGCTCATCTACGTGCTGTACGCCTTCTTCCGCAATCCGCATCCGGGCGAGCCGGCCGCCAGTACGCTGGCGCTGACCACGACCCTGTCGTTCCTGTTCGGCGCACTCTGCTCGGGAGTCGCCGGCATCGTCGGCATGTACGTCGCCGTGCGCTCCAATATCCGGAGCGCGAGCGCGGCGCGCTCGAGCCTCAACAAGGCGCTGCAGATCGCCCTGCGCGGCGGCGCCGTGAGCGGGTTGTTCGTGGTCTCCATGAGCCTGTTCGGCGTCGGGCTGCTTTACACTGTGCTCGAAGCCCTCCATTTCGAGCCCACCAAGATTCCTCTCATGATCGTGGGCTACGGCTTCGGCGCCTCGTTCGTCGCGCTGTTCGCGCAGCTGGGGGGCGGCATCTACACCAAGGCCGCCGACGTCGGCGCCGACCTGGTCGGCAAGGTCGAGGCGGGGATCCCGGAAGACGATCCTCGCAATCCCGCGGTCATCGCGGACCTGGTGGGCGACAACGTGGGCGACTGCGCCGGCCGCGGCGCCGACCTGTTCGAGTCCACGGCCGCGGAGAACATCGGGGCCATGATCCTCGGATCGGGTCTCGCGCTCGCCAACCCCGGCGTGTTCAACCCGGCGCAGGTGGTGGGCCTGATGCTCTTCCCGCTGGTGGCTCGGGCGTTCGGGTTGGTGGCCTCGATCATCGGCGTGCTGGTGGTGAAGGCCCGCGAAGACGAAGACCCGATGCACGCGCTCAACCGCGGTTACATGTGGACCGCGGTACTGGCGGCGGCCGGGTTCGTGGGGGGGACCTACTGGCTGCTCAATCCGGCGGCGCACCCCGCCGCCTGGTGGCACTTCGCGTTGTGCGGCATCATCGGCATCGTCACCTCGATCGCCTTCGTCTACATCACGCAGTACTACACCGAATACCGCTACCGTCCCGTGAAGTCGATCGCGGCCGCCTCGGTCACGGGGCCCGCGACCAATATCATCGCGGGCTTCGCCGTGGCTCTCGAGTGCACCGCGTTGCCGACGTTCACCATCTCGGTTGCCATCATCGCGTCGTACAAGCTCGGCGCTTCGAGCGGCCTCGCCCATTCGGGTCTGTTCGGCACCGCGGTGGCGACGATGGGGATGCTCGGCACCGCGGCATACATCCTCGCCATGGATACCTTCGGCCCCATCACCGACAACGCCGGCGGTATCATCGAGATGTCGCATCAGCCCGAGGACATCCGCCGGCGCACCGATCGGCTCGACGCCGTGGGCAACACGACCAAGGCCCTCACCAAGGGGTATGCCATCGGCTCGGCGGCGCTGGCCGCGTTCCTGCTGTTCTCCGCGTACCTGGACGAGGTCGCGGCGCTGGGCTCGCCGCTCAAGTCCGTCGATATCTCCAAGCCGGAGGTGTTCGTGGGCGGTTTGCTGGGCGCCATGCTGGTGTTCTGGTTCTCGGCGCTCGCGATCAGCGCCGTCACCAAGGCCGCGGTGAGCGTCATCCAGGAAGTGCGCCGCCAGTTCCAGGCCGATCCCGGCATTCTCAAGGGGACGTCGCGGCCCGACTACGGCCGGGCGGTGGACATCGTGACGGTCGGCGCCCTCAAAGCGATGGTGGCACCCGGGCTGCTCGCGGTCGGGATGCCGATCGTGGTCGGCTTGGTGTTCAAGGTGCTGTTCCACGTCGGCGCCGAGACCGTCGCGTCGTTTCTGATGGTCGGCACGATCGGCGGCATTCTCATGGCGACGCTGCTGAACAACGGCGGCGGTGCGTGGGACAACGCCAAGAAGTTCATCGAGACCGGAGAGTACGGCGGGAAGGGGAGTCCGACGCACAAGGCCGCCGTGGTGGGCGACACGGTGGGCGATCCCTTCAAAGACACGGCGGGGCCCTCGCTGCACGTGCTCATCAAGCTCTTGAGCACGGTCACGCTGGTGCTGGCGCCGCTCTTTGTCTAGCGCGCAGCTTTTCAGTCGCAAGACCGTCGATCAGTGCATCGCCGACAGCCAGGTGGGCGGCGGGCTCAAACGCTCGCTCGGTCCCCTCCAGCTCACGGCGCTCGGGATCGGCGCCGTCATCGGGGCGGGGATCTTCGCCGCCATCGGGACCGCGATCTCCGGCGATTCCGGCCACGTCGGTGCCGGGCCGGCGATCGTGGTCTCGATCCTCCTCGCCGGCGTCACCAGTGCGTTCGCCGCGATCACGTACTCCGAGTTCGCGGCCATGATCCCGATCTCGGGCAGCGCTTACACCTACGCCTACGCCACCCTCGGCGAGCTCGTCGCGTGGATCATCGGGTGGGACCTGATCCTCGAGTACGCGGTCGGCAACATCGCGGTCGCCATCGGCTGGGCGGGATACTTCGACTCGCTGCTGCGGGGTCTCGGGGTCGACATGCCGCGCTGGCTCGTGACCGACCTGCGCACCGCCCTGGGCGATCCGGCGCTGCTCGCCGCCGCGCCGCACGTCGGGCCGATCCCCATCGTGTTCAACCTGCCGGCGCTGGCGATCGTCGGGATCATCACCTGGCTGCTCGTCATCGGGACCAGGGAGTCGGCCCGCGTCAACACGGTGATGGTGGCCATCAAGGTGGGTATCATCGCGCTGTTTCTCATCGTCGGGCTCAAGTACATCAAGCCCGCGCTGTGGACCACGCCCAGCTTCGCTCCGAACGGCCTCAAGGGGATCAGTGTCGGCGCGGCGATCATCTTCTTTTCGTACATTGGATTTGACGCGGTCAGCACGGCGTCCGAGGAGGCGAAGAACCCGCAGCGCGACATCCCGCGCGGCATCATCGCGTCGCTCATCGTCTGCACGGTGCTGTACGTCGCCATCGCGCTCGTCCTCACGGGGCTCATTCCCTGGGACCGGCTCAACGTGCCGGACCCGCTGGCCGTCGCGCTGCAATACATCCACGCCGATTGGGCGGCGGGCATCCTCGCGCTCGGTGCGGTCGCGGCGATGACCTCCGTGCTGCTCGTGTTCCAGCTCGGCCAGGCGCGGATCTTCATGTCGATGGCGCGCGACGGCCTGCTGCCGCCGTGGGCGGCCCGGTTGCATCCCAAGTACAAGACGCCGCACATCAGCACGATCATCACCGGCGTGTTCGTCGCCGTGTCCGCCGCGTTCGCCCCGATCGGCTGGGTGCTGGAGCTCACCAACATCGGGACGCTGTTCGCGTTCGTGCTGGTGGCGCTCGGGATCGTGGTGCTGCGACGCCGCGAGCCGGACCGGCCCCGTCCGTTCCGGACGCCGTGGGTTCCCGCGCTCCCGCTCGTGTCGGCGGCGTTCTGCATTTACCTCATGATCAACCTGCCGCTGCTCACGTGGTTGCGCTTCGGTCTGTGGATGGCGATCGGCGCAGCGATCTATTTTCTCTACAGTGTGCGGCACAGCCGGGTGCGGCGTCTCGGGCTCGATCCGCGGTGAAGCTGTACACCAAGATCTTCGTGGGTTTGCTGGCCGGCGGGCTGTGCGGTCTCGCGGTCAACTTCTGGGCGAGCGGGGCGCTGTGGGTGCGCTGGGTCGACACGAACGTCGCCGGTCCCGTGGGTCAGATCTTCTTGCGGCTGCTCCTCATGACGGTGGTGCCGCTCGTGTTCACGTCCATCACGCTCGGCGTGGCACAACTCGGTGACATCCGGAAAGTGGGCCGCGTGGGGGTGCGGTCGCTCGCCTACTTCCTCCTGTCCACCGTGATCTCCGCCGTGATCGGCATCGCGCTCGTGGATCTCGTGCGTCCCGGCGTGGGCGTGCCCGTCGAGGTGCGCCAGCAGCTGCTCGATGCCTACCGGGGGCAGGTCGCCGGCCTGCAGGCGGGCGGGACCACGAGCTTCGGCGCCGACTTGTTCGTGAACATCGTGCCGCGCAATCCGATCCAGGCGGCCGCGAACCTCGATATGCTCGGCATCCTCTTCTTTGCCCTGGTGTTCGGTGCCGCCCTCACGCTGATCCCGGAGGAGAAGGCGCGGCCCCTCGTCCGGGTGCTCGACGCCGTCGGCGATGCGATCGCCAAGATCATCGGGATGGCGATGCACCTCGCTCCCTATGGTGTGTTCGGGCTGATCTTCGTCGTGACGTCCCTCCTGGGGTGGGATATCCTGCGTAAACTGCTCGCCTACGTGCTGGTCGTGCTCGTCGGCCTGCTGATTCACGGCGCGGTGACTCTATCGCTCCTGGTTCGCTTCCTCGGCGGCCTGAACCCGCTCGTCTTCTGGCGCCGGATCGCGCCCAGCATCGTCACCGCCTTCACCACCAGCTCGAGTAACGCGACGCTGCCCACCAACATCGCCGTGGCCGAGCAAGAGCTGAAGATCCCGCCTAGGATCGCGGGTTTCGTGCTGCCGCTCGGCTCCACCATGTGCCACAACGGGACGGCACTGTACGAGGGCGTCACGGTGCTGTTTCTCGCCCAATTGTTCGGCGTGAATCTCACGGTTGGCCAGCAGGTGATCGCGATGGTACTGAGCGTGGTCACGGCCGTGGGCACGGCGGGCGTGCCCGGCGGCTCCCTCCCCCTCCTGATGGTCGTGTGTGCGACGGTCGGCGTTCCGCCCGAAGTGGTCGGCGTGGTCTACGGCGTCGAGCGCATCCTCGACATGAGCCGGACCACGCTCAACGTGTGTGGCGATCTCACCGCGGCCGTGTACGTCGCGAGAACCGAGAGCGACTGGGATCCCCGGGCCGTCACGGGTGACGTGCGGTTGGTGCCTGCGGCGTAGCATGCTACGCCCCTCCACCACCCTAGAGCATCTCTGAGGCCAGCTTGAGCGCCCCCACCGCGGCATCGATCCGCTCGGGCACCAGGCGCGCCCGCTTGAAGTCGGCGGCGAGCCGATCGCGGAACGCGGCGGTGAGCGGGGACTGCGGCAGGAGCAGGCCGCCCGTGATCGCGACGGGCACGGGGCCGGTCGCGGGAAAATGGCGCCCCAGCATCACGACCAGCTCCACGAGCTCCCGCGCCGCCTCGTCCACGGCCCGTTGCGCGACTACTTCGCCCTCGCGGGCGGCGTTGAGCACGTGCGGCGCGAGCGCCGCCACCTGGGCCGGCGTCGCCGTCGCCGTCCACCGCACCAGGTCGTCGAACTGTTGCAGGCCGAGGGCGCTGAGCAGCCGGGCCAGCAGGGTCGACCCCTCGCCCCGGCCGTCCTGCGCTCTCCCCGCCAGGTCGAGCGCGCGGCGCCCGAGCCAGTAGCCGCCGCCTTCATCGCCGAGCTGCCACCCGTACCCGCCCGCGCGGTGAATCTCCCCGCCCGGCACGCGCGCGTACGCGATCGACCCGGTGCCGGCGTTTACGAGCACGCCTGGGCCGCGCGCGAACGCCGTAGTCAGGGCCACCTCGCCATCGGCGAGCACCCGCACCCGGCGCGCGACGCCGGCGTCCACCAGCGCCGTTTCGAGCTCCGCCTGCTCCTGCCGCCGCCCGGCGCCGGCCGCGCCGACGACGGCCGCATCGCCCGGGAGCGCGATGCCGGCCTGGGTCGCGGCCCGGCGGGCGGTCTCCGCTAGCACGGCAGCGGATCGGGCCGCTCCCGCCGGCCGCATGGCCGCACCTGGCCCGTCGGCCCGGCCGAGGATCTGCGCCGGCGATCCGAGAACGACGGTGGTATGAGAGCCGCCGGCGTCGGCACCGAGGAAGACGGCGGACGATGGAGTCACGCGGGGAGTGCCCGTCCAAACATCGAAGACGCCATTCCCACCGCGACAGTCACCGCCGTGCCGAGCGGCACGTACCACGGCCAGGCGAGCCCTGGCAGCACGCGCCACGGCACACCCAGCACGACGGGGGTCATGGCGAGCACGCTCGCGATGATCGCCACGACGACGTCGCGCTGGCGCGCGCGCGACCACCATCCACCCAGCAGATAGGTGCCGAGCAGGGCGCCGTAGGTGATCGACGCGACGCTCAGGGCGAGCTGCACGACGGGCGTGTTCTGGTTGCGGAAGGCCATCGCGCCCGCGACCAGCACCGCCGTCCACAGCAGGGTGAGCCAGCGGCCCACCCACAGCAGGTGTGTCGGCTCCTGGCGCCGCGCGAGCGGCGCGTAGAAATCGTATGTGGACGCCGATGCGAGTGAGTTGACGGCCGAGGCGTGGCTGCTCATGGCCGCGGCCAGAATGCCGGCGACGACGAGCCCCGCAAGCCCGGCCGGGAGCCGCGTGATCACGAAGCTCGGGTAGATGGCGTCACTGCGCCCGCCCTGATCCGCGCCCGCGAGCCACAGGCTCGTGCCCACGAGCAGGAACAGCGCGAACTGCGCGATGATGAACACGCCCGATCCGATGAGGGCGCGCTGTGCGTCCTTGAGCCCGCGCGCGGCGAGCAGACGCTGTACGATCAAATGGTCGGTGCCGTGCGAGGCGCCGGCGAGCAGCGCTCCGCCCAGGACTCCGCCCCAGAACGTGTACAGGACCTTGAACGAAGGTGTGAAATCGAGCGTCACCAGTTTTCCCGCGTCCCAGGCGCGGGCGAACGCGCCGGGGCCTCCCGCGAGCTGGGTCGCGACGACGAGCGTCGCCACACCGCCCACCAGATACACGCCCAGCTGGATCACGTCCACCCACACCACGGCCCGCAGCCCGCCGACCCACGTGTAGATCACGGTGACGAGGCCGATCGCCAGGATGCCGGCGGGCAGGCTCCAGTGGGTGATGATGGCGACGGGGATGGCCGTGGCGAAGATCCGCACGCAGTCGGCGAGCGCGCGCGTGAGCAGGAACACGCCCGACGCCGCGCGTCGCGCCCCCGGCCCGAAGCGGCGCTCCAGCCGCTGGTAGGCGGTGTCCTGAGTGCCTTCGAAATAGCCCGGGAGCAACAGCGCGGCGACGCCGATCCGCCCCGCCAGGTAGCCGAACGCGAGCTGCAGGAACGTGAGATCGCCGCGGGCGGCGATCCCGGGAATCGAGATCACCGTCAAGGCCGACGTCTCGGTGGCCACGATCGACAGCATGATGGCCCACCAGGGCAGCCCGCGGTGGCCGAGGAAATAGTCGCTCGCGTCGCGCTGGCGCCCCGATAGCACCAGGCCGAAGACGATGACGGCGGCGCAGTAGGCCGCGATGACCGCTACGTCGAGTGGGCGCACCGGCGGCGGGGAGCAACAAAAAGCCCGCGCCGTGCGCGGGCTCGGTCATCCGATGGGAGGAGGGGCAACCGCCTCAGACCGTGAAGGACGATCCGCAGCCGCAGCCGCCAGTGGCGTTCGGGTTTTCGAAGGCGAACCCGGACTCCTGGAAGTTGCTCTTGTAGTCCAGGGTCACGCCGTTCAGGTGCGGCGCGCTGAACCCGTCGACGAAACAGCGCACGCCGGCGCTCTCGATGACGATGTCGTCATCGGCCGGCTTGTCCTCGATGCTGAGGCTGTACTTGAAGCCCGAGCACCCGCCCGGCAGCACGCCGATCCGCAGCCCGGCGGTCTCCGGGGACACCTTCTCCTCCGCCATGAATTTGCGCACCTCGACCGCCGCCTTGTCGGTCAGCGTCAGGGTGATGGGAGCCGAACGTTGTGTCGTCGCCATTGCGATCCTCCAGTCACATGCGAACTTAGAAAGTCCCGACGGCCCTGTCAACTCTCGCTCCGCGAGGCCCGCGCCCTCATGCGACTTACGCTCGCCGATTGGTTGGTCGTCGCCCTGTATTTCCTGTTCAACATTGCGGTCGGCCTGTATTACAAGCGGCGGGCCGGCAAGAGTACCGCGGAATACTTTCTGTCCGGCCGCAATGTTCCGTGGTGGCTCGCCGGCACGTCGATGGTCGCCACGACGTTCGCCGCCGACACCCCGCTCGTCGTCACGGGCTTCGTGGCGCGCAACGGCATCGCCGGCAACTGGCTGTGGTGGAACCTGCTCGCGAGCGGCATGCTCACCGTGTTCTTCTACGCCCGGCTGTGGCGACGGGCCGGCGTGATGACCGACATCGAGTTTTCGGAGATCCGCTACAGCGGTCCGCCGGCGGCGTTCTTACGCGGCTTCCGAGCCGTCTACCTGGGTCTGCTCATCAACTGCATCATCCTCGGCTGGGTGAACCTCGCGATGGCGAAGATTCTCGGGCTGGTGTTCGGCATCTCGAAGGGGCAGGCGTTGTGGATCGTGGTCGGGATGATCCTCCTCACGTCCGCCATCTCGACGCTGTCGGGGCTGTGGGGCGTGCTCGTGACCGACCTGTTTCAGTTCATCATCAAGATGGGGATGGTGATCGTGCTGGCCGTGGTCGCGGTGAACGCCGTGGGCGGCATTGACGCGATGCGGGTCAAGCTGGCGGCGATCGATCAGGTGCGCGGCGCCACCGCCGGCGGCCAGGGATCGGTGCTCGATTTCGTGCCCGACCTCGGCTCGGCGTGGATGCCGATGGTCACGTTCTTTGTCTACATCGGTGTGAACTGGTGGGCCACCTGGTACCCGGGCGCCGAGCCCGGCGGCGGCGGCTACGTCGCCCAACGCATGTTGAGCGCGAAGGACGAGAAGCATTCCCTGCTCGCCACGCTGTGGTTCAACATCGCGCACTATGCCGTGCGGCCCTGGCCCTGGATCCTCGCGGCGCTCGCCTCGTTGATCCTGTACCCCAACCTCAAGGACCCGGAGACGGGCTACGTGCGGGTGATGATCGACTACCTGCCCTCGTCGCTGCGCGGGCTCATGATCGCCGCGTTCGCGGCGGCGTTCATGTCGACGATCGCGACGCAGCTCAACTGGGGCGCGAGCTACCTCGTGAATGATTTCTATCGACGCTTTCTGCGCCGGCAGGATAGCGAGGCGCACTACGTCCTGGTGTCGCGAGTGGTGACGGGTCTGCTCACCGTGGTCTCGGCCGCGGTCGCGTTCCGCATCGAGTCGATCGGCGGTGCCTGGAAACTACTGATCATCACCGGGGCTGGAACCGGGGCCGTCCTGCTGCTGCGCTGGTACTGGTGGCGGATCAATGCCTGGAGTGAAATCTCGGCGATGATCGCCGCGTTCGTTGTGTCGGTCCTGCTGCAGACCGCGTGGGGGCTCGATAGCGATCGGCCCCTCGATTTCGCCAAGATCGTGCTCATCACGGTCGCCATCACGACCGCGGTGTGGCTCGCGGTCACCTTCCTGACGCGCCCCGAGTCCGACACGACGCTCGACGCGTTCTACCGCCGCACCCGGCCGTCGCGCACGGGGTGGGGGCCCGTCGCCGCGCGGGCGCCCGACGTGCAGCCGTCGCGCGACGGGCTCGCCAATCTGCTGGACTGGGTGGCGGGGTGCGTGCTGGTGTACGGCGCGCTGTTCGGCGTGGGTAAGCTGCTGCTGCACGAGACGGTACCGGGTCTGCTGCTGCTCGCGCTCAGCGCCGTCGCGGGCGCCGTCATCTACCGCGACTTGTCACGCCGGGGGTGGAGTACGGTCGTGGAGTGAGCGCGCCGGCTACAGCTCGGGGTGCGTGAGCGCGTCGGCCACGAGGTCCGCCATCTGCGACCGGACGTGGAGGATCGCGAGGTTGGCGCGCGTGGGATTGACGCGGTTCGTGAGCAGGACGATGAACAGGTCGCGCTCGGGGTCCATCCAGATCGACGTTCCCGTGAAGCCGGTATGCCCGAACGCGCGGCGCGACAGCTTGGTCCCGGCGCTCGAGTATCCGGAGTCGGAGGGTGTGTCCCAGCCGAGGGCACGTGTCGAGCCCGCCGGGAGGTTCTGACGCGCGGTGAACTCCGCGACGGTCTCAGCCCGGATCAGCTGCAGCGTGTCCCAGGCGCCGCCGTTCAACAGCATTGCCGCGAAGCGCGACAGATCGAGCGCGTTCGAGAACAGCCCGGCGTTCCCCGACACGCCGCCTAGGCGCGCCGCACTCTCGTCGTGCACCTCTCCCACCACCAGGCGATGGCGGAACACGGTGTCGTTCTCGGTGGGTGCGATACGGTCCCGCCACGCCGTCGGGGGCAGAAACCGGGTCGTGGGCATGCCCAGCGGTCCGAACACGCGCCTGGCGAGGAAACGGTCCAGCGGCTCACCGGTGATCCGCTCGACCACCTGCATCAGGACGATGGCGCTCAAGTCGGAGTAACGGTACGTCACGCCGGGCGGGGAGACCAGGGTGGTGGTGTCCACGGCGTGCAGGGCCGCCGCGCGGGTGGCCGTCGAGTCGTAGAGTGGCAGGTCCGCGACCAGGCCGGCGGAATGCGTGAGCAGATGGCGGATCGTGACGCGGTCCTTCATGGGCCCGGTGAACTCGGGCACATAGCGCTGTACCGGCGCATCGAGCGCGAGCGTTCCTTCGTCCACCAGCAGCATGCACGCGGTGGTCAGCGCGACGACCTTGGTGAGCGAGGCGAGGTCGTAGATGGTGCCGGCCTGGACGGGGCGGTGGTCGTTCACGCCATACGACCCCACGGCCCCGAGCAGCGCCAGGCGGCCGTGTCGCCCGACCGCCAGGACGGCGCCCGGAAACGCGCCGCTGTCGACTTCGGCCCGGAGGTAGCCGAGCGCGCCCGCCAGGCGCGTGCTGTCGAAGCCGAGGGAGGCGGGTGCGGCGGCCGGGATGGCGGCGCTCACCGGCAGGGGCGGTGCCGCCACGCCCCGGCAGGCGCCGACGAGCCCCCCGACCCAGACGACCGCCAGCGCCGCCCGCACGGTCACGGCTGTGCGTCGGGAATCACGACGCCCCAGCCGAGCGGATACGCCGGAGGGATCCGGATCGGGAGGTGTC
>Ga0209804_1002269_pt1 | contig 11742 bp, 11 predicted proteins | sample GraSoiAngelo_139_FD_185896 | JGI IMG/M metagenome (GOLD analysis project Ga0209804, IMG submission 185896) | Grasslands soil microbial communities from the Angelo Coastal Reserve, California, USA - 14_0929_12_20cm (SPAdes) (version 2) | ecosystem: Environmental > Terrestrial > Soil > Grasslands ... | reverse complement strand
TGGTGGGTGCCACCGCCGTCTTCGCCGTCCGTTCCACTAAATTCTCGATGTTCCAATGTCCCTGGTTGTTGCGCACCAGGTTGAAGCTGGGGTCAGTCAGGCTGAGGCGCGAGACTTCGAGACGGCCGCGCAGCAGAGAACTGAATCGCAGAGTTGCCGTTACTTCCTGCGATCGAAGCTCAGGTTCAGCGCTGAACGAGGGGTCATCGTGAACTACAAAATTTTTCAGATCAAAACCAGGTTGAGGAAGAATGCGGATATGCACCGCATCAATGTCAACCTGCCTTCCCAGGGCTGCGCTGATCGATCCGGCAATGCGCGCCTTCAGGCGCGCCCCACCGGGGCGAACCAGGAATAACGCCAGCAGCAGCAACAGTCCCATGCCAACCCAGACGCGACGCTTGGGATGCACCAGTCTCATTGCACTGCCTTTAAAGTCCGCCGCCAACGAGTCTCATCGAAGAAGTGGATTACTACGTGGGCCAGGAAGCTCAGACGCTGGCTTATTTGCGTCTGTTGGTACTGATCAGCAGGGGTCTCAAACGACCAATAAATAAACAGGGGCCGTCCAATCACATTCTCTCGCGGAACAAAACCCCAGTAACGGCTGTCCAGGCTTACATCCCGGTTATCGCCCATGGCAAAGTACGCGCCCGCAGGGACCACGATGTCGTCTCCTTGGATGTGCGACTTCATGATGAGTTGCCATTCCGGGTTTACGCCGTAAAAGTCGGATGGGGACACTGCGGGGAAATTATCCCGATAAGGGTTGTAGCTATCGGCTTTATGTATCACATAAGGTTCATTCAGCTTTTCGCCGTTGCGATATACGACGCCGTCCCGAAGGTGGATGCGATCACCAGGAACGCCCATGACCCGTTTCACGACGTACAGTCCCGGTTCCGCGGGCGAGAGGAACACCATAATGTCCCCGTGGCGTATTTCACGATAAGGGAGAAGAGGCCCGATCCAATGCGTCCTGGGCGCAAATTGCACGCGGTTGACGAAAACGTGATCGCCGATCAGCAGCGTGTTTTCCATTGAACTGGACGGGATTTCGAAGGCCTGCACTACGAACGTGATAATGAATAAACCTGTAACCAGAACCGCTGCCAGCGAGGCTAAGAACTCGACTGTCGTTTCGCGTTGCCTTACTTCCTGCTTGTTCTCTTTTTTGGCCACTTGCATTCGTCGCGTTAACAGACGCGCTCCTAATTAACCAATCGAAACGTGCGGTCCCATCGAGTAATCTGGAACAAGTGAGTTACCGCATATGCGAAGTGGTAGAGTTTATCACTCGGCGAAGCAGGCACTGTGATGTCGTTGTCGAAGCCTCGCACCGACCAGTAGATCAGCAGCGGCCTGCCGATGATATTTTCGCGCGGCACAAAGCCCCAGTAACGACTGTCCAGACTTTCATCGCGATTGTCGCCGAGAACAAAATAGTGTCCCTCGGGCACGATCAACGTGCCGTCCTCTACTAGTTTTCGCATCTGCAGCCACCAGCCCGCCTCCAATCCAGGGGCCGGAATATCCAGGCGCGGAAAATCATCCCGGAAAAGGTCGCGCACCGGCGAACTATATCGGACGTATGGTTCTTTCAAGGGATTCCCATTCACCCACACCTGCCGGTTAAGCATCCGCACCCTGTCACCGGGGATGCCTACCACGCGCTTCACGAAATGCTGCGAGGGACGAACGGGATAGTGGAACACCACAACGTCGCCCCGCTGAATCTTGCGATACGGCATGAGTGCGCCCCAAATGCCGGCTTCGCCGTAACAAAATTTGTCAACCAGCAGGTAATCCCCGATCAACAGCGTGTTCTCCATAGATTCGGACGGAATCTGGAAAGCTTGGACCACGAAAGTAATGACGAACGTTGCGATCACCACCGTGGCCAGCAGCGATTGCAGCGAAGCCGGCCAGTCCACGCTGGCGGACGTAGGCCGGGCAACGATCACGGCTTCACTGGCTGGCACTGCTGCGGCCTTTCCGTGCATGCTTGCTCACCACGATCCGGGGCAAAGATGAAAGGTACTCGAGCACCTGGCGGGCTGCATCCTGTTCTGCTCGTTTTTTTGTAGATCCCTCGGCGCGCCCCACGAACTCTGGTTTGCTCTGCCCCCCGGCGGACTGTAATCGCGCTTCTACGGTGAACGTCTTGCTGTGCTCGGGGCCGGCTTCTTTGACTAGCACGTAGAAAGGCTGGGGCTGCCCCATTGCCTGCAGCGTTTCCTGCAGAGCTGACTTGAAATCGGTTACCGGCAGGCCGCTGGCGGCGAGATCCATGCGCTCCAATTCCGGTCCAACAATGGAACGCAGAATGAACTGGCGCGCGGCATCCAGCCCGCCATCCAGGTAGATTGCCGCCAGCACCGCTTCCAGAGCATCGACCAGCAGGGCCGTTTTGCTGCGGCCACCGCTTTTTTCCTCGCCTCGACCTAAGCGCAGGTAATGTCCCAAATCCAATTGCTGCGCAACTCTGATCAGGTGCCTCTCGCTAACCAAATGGGCACGCAATTTGGAGAGCTGTCCCTCGCGAAAATCGGGCAACCGTTGAAACAACTCCTCACTGGTAACCAGGCCGAGAACCGCGTCCCCAAGAAACTCCAGTTGCTCGTTGTCCCCCACCCGGATGAGGGTTTCCGATGCACGCACAGCCTCTCGCTCCCGCGCATCGGAAGTGTGTGTGAGAGCCAGTTCAATTAGTTCTGGACGCTTGAAGTGATATCCCAGAACAGACTCCAGCGCCGCGATTTCTCCTGCTTTCATACTGAATTGAATGCCAGCTCCTCGGTTCTGTACCGGCAGAATCGTTATTTCGGTGGCACTTGGTTCTGAGCTGGAGTCGCACCACTTCCGCAAGCCGCTGGTTTGGGCTGTTTGGAGAGCTGCGCGACGCGCTCACACTCCCGGCGAGCCAAGCTACCTGCCGGCGTATTTTCCTGCGTTAACGCCGACGCCTTGGTCGCATAGGTCAGGGCCTCGGGATATTTATCCTGCTTATCCAAAGCCAGTGCCAGTCGCAATACCACCACTGGATCAGGCTGAGCAGGAAATGCATCGATGGACTTGTGCAAGTCGGCCTCGGCGGCTTTAAAGTTATCCTTCTTAAACTCCAGGGTTCCGATAATAGAATAGGCATTCGAAAGTAGCAGGCCCTTGTAGGCCTCCAACTTCTCTGGCGGCGTTCCTGCCGGAACCGCGACATCCGTATTTACGGTTTGGATAGCGTGTTGAGCCATTTTCATGGCCTCGTCCAGACGCTGATCTTTATCCAGGTCCGTATCACGCGTGCGCTCGGCAAGTACGCTGGCCACAATTACTAGGGCTTCCGGGTCGTCGGCATCACTAGCGAGCACTTTGCGTCCTAATTCCACGGTTTTGTCGCCATTATTGGCACTCTGATAAGCCCGCATCGCGGTCTTGAAGAGGATGACCCGAAGCTCACTGTCAGGAAACTTGGTAGCAAAGTCATTAGCTGCAGCTTCCATTGCAGCTGGGTCGGTATTCGCCGCCGCGGCCTTGTAGGCATCGAACTCAGGCTGCGTCTTCGCCTGCGGGGGGCGTTTGCCCTCGGGTGCCGGCTGTGCAGTACCGGGCTGCTGCGGTATCCCCTGCTGGGCAGTCCCCGGTTGATTGTTGCCGGGCTGCGTCGGCGGGTTCTTAGGGGCGGACTGGTTTTGGTTATAAGTCTGGGCAACGCCCCACGTCGTTATGGCCAGCATTACTCCTAGGACTGCTGCTCGCTTCATACGATCTCCTTAATGCGATTTCTCAAATCGAATTCTAAATTTCCCGCCAACGCTCGTTCACTGCGGAGAAGCCGGCGGCGCATAGGGCTGTTCCAGGCCGCGTTCAGCAGCCGCTTTGGCTTCGGGAAGCGAACCGCCTGCGGTTTTGGCAGCCCGGTAGTGATTCAAAGCGGCTTCGCGGTTCTCCTGTAAATCGAAAATCCTTCCCAGATAGATGTGAGACCAGGCGACCACCTTTGGCTCTTGCGCCACTTCGAGGGCGCGTTCGAAATAGTTTCGCGCTCCCTGCATGTCGCGATTCATAGTAGCCACCTGCGCCAGAATGAACAATGCGCGACCCGGGTCTTCACGGTTTTCATCCAGCGCCTGCTGCGCCAGCTTCTGCGCGCCTTGCGGATCCCCAGCGGAAAGCCGCTTCTCGGCATTCAGCAATAAGCGCTCAGTATTTGGCCGCGATAAATGCAGCAATTCAGGAGGTGCTTCGCTGGCAAATTGTATTTGCGAAGCCCGTTTCGCTTCCCTTCCCACATCGACCTTCCCCAGGAGATCTGGATAGACATTGCGCAGACCCTCAGGCCCCTTTTCGAACTGAATCAACGCATCATAAAAATAGCGGGTCAGAACGAACCCTTCTTGCACGGATTCTTCTACTGCTTTAGCGCGTTCTATTTCCGGAGTCTTTGACGAACCCATGTTGCGCGCTTCGATGGCTCGTACCAGACATTCGGTAACCATAAGTAAGATGTCATTTTTGAAATTCTCGTCCATCGGAGCAGTCTTCACCGAATCCAGCAGCGGCTCCAAACGCTTTATCGCCGAGCCATTCTTCAGCGCAAACGGATCCAGCAGGTAATGCAGGTATGTATGGCGAATCTGCTGCATCTTGAGCGACGGACCCGGAGAAATCACGACATAATAATCGCTGCCATAATTTCTCGCGTTGGTTTGACCGGGAGCGCCCATTGGATCCAGGTAAACCGTGAACTGCCGCCCCAGATATCCTGCCGAAGGCAGCTTCAAATACATTTCCGTACCGAACAGCATCTTGGAAAGTGGTTCGTGATAGCGGTTTGTCAGCGCCGAATAAGCTTCACGATGATGCTGCCAAATGACCTTTAGTCCAGCCGTGTCATAGAACTTCTGCAGCAGTGGAATAAACCCGGTGATATAAGTAGCGTCCGGAGGAAGTTGTGTTTCCTTCATCTGCACAGTTTCGCCTGGCTTGGGTTTCGGAGTCTCTGAATCCCGGCTTCTTGGCGTGAACGGCGGACCGGTCAAGGACAGCGCCAGCGAAACATATTGTGCCAGCTCCCGGGAAGCGTCGGGCTGCTGGTGCTCCTTGTAAAACTCACACATTGTCTGGCTAGCTTCTTGCGATTCTGCCGAAGCCTGAATGCTTTTCGCCACTTCCGAGCGGATCTGAGCCCGCAATGGATCGGATACGCCCAGTTCCTGGTCGTAGCCGCACGCGTTTATGGCCGTCAGAACGGAAAAAAGAGTTTCGCTGGTCTCGAGGGTCACCTTGGGCGTGTTCTGAGCCAGACACACGCGTACCGACAGCCCGAAAACAGCCGCAAAAAGCCAGCATCGATACTTAGAACCCAGGAAAACCTCCTGCAGGGTGGCGGGACACGGAGACTACAAACAGTGTAAAGGTCTCAGCGCGGGAGGGTCAACGGGGCAACCTATTACCTGTCAGCGATGGGAACAGACGCTCAAGCGAGAAGAGTCCTATCCCCGCACGCTGATCTTGGAAAAAGACAATACCGCCCGCCCCGATGTTGGCCTCCCCATTGTCGTTGCCGGACGAAAGGTAGTGAAGATGAGCATGTTCTTCACTTGCGGCAACAGATCCTTGGAGTCGTTGGGATCGGAAATGATTCGGTAATCTTCAATTCGACCATTGGCATCTACCGACGCTTCAATCAGAAGAGAATCCGCATTGATAGAATTTAACGTCGTGCCAAAGGCGGATTGCTGAAGTTCTGGTGCGGTGTAGAGCATAAGCGGCACGTCGTCATTGTTCCCCTGTAACGTTTCCGGTAACGCGAAGAAGCCCATTAGGATACCGAAGATAACCACTGCGCTCACCAGTCCCGCTGTAACCGGAACCATGAACGCGTCAATCGCATTTTCCAGTCGCACCAGTACTCCTTGAAAACGCGGACGTTTGATCCCGGCAATCTCTTGGGAAACGACGACCCGCAGTTTCAGCGCCAAATCAGGCGGCGCCTTCCTGCGCCCCAGCCCCACCAGCAATTGCTGGCTCTTGCGCAGTAGCAGGTACTCCCGTTCGCATCTGGAACAATCCTGAAGATGCACACTTAGCGCATGCATTTGAGTGCCTGTGACCGCGCCGTCAAGATACGGCGAGAACAGCGACCTGGCCTCACCGCACTTCATGGCCTCACCTCAATTCTCCTGCCGACCGTGGGACCTTGAGCATTTCTACTTTCCGAACGGCGCTCTTGCCCGCTGCCCAGGCCCAACTCCTGGCCTACCTCGCGAATGTAGGGCGTCAGTCGTTGCTTGAGCGCCTCCCGCCCGCGCGTTAGCCGCGATTTGACCGTCCCCAGCGAGACTTGCGTGATCTCTGCAACTTCTTCGTATGACATTTCTTCCAGATCCCGCAAAATTAGCGTGCTGCGGTATGGTTCCGGTACCTTGCGTAGTTCCTGTTCCACACGACTGCGAACTTCTTCGTGGGCAAAGGTGTCGAATGGCGAATCTCTTTCGTCCGTCAGCCTGTCTCCCGGGCCCATCGCGCCTTCATCTGCTTCAGCCGGTTCCATCGATATCTCATGCGCTTTATGGCGAAACCACCAACGCCTGCGATTGGACGCTTCGTGCAGCGCGATTCTGTAAATCCAAGTCTTAAGGCTGGACTCCCCGTGGAAATGCTTCATTCCCCGAAACACTTTCAGGAACACCTCTTGCGTAGTATCGGCCGCATCGGAAGGGTCAGCAACGATCCTATATACCAGGTTGTAAATCGGCTGATGGAACTCGCCAATCAACCAGGCATAAGCATCTTCCGACCCGGCCTTCAGTTCCGCCACGATTGCGGATTCCTGATCCCGAACTCCAATCGCGCTTGCGAGATCACCCAAGGTAGTTGCTCCCGCCATGACTCTCATGGCGACACCCCTATTATAGGTTTTTTCGGCTCGCCACTCTGCACCAAAAGTAATTCGCCGCGCATCTTTTCCGTCAGGACCCACACAACCGTCCTGGATACATAGACTCCGAATCAAGGTCCTGAGTTCCCAAACAAGAATCACCCCTAAGACCTTTATTTGCAATAAGAAACGAACAGGGCGAAAGTGTTGTTTGAAAAAGCGAAGGATAATGCCGGTCCATGGGAAGCTCGGGGGAAAGCTCGCGCGAGGAAAAAGAAAGGTTATTTCACTGCGGTTGCGTCGGTTGCTGAGACGGTTGTACGCCGGTGGCTGGCTTTGCAGTCTTGGGAGCTGTTTTCTTCTTAGTTGGCTTCTTGACAGGTTCGGTGTCGTCAACAATGACTTTCTTTGGTGGCTGAGTCGCAGTAGCCAGGTTCTTCACCTGCATACGTAAACGATTCAGTTCCGCTTCTTTGGAAGCACTCAGATTATCCAGACGGTCAGCCAGCGAACGTCGAGAACGCTCGAACGAACTAAGATCGTTTGACAGCGACTGAAATTCATCCTTCGAACCAAATGCGCCCGCCGACTCAACCACCGATCTGAACACGTCGTACAGCGCATCCAGATTTCGATACAGCTTGAAGGTCGCCGCAAGATCTTCGGGAGAAGAACGCAATTGGTTAGTAATTTCCGGCAGTGCGGACTGTAAATTGCGCCGCACCGACTCCACATCGGCCTGCATTTGACGCTTGTTGGAAGAATCGGTCTTCCACTTGTCCACGCGCACTCTGCTGAGATCTGCCGCAGTACTCTGTGCCGCCTGCTCCACTTCTGAGAGCAGCATGTTCAATTGACTGACGGAGGTATAAGAAACCGGCGGCGCCCCACCCTGGCTAGCTGATTGAACCTGGGCGGTTGCGATCATTGTGGGCAACAACACAACCAGCAGGGCTGCGTGTTTCATGAGGCTCCAATTCATCTTCCAAGCTATAGCAGATTCAGGATACTAATTTTCTACGGTTTCTCAAAATACGTCGCGTCCAGATTGACTATCGCTAACAGGTGGGGGAGAATTGGTTTAATCGCCGTCACACCCGAAAGACTACTGAGACTGTTTGTCCCTTCACTAAAGTGTGGGCCTGTGGCGCAGCTGGGAGCGCGCTTCCATGGCATGGAAGAGGTCGTCGGTTCGATCCCGACCAGGTCCACCAAAATTCATGTTGGATATTTCTGCGGACACCACTCGATCCAGTGATGGGCCGCGGTACCGCCAAAGACTCCCAAGATACCAGGAAGTTCAGCGCATTCACTGGCGTCCGCGCAATGATCGAACGCTGCCCGCTGGAAAAGGCCGTCGAAGCCCAATGATTAGCGGGAAGGCGCGGTTTCGGGTGGTGCTGACCATAGGTGGGTAAAGACGTCAGTGCTCACCGCGCTCACGGAATATTATCCGTTGCGTGACAAAAGAATCTGTGGCATATTCAACCATCTTCTTGACGAAAGGGCGCCCGATTTGGACTGCTACAACTACAAATCGTTAAGCGGGCAACTGCGGCCGATAACGGACCGAGGTTGCTTTAGGGCGTCGTATGATTCCGCCAAAATCCTCGGCGCTCCGTAACGCAAAACTAACAAAACAAGAACACTCTGAGTGACGACGGCTGCAGTTACTAGTGTGGCGTAATGTCGCACGCCTGTGCCGTAGAGTGACCCGGGGCGATTTTCTTCTCGTGCAATCAGACTTTTGAAGTTACTCGTGTGCACGCGACGACCATAGCAACAAAAGCCCCGCCTAACAGACTGTTACGAAACACTGGGCCCGGCGGAAAATAAATGCGAAGATGCCCTCGCGGGAGCGAGGGCATTTTTCATGGGCTTTATGCAGGGAGAAGGACGGACGCAAGGAACGCTGTTTCCGGTCACGTTGGAGGAACTGATCCCGGACGACCATATCTGCCGGGTGATCGATGCGTTTGTGGGCAGGCTGGAGATGGCGGCGCTGGGGTTCGAGCGTGCGGAGGCAGCGGAGACGGGACGTCCTGGCTAGGATCCGCGGGATCTGCTGAAGCTGTACTGGTACGGGTACCTGCAGCAGATCCGTTCCTCGCGGCGGCTGGAGGCCGAGTGTGGGCGCAACATCGAGTTGATGTGGCTGCTGGGGCGTCTGGTGCCGGATCATAAGACGATCGCCGAGTTCCGGCGCCTGCATCGCGAGGCGGTGACGGGAGCGGGAGCGGAGTTAATCCGGTGTGCTCGCTCTGTGGGACTGGTGCGGGGAGAGTGGGTGGCGATTGACGGCTCGAAGTTCCGGGCGGTGAGCAGCTCGCGCAGCGTGCGCGAGCGGGAGGTGCTCGAACGCTATCTGGAGGAGATGGAAGCCGCCGACACACAGGACGACGTGGTCATCGATGCCGGCGCCGTGGCGGAGGCATGGGAGAAGCTACGGCAGCATCCACAGCCGGAGGCGCGCTGCATGCGCACAACCAGCGGCCAGGCTCCGGCCTACAACGTGCAGACCGCGGTGGATGCCGAGCACGCGCTGATCGTGGCGCAGCAGGTGACCGATGAAGCCAACGATACTCGCTGTTTGCAACCGATGGCCGAAGCGGCGCAAGCGGCAGTGGCTGAGCCAGGGCGGGCGCTGAACGTAGTGGCCGATGCCGGCTACTCCAACGGAGAACAGGCCGAAGCTTGTGAAGCCAAGGGCATCGTTCCGCATGTGCCAGCCAATCGTGCGGTGAATAATCAGGGGGATGGCACGTTGTTCGACCGCAAGGAGTTTACCTACCAGTCCGCCATGGACATCTTCCGGTGCCCGGCGGGACAGACGCGCACCCGCAAACAGCTATCGCGGAAAGATCGTGCCGTACTCTATGCCGCTGCGACGGAGGTCTGCGGAGCCTGTGCGCTGAAGTCGCGTTGTACCAGTTCTTCCCGCCGCTGGATCACGCGTCACCTGCACGACGAGGCACTGAATCGCATGCACGAACGGGCCACGCCGGAGGCTATGCGGCTGCGGCGATCGACGGTGGAACACCCGTTCGCCACCCTGAAGTACCGCATCTTCGCACATCCACGCTTCCTGTTACGCGGCCGCAACGGAGCGCAAACCGAGATGAGCTTGGCGGTGCTCGCCTATAACCTGAAACGCATGATCAACGTCCTCGGCGGACGCCGGTTCAGCCTGGCTCTCGCCACGAGCTGAGTGGGCTCAATAACTATCCTGTCCTCGAACGGTACTCAAAGCTGCCCCAAAGCAAAAGCGGCGCTCCGGACTCGGAACACCGCTTTCTCTCTGCTTATCCCCCCGCAAGTTTCGTAACGATCTGTTTATCGGGCCTATTTATTTTTGAAAGTGGAGCAACTCCCACCGTATTAGGAAATCATATTCTACGACAGCAAATTCGCACAGAGGTCTATGACATGTCCGACGTGATTACTACCGATGAATTGAAGCAGAAAGTGAAGGAGAAACCGCCCAATTTCAAATTGGTCGAAACTCTTGCCCCGGAGCGCTACCGTGAAGCGCACCTGCCGGGCGCGATCAATCTTCCGCCCGACCGACTTAAAGAGTTGGTACCGTCAGTGCTGCCCGACAAATCCGCAGAGATCGTGACCTATTGCGCCAGCCTTCATTGACACGCCAGCGAATATGCCGCCCGTGAACTGGCGGCACAGGGTTACACCAACGTCGCTCATTATCCCGAAGGTAAGCAGGGATGGATGGAAGCAGGCCTGGCCGTCGAGAAAAGTACCTGAATCTAGCTCGGGGAAGGTCATCCGCTTGGCGCTATCGGCGCGATTATCCACCCCGTCTACTTCTTCGGCCGCGATTCCGGAGGCACTAGTCCCGCTACGCGGTAGTAGACAGCGAGCTGCCCGTAGTGCTCGCCTGAGTGCTCGATGAAACTATAAGCCGCATCCGCAACCCGGACAGGACGATGGGTGTTAGGATCCGTTAACAGGTCGTCCATGCCCTTGTCGCCCTTGGCCTTGATGACTGCCGCGCCGTCGGCAAATGACTTCTTGACGAACGCGGCCACGTCCGCCTTGGTCTTGTACTGCTCACGCTTCGGATCTTCCTCGGCGGGCAGTTTTTGTCCGTGCGCCAGGTTGATGAAGAAGTAGTTGGCGCCTGCGGCGTGCAGCAGTTGTTCGGCGAAGCTACGCTGCGCAGGTGTGGGCTTGAAGTCATACTTGTCTTCGGGAAAGTCCTCGGCCATCGCAAGCAGTTTCCGCCCAATATCATTCCACGTTTCCAGGACAGCCTCCGACGGGCTTAGTGGGGGCTTGGCAGCAGTGTCTTTCTTGGCTGTGTCCTGTGAGGGCGCTGGCAAAGCCCACATGCTCACTGCCAGAATCAGTGCCACCTTCAAACATATATTCTTCATCACGTCGTTCGCTATCATCGCGCATTCCTCCTGGTACATTCGTTTCGAGTTTTCCCCGGGATGGATATCTTAACGGAACTCTTGAGGTTTCACGGTCCCCCGCCCGATCCCTGATCAACCACATACACCCGCCCCGGCGCGCCCGGCTGGATATTATTTTTCTGGAAGCTCTCCTTGATGCGTCGCCGCAGCTCACGGCTCACCGCGTACTGGCGGTTGGGTCGAGTCTTCACCAGCATTAGATAATCTGCTTCTCCGTTGCCCACGCGCTCGATGCCGGGCACTTGGATGTCAGCCACAATATCGTCGGCGAAAGCGGGGTCATTGCGTACTTCCTCGCCGACCTGCTGTAGCAGATTAACTACGCGCTCGCTGGGCTCGCTATAGGCAACTGCGACGCGCAGAGATACCTGCGCCCAGTCGCGCGTCATATTTGAAACGATCTTGATTTCACCGTTCGGCACCATGTGC
>Ga0209804_1002263_pt1 | contig 11755 bp, 14 predicted proteins | sample GraSoiAngelo_139_FD_185896 | JGI IMG/M metagenome (GOLD analysis project Ga0209804, IMG submission 185896) | Grasslands soil microbial communities from the Angelo Coastal Reserve, California, USA - 14_0929_12_20cm (SPAdes) (version 2) | ecosystem: Environmental > Terrestrial > Soil > Grasslands ... | reverse complement strand
GCTTCAAGCCAACCAAGGAAGAACTCAACCGGGCGTTCGAGCGGTTCAAGCGGCTGGCCGACCAGAAGAAGGAAATATACGAGGAGGACCTGGAGGCCATCATCAGTGAGGAGCTCCAGACGATTCCGGAGACCTACCGGCTCAAGTCGCTCTATGTCGAGAGCGGGACCGACAAGACGCCGACGGCGCGGATCGAACTGGAAATCGACGGGCAGGTCGTGCAGCAGACCGGCACCGGCGACGGCCCCGTGGACGCCGCCTACCGCACCATTGCGGCCATGACGAAGACCAAGAGCACGCTGGTGACATACGCCGTCAAGGCCATCACGGGCGGGACGGACGCGCAGGGCGAGGTGATGGTGAGGGTAGAGGAGGGGCCGAAGACGGTGACCGGCCACGGCGCCGACACCGACATCATCGTGGCGTCCGCCAAGGCCTACCTGAACGCGCTGAACAAGCTCGCGTATTGGAAATCCCGCAAAGACGACGCGCCGAAGATCCACTACATCTGAGCGCTATTTAACCAGCTTCGTGAACCCGCCGAGGAATCCTTCCTTCTGCGTCACCTGCTCTAGCTCGCCGGCGTCGAGCCAGACACCTTGGCAGTTCATGCAACGGTCGATCTTCACCCCCTTGTAATCGAGCTCCGCGAGCTGGTGCCCGCACTTGGGGCAGTGCATGTAGTGGAGCTCTTTGAGCTTCCTCTTCTCCTCCTCGGCCATCTTGGCCTGGCGAGCTTCGGCTTCTTTTTTCATACGCTCGATGGCCTGCCGGGCGAAGTACTCCTCTTCCTTCTCGCTGGGCTTCTGTAATGAACCCATATGAGCTCCTTTCTTTATTGCACCCGCCCGCCCCAGGCGATGTTGCACCCACCCGCCCCGAGCCTGCCAAGACAGGCTCCTTACCCGTGGGACGCGCCCCTTCCCGTCAGTCGAGTTTCACGCGGCGGGAGCGGATCGCCAGGTAGATTGACCGACCGGCCTGCACGGCGACATAGACGAACAGCCCGATGAAGACGACATTCCAGCCCATCGCCTGCCACCGTTCGGGCGACGGGTTGTGCAGCACCAGGCCGAGGGCAATGTGGCCGCCGAGCCCGAAGCTCAGAGCGAAGATGATCCATTCCCGGGCGATGATTGCTTTGCGCGCTGGCGTCATGGCTTCCCCATACAAGAATTGGTGCGCTTCGTCAAGAAACGGCGTAGCGTTCTTGAATGGTGTGGAGCGCGTTCCTTATTTGGGAAGGCGATTACCTGTGTCGCGGCAACGCCTCTATTGGGAGAATGGCTAGAAGATCAACGAGTTGGGTCAGGGAACGAACTTGGCCATCGATGTTTTGCCTGGCATCCGGTTTGCCTATATTCTTTGTTGAAGAAGTGATTGGCACAGGCCAGTCAGAAAGGGGATGCCATGCGGTGCATACGGTGTCGCGGGTTGATGGTGCAGGACCACTTCTTCGATATGCTGGATGACAGTGGGCATCTCAGCTTTGTCGGTTGGCGATGCGTCTGCTGCGGCGACGTCCTGGATCCGTTGATCCTCAAGAACCGGCAGGGACGGCGTTCACCGCTCGTCCACACCCTCTAAAAGAGTCACCTCTGGTTGAAAACCACACCTGGTGGCTGAGCCGGTCCATCCTGCAGATCTCGGCCACCAGCACATCTCTTTGATTTTCTGAGATCTTTCCTTGAATCTTCATGGCACTTATCCTGCTTAATTAAGTAGAGTTTCCCGTCTGCCTGGGTTGAACAGGCGGCTCACGAAGGTTATTAATAAGCTACGCCCACTGATGAGAGGAAGTCCGATGTACATCCTGAACAAATGCGAGTTGGCGGGGCTTGTGCTGGCCCTCGTGCTCTTTGGCCTGCCTTCGGCGAGCCCGGCGTGGATCTTTGGCGATGTGGTGACGATTGAGCAATTGAGCTTCCGCCCTGATTCGATCAAAGTCCCCGGCGATAGCTTCGCCGTCCTGGTGGTGCAGAACCGGGAAGATGGCCCGATTCTGCACGAGGTCACTTCCCAGAGCCTCTTTGAATCGGGAACCCTCATTCAGGTCATGGGAACCGGGAAAGTCGAATACAGCGAGAAGCGCGTGTCCCGAATCCTCCTCTATCCCGGCGAGGAAGTGGTGATCTGGTTCTACGCCGAGAAGGGGCGGACCTACCCGTTCCAGTGTAATATCAACGGCCACGCCATGCAGGGGGTGGTGAAGAGTGGCTGATTGGGCTCCTTCGCCGCGGTGGAAATCATCTCACAGTTGGGGTAGGATGATGCCGCCAGTAGCAGCATACGGGAGGGCCACGATGAGTCGCGACTTCTCCACAACAGAGTTTCGGGACTCTGAGGCGAGTCCACGTACTCTGTCTTCCACGCTGCCTGAAGGTGAGCCCTGCGACATCTGCGGCTTCCTCATGCTGGACGTGCATTGCAAGCTGGTCTGCCGCCACTGCGGGTTCATGCGGGACTGTTCGGATCCCTGAGCGGGGATAGCGACATGGCTAAACAACCGAAAGACCCCACGCCGGACGAATCCAAGAAGAAGAAAAAAGAGCTCGACATCGTCCCTCATCCGTCGGAGCAGGAAGACATCTCCGACGAGATGGAAGACCTCTTCGAGGAAGAGATCGTCAAGCACCAGCACGGGCACGCCGAGCCTGAAGGCGACTGACGCTCGTCCATTATTCCCCCATGCTCAAGGAGATGATCGAGGAGGTCGCGAAGGCCAACGAAGGCTTCTACGAGGCCTTCGAGAGCCTCGACATCAAGAAGATGGATGAGGTGTGGGCCAAGGAAGACTACGTGACCTGCATCCATCCCGGTTGGAATCTCAGATCCGGCTGGCCGGCCGTCCGCGACAGCTGGGTCATGATCTTCAACAACACCTTCACGATGCAGTTCCGTCTCACCGACGTCATGATCCAGGTGGCGGGCGACGTGGCCTGGGTGCTCTGCATGGAGAACATCACCAGCACTAGCAGTACGGAAGGCGAGGAACAGGAATCGCGCGTGCTGGCCACCAACCTTTATGAACGGCAGCAGGGGCGGTGGCTGATGATACATCACCACGGCTCCCCCGTCATGTAGGGGCACGGCGCGCCGTGCCCCTACGCGCCAGTGGATGCGCAGCGCTCCCCGCAGTTCTTTGACGATGTCGAGCGCTTCGCTGGCGTCCTTCTCGGTAGGCAGGCTGTCGGTCTGGCCGGTGGGCACAGCATCGGGGTAGGTCAACGGGATCAGATACTTGTCGAGGGTGTAGCAGCGATCCTCGAAGCGCGACAGGTCCTGGTCGGCCTCCGCACACAGCGCCAGTAATTCCGCGAGGTGGTGGACCACCGGAATTGGCCTGTGGCGTTCGGCGAGGAAGGCCTTCAAGGACTTGGCCGCGGCCTGCTGGGCGTGCAGGCAGACCTGGTTCCAGAGTCCCAGGCCCTGCGCGGCCTCAGCCATGGCCATGTCCTCCGCCGCAAAGGCGGCCCATCTAGTGACGGCGCTCATACGCCACGGCTCCTTTGTAAATGATCTCGTCCAGCACGAAGACCCGCCGCTCAGCGATCAGGTCTTCCATCTCCTCGGGGGTATAGACCAGCACGTCCAGTCCGACTTTGGGCCGGACCAGCCGCAGCACCTCTTCGATCCGCTCCAGCATGGGTTTGTCGGTCCGCTTGATCACGACGAGGTCGAGGTCGCTCCACTCGTGGACCTCGCCTTGCGCAGCCGAGCCGAAGAGGATCAGCTTCTCGGGCTCGTACTCCCGGATGAGGATTTCGACCATCCGGTGGAGCTCCTGCTCGAGACGAAGTCCGCGTTGTTCAACGACAGGATTCACCCTCTACGATCCTTTGACAAACGGCAGGGCGTGGACGGTGGCGGGCTTACGCTCGCCGTTGATCTCGACGGTCAGGGCTGTGCCGGGTGGCGTGAAGTCGCGGAGGGGAAAGCCGAAGGCGATAACCTTGCCGAGCGACGGCGAGCGGACCGCGCTCGTGATCCAGCCTACTTCGCGGTCGCCGCTGAAGAGTTTGGAGCCGGCCGGTGGAACCTGAGCATCCTCTAGGACGAGACCAACCAAGCGCCGCCGCACCGAGCCGTAGGTGTCCATGCGGGCCACCACCTCCTGTCCCGGGTAGCAGCCCTTGGTCAGGCTGAAGGCTTTGCCCTCCAGATTGGCTTCCGGCGGGACGATGTTCTCATTGAGATCTGTTCCGGCCTTGGGGAGGCCCGCCTCCACGCGCAGGCTCTCCAGGGCGTGCACGCCGAAGGGCCTCAAGCCCAGCGGCTCGCCGTGCACCCAGCAGCGGTCCCAGGCCGTCTTGAGCCCGTCGGCTGGCAGGAGAATTTCCACGTCGGTCTCGCCGGTCTCCTCGGTCCGGATGAGCATCCCAGCATGGCCATCGATGTCCACCGACACGAACGAAAGCGGCTTGAGGGAGGAAGGATCGGTCCCGAACGCCGCGCGGATGAGTTCCGGCGCCTTGGGGCCGCTGACCAGGAGCAGTCCCCAGGTCTCGGCGCAGTTCTCCATCTTGGCCTTGGTGCCGAACAGCAGGAACTTGCGCAGCGCCGAGAAGGTGGCGTCCCCGATCTCCCCTACGTCCTCCAACATCAAGGCCTTGCCGAGCTGATACACCCGGAAATAGGTGACCATCTTGCCCTTGTGCGTGAGGAGGCTCGAGTAGATTCCTTGTCCGCTGGCCAGGGGCAGGATGTCGTTGCTGATGACGCTCTGCAGCCACTTCACCCGGTCCTCGCCGGTCACCCGGAGCTTCCCGCGGTGGGAGAGGTCCGCGACGCCGACGCCGCGCCGCACGGCCAGATGCTCGGAGGCTGCGTCCCCGTAGTGCGCGGGCACGTCCCAGCCGCCCTGCTCGATGAAGGACGCCCCGCGCTTCGTGTGGTCGTCGTAGAGGCGCGAGCGCTTCATGCCTGCCCCATCGTAGTGGGAGGGGGCCCCGCCAAGGGCGCCCCTCCCACACCCACTCCCACTACCTCTTGGACTAGTTGGAGGGTTCGGGACGAGAACTCGTTCCGGGACACGATCTTGGTGACGCCCAGTTGCTGGGCCCGCTTCCAGTTGTCCACCTCTTCGTGGTTGGCGAAAGCCAGGATCGGAATGGACTTCGACCGTGCGTCGCTCTTGAGGGCTTCAAGCGCCTTGAACGCGTCGAGCCCCTCGTCGTTGATATTGAGGACCACCGCCGCCGGATGGAGCGCGCCGGCCTTGTCGGCCAGCTCGCCGTGCGTCCGGGCTTTTTCGAGCGTGAAACCTTGAGGCTTCAGAGCGTCCCGGAGCTTGGTGTAGAAAAAGACGTCGTTCACGCCGACGAGTATGGTTTTGTTATCCATCGGCGCCACCCGCTCTAGTTCAGCATGGCCCGCAGCCGCGTGAACGCGCGCTGGGCCAGATCGTATTTGGGGTTGATCTTCAGCGCGCGTCGGTAGCACTCGAGCGCCTTGTCCCACTCCCGCTTCTTCTCGTAGACGCGCCCCAGATTCAGATGCGGGAACGCGGGGCTCTCGTACCGCTTGGCGCGCGTCGCTTTTTCCAGCCATTCGATCGCGTCGTCGAGCTGGCCCTTCTCGATCAGGTAGGCCCCGATGTCATTGTACGGATTGCCGAAGTCGGGGTCCACCGCGATGGCGCGGTGACAGTCCTCGATCGCCTCGTCCAGCATCCCCATGAAGCTGTGCGTCCATCCGCGGAACGTGTAGGCTTCGGCGGTCGGATACAGCTCGATGGATTCCGTGTAGAGTTTGATCGCCTCCTCGAACTCGCCCTTCATCTGGCGCTCGTAGGCCTTCCTGAAGAGGTCCCACGCGGCCTTCTGGTCGTCTTCGGGTTCCATCGGACTGTTGCCCGAAGTCTCGGTGTTAGCCAATCCTGTTCGCCTATTCCTGCTTGAGCTTCTTCTTGACGAGTTCGGCCGCCCGCCTCCCGGAGAGCAGCATGGCACCGAAGGCCGGGCCCATCCGTGGAGAGCCGTCCACGGCGGACACCGAGAGCCCGGCCAGGAAACAGTTGGGATAGACTTCCCGGGTGTTCTCTACCACGAGCTCCTCTGAGCGCTCCACCCACATGGCTCCGTTACCGGGCACTGCCTTGTACAGGCCGCGCTTGTTCAGAAGCGCCACCACCGCGGCGTCATGGCCGGTGGCGTCCACCACGACCTTCGACTCCAGCGCGATCGGGTCCACGTGCACGGCGTCGTGCCCCGCGTGTTCGACCGGCGACCAGTTCACCACAACCCCCTCGAGGATGTGCTCCCGGCGGAGGATCAGGTCGATGACCTTGGTGAGGTTGAGGACACGGACGCCGGCGTCGTAGGCAGCGGCGACCAGCTTGGCGGTGGCGTGCGGCGGGTCCACGATGTACATCCCCTCGCACTCCTTGACCCGTTTCGACGGGATCTTCAGCTCGTCGAGAATCTTGTCGGCGGGGGCGCAGATGGTCGCCTTGTTCATGAGATACCCGCCGGACCAGAACCCTCCGCCGAGCTGCAACGCCTGTTCGATGAGCAAGGTCTTGAAGCCGGCGGCGGCGAGGTCCCGCGCGCACAGGAGCCCGGACGGCCCCGCGCCGACGACGATGACGTCGCTCTCGATGAGCCGGTCGAATTCCTGGAAGTGCTCCCGGGCGATCTGCCGGGTGATGTCGCGCTCCCGCAACGGAGCCGTCCATTTGTTCGCCATTTCGTATTCCCCTTGTAGGGGCACGGCGCGCCGTGCCCCTACTGATAGATTTCCAGCCCCGCCTTCTTGAACTCCTCCGACTTCTCCTTCATGCCGACCTCGATGGCGGTCTGCTCGTCCACCGCCTTCTCCTCGGCGTACTTGCGGACGTCTTCGGTGATCTTCATCGAGCAGAAATGCGGGCCGCACATCGAGCAGAAGTGCGATGTCTTCGCCGCCTCCTGCGGGAGCGTCTCGTCGTGGAACGACTTGGCCGTGTCGGGATCGAGAGAAAGGTTGAACTGGTCCTCCCAGCGGAACTCGAAGCGGGCCTTCGACAGCGCGTTGTCCCGCGCCTGCGCGCCCGGATGGCCCTTGGCCAGGTCGGCCGCGTGCGCGGCAATCTTGTACGCGATGACGCCGGCCTTCACGTCATCCTTGTCAGGCAGGCCCAGGTGCTCCTTGGGCGTGACGTAGCAGAGCATCGCGCAGCCGAACCAGCCGATCATGGCCGCGCCGATGCCGGAGGTGATGTGGTCGTAGCCCGGTGCGATGTCGGTCGTCAGCGGGCCCAGCGTGTAGAACGGCGCCTCGTGGCAGGCCGCAAGCTGCCGCTCCATGTTCTCCTGGATCATGTGCATCGGCACGTGGCCGGGGCCCTCGATCATGACCTGCACGTCGTGCGCCCAGGCGATCTTGGTCAGTTCGCCCAGGGTCTCCAGCTCGGCGAACTGCGCCTCGTCGTTCGCGTCCGCGATGGAGCCCGGCCGTAGCCCGTCGCCCAGGCTGAAGGAGACATCGTAGGCCTTCATGATCTCGCAGATCTCCTCGAAATGCGCGTAGGCGAAGTTCTCCTCATGGTGGGCGAGGCACCACTTGGCGTGGATTGAGCCCCCGCGCGAGACGATGCCGGTGACGCGGTTGGCCGTGAGCGGGATGTAGCGCAGCCGTACGCCCGCGTGGATGGTGAAGTAGTCCACGCCCTGCTCCGCCTGCTCGATCAGGGTGTCGCGATAGATATCCCACGTCAGGTCCTCGGCCTTGCCGCCCACCTTCTCGAGGGCCTGATAGATCGGGACAGTGCCGATGGGCACCGGCGCGTTGCGGATGATCCACTCCCGCGTCTCGTGGATGTTCTTGCCCGTGGAGAGGTCCATGACCGTGTCCGCGCCCCAGCGCGTGGCCCAGATCATCTTCTCCACCTCCTCCTCGATCGAGGAGGCGACGGCGGAGTTGCCGATGTTGGCGTTGATCTTCACCAGGAAGTTCCGCCCGATGATCATTGGCTCGATTTCCGGATGATTGATGTTCGACGGGATGATCGCGCGGCCGCGGGCGACCTCGTCGCGGACGAACTCCGGTGTGACCTCGTCCGGGAGTCTGGCGCCCCAGGCGTTGCCGGGATGCTGGCTGGCGAGGCGGCTGCCGCCGCGCCCGTTGCCGTTTCCGTTGCGCTGGTACATTGCGGCCTGCCGTTTCAAGTTCTCGCGGAGGGCGATGAACTCCATCTCCGGCGTGATGATGCCCTTGCGGGCGTAGTGCATCTGGGTGACGTTGCGGCCGGGCTTCGCCCGCAGCGGCTTACGGAGGTGCGCGAACCGCAAGGCATCCAGCTTGGGATCGGCCAGCCGCAGGCGCCCGTACTCGGAGGTGACGCCGGGCAGCTCCTCCACGTCCCCACGCGCCATGACCCAGGCCAGCCGCAGCGGCGAGAGGCCCCGACGGATGTCAATCGTCACGTCCGGGTCGGTGTACGGTCCCGATGTGTCGTAGACCAGAAGCGGCGCGTTCTCCTCGACGGCGCTGCTCTTGAACGACTTCGTCGGCGTGAGGCGGATCTCCCGCATCGGGACGCGCACGCCCGGCTTGTCGCCTTCGATGTAGACCTTCCGCGAAGCCGGGAAGGGTTGGGTCGTGATAAAGGATGAGTTCATAGTGGTCCCGTCCTTTCTCTCACGTCAAAAAATAAACCGCACCCATCCACCGGAAGGGGAGGACAGATGCGGTCCGAGAAATAGGATCATGGTCGCTTCCCTGCGCTGGTATTATCCAGATCAGGTTCAGAGGGTGCGTAGCGCCATGGCCACGCTCTCAGCCACCGTAGGCTCCCCTAGCTTGTTCGTTGATCAGCTTACACGCTGGGTTTTCCGGCTGTCAACTGTCAACTGTAGGGGCACGGCGCGCCGTGCCCCTACAAAGCCCTAGCATAGGCCTTTCGGAATCACGTGTAGGCCTTTGGGCTCGTTGACAAAGATGACAACCGCACCATAGAATGACACTTTACTTAATTCCTCGGACGCATCCGGCTCAGGCTAGCTCTAGATGATCGTAGGGAGTGGAACGGTGGAACGAGCGTCTTGCCTCATCAGCCAGCCGCTGGAGCTCCAAGCGTACCGCGATCGGTCGCTGGAGGAACTGGCGGAGCGCACGACCGAGGCCAAGCGCAAGCTGGGCAACCGTGTCCTCGTGCTCGGCCACAATTACCAGCGCGATGAAGTCATCCGCCACGCGGATGTCGAGGGCGATTCGCTCAAGCTCTCCCAGATCGCCGCCGAGCGCTCACACCACGAATTCATCGTGTTCTGCGGCGTCCACTTCATGGCCGAGACCGCCGACATCCTCTCCAAGACCAGACAGACGGTGATCCTGCCCGACCTGGCGGCCGGCTGCTCCATGGCTGACATGGCCCAGATCGAGCAGGTGGACCAGGCGTGGGACCAGTTGGGACGGATTCTGCCGGTCGAAGAGGCGGTGACCCCGGTCGTGTACGTCAACTCGGCGGCCGACCTCAAGGCGTTCTGCGGCGAGCACGGCGGGATCACCTGCACGTCGTCCAACGCCCGCCGGGTGATCGAGTGGGCATGGGCACGCCGGGAGAAGATCCTCTTCTTCCCGGACGAGCATCTTGGCCGCAACACGGCCAACAAGATGGGCCTCCCGCGCGAAGAAATCCTGGTCTGGGACCCGTTCCTGCCCGACGGCGGGAACACGCCTGAGGCCATCAGGAAGGCCCGCCTCCTGCTCTGGAAGGGACACTGCAGCGTGCACCAGATGTTCCAGCCGGCGCACGTCCGCTACTTCCGCGAGAAGCATCCGGGCATCAAGATCATCGTGCACCCGGAGTGCCACGAGGACGTGGTCAATTTGTCAGACCTGAGCGGGTCCACCGAGTTCATCATTCGAACTGTGTCCGCCGCGGAGCCGGGGTCCATCTGGGGCGTCGGCACCGAGCTGAACCTGGTCAACCGGCTCAAGCGCCGGCAACCGGACAAGCAGGTCTATTTCCTGTCGCCGACCGTGTGCCAGTGCTCCACCATGTTCCGGATCGACGCGCCGCACCTCTGCTGGGCGCTGGAGAACCTGGCCGAAGGCCATGTGGTCAACCAGATCTCCGTTCCCGACGATGAGAAGCACTGGGCCCGCATCGCCCTCGAGCGCATGCTGGAAGTTTCGATACCCGCTTGAACCGTTCGGACGTTTCTTCCGACACCGCCGCTCCCTCCGTCAAACCCTCTGAGTTCGCCGCCTACGCCGCGCTCGTCACGACCGCGGTCGTGTGGGGCGGCTCGGTCGTCGCCCAGAAGTATTCGCTCGGTTCGTTCTCCGCGGTCGAAGTGTCCGTCGCCCGGGGCCTCGGCGCGCTGGCTATTCTGATCCCGCTGTGGTGGTGGCAGGAAGGAGGAACAGTCAGGTTCGCAGGGCGTGACATCGCAATCTTCGCCGCGCTCGGGCTCGGCGTGCTGGGCAATCATCTGCTCACGCTGTTCGGGCTACGGTACATCGGCGCAGGCACGGCGGGCGTGATCATCGGCGCCAGCCCGGCCATCCAGGCATTTCTCTCCTCGGTGCTGATCCGAGACCTGCCGTTCCGGCTGGTGTGGGGCGGCTGCGCGGTGTCGTTTGCCGGTGTGTTTCTCGTGGTCGGCTTAAAGGGGGAAGCGGCGGCCGGGGAGCAGCCGTGGTTGGGCGCGACGCTCGTGCTGCTGGCGCAGGTGAGCTGGGCGCTCTATAGCATCGGAGGGCGGCGCACGATGGAGCGGTTCTCGCCGCTCACGGTGAACTGGACGACGCTCTCGTTCTCGATCCTCCCGCAGATCCTGCTGCTGGGGATGAATCAAAAAGCCTTCACGGTGGGACTCGGTACCGTGCCGCTGGCTGACTGGCTGGTGGTCGGGTACTTGATCGTGTTCGCGACCGCGCTAGGGCAGCAGGCCTGGCTCTACGGCGTGCAAGGCATCGGCCCCTCGCGCGCTGGCGTCTTCGTCAATCTGATCCCGGTCTCCGCGCTGGTCTTATCGGCGCTCCTCCTGGGCGAGCGGATCGGGCTCACGGAAGTGGCAGGCATCGTCCTGGTGCTGGCCGGCGTGTGGCTCGTGAACCGCCAGTCGGCGTCCACCGCTTGACAGGTCCCGAAAGGCGGCCTAGCCTGGCGCCACTCAGGCATGCTGCCGAAGGGGGAATAAGGTGACGCAAGACCAAGGCCCTTCACAAACAGAACGCCGTACCAGTCCGCGGATCAAGTGCCAGCTTACCATGGAATACCGCGTCCTGACCAAAAGCCAATACGACATGCTCCGTCCCCTCTATCTCACCGTTCCCACCAGGATGCGCGAATCCTCCTCCCTAACCGCGTTTACGCAACCGACAGAGCGGTCCACTCCCTCTCCCGACCAGACCGTGATTCAACTGCTCTTCGCGCTTCACGAAAAGATGGATTCCCTGATCGGGTTCTTGACCCACGAACGGCTCAGCAGCCAATCCCTCGATGACTCTCCTCTGGAGCGAGCTTCGTGCGTCGAGCTGAGCGAGAGTGGGTTGCGGATGACAGGCTATCGTCGGGCCAGCGCCGGTGACTTCGTTGATCTCATTCTCCGTCTTCCAGAAGGCACAACCCCAGTGGTCAGAATGATCGGCCTAGTGGTCTACGAGATCGCGTTGTCGAGTCAGGATCAGAAAGAGGCGGGGGTCGTCTTCACAGCCGCACATCAGGAAGACCGGGCGGGAATCAACCAGTATATGTTGCACGGGCAGCGCTAAAGTTGAGATGTGTTTGTCCCTTGCAAAGCCTTTCCCAGGGAACCGACTAAAT
>Ga0209804_1002255_pt1 | contig 11779 bp, 8 predicted proteins | sample GraSoiAngelo_139_FD_185896 | JGI IMG/M metagenome (GOLD analysis project Ga0209804, IMG submission 185896) | Grasslands soil microbial communities from the Angelo Coastal Reserve, California, USA - 14_0929_12_20cm (SPAdes) (version 2) | ecosystem: Environmental > Terrestrial > Soil > Grasslands ... | reverse complement strand
CCGGGTGCGGCTCTTTTAGATTTTCTTATTTCTGCGGGAGTGAGGCAGCCTCGCTCGTGCGAGCGCCCTTACGATTCTCCTTTTTTCTTGACGATTTTCAGAGTACCGCGACGACTGAGCTGGGATAAGAGGGCTGCGGAGACAACCTTTGGCACGTGATAGTTGGCGTAGTGCGCCGCGTGGTTGCGTTTGTATTCCTGCTGTTCGTGAAACTGCCAATAAGCATCGAAGTCATCACTGGAGCGCAGCGCGCGTAAACGGAGTACGGCTTCGGCACCGGTTAAACTCCAACGTGCCCCGGTAAGGTTCATCCGGTCCTCGACCAGATGACGACAGGTGCCTTCAATGACCCCCGTGGCGATGGGGAGGCCCTCGGCCAGCACCTTGTCGTATTGCAGATAGGGTGCGTAGTTGATGAGATAGTCTGCACAGTTGTCCACCGCTTGCCGTTCCGCAGCGGCCATGGCCCGGAGTGTGGCACTTCGGCGGATGCCGGCCGCCACCAGGCTCGCCCTCCCGCGTAGGATTTCCAGCAGGTGCGCTCGGACCCATTGATCTTGTTCTGTCTGGTCTTCGGGAATGAGTGCCTTTGCCGCTTCCCAGACATACTGCGCCACATGAATGAAATCCACGACGATGGGCATATCTAGCTTTCGCTCATCCGCAAGCCTGAAGAGATGATCGATCTGCGTGCGATTGCCGTCGACCAGAGCGACCCAGCGTTTCTTTCTTTTTGCATCCCGGTGCGCCGCTTCTTTGAACATCGCCGTGACCACTTCTTCAGACGTATGGGCGAGGCTGGCCCAGACGCGTTTGTGTTCTGGCCGTGGCCGCGTCGGCTCCTCCCGCGGCTTGCCCGATACGGGCAGGACTTCTTCCGGAGTGCGCACAAAGCGCTCGATGGTATAGACGGCGGCCACCGAGGCCATTCGTTTGGCGTGCTGCCGGCGACCGCGCCCCAGCCGTGCCGTGAATGTCTCCACGCGCTGGGCGGCGGCGCGTCGTGTGGCTTCGCGCAGATCCTCGGGCCGCATGACCACGCCCTTGCCATCCACCGTAAGCACCAAAACGGGCCCGAAGTGTGGGTCCGCGCGAGCGCGCGTCTGACGCTCAGCATAAAATGCCTCGAAGTCCTGCGCTGCGCGGATCACCAGTTCTTCGAATTGCCGCTTAGGAACGTGCGCGCCGGTAAACACCTCTAGCGTCTTCACCCCCTCGTCAAACGCGCTCTTGGCCGCTTCGATCGCCACTCGGCGCCGCACTTCCAGTGAGTACTTCTCTGCCGGCAGATTGAGCACACCATCGAGCGGATGCAGGCTGGGCGTGCCTTCGCCACCATAGCCGGTGCGTGTCACCTCCACCGTCCCGAAGATGCTTTCCAGGCTGCGCGTATGCGCCGACGTAGGCGTGAGCGTCGTGCCCGCGGCATCCTGCACCGGTTCAACCGCTTCCCCCGGCTGGCGTAAGTCGAGATGCGCTTGCAACAATTCCCGCATCAACTCACGTCCCATCCCTTCTAACTGCCGCTCCAGGTCACTATGCTTCACCTGCCGCGCCTCCTGCGAACGTAGGAACTGTGTGATTGTCGCATAGGCTTGGTCCGCCGCAGCAAAGGGATCCGCAACGGGACGACAGGGCAGCGCGCTCATGGTCTCAGCGCTCTCCCCGCAGCTGTGCCCGCGCATCGCGTCTTAAGGGATACACCAACACCCGCTTCGGCTGGGCTCCGTGACGACGATGCTGGCGATCATCGCGCCCCCGCCCGCTCGTCTCTCCTAGCTCCACCCAATTCGCCGCCCGATAGCAGGCTCCCGTATAGTGCGCCGCATCCACGAAGGTCTCCACCAGCAGCGGTGTGACCCCGTACTGGGCCTGCCAATCCGCGGGCAAACGCCGGAGTACGCGCGCCAGCGTCGCACTCGCCAAATTTTTGATGTGGATCCAAGGTACCAGGAGGAACCGGCTGTTATTGACCACCTGCGGCAGATGGTGCGCACGCGTTGCGTCGTCCCACCCAATCCACTGATCGCGCACCTCGATGCGCCACGCCGCACTGGAAAACTGCAAACACCCGACCACGGTGGGCACGGGCTGAGTAATCGAGACCAGATACTCGAGGTGGGCGCCAAACGGTACTTTGTAACCGAGTGCGTGATAGCGGCCGACCAGTTCGCGAAACCGCTGCCGCCCCCCAGCATCGGTGACACCCTCGATCGAGAGGGGAGCAAAAGCTTCCACCCGCCCGCTCAGCGGCACCACCGGTTCGCCCTCGGCCGTGTGCGGAATCGAGGTAACCGACCCCACCGGACGCGTCTGCTGTTTCCTCGGCAACGTGAGCAGGCCCGCCGCTTCCATCCGGCCCAATAGCACCAGGCATTCGGGTTCCTTTAGCGAACCATTGGCGCGTGTCCAGCCCACCAGCTCGCTGATGGTGTTGGCTAGCTCTTTGCGGCTGAGGCCACAACACGTTGCCACCACTTCCCGAATCAGCGCGATCTCAGAGGCCGAAAACATCCGGCCGCTGCAGCCGAACCTGCTGTTGTCTCCCGCGTTCGCCACTGCTTCTGCTCCTGCAGACTTACAGTAGCGAACACGGAGAGAAATGTCCAGCCTTTAACAATCAACCCTAGGCGCTGCTGGGACAGGAAAGGTAACTATCGATCAGCCAAGACGGACCGCCGTCCAACTGGTGTAAGAAAGGTGTCCGATCGAGAACCAGTCCGCATCACGGGTGGGCTTACCACATATCTCCTTGCAGTGTTGATATCCCCCTGATTCAAGCAGCATGAACGCTCCGCGCGCAATATATCTCATTGAAAAATCGTGCTCTAAACTTAAACCCAAAAGAGCCGCACCCATCGTCGCCGTGGACAAACAGGACAGGTTTTTCAGAAAGGCTGGTGCCGTGGCAAGAAGTGGGACCCGGAAGCATCCACCTACCTTCGATATCTGGTAGATGTGCCGGGCCTGGAAGAGAGAAAACTGAAATGCGTAACCTTGGGAACATTTCGGACGCTAACGCTTGCAGAGCAAGCAGGGCGAGAGTACATGCAAGCGAATGGTGTTAACGACAGGCAGGCGCAGGAACAATCGATCAACTCTCTGACGTTCCGTCAGCAAGCGGATCGGTTCTTGACTGCCTCGATTGATCCCGCCCGACGTGGAGGGCCTGTTGCACAGGCAACCTACGACTTTTGGAGGGGAGCAATCGACACATGGCTGAATCCACATCTCGGTGATTTACAGCTGGCCGATGTGGGCAACGCTCAAGCCAGGAAACTGATAGATGCCATTCGTGCTGCCAAACGCTCGGATAAAACCATTGTGGAGTACGTCAGCATTATGAAATCCATCGTGGCTTCCGCTGTCGACAGTGAGGGAGAACAATTGTTCCCGCGTCAATGGAACCACGATTTCATGCGGCTACCCATCGTGGACAAAACAAAGCAGAGGCGTCCAAAAGTCACGGACAAAGAAGTGGCGACAATCATAGCGGAAGCGAAACCAAAGTACGGCCTCATGTACGCGCTTATGGCCGGGTGCTCGCTCCGAATGGGTGAAGTAACCGCTATTCGCGTTGAGCCGTATTCTGACGGTCACTCTACAATCTCTCCTGATTGCCGGACGATTTACATCAGAAAATCCGTGCGTCACGGGTGGAACAAGACCCGAAGACGGTGAACGCAGTTCGTGACATCGACGTGGCCCCTGAACTAGCGAACGCGGTCAAACGCTACATCTCAGGTCAGGACTTCAAGAAATCGACTTACCTCTTTCAAACATCGCGTGGTGAACCGCTGTCGCAGAGGAATGTTCTGCGCAACAGTCTTCATCCGATTTTGAAAAAGATGGGCAGAGAAAAATGCGGCTTCCACGCCTTCCGCCGCTTCCGTGCATCTTGGCTCCGTAAAAATCGTGTGCCGTGGGATCTGGAGAAAATGTGGATGGGACACGCGCACAAGGACCTTACGGACCAGTATGCCGAACAGCTACGCGAGGATGTGAAATATCGCCGCGAATGGTGCGAAAAGATTGGCCTTGGTTTTGTTCTACCCGCCAATGTTTCACAACTTTCGCAACCAAAACGCGCTGCAGTCGCTTCACGGAAGGCAGCATGAAGTTGCTGAATTTGAGGGGGATAAAATGGTCGGGGCGAGAGGATTTGAACCTCCGACCCCCTGGTCCCGAACTGGAGTGTCAAAAAATCTAAGGCCTTGTAGGTGTCGCACTTACGAGGGCCGTCACCCCAAAAATCCTGCCTCTTGCCCTGGCAGCAACGGCGGCTGGTTCCATTCTACGATCAGCGCAATGAGATAGAATCAGTCAAGCCTTGACGCCGAGCCGGGCGCAACTCTCTGGGATGCACGGCCCGACTCTAATCGGGAGTTATTGAAGATGGACCGCCGTAGTTTTCTGTCTCATTCTGCCGTTATGACTGCAGCCCTGGTGGGGGACCTGCCCAACTCATCTTTCGCGCAAGCAATTAACAACAGCAGCGTCGCTTCTGGATCTCCGTCAATCAGCAGGCAATTTGCGCGTTGGGTCGCGGGGTTGCGCTACCAGGATCTACCTCCGGCAGTAATTGATCGCGTCAGAGGTGTAACTCTCCACGCTTTGGCATCAGCGCTCCAAGGGTATTCGGCGCCGGGCGGGCGGGAGGCAGTGCAGATAGTTAGCGAACAATATCAGGGTGTTCCCAATGGAGCCACAATCCTGGTGCACGGAATCAAGGCCACGAAAGGGGATGCGGCGTTTGCTAATGCCGAGATGATCTTGGCAGGCGGGAAGTGGGATACCTTCCGTATGCTGACCCATCCCAGCACTACCATCATCCCAGCCGCCCTGGCTGCTGCGGAAACTGGGCAGGCGTCAGGCGAAGAGTTTCTCACCGGGGTTGCCGCAGGCTACGAAGTCATGGAGCGAATGGCCGGCGATTTTATCCCCACCGTCATGGCGCACGGTTTTCACGCTGGCCCGGTATTCGGCATCTTCGGGGCCGCCGTAGCGGCTTCGAAGATCATGCGTTTTACCCAGGATCAGGTAAACAATGCCATCGCACTATGCGTGAACCTAGCAGCAGGAAATCTCGAAAGCCTCGGACTCCGGGAGGGACCGGCTGTGCGTAATGCCATGCTGGCGGTTGCATTGGCCAAGCTTGGCCATCATGGAGGCGAGACATCTCTTGAAGGGAGAGCGGGCCTGTACCAGGCATACGCCGGCAATAACGAAGGTCACCTCGTCTATAGCTTCACCGGAGACGTCCGGACGAGCCTCGAAAAGATTACAGCCGATCTTGGCAAGCAATGGCTGTTCCTGGAAACGCTCTACCGCATCTACTCGATTACGGGGTACAACCTCGCGCACGTCGATGTCACGGCGGAACTCTGCGAAGAGCACAACATCCGCTATCAGGATGTGGATCGTGTTGAGGCGGTGGTGAACTGGCTGGAGACTCAGTACCCGAGCCCGGCTTTTCCAACCCGACGGGAGGACATCGGTGAGCCGGATGTTGGTAGTACGCGGTATTACACGGCTTATGGCGTAGTGAAACGGGGATTCCCTATGGTGCCGGGAGTCCCCGACCCGGTGGAGGTTTTGGAGCTAATGAAGCGGGTCACCATTATTCCGTCACACCAGATGACGCTGTTCGGTCCGCGCATCACCATCTTCACGAAAGATGGCCGGATGTACACCAAGCAGGCCACCGGACGAGAATTTATCTGGGATTTCACAGAGGAAGCACGGCGGATTCGCGGCGTCATCCCTAGTATCCCGATCCCAGCGGCGCAGTTTGAACAATTGATCGCGACCTGCCGGGAACTTGAGGCCCAAAACCGGGTCAACGAGCTGATCCAACTAACTCTGAAGAAGAATTAGCCAGAGACCGGCGCCGGTCTATCGCGGAGGTGTGTGACGAAGTGAGGGACTTTCTGCCGTGGTCGACGGTAAGCGGACCATGCCAAGACATGCCTGAGAGAACAATTGTTTTGCAATCTGTCCACAAACGTAATCACAAGTATAAAAGCCAATCGGTCGGAAAAAAGACTGGATTCTTCCATGCTCGCAAATGGTGCGGACTTTAACGTTCCCATAGATTTGGCTGCGACACATAGAGGTGACAGCATGCCTTACGCGACCGCAGAGGATGGGGTCTCGCTTTTCTATGAAGAGGTGGGAGCGGGCAAGCCTGTAATCTTCCTGCACGAGTTCGCCGGCGACTACCGCAGCTGGGAAGTGCAGTTGCGCCACTTTGGCCGGCGCTATCGCTGCATTGCGTTTAATGCCCGCGGTTACCCCCCCTCTGACGTTCCGGAAACCCTTGCCTCCTATTCGCAAGAGCGCGCGGCCGAGGACATCAGAGTGGTGGTCGATCACCTCGGCGTTGATCACGCTCACATCGTGGGGCTTTCGATGGGCGGGTTCGCCGCACTCCACTTCGGATTCAGATATCCCCAGCGAGCGCTATCGTTGTGCGTGGCGGGCTGCGGCTACGGCGCCGAACCCGAGCAGCGCGACCGTTTCCGTGCGGAAACGATGGCCATCGCCGATGCCCTTCTCTCCACGAACATGCCCGCGTTTGCCGAGCAGTACGCATATGGGCCCACCCGCGTTCAATTCGAGAACAAGGACCCACGCGGCTTCGCGGAATTTCGGCGCATGCTGGGGGAGCATTCGGCAGTGGGATCGGCGAATACGATTCTCGGTGTGCAGCGCGAGCGGCCCTCAATTTACGACTTGGCAGATAAGATGCGATCCCTCTTCGTGCCGACACTCATCATTTCAGGCGACGAGGACTGGCCGTGTCTCATGCCGGGTATTCTTATGAAACAGAAGATTCCCTCGGCCGCGCTGGCGCTTGTCCCAAACTGCGGTCACACCGTCAACCTTGAGGCGCCCGACGAATTCAACCGTATCCTCGGAGACTTTCTAGCGCAGGTGGAGAGCGGGCGCTGGCCGATGCGCGACCCTCGTTCGGTCCGCGCATCGATCACCGGAATTCGGACGTAACGACATCGTGCGGTTGCTTTGCTTTTGCCGACGCCAGCCGCACGCTCGATTTGGCCAAAGGCAAAGATCCGTGAGGTGAAGATGAAATGACTGAGAAGGGTCGAATCACACATGCTGTCGTAGAGTTCATCACGAGCGTGCAGTGGCACGATTTTCCGGCAGAGGCGGTGGATCTCGCGCAGCGCTGTTTGATCGATGGAATGGGTGTGATGTTGGCAGGCACAACCATCCGCGGGAGCGCTGTGCTGCGCGAGTATATCCGTGCGAGCGGCGGCGCCCCGGAAGCCACCGTGTTTGCGCCGGATTGTTTCCAAACCTGCGCTGCGTCCGCGGCGCTTGCCAATGCCGCCAGTGGGCACGCCATGGATTGGGATGATACGCAGTTGTCTTCGACTCCCGACCGCGTTTTCGGCCTCCTGACGCATCCCACCATGCCTCCGCTGGCAGCGTCGCTCGCCTTGGGCGAACGGCATCACGTTTCGGGAGCGTCGTTCGTTGCGGCTTTCCTGACGGGTTTCGAGGTGGAATCCAAAATGGCTGAAGCGATCCATCCCAATCATTACAAGAAAGGCTTCCATTCATCTGGCACGCTGGGTGCATTCGGAGCGACGGCCGCAGCGGCAAAACTATTAGCGCTGGACGCTGATGCGGTGGCGAATGCACTAGCTATTACCGCGAGCCTCTGCGCCGGCATCCGGGTGAACTTCGGGACTATGACGAAGCCGCTCCACGTGGGCCGCGCCGCCCAGAACGGCGTTTTCGCCGCGGAGTTGGCCTCGAAAGGGTTTACCGGAGGACGCGAGGGCCTCGATGGCCTGTGGGGTTTCTTTCAGATCTTCGGTCTCGGCGGCGAAGCCGATCCTGCTCGCATCTCTGGCGCCCTTGGAAATCCGTACTCGATCCTAACTCCCGGGGTCTCCATTAAGCCCTATCCGTGCGGCGTGCTCGGTCATCCCACCATGGACGCTATGCGTAAGCTCGTCATTACCCATGACGTCCAGCCGGAGCAGATCGCTACCATCCGACTCCGCGCCGGGTCGAATATCCTAAACCCTCTGCGATACAAGATCGCTCAAAGCGAGCTCGAGGCAAAGTTCTCGCCTCCGTTCATGCTGGCGGCCATTGCCATCCGCAGGAAAGCCGGGATACGCGAGTTCACTGATGAATTCGTGCGCAGTCCGGCGGTCCAGCGGATGATGACTCGCGTAGAAACCATTCTCGATCCGGGAATCGAGGCCCAGGGCTTCGACAAAATCCGCAGCATCGTCGAAGTGGAATTGAATGACGGAAGGAGGCTCGCCGAGCAAGCCGACGAGCGCTATCGCGGCGGGCCGGACCGGCCCTTCACCCGCGAGGAGCTGCACGAGAAATTCACGGAATGCGCCGAATCGGCCCTGCCCCCAACCGCGATCACAGGAACACTCAGCATGCTCGAATCCCTCACTGACGTCTCCGATATCAGCGATCTGGTGCGCGTCATGAGCCCGTGCAGGAGGCCGGGCCCCGTGTCGCTCAACCCAGTTCCCGCATCACCCAGTTCGCGATAGCGCACAGTTCGGCATCGGCACCGCCCGCCCCGAGCAGTTGTATCCCCACAGGCAAGCCGTCCACCTCCATGAGCGGCAAGGTGAAAGCCGGGAACCCTAGCCACGAACTGTAGGCCGGGAACGTGCGGCTGCCGGTGTGACTCAGCCCAAGCTTCGCCGGCCCAGAGGCGGCGAGCGTGATGAACACATCGCACGAACTCGACCACTTTTGCACCAGCGACTGTATACGCCTTCGGTTCACGAGCAAGCGTTTATAGTCGGCCTGCGTCATTTCATACCCGCGGCTCACAAGCTCCCTGATGCCTGTCTTCCAAACCGCGCGACGTACTCGCCGTATGGCCATTTCATTTCGTACGCGACGATGGCCAGCCCGTCATCAACGCCGCCATCAAGCTCATCTTCCAATATGGCAAGCTCTGGGTCGTGCTCACGGCTCTCTATTTTCACACCTCTTGCCTCTAGCGCGGCCAGAACCTCGTTGAAGATTTCGCGGGTCTCCCGGTCCAGTTCGAGCCAGCCGCGTGTATATAGACGCGCAAGCTTTCGCGGCTTTCGGGGCGCAGGGGGCACGGCACCGGGAAGAAATTGATTTCCTGGGCTGCCGAGCGTTAACGATATCTGGGAAGCAACCCGCCAGGTGTCCTCGAGACTTCCGGCAATGATCCCAAGGTGGTCGCACGTCGCGGAAATTGGATGGATCCCGCCCATGTGCAACGTACCGGCTGTCGGTTTGAAGCCGATCGTGCCGCAATACGAAGCCGGCCTGAGTATGGAACCGATAGTCTGTGTCCCGAGCGCGACCGGTACCATCCCGCAGGCGACGGCTGCCGCCGAGCCGCTGGAAGATCCTCCCGGCGTCCGTTTTACATCGAACGGATTGGTCGTCGGGCCGGATCGGCCGATTGCGAACTCGGTCGTCACCGTCTTACCGATGATGACAGCACCGCTGCACCTTAGCGCAAAGACACACGCCGCGTCGTGTTTTGACCGCCAGCCTTTGAAAAGTGAAGAATTCATCCCGGTCGGCATATCCGCCGTCTCAATGATGTCTTTGACGGCAATCGGACATCCATCGACCGGGGAAAGGGGTTTGCCTGATTCATAGCGCTTGGTTGCTGCATCCGCGCTTTTCCGAGCACCGACAAGATTAAGCGTGACGAATGCTTTGACCCTCTTGTCGCGTGCCGCAATGGCGTCTAGGCACTGCTCCAAGAATTCCCGTGGCGTGCTTTTCCCCGCTGTGAAATCCGGAAGCGCGTGCGAGAAAGAGAGCAGGTCCGGATTGTGCCAGACTTTCACCCGTTGCCCTGTGGAGTGCGATTCCTTCAATGAATCGGGAGCGACTCTGCCGGGTGGGACACTAGTTGGCGCAGGCCGCCGGACATTGGGCATGGAAGACCTCAACCTAATCGAAGCCGTTCGTGACTGTCAACTCACCGCGAAACGGCTGCGTAACGACTCGACGGTTGTGAACCGCGTAAAGTGGTGCTAACTATGAATCCGCACCGAAGATCCTCTGTGACCTCGCACCCGCACTGTGGAGGAACTCACGTGCCGGAAGTAACGGCCTTCGTCCAAAATGCGGCAAGCTTGACAGAAGCCGGAAAGCAGCGGCGTCTGATGACCGCCGTCGGGGCTTCCGCACTTTCCACAAGCATCGAGTGGTACGACTTTTTGCTGTACGGCGTCGCTGCGGCGACCGTGTTTCCGCGCAGGTTTTTCCCGGAATCTGGTCCCTTCATCGGCACCTTGCTTTCCTTCTCCACTTTCTTTATTGGCTTCGTGGCGCGACCGGTGGGCGCTGCCATTTTCGGTCATTTTGGCGACCGCATAGGACGCAGGTGGTTGCTGATCGTCACGATGTTGAGCACGGGCCTGGCGACCACGGGTATCGGCCTGGTGCCCTCGTACGAAACCATCGGCATCTGGGGGGCAGTATTGCTCACGCTGGGGCGCGTGGTGCAAGGCATCAGCCTAGGCGGGGCCTGGAGCGCATCGGTCTTGATCGCGGCCGAATGGGCCGATCCGAAGGGCCGCGGGTTTATCGCCAGTTTCGCGCAAGCAGGCGGGCCATTCGGCATGGTGCTTGCCAATGCCGCACTCGGTGTGATGACGGCTCTCACCACAGAGCGCCAGTTCCTCGACTGGGGTTGGCGGATCCCGTTCCTGGCGACCATCCTGCTGGTGGGCATAACTCTCTATCTGCAAATCGGTGTGCTCGAAACACCTGTTTTTACACTCCACAAACACAGCGGCACGATCGCCCGGGCGCCGGTTGCCGAAGTCTTGAAGAAGCATTGGCGGGAGATTTCGCTGAGTGCGCTGCTGCGCACAGGGCAGCAAGTCCAATTTTATATTTTTACTACTTACATCATCACTTACGCGACGCAGGAGCTCCGATTCGCTCGCGGGCCGATCTTGAAGTTTGTCATGATCGAAGCGCTCATTTCGAGCATGACGGTCGTACTGTTCGGGCGACTGTCGGACGCGTATGGCCGGCGGAAGCTAATCGCGCTCGGCTGCATCCTGATGATCTTTTTCCCATTCCTCTATTTCGCCGCGCTGGACACGAAATCCGCGCTCCTGGTGCCTCTGGCGATTATTCTCGCGCTGCCGCTGCAGGACCTGCAATACGGTCCGCAAGCCGCGTTCATTTCGGAAAACTTCCCGGGATCGCTGCGGTACAGCGGATCGGGTCTGGGCTACCAGCTTGCGTCGATCACGGCCGGCGGTCCGGCGCCGATCCTTGCAACCATCCTGTTACACGCGTTTGGCACATCCATGGCGATTGCGTCGTACATGGCCATTTGTTCGGCCATCAGCCTGGCATCAGTCTATGCGTTAAGTGATCGCCGGGGCACGCTGGATCGCCTATAACGTCCGTGCCCCACTTATGTCGTGTTCTCCGCGTCCGGGTGAATCAGGTTCGTTCCAGAAACCACAAAATCGAATTAAGTTGCTGACGAACACGTGAAAGTGACGGGAACCGTGGAACACGCTGTAGAAGATTGGCTTGAAGCTGAGCCGTCGCCAAAATCACTTCATTTTGGCGGAAGCAAACCGCCTGCATCGCGTCCTTTACCTAGAGGTACTTATTGTAGGGCATCGATCCAGGGAGGGTTTTTGGCGGGGCGGCGAGAGCAAAGCATGAAACTGAGATGGGTTCTCTGTTGCATCGACCAGTTGGGCTGGCAGGCGTTGATTTTGTTTTAGTAAGTTACTGT
>Ga0209804_1002249_pt1 | contig 11819 bp, 11 predicted proteins | sample GraSoiAngelo_139_FD_185896 | JGI IMG/M metagenome (GOLD analysis project Ga0209804, IMG submission 185896) | Grasslands soil microbial communities from the Angelo Coastal Reserve, California, USA - 14_0929_12_20cm (SPAdes) (version 2) | ecosystem: Environmental > Terrestrial > Soil > Grasslands ... | reverse complement strand
CGTAGGTTTGACCAACGGCGACCGGGCTGGTCGCCCGGTGTAAACCGGCACAACGGCCTTCGGGGAACGCAGGTGCCGAACCCGAGAGGTAAGGCCAATTTCGCGGAGATGGCGGTCTGATCTTTGTGCTATGGTCGCGCATGCTCTCCAGTGAAAAGCCTCTGACTTCCAGTCAGCGGTCGTTTACAGTGAATATTCTCATGCAGCGGCAGCCGATCCTGAGTGAGATAACGCAACCAACTCGGAAGTTCCCTTGCGAATTTCCAAGGACCGAAGCCTACCATGCCTACCGAATTCCGACAAACGGCCGGCGAATGTGGCCGAGCCTATGAGATTTTTCATGCAGGGTGTTAGATTAGCTGTGAGGTATTAGCTGGGTGAAAAAAGCGAAATCCGATAGTCGCCCTTCGGCCGCGAAACACAAGCTCGCGCAGAGTGTGGACGAATACCTCGCGGGAGTTCCGGAACCAGCTCAAACCACCTTAAGCCAGATTCGCAGAGTGATTCGATCCGTTGTGCCGCCTGAGGCCACCGAGACGATCGGTTATAGGATTCCGAGCTTCAAGTTCAAAGGATGGCTGGTGGGTTACGCGGCATTCGCGAATCATTGCAGTTTCTTTCCCGGGGCCTTGCCAAGAAAGTTCGCAACCGAGCTGAAGGGCTTTTCTACATCCAAGGGAACCATCCGTTTTCCCGTGGACAATCCTCTGCCTACCTCTCTTTTAAAAAAGCTCGTGAAGGCTCGGATCGAACAGAACAAGGTGAAGAGACAGCGCGGAATCAGATAGTCAGTTTTGGATCTAGGCTAATTCCTGCTCGGGTTGAGCATCGCCAGGGTGGGTTTCGATGGCGTAGACGCCGGCGATTATCAGGAGCCCGCCGAGGGCCACGCGGCGCGTGATGGGTTCGCCGAGCAACACCAGCCCCAACAGTGTCGCGCCAATCGGCTGGAGATAACTTACCGCACCCAAGCGCGCCGGCGTCATAAAGCGCAGCGCCCAGAAATACAAAACGTAGGCAACCGCCGAGGCCAGCACGCCCATGTAGATCACGGCGCCCCAGCCTTCGAGGCCAATTGTGGCGAGACGGCCGGCGCGGGCGAGTGCGCGAATCTGCCAGACGGCGATGGGCGACGCGAGAGCCGCCGCGGCGATATTGCTCAGCAGGCTCAGGCGCACAGGGCTATATTCCGCAAACAATCGCTTGCCCAACACGGTGTAAAGCGCCAGCCCGACGCCAGCAATAAGAGTGAGTAGGTCGCCGGGAAAGTTGCTAGTGCTGGCGTTCGCGCCCTGCTCCGCGCCGACAGCCGCAGCCCCTACAAAAGCGAGCACCATTCCGATGGCTTTCCGCCGGGTGAGCGCTTCGAGTCGCAGAGCCCACGAGAACAGTAATATGAAGATGGGCGCGCAGCCGATAATCAAGGCGGAGTGGCTGACCGAGGTATAGTTCAAGCCCACCGTGAAGCAGCCTTGGTTCAAGACGACGCCGAAAAAGCCCAGGTAAGAGATCGTCCAAAGCATCTGCAGTTTTTTCGTTCCCGGCTCCAATACTTGAACTGTTACTTTAATTCCCTGTCTCTTCCGTGTCCGCGGCAAAAGCAGCACCGGCAGTGACACGATCCCGGCCGTGACCACTCGAAACGATCCCAGCGCCAGCGCTGGAAGTTCGCGCAGCCCGATTTTGGCGACGATATAGTTCAAGGACCACACGAAGATCAGGAAAACCATGGCGGGGAAAATCCACAGGGAAGATGAGGAATGTCGTTCCGCCACGTCTCTTCCAGAGCCCGCCTGCCCCGAGCCTCGAAGGGTGCGGCCAGCACCCATGGACTAGCGCAGGACCTCGCGCCGAACGGTGAGCCGCTCGATGCGGTCGCGCCGAGGCTCGTAACCGATACCCGGGCCTGGGGGCACGCGAATAGTTCCTTGTGGCGTGACGGTCACTTCGGGATCGATGACGTCTTCGGTCCAATAGCGCTTGCTGGCCGTGACGTCGCCGGGCAGCGTGAAATTCGCGAGCGTGGAGAGCGCGATATTGTGCGCGCGGCCGATTCCGGATTCGAGCATGCCGCCGCACCAGACGGGAATGCCGTGATCCTGGCAGAGATCGTGGATGCGCCGCGCCGGCGTGAATCCGCCCACGCGGCCGAGCTTCATATTGATGATGCGGCAGGCGCCCAGCGCAATGGCAGCTTGCGCGTGCTCTTCGGTATGGATGCACTCGTCGAGGCAGATCGGAGTCATGAGCTGGCGCTGCAATTCGGCATGGCTCCAGATATCGTCCCAGCCCAGTGGCTGCTCGATCATCATCAGATAGTAGGCTTCGAGTTCGCGAAGTCGGGCGGCATCTTCCAGTCTGTAAGCCGAATTCGCATCCGCCATCAGCCGAATCTTGGGAAGGCGCCGCCGCAGGCGCGCGACCGGCCCCACATCGTAGCCGGGCTTGATCTTGATCTTGATTCGCTGATAGCCGGCAGCCAATACCCTTTCCACGACGCGCTCGAGCTCCTCGTCGCTTTCCTGAATGCCGATGGAAACGCCACAGGGAATCTCTTCCAGCGTGCCGCCGAGAAGCTTCCATAAAGGCAGATTTTTCTGGCGCGCTTCAGCATCCCAAACGGCGGCCTCGATCGCCGCTTTGGCCATGTTGTGGCCGCGTATGGGGAAGAGCATTTCCCAAACGTCTGCCGGAGCCGAAAATTCCTTGCGAACCAGGGCGGGCCAGATGAAATCGCGCAGAACGTGCCAGGCGGTCTCAATGGTCTCGGGGGAATAGGAAGGCCGTTCGCCGGCCACGCATTCGCCCCAGCCGGCCACGCCACCAGCATCGACTTCCACCAGGAGAATGCGCCGGTCCGCAGTGCGGCCGAAGCTCGTCTCGAAGGGCCGCACGAGCGGCATCTGAATTTCGCGGAGTGTAGCTTGGCCCAGGCGCATAGAGGATTTAATGCGTCATTTGGCTCGTTGTCATTCCGAGCAGTCCGCCTGGGGACGATGAGGAATCTGGCCCTTACCGTGACCGAAGGCAGATCCCTTGCTCTCCATCCAAGGTGGATCGCTCGGGATGACCACGCTGGTCGGATGGTCACTTATCGGCCCAGGGCTCGAGCAAGTACTCGGCGGCATCGTCGGTCCTGTCAATGCCAGTGGCTGCGTAACCGGAAGCCAGCCAGTGCTCGAATTCCTGACGAACCTCACCCTGCAGGCGCGCCGCGTCTTCAGGATTGGTGCTTCGAATCCTGGCGAAATCTGCGGGCACGCGGATACGCGTGAACTCCTTGCTGCGCGCTTTCGCGGCGGGGCGCTTATCCGCAATGGCGCGGCGCACTCGCGGCGAGCGCAAGCGCCACTCCGCAACCAGTCGGTCGGTCGGCAAGCGTCCGTGCAGTGGGCTAGTGGTGACGCCATACATATTGGGAATGAACCGCCGCACGATGACACCGAGGCGGAAATTGAAGTGGGCGTTCTTGATCTCCAGTGGGTCGAAGGTCCATTCAATCAGATCAATGCCGCGCCCAAGCGCCTCCTGGCATTGGAAGAGCTTTAGCTTGCGGGCCGCGCCCTTGTTCCGAAAAGGATGCAAAACCGCCGTCATGTGGGAGTGCAACAAGGGCTTTCGGCCACGCACTCCCGGAAGGGCCAAGGTGAAGCCGATCATGCGATCGCCGGCGAATGCTCCCAGCACCTGCCCGCCGGTCTCCGCCGCGACCACAAAGAGCGGCAGCGGAACGATATCTACATCGGCAGATCCCCAGACCGCGCGCTCGATTTCGATGCAGGTGGCGAATTCCGTGAGGCCGGAGCAGGAGCGGACGGCAATCTCCAGCGCTTTTTCTTCGGACAATTTGACGTGCTTCGCAACCGTTGTCATGGGACTCCTAGGGACGCAATTCTACCGTTGAACCCCATCCGAAAGCCCAACACTATCATTTGAAGAGTCCCGCAAAGGCGCGCTGTTTGCGCCTATAAAGCGGAACTACCAGGAATCTGCTGTTGTTTTATTCGCTTATGAAAAGCAGATCCCTCGCTTACACCTCAGCACGCGCAAAAAAAAACGGCGCCCCGGGGACCCCGCAGCCGCTCGGGAGGACAACCGAGTCGTAACGGTCCGCTAAATACTAACTCGGGTCTTTGGAATCACGCTCCCTCCCGGCCGCAGCTCCACGCGGGCCCCTTTGACCTCATTCCAAAGCGCGTCTTGCTCCCCGGCAGAAAGGCTGCTCAAGGCTTGCCCGCGAGCGGCAGCCTTGCTTTCCATGTCGCGGAATCGCCGCGCGAATTTGCGATTGGCCTTCTTCAGCGCGATTTCGGCGTCCAAACCAAGGAAACGCGCCAAATTAACGCCCACGAAAAGCAGGTCGCCGATTTCTTCTTCCACTTCTTCCGGGCGACCGTCGCCGGCCGCAAGCAACTGCTTCAGCTCCGCCGTCTCTTCGGCCAATTTGTCGAAAATGCCGTTCACGTCGGCCCAATCAAAACCGACGTTGGCCGAGCGCCGCGTAAGCTGATGCGCCTCGAGCAGCGCCGGCAGGCTGCGCGGAACAGGATCAAGAATCGACGCGCTACGAGCACGGGCCTCTGAATCTTGGCTTTCGGCGCGCTCCTCGGCCTTGAGCTGCTCCCAATTCTTCAGCACTTGCGCCGAAGTCTCCACGCGTACGCTGCCGAAGACGTGCGGATGGCGGCGTACCATTTTCGTATAAATCTGCTCGATAACGTCCGCGATGTCGAATTCCCGCGCCTCGGCGGCGAGCTGCGCGTGGAAGACGATTTGCAGCAGGAGATCACCGAGTTCATCGGCAAACTTCCGCGCATCGCCGCTATCGAGCGCGTCCAGGACCTCGTAAGTCTCTTCGACCAGATAAGTTCGGAGAGAATCGTGCGTCTGCTCGCGGTCCCAGGGACAGCCGCTGGGTGCCCGCAGCCGAGCCTGCAAAGCCACGAGAGCTTCAAAAGCTTTGCCAATCCGTTTGCGGGCTCGCGCGTCGCCCTTCAGATCCAGGCGCGGTATGCCAGCGCTTCCGAAGCGGGCAGGCTCACCTCGGCGGGCGCGCGGGCGTTTTGGCTGGGCTCGCGGAGACCTTGGTCGGCGCACGATGGGGCGGTTCGCCTAAGGGTTAACTTAACTAAAATAGAGCTTACTCTACGGTAGTCGTCACCAATTGACAAGCCTATCGGAAAAACATCGTGTGTCGCGGCCGACCTCCACTGAATACCGCCCGCGGTCAGGCCATCGACCCGCGGATCGGGGGGCCCCCAGCTAGGCTCGGTCATCCAGGTTCGATGCCGTCCTTTCAGAGGTTCACCCAACGGAGCGGCCTTCATCATCGGGAGACAGCTTACTTCATCGAGACGACTTGCCGGAGTCTGGTTCAACTGGGCGCATCTGCTCGACCACTGCATTATCCCATTCCTGTTGCGCTAGAAGCTGTAGCCAAATCCTATCGAAAGCACCGGATATATTTTGAAAAACGACAGGTGGCTGTTCAGCTTGCTTTGCTCCGCCTTTACGTCGGCCTGCACGGTTGCATTCGAGGCCACGTCCTCACAGGGCGGCGGGCCGGGGGTATTGGGCGGAGCACACACGAGTCCCGCCAAATTGAGTGCCGCGCTCGGCGATCCAGAGAAGGCCACGCCGAAATCGGAGCTGATGCTCCAGTGCCTGCGTCCGCGAGGAACAAGGTTACCAAGTCCGAAGAGCAAGACCGGCGCGGCCTTCCGAAACGTCACGCCTACCGAGCCCGTGACTGGCGTTGCCGCGCTGCTCGCGTAGGTTACGTTATTTAGCGTGAACGTACTCCCCGCGGGGACCGAAACCGTCCCTGTGATCTTAGTTCCGTTATAGAGAAGAGCGCCCGGACTGATGCGAAATCCGTGAAATAAAAAATAGTCGAATGTGGCCTGCGCCCCCTCCATCCGCAGCTTCGCCCCGTAGTTGATGCCGTCGTGGCTGAAATTGTAGCCGAAGCTCAGCCCGCTGAAGCCGAAGCGTACGTTCGCAGAGCGTAGCACGCGCACCGCTACTTCTCCTCCAGCGCCGAGCGTCCCAACCTTCACGCCGACCCCAATATGGGCGGAAGATTCTCCGCTAAGGGCGGGCTCCGCCGCAGGGGCGGTAGGTAAGCTCGGTGAAGCAGCCGCGATCGCATGCGGCGCGAGCGAAACGGCGGCCAGGCGAGCCGAGATGACTTCCTGCTGAGCGAAGCTCGGTGTTGGCAAAAGACTAACAGCACAGGTCAAAAGCACCGCTGGGGTTAGGACCAGGAATTTTCTCAAGGTTATCCTCCGAAGCGACTTCTGCGGGACCAATTATCTGGTAGCCCAGCGCCTTATGGCTTCCCCAAAAGCCCCTGCGCCGCCTATGGAGTATTAACCGCCGCGACAAACTGCGGCGCTCAAGGCTTTACGTTCCAAGCACCTTTGGCGGCTGCCCGCTTCGTCTAATTTCCGTTTTGGGAACTGAGCGATACTCAGATTTGGCGAAATTTGCGGGCCTCCGACGTCCGCCGCTTGTCCCTGCGCTGCGCCCGATGCTAAACTGAACTCCCAAATTATTCGACTTTTACGCATAAACACAGGGAGTTGGCCTTGGCGGACCCAAAGCAGGAAGAATCTTTTCGAGTTATCGACCGTCGACTGTTCAATACCGAAGGGGAAATACGTGACGAGGCCGTTCGCGAGGAGCGGCGCAAGCAAGAAACCGAACCGAGCGCCACTTCCCCGCTGAACTCTTCAGCACCTGTCCCGCCGAAAAAAGAAGCTGGCGCGGCGAAATCCTCGCAGACCGAGTCCGGACGGGGGACAAGCGCAGCCGAAGCCGATTTGCCCAAGCCTTCTCGCGGAATCCAGATGCTTATCAATTTTGTGGCCCAGAATGCGGCCATGCTGCTCGGCGCTTACCCCGATCCACGCAGCGGCCAGGCCATGCTCGATCTGGAAGGCGCCCGCGAACTGATCGACATGCTGGACGGTTTGCGCGAGGCTAGCCTCGGCAACTTGGCTTCCGAAGATGAAAAGCTGCTGCTCGACGTCCTCGGCAGCCTGAAACTCTCCTACATGGAAATGACCAAGGCGGCGGCAAAGGCGATGCAAGAGAAGGCCAAGGCCCGCCCGTAGCGAAAGTGGTTCCGGTGTCTCTCCCCTGCTCCAAGAAAAATGCTCCTGTGCGCGTGACCGTGCTCGGCTCAGGCACGTCGATGGGAGTTCCCAGTCTCGGCTGCCATTGCCGGGTGTGTCGCTCGCAAGATCCGCATGACAATCGCACGCGGCCTTCCGTACTGGTTTCTCGCGAGGACCATCACGTCGTCATCGATACCACCCCTGATTTCCGCTTCCAGGCCTTGCGTCAGGGACTCGAAAGCCTCGATGCCATCGTTTTTACGCACGGACACGCCGACCATATTTTGGGATTTGACGATATTCGCCCCTTCAATCTGCGCCAAAAATCGGCCGTGCCGATTTATGCCTCCAAAGAAACACTGGCGATCTTGCGGCGGACTTTCGCCTACGTGTTTGACGGGAAGCCGGCGTTGAGCACAATTCCGGAGGTGACTCCGCACGAGATCGAGGGCCCGTTCGAGCTGCTGGGCACTCCCTGGAAGCCCATCCCCGCCGAACACGGGGATATGCCGGTGTTGGGCTTTCGCGTCGGGGGCCTGGCTTACCTAACCGACTTCAGCCGCATTCCGGAGGCATCCATGCCGCTGCTGGCGAGCACCGAGGAATTGGTGCTGGACGCGCTGCGCGACGCGCCGCACCCCATGCACCAGACCGTAGAGCAGGCGCTCGAGCTTGTCACGCGCCTTCGGCCGCGCCGCGCCTGGTTCACGCACATCGCCCACGATCTGCCTCACCGGGAGACGAACGAGCGGCTGATGCGACTGGGTTTTCCGCACGTGCAATTGGCCTACGATGGCCTCAGCTTCGAGGTCGCGGCGTGAGCGCGTTCGCGGCTCTGCATTCGTGCGCCGAGTGGGCGGCGCGCTTCGGCTCCTCCGGGCGGCGCGCCGTTGTTTCCGTGGGCAATTTCGATGGCTTGCACCTGGGGCATCAAAAAATTATCCGTCAAGTGATCGAGTGTGCCCAAATGGATCAGTGCGTCTCAAGCGTGATCACCTTTGATCCGCATCCACTCAAAGTGCTGCGCCCGGGCAATGCACCGCCCTTGGTGGAAACGATGAACCAAAGAATGGAGCAGCTCGCCGCCATGGGACTCGAAGCCGCACTGGTCTTACGCTTTGATCGCGCTCTCGCTGCTCTCAGCCCCGAGGAATTCGTTCGCGGTGTGTTGGTACAGGAGTTGAAAACCGCGGCGATCCTGGTGGGCCAGAATTTTCGCTTTGGTCATCGCCAGGAGGGGACTGTCGAAACGCTCACGGAACTGGGGCGGCGCTTCGGATTCTCGGTGCAGATCGTCGAACCGGTGGTGATCGATGGCGAGTTCATCTCCAGCACCGGCGTGCGCAACTCCGTTGCAGAAGGACGCGTGGCCCGCGCCGCACGCCTTCTGGGGCGCCCGTTTGCGCTTACGGGAGAGATCGTCCGTGGCTCGGGGCGCGGTTCCACGGTGCTCTTTCCTACGCTGAATCTCGCAGCGGAACAAGAACTGCTGCCCAAAGTGGGCGTCTATGCAACCGAGACGCGCGTCGAAGGCCGATTCTATCGCTCCGCCACCAACGTCGGTTTCCGGCCGACCTTCGACGGCACGCTACTCGGCGTGGAAAGCCATCTCTTCGATTTCTCTCGGGAATTGACCAAAGGACGACTCGAGGTGCGCTTCTGGGAAAGGCTGCGGGACGAGCAAAAATTCAGCGGCCCCGCCGAACTTCGCTCGCAAATTGCCGCCGACTTACATCAGGTGCGCGATTATTTCCGCCGCCGCGACCTCGCCGCCACCCAGCCCGTCCGCTCCTAGTTACAGTCCTTCGACCGCCGCAAATCTACTGCCGTCATCCCGAGCGAGTCGGATTCCAGAAGGCGTTCGTGCACGGACTGGAATGCGAGCGAGGGATCTGCTTTTCTCTACAACAGCAAACAGCAGATTCCTCGTCGTCCGCTTCCGGCGGACTCCTGGGAATGACAGTCCGATGCGCGCAACCTAAGAGGCGGCGTGCTGGCCTGGTGGCTTCATCCGGCAGTCGTCGCAGTAGCCGCCGATCTCCACGCGTGCCACGGTGATGCCGATACCGGTGTCGCGCTCCACCTGGCGCTTCAGCTGCTCGAAAAGGTCGCTCTCCACTTCACGCACTTTGCCGCAGCCGAGGCAAGCCACGTGGATGTGATCTCGCGGGCCGTGGCTTTCGTAATAGTGACGATGCCCGTGGATGTGCAGCAGATCGAGCTCGTCGAGCAGGCCCTGGCTCTTGAGCATTTCGAGCGTGCGATAGACGGTCACGCGATGCACCCGCGGATCGATCTTCTGCGCGCGTTCCAGGATGGAATCCGCAGTGAGGTGTTGTTCGGCCTGATCCATGATGTCGAGCAAGACGCGGCGCTGGCGCGTGAGCCGCACCCCGCGCCGCGCAAGCGCGGTGCGCAGTTTTCCCGGTTCGGAATGGGCGTTCAGCCGCTCCCCAGAAGAGACGCGGCGACGGTTATTCTCGCGCGAGCGCCCCTTGCCAGCAGCCTCACGCGTTTGATTTGCAGAAGCCATGACGATCAGTGGCTGGGGAAAAGTCGCAGTACGTCGTTGTACATCACGATCAGGAAGACCAACAGGAGAAACACCATGCCCACCGTCACGAAGCGTTCCTTGATCTTCAAGCTGAGGTCGTGTCGCAGCAGACCTTCGATCCCCAGCATCAGGATATGTCCGCCATCAAGAATCGGAATCGGGAGAAGATTGAGGATGGCTAGATTCAAACTCACCAGCGCCATCAAACTGATCAGGTCGCCGAAGCCCCGTTTGGCCGCGCGGCTCGATTCCTGAACGATTCCCAGCGGCCCCTGCACTTGCTTGAGCGAAACCTTGCCGGTGAAGAGTTCGCCCACCAGATAAACCAATTTGTTGGCGAGGACAATATGGAATTGCATCGCCTTCAAAGTCGCTTGCGGCACCGAATACCGCCGCGGGGAGGTGGAGAATCGGAAGGTGATGCCGATCTGCCAGCGCTGCGTACCATCGCCGGGATCTCCCCAGATTGGGCGCAGCTCCAATGTTTGCGGCTGGCCATTGCGCAGGATGTCGAGACGCATAGCATTTCCGCCGCTGTGCTGCACCACTTCGGAAAATTGCGATGGAGCGGCCAAGTGCTGGCCGTTGGCCGCGACGATGACATCACCTTCCATCAAGCCGGAATGTTCCGCGGGCAAGCCGTGAGCTAGTGACCCGACGATCACAGGCTCGGCAGGATAGCCGAGTACAGTGAAGGGTTGAAGTTCGCTTGTCACGCTGGTGGTGATCAGCCGGTTGTCGCGCTCGATGGTGATGGGTTCGGAGTGCCCGGGCGCCGAAAGCACCAGTTCCAAGGCCACGCGATCCCACGTTGGATCTTTGACGCCAGCGAACGACACAATGTGATCGCCCGGCTGGATGCCGGCTTTTTGCGCGGGAGAATCCTTCACCACGCCCGCCACGACTACGGGCTTATCGGCATACGAAGGTTGCTCGCCGCCGCGCACGAAAAGAGCAGCGGTAAGGATGACCGCCATCAGAAAATTGGTCGTCGGGCCGGCCAAAGCGATCAGCACCCGCTGCCAGCGCGGCTTGGAAAGGAACTCATCGGGATCGCCGCGCCGCTCTTCTGCCGGATTGTCGCCGGCCATACGTACGTAGCCGCCCAGCGGCAGCGCACTGATCCTGTAATCGGTTGGCCCGCGGCGCACTCCAAACAGGCGGGGGCCGAATCCAATCGAGAACACCTCCACGCGCACGCCAAAAAGCCGGGCGATGACGAAGTGGCCCCATTCGTGGACCAAGACCATCACGCCCAGCCCGATTGCCACCGCTACGATTCCCGTCAGCACGGCATTTGTAGCCCGGGGGGCGCCGATTTTTGGCGGCCCTGGGGCGCTCCTCAATTCTGCTCTATTCTACCCGATCGACCTCGGAATCGCCCACGCTCGCCCTTCCAGTCGATTCCGCTGGGCCTCGATCTCCTGCCGCGCCAGCCGACGTGCCTCTCCATCTGCTGCCAGCACATCGCCAATCGAGCCGAGCGCGACCTTGGGCATGCGATCCAGAACGCCTTCAATCACCCGCGCGATTCCCGAAAACGGCAAGCGACGCTCCAGGAAGGCTTCCACGGCTACTTCGTCGGCGGCATTCAGTGCGCAGGTTTGCGCTCCGCCCTCTGCGAGCGCCCGCCGAGCCAGGCTTAGGCAGGGAAACTTGCGTGGCGGCACTCTTTCGAAATCCAGGCGCCGCAAAGCGCCCCAATCGAGTTGGATGCCGTTCGACCCTTCCCTCTCCGGATAGGTTAGCGCATAACGGATGGGCACGCGCATATCGGTTGGGCCGAGTTGTGCCAGGATGGAACCGTCCACGTATTCAACCATGGAATGAATCGTCGACTGCGGATGAATGACCACGTCGATCCGCGTGTGATCAATGCCAAAGAGCCACTGCGCCTCGACCACCTCGAAGCCTTTGTTGACCATCGTGGCGGAATCTATCGTAATTCGCTTGCCCATGCGCCAGTTCGGATGCGCCAGGGCCTGTTCGGGAGTGGCCTGAGCCATCTGCGCGATCGCTGTCCTCCGGAAGGGACCGCCGGAGGCGGTCAGGATCAACCGCCGTACCTCGCACTGCCGTCCAGCACGCAGGCATTGGTGGATGGCATTGTGCTCGCTATCCACCGGCAATAGTTCGACACCCTT
>Ga0209804_1002245_pt1 | contig 11840 bp, 8 predicted proteins | sample GraSoiAngelo_139_FD_185896 | JGI IMG/M metagenome (GOLD analysis project Ga0209804, IMG submission 185896) | Grasslands soil microbial communities from the Angelo Coastal Reserve, California, USA - 14_0929_12_20cm (SPAdes) (version 2) | ecosystem: Environmental > Terrestrial > Soil > Grasslands ... | reverse complement strand
CAATGGTATGAGTAAGGAGCTTGACGGCAACGTTCTTCGGATCGCCACGAAAGACACTCTGAAACGGGAAGCCGATGATGAGAGCGCCCTGCATAAGGCGGTGATAGAAGCGGTGGATCCGGTTACGGTAACGCGGGTTTTGAGCTACGCCAAAGCCAGCGAGTTAGTGACTCCGCTCAAACGATTCATGACGCAGCGCGGCGACATCATGGCCATCGATCGTTCCAACACACTGATCATTCGCGATGTTCCCGCCGTGATGCCCCAGGTGGATAACCTGGTCCGGCAACTCGACCGGAAGTCACAGCAAGTAGAGATTCAGGCGCGGGTCGTTCAAGCCTCACGGACGTTTGCCCGCGATATTGGTACTCAGTTTGGCCTCGCCGGCGTAGCCACGACCGCGACCACCGCCAATTTCTTTGGCGGTAATCCCATTGCAACCCAGGCGAGTCCCCTCTTCCATACTCCTGCTCCGCCAATCGTGGTAGGCGCGCAGCAAACAGGCGCCACCTCCAGCGGCCAGATTCCGTTGAACGCTAACTTTCCGGCAGTCGCACCGACCAGCGGCTTTACGTTCTCCCGGGTATCTCCTAACTTCACCTTGGACTTCATCATCACGGCGGCGGAAAGCAAGGGTGTGGGCAAGCTTCTCTCCAGTCCGCAATTGGTGACTCAGAATAACGCCCAGGCGGAGATCAAGCAGGGCACGCAGATTCCCATTCAGACCACGATCAATAACACGATCTCGGTTCAATACGTGGATGCGGTTTTGCGGCTCCAAGTAACGCCGCAGATCACGGCGGATGGCAACGTTTTTATGGATGTGGTCGTCGAAAACACACAGATCGATAGCGGTATTCCTCTGGTCAATGGCATCCCGTCTCTCTCCACACAATCGGCCAAAACAAAGGTGTTGGTGGGCGACGGTGGGACCGTAGTGATCGGCGGGGTCATGGTTAGTCAGCAACAGACGAACGTCTTCCAGGTTCCCTTGCTCGGCAACGTCCCCCTGATCGGCCATCTATTCAAAGAAACCTCAGTCAAAGTATCATCACAGGAACTGCTCTTCTTCCTCACGCCGCGGTTGATACCCGGCTGACGGCGCGACCTAGCTTCCGGTTAAAGGGAGGAGACAGGAGTTCTCCTCAGTTTTTATGAGCGTGTCCCTTGGAGATAGGCTCAAGCAGGCGCGCGCAGCGATGGCGGGTTCCGGCGCAGACGCCCTCGTGCTTACCCATTTGCCCAATATTTTTTATCTAAGTGGGTTTAGCGGCAGCAATGCCATTCTCCTCGTCCTGGGCGACGCCATACATTTGTTCACCGACGGTAGATATACGATCCAGGCTCAAGAGGAATCGCCGCAGGCGAGTGCGCACATCGTCCGAACGCCGTTGGCTGAGGCGTGCGGCGAATTCCTGTGTTCCCGATCGCCGCGAAAGCGCATGCGTTTGGCGTTTGAATCGGCATCCTTGAGCGTTGCCGAATGGACGCGGTTAAAAAAGGCTGCGGGCCGGGGGATCGAATGGAAACCGACCAGCGAGCTCATGGAACGCCTCCGTGAAGTAAAAAGTGCGGAGGAGCTCGATGCGATGCGCCGCTCCGCCAGGATCGCTTCCGAGGTTATCTCGGAGGTCCCCGACTTCATCCGGCCAGGAGTGGCGGAATTGGACGTCGCTGCTGAGATCGACTATCGTTTGCGCCGCAAAGGTGCGAGCGGCCCCTCTTTCGAGACCATCGTGGCCTCCGGGCCGCGTTCCGCTTTGCCGCATGCGCGGCCTACTGAAAAGCGATTGCAGAAAAACGAATTGGTGGTCTTAGACCTGGGTGCTATACTCCGCCACTATTGCAGCGATCTGACGCGCACGGTCTTTCTGGGACGCGCACCGGCTCGCGTCCGGCGATGGTACAAAGCAGTGGAGCAGGCCCAGGAAGCGGCGCAGCACGCTCTCCGGGCCGGTGTAGCTGCCGGAAGCATTGACCGGGCCGCGCGGCGTCTTCTCAATCAGCACGGCCTGGGACGCTATTTCGTACACGGCACGGGCCACGGTCTGGGCATCGAAATCCATGAAGGGCCGCGGGTTGGCCGAAGCCAAAAACAGGAAATTCGTGCGGGTAACGTGGTGACCGTGGAGCCAGGAATTTATATGGAAGGCGTGGGGGGCATTCGCGTTGAGGACGAAGTGGCTGTTCATGCGGACCGCACCGAAGTGTTAACGACTGCGCCTCGAGGACTCCTCGAGCTCTGAGATTCGATGAAAGCGTCCCGCAAGAAGAAAAATTTAAGCACCGAGCGGTCGATTCCTGGGGTGGAGTTCGGGCAAGTCGAAAAGCTGCTCGACTTCATGGCTGCGCATGGCCTGGAGGAGTTTGAATACGAACACCGAGGCTTACGCATTCGCCTGAAAAAGGCCTCGGCAGTTACGAATGCGGCGACCCGCGCCGAGGCACCGCCGCGGGCTCTGCCGAGACAACCGCCGGCGATGTCAGGGACTGCGCCTGATCCCATGGAGATCACCGCGGCGTCAAGCTCCGCGACGGCTAGCGAAGAGCTGCATATAATCAAGTCCCCCATCGTGGGGACGTTTTACGCGGCGGCCAGCCCCGGCGCCCCGCCTTTTGTGAAAATAGGTGACCTGATCCAGCCCGGCCAGGTCGTGTGCATCATAGAAGCTATGAAATTGATGAACGAAATTGAAGCCGACGTGAGCGGTGAGCTGGTGCGTGGCTTGGTAGAAAACGGCCAGCCCGTCGAATATGGACAAGGCCTATTCGCCATCCGTCCTGCCAAAAAGAAGTAGCGCTCGCCGGCTTTCCTCTATGTTCCGCAAGATACTGATAGCGAATCGTGGTGAAATCGCCTTGCGTGTGATCTGTGCCTGCAAGGAACTGGATATCGCCACGGTGGCAGTTTATTCGGAAGCGGACCGCAATGCTCTGCACGTGCGCTTCGCCGACGAAGCCGTATGTATTGGCCCGGCACGCAGCTCCGACAGTTATCTGAACATCCCCCAGGTGATCAGCGCCGCTGAGATCACGGACGTCGACGCCATACATCCGGGCTATGGATTTCTCTCCGAGAACGCGAATTTCGCGGAGGTTTGCGAGGCATCACAGATTACCTTTATTGGACCGCCGCCGGAGACCCTGCGGCTCATGGGCGAGAAGGAGCATGCTCGCCGCGAAATGGCCGCCGCCGGAGTCCCCATTGTGCCTGGCAGCGAGGGAATCGTCGGGGATGTGGAATCAGCGGTGACAGAAGGGGGCCGCATCGGTTACCCGCTGATCATCAAAGCGTCTGCAGGCGGCGGGGGTAGGGGAATGCGCATTGTACGCGCTCGGGAGGAACTCCCGCCTCTTTGGGAAACGGCTCGGCAGGAAGCCCAGCAGTCTTTCGGTGTCCCGGATGTTTACCTGGAAAAATTCATCGAGCGTCCGCGGCACATCGAATTTCAAGTATTGGGCGACCGCCACGGCAATGTTCTGCATTTGGGTGAACGTGAGTGCAGCATTCAGCGACGACACCAAAAACTCGTCGAAGAGTCGCCATCGGTGGGACTCACACCCGAGCGGCGCGCCGAACTGGGGAGTCGCGTGGTGGATGCGCTCAAAAAAGTTGGTTACAGCAATGCGGGCACCGTAGAGTTCCTAATGGACGAGGATGGGTCCTTTTATTTCATTGAGATGAATGCGCGCATTCAGGTCGAGCACCCCGTGACTGAACTGGTCACTGGAGTCGACTTGATCAAGTCGCAGATACGCATTGCGGCGGGTGAAAGGTTGGAGGCGGCCGTCGGGCCCATCGAATTTCGCGGCCACAGCATCGAGTGCCGGGTGAACGCGGAGGACCCCGATACGTTTGTTCCCAGCGCGGGCCGCATAACCGCGTTCAACATGCCGGGAGGGCCCGGCGTTCGAGTGGATACTGCCGCCTATGCAGATGCCGTTATTCCTCCTTACTATGATTCGCTCATCGCCAAATTGATTGTTCATGGCCGCGACCGCGCCGAGGCCATTGCTCGCATGCGCCGCGCACTGGAAATGTTTGTTGTGGAGGGAATCAAAACGTCAATTCCTTTGCATCAACGTATTTTCGCGGAGGGGGATTTCGAAGCGGGGCATCTCGACACGCATTTCCTAGAACGTTTGCTGCCCGTGCATGGCAAGTAGCACTAACCCGAGATGAGCCTTGTCTTCCCTCCCCTCTATGCCATAATCGACGCGGCCCTGCTCAAGACGTCGGAGCTGTCGTTTGCCGAAATGATGGCAGAATCCGGGGTTGAGCTTCTGCAATATCGCAATAAACACGCCAGCAGCAGGGAACTCTTCGACGCGTCCCAATCCATCTCTGCCAAGTTGTCCCGCCTTGCCCGGGCGGGTGCATATGAGCCTCGTTTCATCGTGAACGATCGTGCCGATATTGCGCTCCTCGTGAAGGCAAAAGGAGTCCACGTGGGACAGCAGGATCTAAGCGTCGAGGATGCGCGCACCCTCGTGGGCCGTAGCGGATGGGTTGGCGTATCTACGCACTCGCTTGCGCAGCTTGACGCTGCCGATGAGACGTCCGCCGATTACATCGCGTTCGGACCAATTTTCGCGACAACCTCGAAGGAGAATCCTGATCCCGTGGTCGGATTGGAGCTCTTGCGCGAGGCGCGCCAGCGCACTCGCAAGCCTCTCGTGGCCATCGGCGGTATCACGCTGGAACGCGCTGCAGACACTTTCCGTGCCGGCGCCGATTCGTTGGCTGTGTTGCGTGACCTGATCGTCTCGGAGGATCCAGCTGCCCGCGCGCGGCTATTTCTCCGAGAGGCTGCGCGCACTCGCAGAAAGGGTTGAGAGTGACGGCGTGAACACGTCTCCGGCCCCATCCGCGACATCCGCAGAGCCCATCGCCTGCGAGTCCGGTTTCGTCCGCGGCCTGGGACTCTTCGATTCCACAATGATTGTGGTTGGCTCGATGATCGGGTCCGGCATCTTCATCGTCTCCGCGGATATCGCGCGGCAGACGGGATCGGCCGGCGGCCTGCTGCTCGCCTGGATCATTACTGGAGTTCTCACGGTGTCGGCGGCGCTCTCTTATGGAGAGCTGGCCGCGATGATGCCGAAGGCGGGCGGACAGTACATCTATCTTCGCGAGTCCTATTCGCCGCTTTGGGGTTTTTTGTATGGCTGGACGCTTTTTCTGGTCATACAAACGGGCACGATTGCGGCGGTGGCGGTGGCATTTGCGCGCTTCCTCGGCGTGCTTGCTCCTTCCGTTTCGCCCGTATCCTGGATCATCGCGCCCGTACGCGTCTCCGCAAAATATGCATTCAGCCTTTCGTGGCAGCAGTTTTTCGCGATTTTGCTGATTGGCTTTCTGACTATCGCCAATACCCGCGGATTGAATTGGGGAAGAATCATCCAGAACGTTTTCACCTCAGCAAAAACGCTCGCCTTAGCCGGCCTCGTCATTGTGGGCATTTTCTTTGGGCGAAACGCCGCCGCGATTCAGGCGAATTTCTCGAATCTGTGGGCTGCCGAAGGTGGTCAGTTAATTGAGCCGGGAGCCGATTTTTTGCGCCGCTGGATTCCTGAGGTCTCGGTCACCGCTGGTTCGCTGGGTCTTCTCATCGCCTACGGCGTTGCGCAAGTTGGCTCGTTATTTTCCGCTGACGCTTGGAACAATATTACGTTCACGGCAGGCGAAGTGAAAAATCCCCGGCGTGATGTGCCGCTCTCGCTGGCGGTGGGCACGGCAATCGTCATCACCTTGTACTTTCTGGCCAACGTGGCTTACCTGAGTACGCTGCCTCTGGCCCAGATTCGCACTGCCGCCGATGATCGGGTGGCCACTGCTGTGCTCAATGCCATTCTTGGCAGCGCCGGCGCCGCGATCATGGCCATTGCCATTACGATTTCTACGTTCGGCTGTGTCAACGGCCTGATCTTGGCTGGCGCGCGCGTCTACTACGCCATGGCTCTCGACGGTTTGTTCTTTCGCTCCATTGGCCTCTTGAATGCGCGACACGTGCCCTCGCGAGCGCTAGTCTTCCAGGGTGTTTGGGCGGCGCTGTTGGTTCTGGCGCGCACGCGCCGAGTGGATACGCTGGGAACCATCACGTACGGAAACTTGTACAGCGATCTGCTCGATTACGTCGTTTTCTCAGTCCTGATTTTTTACGTCCTCACGATTGCCGGTGTATTTGTGCTGCGCCGCAAACGTCCCACTGCCGAGCGCCCCTATCGCGCCTTTGGCTATCCCCTTGTGCCTGCGTTGTATATCATCGTCGCAGTCGCGATCATGTTCGTATTGATTCTTTATAAGACGCAAACGACTTGGCCGGGCTTGCTAATCGTGCTCTTGGGCGTTCCGGTGTATCTGATCTGGTCCCGGCGGCCCGAACCAGAACCGATTCCTCGTTGATTTCGGCGGAGAGTAAACGTACACGGGCCGATCTGGCATCAATGTAGGGGAAGGTAGATATGCCAAACCAGCTATTCATGACCAAGCCACACAGCGTCTTGCTCGAAGAGCTCCGCGGCGAGCATCGCCTTCGCCGCGTTCTGGGTCCGGTCCAACTCTCTAGCCTGGGAGTGGGAGCGATCATCGGTACAGGTATTTTCGTTCTGGTAGGGATTGCCGCACACGATCGTACGGGCCCCGCCCTTATGCTGTCGTTTGTCGCCGCCGGTGTGACGTGCATTTTCGCTGCCCTGTGTTACGCCGAGTTCGCGTCTATGGTGCCGGTGGCGGGATCGGCCTACACCTATGCGTACGCGACCTTGGGAGAGTTGTTTGCGTGGATCATTGGGTGGGATTTGATTCTCGAGTATGCGGTGGCATCATCCACCGTCGCGCACGGCTGGTCGCATTACTTCCAGGATTTGCTAGCTTTCTTCAACGTAAGGCTGCCGCACGTCGTGACGAATGCACCTTTCGATTTTGATCCCACCAGCGGGCGACTTGCCTTGACGGGCACATGGTTCGATCTACCCGCCATCTTCATCGCCGCGCTGGTCACCGTTGTTCTGGTGAAAGGGATCAAGGAGAGCGCAAGCTTCAATGCCGCCATCGTGATCTTGAAGGTCACCATTGTGTTCTTCGTGATTGGCTTAGGTGCGCGTTACGTGAATCCGGCCAACTGGAGGCCATTCGCACCCTTTGGGCTGACCGGGTTGAGCCTGTTTGGTCACACCCTAATGGGACAGACGGGACCGGCCGGCGAACCCGTCGGCATGTTGGCCGGTGCGGCGATCGTGTTCTTCGCCTATATCGGTTTTGATTCCGTGTCGACCCACGCTGAGGAAGCCCGCAATCCATCGCGCGATGTGCCCATTGGGATTATGGTTTCGCTTGTGCTGTGTACACTGTTGTACATCGCGATGGCGGCGGTGCTTACCGGGATGGTGCCGTACCGACAGATCAATATCGACGCCCCGGTGTCGGACGCCTTCAGGCAGGTAGGGCTGCCCTGGGCGGAGTTGCTGGTCTCGGTCGGGGCCGTCGCGGGCATCACGTCAGTACTTCTGGTGATGATGTTGAGCCAGCCGAGAATCTTCTTGGCCATGGCGCGCGACGGGCTGCTTCCTCCCGGATTCTTCGCTGCAGTCCACGAACGCTTCCGCACGCCTTGGAAGTCGACCATTTTGACTGGAGCTTGTGTTGCAAGCATGGCTGCCTTCTTGCCTTTGCGAATCCTGGCCGAGCTTGTGAACATTGGCACCCTGCTTGCGTTCGTGATCGTATGCGCTGCGGTTTTGATTATGCGGCGAATCCATCCCGAGGTGCATCGCCCCTTCAGAGTGCCGTTCAGTCCCATCACACCCGTGCTAGGGATCTTGTGCTGCTTGATCCTGATGTTCTCGCTGCCCGCCGAGAATTGGTTGCGGCTCGCAGTTTGGCTGCTGGTGGGTCTGACGATCTATTTCACTTACGGGCGCAAACATAGCCGCCTCGCAGCCTCGCAAAAGTTCAAGCAGCCTGTCGCCGAACCGGCCCCCGCGAGTGCCGATCTGCGAACCAGGGGTTGATCAATGGGTTGATGTCCGTTCCCTCTGCTCCGGCGAAGAATCTGACGCTCCTATTTCCGGGCCGCCATCCGTCAGCGTGTTCTCCGCTGCCGGCCTCTGATCCTTTTGCGATAACCACGGATCGTGCCATGATCAACATTCCATGAAAGTTTTGACCGCAGATCAGATGCGTGAGGCTGACCGGCTGACCACCGATCGTTATGGCATACCCAGTCTGCAACTCATGGAGAATGCCGGGGCGGCTGTGGCCGATTATTTATCTGACACCTTTCCCGATCTTTCCGCGCGCAGCATTCTGGTTCTCTGCGGCAAAGGCAACAATGGAGGCGATGGATTGGTTGTGGCGCGACGTTTGCGCGAACGAGGTGCACGGCCGCAGGTCTTTCTCTTTGCGGAATCATCCGCGGTTCGGGGCGACGCGGCAGTGAATTTACGGCGTTGGCAGGAGGGAGGCGGGGAACTGCGCGTGCTGACGTCGACAACAGAGTGGATGGCGACACGCGAAATTCTCGACGAAGCGGAGTTGATTGTTGACGCGCTACTGGGCACAGGGGTTAAAGGCCCCGTAGAAGGCTTGCTGGCATCTGTCATCGAGGAGACCAACGCCTGGAGGCGAAAGCAAAATGTGTGCGTGCGTGGTTGCCGGCGCTTCGTGGTCGCGGTCGATATGCCTTCGGGCCTGCCTTCGGGAACGGAAGACTTTGGAGGGCCGATCATTCTTGCTGATGCGACCGTAACGTTTACTGCACCCAAAGTTGGCCAACTGCTGTCGCCTGGCGCCGATTGCGTGGGCAAACTTTTCGTGCGCGATATTGGCACGCCGCGCAAACTGCTGGACGATGATCCAGCCCTGAAGCTTCACTGGTTGGAGCCGGGCGAATTCCGCAGTCTCCCTCTGACGCGCAAGGCCGACGCCCACAAGGGCAGTTTTGGTCACGCGCTGATTGTGGCAGGCTCGGTGGGCAAATCGGGTGCTGCCGTCTTGGGCGGACGTGCCGCGCTTCGCGTGGGAGCGGGACTGGTCACGGTGGCTACGCCGGCGGACGTGCTGCCGATCGTTGCCGCTGGGATGCCCGCCTCTGCTCGCCACAGACGACGGCACGGCCAGTCTCCGCAATCTCGATTACGAACCCTTCGCGCGCATAGCCCAGGATAAGTCCGTGGTCGCGATGGGTCCTGGGCTTTCCACAAACCCCGAAACACAGCAATTCATTCGCGCCATGCTGCAGAAATTATCTCTTCCGGTCGTACTCGACGCCGATGGCCTAAACGCTTTTGCCGGGCGTGCGGCCGAACTCCGCACCAGAAAACCAGAGCTGCTGGCGCTGACGCCCCATCCTGGAGAAATGGCGCGGCTCCTTGATATGACCACACGCGACGTTCAGGCGCGGCGCCCGGAACTTGCTCTGGAGGCGGCAAAGCGATGGCAGGCTTTTGTCATTTTGAAGGGATTTCATACCATTCTGGCGACACCCGATGATCGCGCCTACGTTAACACCACGGGTAATGCGGGAATGGCGACTGGCGGGACGGGCGACGTTCTCACCGGGATGCTGGCCGGTCTGACTGCGGAATTTGGCACCAAAAACTGGGAGTGCGTACTCGGCCTTGGCGTTTACTTACATGGTCTCGCCGGCGACGTGGCCGCGGAGCGAGTCGGCCAGGCTCCCCTGGTGGCTTCCGATGTGATCGATGCGCTACCGGAGGCATATGCACGGCTCCTGGCTCAATGGCACGATGCCGTCCACTGAGGTCGTCTCCTCTTCTCCCGAAGCGACCATGGAAATCGGTCGCCAACTGGCCCAACGTCTTCGTCCGCCGGTGCTTGTGCTTCTATCCGGCGAGCTAGGCAGCGGCAAGACCACGATCACCAAAGGAATCATCAGCGGACTGGGCGTTGCGCGGGAAGAAGAGGTGACCAGTCCAACCTTTACACTCGTACATGAGTTTCGCAAACACGTCAGGGTCTTCCATGTAGACCTTTACCGCGTCGAGGGTTTCCACGATCTCGAGTCGCTTGCTCTGGAGGATGCGTTTGTCGAGCCAGCGGTGGTCATTATTGAATGGGCGGAGCGCTTCGTGCTGCGTACCGACTGGCCACAGGTCGCCATCCACCTCGAGCACGTCGAAGCGGATACGCGTCGAATCACGATCACCCTTCCCAAGAACTGACGCAGAGGGACGTCACGCATTTCGAGCACACCGTTCCAATCGGATGTTAACGCCTTGGCCGCGCTACTCCGATTGCTTGCTGCAGCGTCGCCAGACGCCTGCTAACCTCGTGAAAGCTTAAGACATATGTCTCCCGAAGGGCCTACGACGCTCACGGGCAATTTTGCCCGCGTCGAGCTGAAGACCTACGCGGCGGAGCTTCCGCTGGCGACGCTTACGGTTGGCGTCGACAATATCCATCATGACGTCTACCTGAGCCCGATCTGGACCGAACATACGCGCGTCTATCTGCTCGAGTTCATTCGACAGGTGGCGAACCTCACCTACTCGGTTCGCAAGGGATCGAGACCTCCGAAAGGCCCGGAAACGGGCGCCTGGAAACGCCAAACCCTCGAATTGATGCAGGCCTCCCTCACTCGCGCTAAGTACGAAAAGAAAATCGAGCTGGACCTGCTGTTCCGCGCAGCCTTGCTGAAATTCTTGACCCAGGAGATTGGAGCCCAGTTTGCGAGTTTGCTTCTCGAAGCCAAGGAGTGGATCCGCAGTCGAGGCGAATACTTCGAGCGCTCCGAGCAAGCGCACATCATGAAGGCGCGCCTGGCAGAATTGCAAGCCAACCGGCGCGGTATCTTTCGCCAAGTGGCTCAGCACGTCTATCAGATTCTGCTCGACTACGAGGAAAACAATCTGGGGCGCTGGCGCAAGGCTCTATTCGGCGACGAGCAGAAAGGAGCGTATGAAATGCTCGCCGACCGCATCGCCTTCGTCGAAGGCGGGCGCGACGACTTGCTCTTTCTGGAGCAATACGTTTTACTCGGCAATTATCAGAAAGACCAAGATCGCTTCGAGACGTTCGATGGTTTGATGTTTGACCTGCTCCGCGAAACGGTTATGACAAGCAGTCGCGCCGACGAAATTGCTAAGGCGTCGCGAAATCATGGGGACTTGCTTCAGTCAGCGGTGTCCGCCCGGGAGGGGCTCGCAGCTCTCGAGGAACAGCGAAACGCGCTCTCGCGAAAGTTGGAGAGAGGCGGCGGGATGCTCGCGCGAGTTGGAATCGGCGCGGATCGTTCCCGGGTGCAGCGCGAGCTATCGAAAGTCGAGCTCCGTATGAAGGAGTCGCAAGCCAAGCTCGATCAATTGGCGCCGCTCATTGAGGCCGCCAAGAATAGGGCGGACTTCATCGGCCAGGAATATGATCGAATTCTGGGCGACTACCTAAATGAGCCGGAAAACGCGCATCGCCTGTTCGACATCGATTGGAAGGGAAATCACGAATCTGGTGCAGCCCGCGCACGCCGGCTCGATGACTGGGTGGCTCGGCTGGAAAAACGAGATTTGCTGATTCACGTGCTGGCCAGCTATGAATTGCGCAATATCTATCACGATTATTGCCCGCCCATTCACTTACAGCAGCTCAAGAAGGCGCTTGTTTCCCGTGAGGAGCTCGGGCGGGTCGCTCAAATTCTGAACCAATTTCCAGCACGGCGCTTCTCCATGGAACGCATCGAGAGCTTGGCCAAAAAACTGCGGCGTTACCCGCGGGAGGAGGCGCGAGCGGTGGCTTTGCATTTCGCCGAGGATTTCATGCGCTTGCGCCGCGACTTGCGGAACTACGAAGGGCTGGCTGCGGCCATGGAACGAATCCAGCTCGT
>Ga0209804_1002244_pt1 | contig 11841 bp, 15 predicted proteins | sample GraSoiAngelo_139_FD_185896 | JGI IMG/M metagenome (GOLD analysis project Ga0209804, IMG submission 185896) | Grasslands soil microbial communities from the Angelo Coastal Reserve, California, USA - 14_0929_12_20cm (SPAdes) (version 2) | ecosystem: Environmental > Terrestrial > Soil > Grasslands ... | reverse complement strand
CGACTTCAAGAACGTGGTGATCATCATGACGAGCAACGTCGGGTCCACGTTCATCACCGAGCTCGCCGAGCAGCAGGACCTCCTCCGCAAACGTGTCATGGACGCGCTGCGCGGTCAGTTCCGTCCGGAGTTCCTGAACCGCATCGACGAGATCGTGATCTTCAAGAACCTCGTGACGCAGCAGCTCATGCAGATCGTCGACAAGGAGACGAGGATCCTCGCGAAGCGGCTCCTCGAGCGAAAGATCACGCTCGAGCTTTCCGACAACGCGAAGTCGCTCATCGCAAAAGAAGGCTTCGACCCCGTGTATGGCGCGCGCCCGATCAAGCGCACGATCCAGCGGCTCATCATCGACCCGCTCGCGCAGAAGGTCCTCTCCGGCGAGTTCAAGGAAGGCGATACGGTGTTCGTCGACGCGCAGGACGGGAAGATCGTTTTCTGGAGCGAGCAGTACGCGCAGGAGAAGGCCGCAGAGAACGGGGGGCGCGAGCCCGCCGGCGCGGGCGGGCGCAGCAGGCGGGTTAACTAGAGACCGCTCCGGCACACCCAGCGCGTGCTCGGATGGCACGCTGGCGCGGTGGGGCGCATCGCGTTGTTGGCTTTCGGGCTCCTCTTCATCGCGTGCGGCGAGCACGTCGAGTCCGGCACCGCGAGGGTCGACCCGTTGCTCGCACTCGAAAACGATCCGCAGGCGGCGCTCGCCGCCGCGAAGCACCCGACCTACAAGGCGACGTACGAGTGGAACATCGGCTCGGCCTTCACGCTGCCATCGGCCTCGCCCGGGATGGGTATGTCGAGCACCCAGACATATGTCGCGCGGCCGCCGGACTTTCGCTGGGACTTCGCGGTTTCCGGCTCCGTCAAGTTCCGCATGGTGGCGGTGCTTCGTGGCCCGGACGCGTTCATCTGCGTCGATGGCGACACGACCGGGACGATGACGGGCAGCGCAACGACAGGGTGCTACGCGATGCCGGTGGAGTACACCCAGCAGATGCTCGACTCGCTCAACGTGTCGCCGCTCGACTCGATGATGACGACGACGAAGGACATGGACGTGACCGTCCTGCCGCGTGAACGGATCGCAAACCGCGACGCGGCGTGCTTCCGGTGGCGCCCCCGCGTGACGGCCTCGGCGGCGTCGGCGGCGCCGACCTCGCTGAACTCGTTACTTGGCCAGCTCGGCGATGTGAAGCTCGAAGCATGCTTTGCCGCGGATGGCGTGATGCTTCGCACCCTCACGTCGGCGGGGGCGCTCTTCAGCTTCGAACAGCGGGCGACCAGCGTGAGCGCGACGGTGACCGACGCGGACTTCGTGCTGCCGTATCCGGTCACCAGCGCACCCTTCCCGATCCCGACCTCCGCTCCACTCAAGCAGACTCCTCGGCCAACGCCGACGCACTAATTTCCCGCGACATTCGATATACAGACACGGTGCGGCTCCACCTCATCGTTGTCGCGATCGTCTTGGCGTCCTGCGGCGGCGCGACAACGCCGCCCGCGACCTCGCCGTCTCCCCAGGTGGCCGGCGCGACTCCGATCGCGACCGCCCCGCCGAGCCCGTCGCCTGCGCCTTCGCCCTCAGCCCGGCCAATCAGCGCCGTGCTCGAGCGCATCGATCCCGCGAAGCTGAACGACCACATGGTCGCGCTCGCGTCGTTCGGCTCCCGCGACGCGCGCAACCCGAATCACGCGAAGGCCGTCGCGTACCTCAAGGAGCAGCTCGGCGCGATACCCGGCGTTGCCCTCCAGTCACACCGCGCCGCATACAACGGCATCCCGCTCGAGAACATCCTCGCCGTCGTCGACCCGCTCACCGCGGCTCCGCCGGAGGGGTGGTTGATGATCTGCGCCCACTACGACTCGATCTCGAACCGCAGCCCCGGCTGGAGTCCGGCGACGACGGTGGCCCCGGGCGCTGACGACAACGGCACCGGGACCGCCGCGCTCCTGGAGTACGCCAGAATCCTCGCGCAGGAGCGCGCCTCCCTCCGCCAGCGGATCGTGCTCGCGTTCTTCGACGGCGAGGAGCTCTTTTTCAAGGGAAGCGCCGCGTATCTTGGCTCGCTCGACAGCCCGCCTCCCTACGCGGCCGTCATCAACATCGACATGGTCGGGTTCAATCCGCTCGCCGACCGTCTCGACCTCATCTGGTACACGGCGGCATCGGCGGGGCTGCGCGACCGGATGATCGCGGCGAACGACCGCTACCAGATCGGGGTGTCACCGCTGCAGCCGCAGCTGGCGACGAGCGGCGCGACGATTCTCGACGCGGCGCCATTCGGTCTCGCCGGGATTCCTGCGGTTGCGATTGTCCAACGCTACGGTGAGAACGACGCGACGTTTCCGGGGAACTACACCTTCCACACGGTGAACGACACGCCGGACAAAGTCACGAACAAGAGGCTCTGGCTCAAGGCCGCGAAGCTCACGCTCGCGACCGCCCTCGAGCTCGCGCGCTAGGCGCGCACCGCACGCCTGCGCGCGCGCCACGAACGCCAGGTCCATAACGCGCTGGCGATCGCAAGGATCGTCCAACCGATCCACGAGACGAGCACCCCGAATGCGACGTCAGCCCGGACCGTGATGGTCGTCTCGTCCTGTGTCGCGGCCCAGCCCACAGCGGCCGCGCAGTACGGCATGCCGGCGGCAACGACCAACGCGCCGATCGACGCCCAGAGCTGAATGGACCCCACACGCATGCCCGCCGAGCGTAGGCAGCGTGCTCATGGCGCAAGGCTCAAAGCGGAATAGATTCGCCGCAGGAACCGGCTCGGAACGGTCGCAAGCTTTCGGGTCTCGACGAAGCCGGCCTCGCTCGCGAGATCCCGCCACGTCTCGAAGGACAGGGGATGCGGAACCCATTCATTCCCGCGATCGCTGTCGTATTCGACGACAAGCAGTCGTCCGCCGTGCTTCAGGTAACCACGCACGAGCGCGAGCACCGGGCGCTTCTCATCGACGAAGTGGAGCGAGTTCGCCATCACGACACCGTCGAGGTCCGCGAGATCGAGCCGTCGCGTGAAGTCGGCATTCTGGACGCGCAGCTCGGCCTGCGGCACCGAAGAGACGAACCCGCTCCGCAGCTCCGCGAGTGCGGCACGATCGCGATCGACCGCGTTGATGATGCCGTGCGGACCGATGAGATCGGCGAGGGCGAGCGTGAACGCGCCCGTTCCCGCGCCCAGGTCTGCCCACGTGCCGCCTTCGCCCTGGGTGATGCCGCCTCTGAGAAGAGCGACGTGGTCCGCGTGGTTCACGGCGCGCCGAGGTCGCTCTCCCGCCAGCCGTCGGTCGAGAGTGCGAGGGTCACCGGTCCGTCGGCGTCGAGGCGGACGAGCATCGTCGCGCCGAACCGGCCCTGACGCACTTCCACGCCGTTGCCGCGAAGCGCGCCGCAGAACCCCTCGAAGAGCCGTTTCCCGAGCTCCGGCGGGGCGGCCGCCGTGAAATCGGGCCGGCGGCCGTGTCTCGCGTCGCCGTAGAGCGTGAATTGCGGGACCGCGAGGACCGCACCGCCGACATCGGGAAGCGCCCGCTGCATCCGGCCGCCCTCCTCGAAGATGCGGAGACCCGCGATCTTTGCCGCAAGGCGTTCGCCGTCCTCAGGACGGTCGTTCACACCGACTCCGAGGAGCACGACGACACCTGTTTTGATTTCGGCCACGCGCTCGTCACCGACGTCGACGGTGGCGGAACGAACACGCTGTACGACCGCGCGCGTTAGCCGCTCACTCCCGCTCTAGCGGCTCGGCCCGTCGGCGTTGCCTCCGTGCCTCGACCGTGTGCTCAGGCTGGTTGTCTCGCTCCTCACGGCAAACCCGCTCGTCGCTCGGCCTCATTCCAACATCCACGGGTTGTCGCCGCGGACGACCGCCTCGACCTCCGGTCCGGAGAGGTGCCCCGGTGTGAACACCGTCATGTTCTTGCCGAGCGGAAGGCGCGTGATGTAGGTCACCTTCCCGAACCGATAGCCGTGCTGGAAGAGGAACGGCGTCCCGTCGATCTCAAGCCGCTGCCGATGGGCGGTCGACGTTCCCGGCACGCCCGAAGTATGGCTTCTAGTTCGTGAGACCCGGCCAGGGGTCTTCAGGGAAGAAGAGGGGAATCGTGGCGCCATCCCACGGATCCTCCGAGAAGATGCTGGTCGTGGTCGGGATGTCAGCGGCATTGGCAGCGTTTCCGAGCAGGCCGAGGAGCAATATCGCGAAGACGAACGCCGCCATAAGGCGCGAGCGGAACGGTCTCATCTCGTTCTCCCCACATTGTCCGCGCCGACAGCGGCCAGTATTCTCCCGGGAGTCTAGAGAAGCCGGACAAATCGGTGCGCTGTCAGTTCGGTCTAGACAGGGGAGCGTCGGTGGCCAGTCTGCCTGAAGCGGTTCAGAAGCCGGTGACCCTGGGGGAGCGGGTCCGTGCTGCCCGTCATGAGCTCGGTCTGAGCCAGGCGCAACTCGCGGGCGACGAGCTAACCAAGGGCTTCATTAGTCAGGTTGAGGCCGGGCTGGTTCGTCCCTCCCTCCGCTCTCTCCAGATCATCGCCTCGCGGCTCGGGCGAAGCCTCGATTACTTCATCGGCGACGAGTCTCTGGCCGGCGCGAAACGTCGGCTGTTCCATCGTCTCGCGGCCCAGGCCGCCCTCGAGCGCCGCGATTGGGGGGCCGTCCGTCACGAGACCACGTCCGCCCTCGCCCAACAGCCCCCGGCCGCCGAGCGCGCCACGTTGCTGCGTTTCCTCGCTACGGCCGACACGGCGGAGGGCAAGCGAGAGCAAGCGTTCGAACGTCTGGGCGAAGCGATGGCCCTTGTCGACGCGAACAGCGATCCCACCGAGCTTGCCCAGCTGCTGCACGCCCGAGGCGTCCTGTACGTCGAGCACGGCCAGCTTGCCGCGGGCGCCGAGTCGCTCGAGGCGGCCCGCGACCTGATGGAGCAGCGCGAAATTACGGACCCCCGCCTCCGCGCGCGGACGCTCGTTCACCTCGGCACCGTGTACCGCAGGCTCCATCGAACGGCAAAAGCGCTCGCGACGTACGAGCTCGCGCTCGCGGTGGCGTCGCGCTCGAGCGAGCTTCGCCTCGCCGCACAAAGCCACATGGGAGTCGCCGTGGCACTGTACGACGCGGGCGAGCTCGACGGCGCGATCGCGAACTACCAGCGCGCGCTCGGACTGTTCGAGCGCGTATCGGACACCGCTGTCGAGCTCTCGGTGATGCAGTCGCTCGCGACGGTTCAGTTCGAGCACGGCGACATGAGCGCCGCGCGCGAAACAGTCGACCGCTGCAGCGAGCGCGCCGCCCTGGCGGGCGACGTGCGCGTGGGCGCGATCGTCGACGTCCTGCGCGCGCGCATCACTCTCGAGGAAGGCGATGCCGATGGCGCGTTGCGCCTCGCGGCAGCCGCCGAGGAGCGTCTGGCCGAGCTCGGCGACCACCGCCAGCAGGCCGATGCCCTACGCGTCGCCGCCGCCGCCGATCATCAGCGTGGCGATTACGGATCCTCCGACCACGCCTATCGCCAGGCCATCGAGCTCCTCGCTTCCATCGAGGACCATCCCGATCTCTCGACGCTCGCCGCCGAGTACGCGCAAAAGCTCCGCGCGCGCGGAGATCTCGAGTCGGCGTTCGCGTATCTCGAGCTCGCTCGCGACCCCGCCGCATCGCGGCCGGCATCCTGATCAGCCCGGCGCCGTAGCATCGGGGCGTGCCCCTCGATGCCCTCGCCTTCGGTAACGACGCCATCGCGAAGGTCCTGGACGAGATCGCCGACCTCATCGAGCTCAAGGGTGAGAACGTCTTCCGTGCGGTGACCTATCGCGCCGCGGCGCGCGCGATCCGTGATCTTCGTGAACCGCTCCCGAAGCTTGTCCAGGAGAAGCGACTGAAGGAGATCCCGAAGGTCGGTCCGTCGGTCGGCGAGGCGATCGAGCAGATCATCGCGACCGGCCGATCCAAGCGGCACGACGAGCTCGAGGCCGCGGTGCCACCCGGGCTCTTGACGCTCCTTCGTGTGCCTGGTGTCGGGCCGGCAACGGCCCGGACGATCTACGAGCACCTCCAGATCACGACGGTCGAAGAGCTCGAGGAAGCGGCGAAGAATCACCGGCTCCAACAGTTGCCGAAGATCCAAGCGAAGACGGAGGAAAACATCCTCCGCTCGATCACGGCTCTGAAGCAGCGCACCGGTCGCTCGCTGCTGCACGAGGCGCGGGCCGCCGCGGCCGCGATGGCGGACTACCTCCGCGCGGAGACCGGCGTCACCGAGCTCGCGATCGCCGGAAGCCTCCGCCGCTACAAGGAGACGATCGGCGACGTCGACATCGTCATCGCGGGCGACGACGCCACGCCGATCTTCGAGGTGTTCGCGCGCGCCCCGAGAGTCGAGCGGGTGCTCGCGCGCGGCGACACGAAGTGTTCGGTGATCGTCGATCGCGGGCTGCAGATCGATCTCCGCGTCGTCCCGTCGCGGTCGTTCGGCGCGGCACTCGTCTACTTCACCGGATCGAAAGAGCACAACGTCCACTTGCGGGGCCTCGCCCTTCGCCGAAAGCTCTTGCTCAACGAGTACGGTCTCTACCGCGTCGGCGCCGAAGAGCGCGGCCAAGAGATCGCATCGCGGACCGAAGAGGAGGTCTACGCGGCGCTCGAGCTCGACTTCATTCCGCCCGAGCTCCGCGAGGACCGCGGGGAGATCGAAGCGGCGAAGGCGCACGCGCTGCCGACGCTTGTCGAGCTCGCGCAGGTACGCGGCGATCTGCACACGCACACCAACTGGACCGACGGCCGCGATCCGCTCGCGGAAATGGCGCGGCGGGCGCGCGCGAAGGGCTACGCGTACCTCGCGGTGACCGACCACTCGCCTGGCCTCGGCATGACCAATGGCCTCTCCCCGGAGCGGATCGCCGCGCGCCTCGCCGAAGCGGCGCGTCTGAACGCGGAGCTCGCGCCGTTCCGGATCATCGTCGGCACGGAGGTCGACATCCGCGCGAACGGCGCGCTCGACTATCCCGACGAGCTCCTCGCCAAATTCGACATCGTCAGCGCGTCGGTGCACTCCTCGTTCGGGCAGACACGCGAGCAGATGACGGCGCGAGTGGTCGGCGCGATGCGTCACCCGCTGGTGACTGCGCTCTCGCACCCCACGGGGCGTCTCCTGGAAAAGCGCGAGCCGCACGCGGTCGACCTGGATGCGGTGATCGACGCCGCGGTCGAGACAGGGACGTGGATCGAGGTGAATGGAGGCCCCGAGCGACTCGACCTCCCAGATACCTGGGTCCGCAAAGCCATCGACCGCGGGACCACTCTCGTCGCGAACTCGGATGCCCACGCGATCGAGGAGCTCGAGTGGATGGACCTCGCGGTCGGGACCGCACGACGCGGGTGGGCGCCGGAAGGAAGTCTCGCGAACGTGCGCGGGCTTGATGCGATGTTGGCAATGCGGAAGAAACTCTGATGCCACGGGTTCGGTTCATCGTGCGCGGCTCGGTGCAGGGCGTGAATTTCCGCGCAACCGCGGTGCGAGAAGCGTTGCGCCTCGCGATCACCGGCCGCGTGTGGAATCGCGACGACGGAGCCGTCGAGCTGGTCGCCGAAGGAAGCGGAGGCGCGCTCGCGTCGCTGCAGAGCTGGCTGAACGAGGGACCGCCGGGGGCTGAAGTCAGGGCGGTCGAGCGAATCGACCTTGGTGGCAAGCCGCGCTACGAGGGCTTCAACATCACGTGGAGCGCGCCGAGAGAGGACTAGCGGCGCCGCTTCCGTTTGCGTCCTGGCTTGGGGAAGTACGCCTGACGACGGCGCTCGCGCTCCCAGGCCGCCTCGCGTGGTGGCAGGTACGCCCAGTACACGTACACGACGAGCGCGATGTTCGCGGCCATCGACACGGCGATCACCCAGAACGACACGCCCTGGCGGAGCAGCACGAGGTACCAGATGAGAAAGACGACGTTCGTCCAGAAGGCCCAGGGTCGGACGCCGAGCTCGGGCGGAGGTGTCGTCCGGCTGCGCCAGTTGTACCAAACGACGTTGGCGATCAGGGACACCGCGACGGCGATCACGGCCGGCCAGTAGAAACGCGATTCGGTGTTGAATGGTTGGAAGAATCGGTCGATGAAGTGCTGGGGATCGAAGGGCATGGACTGGCTATACTAGCCATGCTGCGAGCCCTCCTCTCTGTCTCTGATCGCACCGGACTCGATGCTTTCGCGCGCGGATTGCAGGACCTCGGATGGGCGCTCATCGCCACCGACGGAACACGCGCCGCGCTCGCCGCCGAGGGCATCACGTCGCGCTCGGTCGAGGACGTCACCGGGCAGCCGTCGCTCCTCGGCGGGCGCGTCAAGACGCTGCACCCGAAAATCCACGCCGCGTTGCTCGCTCGTCGTGACGATCCGGTGCACAGCGAGGAGCTCAAGCGCGAGGGCATCGAACCCATCGACCTGGTCGCCGTCAATCTCTACCCATTTGCGGAGCATGCGTCGTCAGGGAAGAGCGGCGCGATGCTCCTCGATCAGATCGATATCGGCGGGGCCACGATTTTGAGAGCCGCCGCGAAGAATTACGAGCACGTGGTCGTCGTCGCTCGACCCGAGCGGTACGCCGCGGTGCTCGACGAGCTCAAGCAGCGGGGCACGGTCTCGCTTGAGACCCGCCGCGTGCTTGCGTCGGAGGCCTTCAGTCACACCGCGGCCTACGACGCGGCGATCGCCTCACGCTTCGCGAGCGACGCCGGGGTGCAGTTCCCGGACGAGCTCACGCTTTCGCTCCGCAAGGTCCGTGATCTGCGCTACGGGGAGAACCCGCATCAGCAGGCGGCCATGTACGCGGTGCGCGGCGAGGATGGCGCCATGACGGCGATGCAGCAGCTGCACGGGAAGGCGACCAGTTTCAACAACATGCTCGACATCAACGCGGCCTGGCGAGTCGCGACCGACTTCGCGCAGCCGACCGTGGCGATCATCAAGCACCAGAATCCCTGCGGGATCGCATCGGACAACGAGATCACGAAGGCCTATCGCCGCGCCTTCATGTGCGATTCGGTGTCGGCGTTCGGCGGCATCGTCGGAGCGAACCGGATCGTGACGCGCGAGCTCGCCGAGGCGATGGAGGGCACTTTCTACGAGGCGATCATCGCTCCCGGGTACGAGGACGAGGCTCTGCCCATCCTTCGGCAGCGCAAGAATCTCGAGATCCTCGCCGTCCCAGGGCACGCGATCGTGGGCGGGCGGCTCATGTGGGGCCAGGCGCGTGGGCCCCGCAAGGACGGCAGCGCCTTCGACTACAAGCGCATCGCCGGCGGCATGCTCGTGCAGACGCCCGACGAGTCCGCGCTCGACGAGGGCAACTTCAAGGTGGCTACCGAGCGCACCCCATCGCTCGAGGAGCTGACCGACCTGCTATTTGCCTGGCGCTGCGTGAAGCACGTGACCTCGAACGCGATCGTTCTTGCGAAGGGGCTCGCGACCGTCGGTGTCGGACCCGGTCAGATGTCACGGGTCGTCGCCGTCGAGACAGCGGTGCGCAAGGCGGGGGAGAACGCGCGGCTCGCGGTGATGGCGTCGGATGCGTACTTTCCGTTCCCCGACGGCATCGAGGTCGCGGCGCGCGCCGGCGTGACCGCGATCATCCAGCCCGGCGGCTCGCTCCGCGACGCGATGATGATCGACACGGCGAACAAGAACCACATGGCGATGCTCTTCACCGGGCGGCGTCACTTCAAGCACTAGATGTCGCACATGAGGGGCTTGCAGTTCATGTGGCTTGAACTCTGATGCGCGCAGCGCCTTACGTCGCGTTTGCTCTCGCTGCTGCTCTCGTCGTTGGCTATCTCGGGCCTTCCGGTTTCGTCGTTGTGGGGCTATTCCTGCTCGCCGGACTTGCGTCGGCTGCGATCCTGCTACGTCGCTCTCACTAGACGAGCGCGCGTTGCAGGACCCCGTGGTGCTCGTCCTGATACGCAGCATCGCGCTTCATCCGTGCGGGAACGTCCCAGTCCACGAGCTTCGAGAAGCCCTTGTCGCCTCGACGGGCTTGCTCCGCGACAAACGCGCTCACGAAGAGCGTGCGCTCTCTCATGACATCGAGGAGCGACGCGCGCTCCGAAAGGCCGTACGGATCACAGAAGAGACGTAGTCGTCTCGCTCGGTCGTCGATCGGTGAACTCCGTCGATCCTCAGAGAAGAGGCGAACCCAGCTGTAAGCGCTGTTCGCGACGTCCCAGAGGCGGCTCCCGGGACCGGCCATATCCCAATCGAGCATCACAACGAGACGACGCTCGCGGAAAAGCGCGTTCCACGGCGCCCAATCGTTGTGACAGATGACCTCGGCAGTCGTTGGCGCGAGAAACGTCCACAGCGCGGCACGGGAGGCTGGAAGCGTTCGACGAGATCGTGATAGCGACGGAGGAGGCCCGCGCCAGCGGCGAGGTGATCGTCGTCTGTGACCCAATCCGGCATAGGCTCCGGCCACCCTGAGTGCGCGTCGCCCTCGATATATTCGAGTACGTCGCGTCCCCACTCGTCGATGCCGCGGGCGCGCGGTGCTTCGAAGCCCGCCCCCTCGAGAAATCGCAGCAGCGCGTGCACCGCCGGAGTCCAGGGGCCGGCGCGTCGCCTCACAGTGTCGCCGACGCGCGTCGCGTCGCTCAGATTCCCGCCGATGAAGGGCTCTTCCTTCACGGCGGGGACTCTAGGCGAGCTCGATGTAGCGGAACGCCTCCGCGGCCGCGAGGTTCCAGGTCGCTCCGGTGTTCTTCGCCCACCACCTCATCCGCTCGGCGAAGCCACGCCGTCCGCCGACCTGGCTCTTGTGCGCCCTGAGCGCGGCGATCTTCCCGTCAAGCGAGCCCGAGATGTCGAACCAGATGTTCGGGTCGCGTGTCCCGAAGAGAAGCACCCGCGCGACCCGGTGATGCTTCAGGCCGCCGGTGAGCTGCTCGGGGAAGAACAGGTGATCGCGCGCGGCGACGACACCGTCAAGTCCGCTCCAGCCAGCGACGCGGTGGTCAGGGTGCACCTGGTAATGGGCCCAGGGATCGTTGGTGAAGACGACCTCGGGCCGATGCTCGCGGATGACCCGGCACACCTCACCGCGAAGCTCCATGGTGGACTCGAGCTCGCCGTCCTGGTGCCCGAGGAAGACGAACTCCTTCACGCCGATCGCTTCGCCGGCCGCGCGCTGCTCCCGCTCTCTCGTTTCGGCCATTAGCTCCGGGGTCATCTTGGGGTCGTGGGTGCCCTTTTGCCCGCTCGTGATCACGCAGTACGTCACGTGTGTTCCTGCCGTCCTGATCCACGAGCCGAGCGTGCCCGAGCAGCCAAAGTCCACGTCGTCGGGGTGCGCGAAGATCGCCATCGCGCGCTTGGGGATCGTGAACGGATCGGCCACTAGACCTTCAGCTTCCGCTCGTCGAGCACGCGGTCGTACAAATCCACGACGCGGTCGCCCACGCGGCGCCAGGTGAAGTGCTCCGCGCGTTCACGTGCGCCATGGGCAAGGTGCATCCGGAGACGAGCATCGGTCAGGACATCCGCCATGGCGTCGGCGAGGGCCTGGTAATCCCCGGCTGGCACGAGAAGGCCGGACTGGCCGTCTTCGATGGTCGTCTGCAGTCCACCGACGCGCGTCCCCACGACCGGCGTGCCGCAGGCCATCGCTTCGAGCGCGACCAGTCCAAACGATTCGGTGAGCGATGGCACCGCGCACAGGTCCGCGGCCGCGTAGTACAGGGCAAGATCTTCCTGGCCCCGGGATCCCACGAACGAGACGTTCGACTCGAGGCGGTGCTCGTGAACGAGCCGGCGAAGCTCGAGGATCTTCTCCGTTTCGGGTGCGTCGTCGCCGGGATCGA
>Ga0209804_1002243_pt1 | contig 11841 bp, 8 predicted proteins | sample GraSoiAngelo_139_FD_185896 | JGI IMG/M metagenome (GOLD analysis project Ga0209804, IMG submission 185896) | Grasslands soil microbial communities from the Angelo Coastal Reserve, California, USA - 14_0929_12_20cm (SPAdes) (version 2) | ecosystem: Environmental > Terrestrial > Soil > Grasslands ... | reverse complement strand
CCGATCATCAAGAAGATCGCGGAGGCTGATAAGTCGACGGTGAACGCGGTCCTGAGAGAGGCCTACAAAGAGCCGGTCAAGCCGCACCTCATCACGGAGCGCATCAAGATGATCAAATCGGCAGGGGTCGCATGCGCGGTCTCGACTGTGCCGGCTCGAGCCGAAGAGCGCGCCGACGTGGTGCAGAAGGCCGGCGCGGACGTCTTCGTCGTGCAAGGCACCGTGCTCACCGCGCGCCACTCATCGCGCTCATATCACCAGCTGGCATTCGATGACCTTGTCCGGGCGTGCGATGTCCCGGTCGTCGTCGGCAACTGCGTTCACTACGAGACGGCGCTCGAGCTGATGGAGACGGGAATCGCGGGCATCCTGGTCGGCGTCGGGCCGGGTGCGGCATGCACGACGCGCGGCGTGCTAGGCGTCGGCGTCCCACAGGTCACAGCGACGGCGGACGTGGCCGCGGCTCGCGACGAGCACATGCGGCGGGGCGGTATGCGAGTCGCCGTCATCACGGACGGTGGGATGCGGATCGGCGCGGACGTGTGCAAGGCCTTTGCCTCGGGAGCGGACGCGGTGATGATCGGCACCCCACTGGCCGGCTCTGAGGAGTCGGCCTCAAGAGGCTTCAACTGGGGCATGGCGACCCCCGACCCCAACTTGCCCCGCGGCACGCGGATCCAGGTCGGCACCAAGGCGACCCTGCGCGAGATCCTGCTCGGCCCAGCGCGCGTGGATGACGGCACCCAGAACTTCGCGGGCGCGCTGCGTTCGGCCCTGGGCGTGTGCGGCGCCCATGACATCGCCGAGTTCCAGCACGTCGAGATGGTGATCGCCCCGTCGATCGTTTCCGAGGGCAAGGTGTTCCAGCAAGCCCAGCACGTGGGCATGGGAAAGTCCTGAGCACGACCGCCGCGGCCCGGGGTCACCCCGCGGCTGCGCCGCGGGGACCCCAGAAGGACGTGCGTTGGCAGACCGTTTTCGTTCTCGACTTCGGATCTCAGTTCAGCCAGCTCATCGCACGCCGTGTGCGCGAAGCGAAGGTCTACTGCGAGCTCGTTCCCGGCACCACGCCGTGGTCAGAGCTCGAGAAGCGCCATCCCGCGGGTCTGATCCTCAGCGGCGGGCCCTCAAGCGTCTACGACGAGGGCGCGCCGCAGGTCGACCCCGACGCCCTCCGCTCCGGCGTCCCGGTGCTCGGCATCTGCTACGGGATGCAGCTGATCGCCCACCATCTCGGCGGCAAGGTCGACCCTGGGCACGCTCGCGAATACGGCCCTGCGCTCCTATCGGTGCGTGAGCCGAATGTCCTCTTCCGCGGACTGCACGGTGAGCTGCCCGTCTGGATGAGCCACGGCGATCACGTCAGCGAGATGCCGCCGGGCTTTCACCTGCTGGCGACGAGCGGAAACTCTCCGGTGGCGGCTTTCACGGACGGCAAGGGCACGTTCGGCATTCAGTTCCATCCCGAGGTCGTACACACGCCGAGTGGGCGCGAGGTGCTGCGCAACTTCCTCTTCGGCGTTTGCAAATGCACGCCGTCGTGGACGGCGGGCTCGTTCATCGCCGAGGCGACCGAGAGCATCCGCGCCCAGGTCGGCGACGGCCGCGTCATCTGCGCCCTTTCTGGTGGCGTCGACTCGGCGGTGGCCGCGACACTGGTTCAGCGAGCGGTCGGCGATCAGCTGACGTGCGTCTTCGTCAACAACGGCTTGCTGCGGAAGGAAGAGCCCGAGCGGGTGCTCGACGTGATGCACGGCAACCTCGACATGAACATCCGCTACGTCGACGCCACGGATCGTTTTCTGACCGCGCTCAAAGGCGTCATCGACCCGGAGCAGAAAAGGCGGATCGTCGGCCGTGAGTTCATCACCGTCTTCGAGGCCGAGGCCACAAGCCTTGGTCGCATCGACTTTCTCGCCCAGGGCACGCTGTATCCCGACGTCATAGAGTCGACCGCGCCCGACGTCGCGGCCACGGCGGTGAAGATCAAGACCCACCACAACGTCGGCGGCTTGCCGCCCGGCCTGCGTTTCCAGCTGATCGAGCCTCTGCGCTATCTGTTCAAAGACGAGGTGCGCGCGGTCGGGATCGAGCTCGGCATGCCCGAGGAGATGGTGTACCGGCAGCCTTTCCCCGGCCCCGGACTTTCCATCCGGTGCCTGGGTGAGGTGACCGCCGAGCGCCTGGAGATACTGCGCAACGCGGACTGGGTCGTGGTCGACGAGATCAAGCGCAACGGCCTGTACCGCCAGGTCTGGCAGTCGTTCGCCGTCCTCACGCCGCTCGAGACCGTCGGCGTGATGGGCGACTTCCGCACCTATGCCAATGTCGTGGCGGTGCGAGTCGTCACGAGCGAGGACGCGATGACTGCAGACTGGGCGCGGGTGCCGTACGAGGTCCTGGCGAGGATCAGCAACCGCATTGTCAACGAGGTCAAGGGCGTCAACAGGGTTGTCTTTGACATCACATCGAAACCGCCCGGCACCATCGAGTGGGAGTAGACGCTCCACATTCCGCACGTTTTGGCCAAAACGTGCGCTTACGAACCACTTTTCCCGAGCTTTTTGCGCAAATCGAGCGGAATCGATGAAGGTCCTGGTCGTTGGCTCTGGCGCGCGTGAGCACGCACTCGTCTGGAAATGCGTGCAGTCCGATCTCGTCGAGCGCGTCTACTGCGCGCCCGGCAACGGCGGCACCGGGGGCATGGCGCGAAATGTCCCCATCGGAGCGGCGGACGTGGTTCGGCTGGTTGACTTTGCGAAGCGCGAACGGCTCGGCCTTGTTGTCCTCGGCCCGGAGGCCGCTATCGACGCCGGCGCGGGTGACGCGCTTCGCCACGCGGGCTTCCCCGTTTTCGGGCCGGACCGAGGCGCCGGGCGCATCGAGTCGAGCAAGGCTTTCGCCAAGGGCCTGATGAAGCGCGCCGGCATTCCGACGGCGGACCACGACGTGTTCAGCCTGCCCGCGCCGGCGAAACGGTGGGCACGCGAGCACGATGGAAAGGTCGCGGTCAAAGCCGACGGCCTTGCTCGGGGCAAGGGCGTGATCGTGTGCTCGAGCGTCGAGGAAGCCGACAAGGCGATCGACGCAATGCTCGTCGAGCAACGTTTCGGAAGGAGCGGGGCCACGATCGTGATCGAGGAAAGGCTCGAGGGTCCGGAGCTCTCTGTCCACTGCGTGACCGACGGCACCGACCTCATCCCCCTCACGCCCGCCCGCGACTACAAGCGCGCCCAAGACGGTGACCGCGGCGCCAACACCGGAGGCATGGGCGCGTACTCGCCTCCCAAGGGGGCCGATGACGCGCTGGTCCACGTGGTTGTCGAGCGCGTCATGCGCCCGGCGCTGCGCGAGCTGAAAGGTTCGGGCGACGAGTTTCGCGGCGTCCTCTATGCCGGCCTGATGCTGACTGACAAAGGTGTACAGACCATCGAGTTCAACGCCCGTTTCGGCGACCCCGAGGCGCAGGTGGTGCTGCCCCGCCTGCAGAGCGATTTCGTGGCCCTGGCGTTGGCCGCGGCGAAGGGCGGGCTGGCCCAACATCCGGATCTCAGATGGAGCGACCAGGCGTGCGTTGGCGTGGTCGTCGCCTCCGGGCACTACCCCGACGACGCTGCGATGAAGCTCGGCCGGCGCATTCGCGGCCTGGCCGGGATGCCGCGTGGCGTGCTCATCTTTCACGCCGGCACCCGCTTCGAACCAACCGCCGGGCTCGTCACCGACGGTGGCAGGGTCGTAACGTCCGTTGGGCTTGGCGACACAGCGGCCCAGGCGCGGGAGACTGCCCTCGTCGGGGCTCGGCAGGTACGATTCGATGGAGCTTTCTTCCGAAGCGATATAGCTCTGGAGGCGGTTTAGTGCAGCCAGTTGTCGGCGTCATTCTCGGCTCGAAGTCCGATCTTCCGCTCATGGAGTCCTGCGTCAAAGTGCTCGAGGACCTTGGTTTGACGCACGAGGTGAAAGTCTGCTCGGCGCACCGCAACCCGCGTGGCGTGATGGAGTGGGCGATGACCGCCCGGTCGCGTGGGATCAAGGTGGTCATTGCGGCCGCGGGCGGCGCGGCGCATCTGCCCGGCGTTGTGGCCGCGTGGACGGATCTTCCGGTGATCGGCGTGCCAGTGCCCACCCAGCACCTGGGCGGTGTCGACTCGCTGTACTCGATCGTCCAGATGCCCGCCGGCGTGCCAGTGGCCACCGTAGCGATCGGCGAGGCCGGGGCCAAAAACGCCGCGTGGCTGGCGGCCCGGATCATCGGCTTGCAGGATGCCGACGTCGAACAGCGCCACGGCGACAAGCGCGCCGCGCTGGCTACGTCCTAGGTGGCGAAAAGGAAGGCGCGCGTCCGACTCGTCGACACTACGTTCCGCGACGCGCAGCAGTCCCTGCTGGGCGGATATTTGCGGACCGAAGAGATCGTTCCCATTGCGGCCAAGATGGATTCGATCGGTTTCGCCGCAATGGAAGCGTTCGGCGGAGCGACGTTCGAGACCCAGCTTCAAATCCACGAAGACCCGTGGGAGTTCCTGCGCAAGCTCAACAAGGCGACCCCGAACACGCCGATCCAGGCCTTGATCCGCGGTCAGAATCTGGTCGCGAAACGCAACTTCGCCGACGACGTGGTCGAGCTGTTCATCAAGCACGCAGCGAAAAGCGGAGTTGACGTCTTCCGCGTTTTCGATCCGCTGAACGACCTACGCAACATGGAGGCCTCGATCGCAGCCGCGCTAAAAGCCAAGAAGCGGGTGCAGGGCGCGCTCAGCTATGCGATCTCGCCCGCGCACAACCTCGAGCTCTGGGGCTCGCTGGCGAAGGGCCTGGTCAACATGGGCTGCCACGAGATCGTGATCAAGGACACGTCCGGACTGCTGAGCCCGCAGGCAACCTGGGAGCTCGTCAGCGCGCTCAAGCAGATGGTGAAGGTCCCGATAGACATCCACTCGCACTGCTCGAGCGGCATGGCTCCGATGGCGTACATGGCCGGGGTCGAGGCGGGAGCCGAGGTGCTCGACGTTGCGGTTTCACCGCTCGCGTGGGGCGCCTCGCAACCGGCCGCGGAGAGCGTGGTCGCCGCGCTCGAAGGCGGCGAGTACGACACGGGGCTCGACCTCGAACAGATGTGGGACATCCTGCCCGATGTGGAAGAGCTGAAGCGTCGCCACATAGAGCACTTGAGCCCCGTAGCCGATCGTGTCGACGCCAGCATCCTGCGCTACCACATGCCGGTGTTCATGCTGGAGGAGATCTCGCTCCAGCTCGCCGACCACAACGCCAGCAACCGGCTCGATGACGCGCTGGAAGAGGTGACGATCGTGCGCCGTGAGCTCGGCTATCCGCCGCTGGTGGCGCCCATCCGGCAGATGATCGCCACCCAGGCCGTCAACAACGTGATCGGCAAGGAGCGCTACGCGACTGTCACCCAGGAGCTGAAGGACTACCTGCAGGGCCTGTACGGCCGGCCGCCTGTGCCCGCGGACCACGAGCTGAGACGCCTCGTGCTGGGCCGCGAGGAGCCCATCACCATCCGGCCCGCGGACCTGCTCGAGCCTCAGATCGAGGGCGCGCGCCGGCAGGTCAAAAAGCTCGGCTTCGAACCGACGGACGACACAGTCCTCATCTACTTGATGTTCCCTCACCTGGCGCCCGATTACATGCGCGGGCCGCAGCCAGAGAAGAAAGACGGCGAACGGCCCGCACCGGTTTCCGCGACCCTGAAGGTCGAGGCGCCTGAGCCGGCGCCCGCACCATCCGAGGCGCCCGACCCGGCGCCCCCCGTCATATCGCAGGCCGCCGAGTTCGACGTCGAGGTCGAGGGAGAGGTGTTCAAGGTGCGGGTCACGGGCGCGGGGGTTGCAGTCGCACCCGCCCAAGGCGCAGCGGCTCTCAGTACCGCGCCGCCGCCGCCGAAGCTCGGAGAAGGCACCGTGACGGCTCCGATGCAGGGACTCATCGTCAAGCTCCCGGTCAAGCCTGGCGACGTCGTGAAGTTGGGTGACGTGGTCGCGGTGCTCGAGGCGATGAAGATGCAGAACGACATCGTGACCACGGTCGCTGGCAAGGTGCGCGACGTCTACGTCAAAGAAGGCGAGGTCGTCAGCCCCAACCAGCCGCTTCTTGCGATCGCATGAAAAAGAACCTCTTCAACAAAGTCCTGGTCGCGAACCGTGGCGAGATCGCGATCCGCGTGATGCGCGCGTGCCGCGAGCTGGGCATCGCAACGGTGGCGGTTTACTCGGACGCGGACCGCAGCTCGATCCACGTCCGCTACGCGGACGAGGCATTTCATATCGGCGGCGCCGCCGCAACGGAGTCCTACCTGCAGCTGGATCGCATCGTGAAGGCCGCTCACGACTGCGGCGCCGACGCGATCCACCCTGGGTACGGGTTCCTGGCCGAGAAGGCGGCATTTCCCGACGCGTGCGAAGCGGCGGGCATCAAGTTCATCGGACCTCCCTCGTCCGCGATGCGAGCGCTCAGCTCCAAGCTCGCGGCGCGAAAGCTCGCGTCCGAACACGGCGTGCCTGTGACCCCTGGGAGTGGCGCAGTCGACCCCGCGACGGCACTTGAAGCCGCCCGTGCGATCGGATTTCCGGTGATGCTCAAACCGTCCGGCGGCGGCGGCGGCATTGGGATGAAGGTCGTCGAATCGGAGAAGGACCTGGCGCCCGCCATCGAAAGCACATCGCAGGCCGCGCGCTCCGCCTTCGGTGACGGGACGGTCTATCTCGAGCGCTACGTCCGCCGGCCGCGCCACGTCGAGATCCAGGTCATCTGCGACAGCCATGGCAACGCGGTGCACCTGGGTGAGCGCGAGTGCTCGATTCAGCGACGGCATCAAAAGATCATGGAAGAGACGCCGTCCCCGGCCCTCACCGCGGACGTCCGCGCGGCGATGGGCGGTGCGGCGATCCGCGCCGCGACGGCGGCCGGATACGTCAACGCGGGGACGGTCGAGTTCATATTCAGCGAAGGCGATTTCTATTTCCTCGAGGTCAACGCCCGCCTGCAGGTGGAGCATCCGATCACCGAGGCCGTGACAGGAATCGACCTGGTCAAGGAGCAGATCCGGGTTGCGGCGGGGCTTGAGCTCAGCTTCAAGCAGAACGACGTGACGTGGCGAGGCCACGCGATCGAGATGCGGATCAACGCTGAGGACCCCGTCCGGAAGTTCATTCCTAACCCCAGGCGCATCTCGCGGTGGGTTGCGCCGGCTGGGCCCGGCGTGCGTGTCGATTCGGGCTTCGGCCCTGGCTCGGACGTGCCACCTAACTACGACTCGCTCGTCGCCAAGCTCATCGTCCACGGCAGTGACCGCGCCGAGGCGATCGCCCGTGCCAGCCGCGCGCTGCGCGAGTTCGTGGTCGTGGGGCCGGCGACGACGATTCCATATCACCGAGCGATCCTCGACAACGCCGACTTCCGGGCGGGGAGCTTGAGCACGCAGTTCATCGAGGAGCACCCAGACCTCATCGAGCAAGCGAAGAAGCTCGCCGGCGACCAGTCGCCATTCGACTACGGGCCCGACCCCCGGCATGTGGCCGCCGCTGCGGCCGCCGTCGCGACGATGGTGCGGCAATAGCTCGTCTCCGGCATCCCGAAGGTGGAAGACCGTTTGCCGTCGACGGCACGACGGTCCGCGGCTCATCAGGACAATTCGAGCTTCGTGACGACGCGATCCGCTTTCCTGATGGCGCGTCGGCCCGCTACACGGTCGTCGCCAATCCCGACTCGGCTTTTGTGGTGCCGTACTTCGATAACGGCGACACGTTGCTCGTCCGCCAATGGAGGCATGCGTGGGAGATATCGTCGTGGGAGGTGCCCGCGGGCACGTTCGACGAGGGCGAAGAGCCGTTGCAGTGTGCTCGCCGCGAGCTGGCCGAAGAGACCGGACTGGTCGCGACCCGATACAGGTCGCTTGGAGTAGTGCATGGAGCCGCATTTCTGACCGGTCGCGCGCACCTCTTCCTCGCCGAAGGGCTCACCGAGGCGGAGCGCAGTCCCGAAACCTACGAGCAGGACATGGAGGTGCTTCGCGTTCCGCTCATCGAGGCGCTCGACGCGGCCCTGGAAGGCCAGATCGTGCACTCGGGATCCGTGACTGCCTTATGTCGCGCAGCGCGGGGTCTGAAACTGATCTAGAGGGACCCAATAACTCGGCTGGTCGGAGTCCGGCTGCTGCGCTCTACCGCCGGCCGCCTTGCCATTGTTGGTGTGGCCGCGGTCGGACACAGCTGGACGGTCTTCCTTCTGGTCTGGACTGATTCGTTATTGGGGCGCGAGATTCCTCTTAGCGGGCGGGGGTCGCGGCGGGTGAGGCGGCCGGCATGGGCGAAACCACGACCGCTCGGTGGAAGGCGCGTTTCTTCGCGGCGGGTCCCACCACGTCGAGGGCGTACTCAGCGGCGACGTTGTGGCCGCGCACATCGCGTACCGTGGTCAGCACCACGAGCCTGTACTGCGTCCCCTCCTTCAGGTCGAGCCCGCTCAGTGTCACGGTGCGGTTCGCATAGGAGACGTTCGTGTCGAGCTGCCTGCCCTTGGAGTCCAGAAGGACGACACCGCCCTTGACAGTGCCGGGGTCGAGGTCGCTGTCAAAGGTGACCTTGATCGAGTCGGCAGCCACGTCGACGCTCACCACCTCCGCGCCTTTGCCGAGCTCACGCTGCGGCGCAGCGGTCGCGTGGTCGACGAGGAAGTGTTTGCTGGTCGCGTCGCGCACGAGGACGAGCGTCTCCTCGTAATCGGTGACATCTATCTTGCGGTGGGTGAGGACCAGACGTACGACAAACCTCGCAGTGTCCGGCTGCGTCGCGATCGCTTCCTGAGTCAGGATGTAGTAGCGGGTGAAGTGTGGGTCACCGGTGATCAGAAGGTTGGTCCCGCCGCCCGCGTAATCCTTCTTGCCGGTGTCGTCGAGCAAAGTGCTCGCCTGGTCGCCCGAACCCTTGAGTCGGGCGTCCATGAACGCCTTGACCACCGTGGTCGCTTCGTCGATCGCAGTCGGTACTGGTGGGAGGGCCGGCGCGACCGCGACCCAGAGCGTGTTGCCACGCACGAACGCAAACGAGCTGCCGTCCGGCGCCCACACCGGCGAGTGGTAGGTGCCGCTCGAGAGTTTGGTCAGGTTCGAACCGTCAGGCCGGACCTGTTCGACGTCCGTGTCGCTGCCGAGCAGGATCGCGTCCTGGCTCGACCAGCTGGCATCGCCGCTGGGCAGCGACGACTGGGTGACGCCCAGCATGTCTGAGACGACGATGTGGTCCGTCGTCGAGTACAGGAGCAACGTGCCATCGGGCGACCATCCGTTGAAGGAGGCGTTCGCCTGGCCGAGCTGCGTGCTCTTGCCGGTCACCAGGTCGAGCACGAACAGGTTCTGGTCCTGTCGGTACACCGCGTGTCCGCCGTCCGGCGCGATCGAGAGGACAGTCGGCGGACCTGTCACCGGCAGCGGCACGAGAACCACCGGTGCGGTATCACCGCTCGTATAGATCGCGTCGCTGGTCGCCCACACAACCTTTCCCTTCGCCCAGCCGACAAGCGTGGGCGCGGTCGTGGGAGCGATCTCGTCGGTCTTGCCCGCGGCGAACGTCAGCACCTCGATCTTGCCGCGGCGGATGTAGGCGAGCCGGTCCCCGGCCGGCGACACAGACGGCGAGGACGCTCCATCGGGGGCGATCACCATGACAGCGCCGCCCTTTGAGGGCACGACGTCGAGCGCTCCCTTTCCATCGATGAAGTAGATCGATGACGAGTCGCTTGACCACTGCGCGGTCAGGGCCGTCGCCCCGCCCAGCAAGGCAACCTGCTTTTCGCCAAGCGCGCTCGAAGGCGTTGGGCGCGGCGACGGAGACGGGGTGGGCGACGCCGGAGGCTGGGTCACGAAGGTGATGGTCTGAGGCGTTGCGAGCTGCTTGCCAGAGGCGGTCTTCGCGCCCGGGCCGATCGTGACCTGATACTGGGTGTTGGGCGCGAGGTTGCCCCCCGCGGGCGTCACTGCGAGCGTGTTGGCGTCCCACGAGTAGCTGACCGTCGTCGCGGGCGTGATCTGCACCGCCTGCTCGGTCGCCTGGTGATCCATCGGCTGGTTGAAAGAGACCAGGATCGGCTGCTGCAGCGAAACGCTCCGGTTGCCGTCCATGGGGCTGGCCACGTAGACGACGGTGTTGAATCCACCCGACCCCTGTGTCGCATTCCAGACGGCCACCGCCGCGATCAGCAAGACGCCGGCGACCGCCCCGGCCCAGGCCAGACCCGGGGGCGCAAACAGGCGGCTCCACCACCCGGTCCAGCTCCGGCCTTCGGTCATCGACCATGCTTCTTGCATCAGCTGGCGGCGCAGCCCGGTGCGAAACGCCTCGTCCAGGGGCGGCTCCGGCAGCCTGGTCGAGCTGAGCACGCCCGACAGCCGGCGAAGCTCGTCATCCTGCATGACGTCTTCCAGCTCGGGGTCGTGGTACGAGTTCATTCGACGGGCCTCAACGTGTCTGCCTCGTCCCGCAGCCGCGTCACACCTCGGTGAATCAGGAGCTTCACGGCGCCGGCAGACTTGCCCATCGCCACCGCGATGTCCTCGATCTTCATGTCCTCCTGGAACTTCAACACCAGCGCGGTCCGCTGCTGGTGCGGCAACGACTCAACGAGAGCCCAGATCCGGCGCACCTCGTCGCGGCGTGCGGCCACGTCTTCGAGCGCCGGTCCGGCGACGGACAGGTCATGAAAGTCATCCAGGGGCTGCGCAGGGCGCAGGGTGCGGTAGCGGTCGGCGATTGCGTTCACAGCGATCTGATAGAGCCAGGCAGCAAACGGCCGCCCCGTGTCCTGATAGCGGGGCATTGCCTTCAAAGCCTTCATGAAGACTTCTGAAGTGACGTCCTCTGCCGCGGTTTGCTCCCTCACTCTTGAATACACGAACCGGTAGATCTGCTGAAAATGCCGGTCATAGAGCGCCCCGAACTGACGCGGGTCCCGCTTGGCGCGTTCGACGAGGTTTCGCTCGTCCTCGCGCGACGGATCGCTCACTGGCCGTTCAGCCTGTGCCGGTTCAAACGAGGGGTCCTTGGAGGTGGTTACGAGTTCGGCCCATAAGCCGCCCCCGATTATCGAGCCCGCCGCCTTGCATCGGCCTCGCGGTGCCCATGGCCACGATATCTTGGGCCTGGGCAAATCGGGGTCACAATATCTTGATCAGACCCGGGCCGATATAATCCGTGGCGACCCCGAAGTGCTGATTCGGAGCTGGCTCCCTTCTTGATCGAGCGATACTCGCCGCCCGCGATGCGGGCGGTCTGGTCAGACCAGCACAAGTACGAGTTGTGGCTCAGGATCGAGGTGTTGGCCTGCGAGGCTTGGGCATCCCTTGGCCGGATTCCCGAATCCGCGCTGCCGAAGATCCGCAAGGGCACATTCGACGCAACGAAGATCGCCGAGATCGAGTCACGTGTCGGCCATGACGTGATCGCCTTCCTGACGGTGCTCAACGAATCGATCGGGCAGCCGGAAGCGCGGTACGTGCACCTTGGCATGACCAGCCAGGACCTCAACGACTCGGCCATGGCTGTCCAGATGGTGGAGTCGGCGCGTCTCATCGGCAGCGACCTCGCCGCCGTCCGCGAAGCCGCGGCGCAGCTGGCCGTCAGGCATCGCCGAACTTTGATGGCCGGCCGCACGCATGGCATCGTCGCCGAGCCGATCACATTTGGTTTCAAAGTTGCAGGCTGGGTCGCGGAGCTGGATCGCTCGCTCACTCGTCTGGAGCACGCGGCAGAAGAGGCCGGGGTCGGTCGGGTCAGCGGCGCGGTGGGCACGCACGCGACGATCGATCCCCGGGTCGAGGAACACGTGTGC
>Ga0209804_1002239_pt1 | contig 11861 bp, 10 predicted proteins | sample GraSoiAngelo_139_FD_185896 | JGI IMG/M metagenome (GOLD analysis project Ga0209804, IMG submission 185896) | Grasslands soil microbial communities from the Angelo Coastal Reserve, California, USA - 14_0929_12_20cm (SPAdes) (version 2) | ecosystem: Environmental > Terrestrial > Soil > Grasslands ... | reverse complement strand
TCCAGGCTTCCCGGTTCCGGCCGGCGAGACCCCATATTCCTTTCTGTATCGCCTCTGCCAGGACGCTGTCGTTAAGAAATATCTCCCGGTGACGTCCGAAGTGGCCGCCCGTCTGCAGAAGGAGCTTGACGTCATCAACAAGACCGGTTTTTCCGAGTTCTTCTTGATCAATTGGGACCTGATGCGGTTCGCCCGATCCCGCGGCATCCCCGGCCAGGGGCGCGGGTCGGCGGCGGACAGCATCGTGGCCTACCTGCTTGGGATCACCCGAGTCGATCCGATCGAACACAACCTGCTCTTCGAGCGCTTCCTGCATGAAGAGATGACGACGACACCCGACATCGACATCGATTTCTCGACCGCCCACCGCGAGCAGGTGATCCAGTACATCTACGAAAAATACGGACCGGAACGCACCGGCATGGTCTGCAACGTCGTCACCTACCGCCAGCGGTCGGCCATCCGCGAGGTGGGCAAAGCGCTCGGCTTCAAAGAAGAAACCATCGACCACCTGGCGAAATCCGCCTCGGCCTGGCACCCGGAGAGCCCGGAAACGATCGCGCAGGCTGCCGGCTACCCGACGGCGAATGCCACACAGCCCTGGCAGCAACTCTTCGACCTCGCCACCCAGATTCTCGAGTTCCCCCGGCACCTTTCGATCCATGTTGGCGGGATGCTCGTCACCGGCGAGCCCCTGATCGATATCGTCCCGGTCGAGCGCGCCACGATGCCCGGTCGGATGGTGGTCCAGTTCAACAAGGACGATGTCGAGGAGCTGGGCCTGATCAAGATGGACATGCTCGGCCTGCGCATGCTGTCGGTCGTGGCCGAGGCGCTCGACCTGATCGAAGCCGATACGGGAATCCGCCCTGATCTCGATGCGCTCGACCTGAAAGATCCCGAAGTCTACGAGTTGTGCACGGAGGCCGACACCATCGGCGTCTTCCAGATCGAGAGCCGGGCGCAAATGCAGACGCTGCCCCGTTCCCGGCCCGAGAACTTCAACGATCTCGTGGTCGAGGTCGCGATCATCCGCCCCGGCCCGATCCAGGGCGATGCGGTGCATCCCTACCTGCGGCGAAAACAGGGCAGGGAGCCGGTCATGTACATCCACCCGCGCCTGAAACCGATCCTCGAGGAAACGCTCGGCGTCGTGCTCTACCAGGAACAGATCCTGAAGATCTCGATGGAATGTGCCAGCTTCTCGAGTGCCGAAGCCGACCATTTCCGTCGGGCGATGAGCAGCCATCGTTCACATGAATTGATGGCGGCGATCCGCGAGAGCTTCCTTAACGGCTGCGCCTCAAACGAGATCCCACAGCCAATCGCCGAGGAGATCTTCTCCAAGCTGGCGGCCTTCGCGGAGTTCGGCTTCACGAAGTCGCATGCCGCTGCCTTCGCCCGCACCTGCTACGAGACCGCCTGGCTCAAGCTCCATCACGCGGCGGCGCTGTACGCCGGGTTGCTCAACCACCAGCCGATGGGCTTCTATCACCCGCACGTCATCGTGGAGGATGCCAAGCGCCACGCCGTCAAGATCCTGCCGGTTGACATCAACAAGAGCTACATCCGCTGCACGGTTGAGGGCGGCGCTCTGCGGCTCGGCTTCAATTATGTCCATGGTGTCGGGGACAAGGCGCTCGAGGTGCTGGCCGAGGCGCAGCTCAAAGGGCCGTTCACCTCACTCGAGGAGTTCTGCCGCCGCATTCGGCTGACGACGCAATCCCGGCAGGGGCTGACCAAAGCCCAGGTGCAGAACCTGGTGCTGGCCGGCGCATTCGATACCCTGGAGCCGAACCGCCGCGAGGCAGTCTGGCACTTCAATGAGCATGCCGACGACTGGCAGCGCTCGCCGATGATCGCCGAGCCGTCGGAGGCGGTGATGCTTGAGCCCATGACGCATCGCGAGCGCGTGGCGACGGATTACCGGTTGCTCTCACTCTCGACAACCGACCACCTGATCCATTTCTACCGGCCACAGTTCAACCAGCTGCGCGTGATCGACTCAAGGACGATCCGGGCCAGCGTCGGGGATGGCGCGAAGGTTCGGGTCGGCGGCCTGGTGATCACGCGCCAGTCGCCCTCGACCGGCAAGGAATTCAAGTTCTTCACGCTCGCCGACGAGTTCGGCCACGTCGATGTCATCCTGCGGCCGCCGATCTATCAGCGCTACCGGCAGGTGGCGAACCTGGAGCCGATCCTGATCATGGACGGCAGGCTGCAGAAACAGGATGGCGTCCTCAGCGTGCTCGTCGACCATGTCGAGGCCGCCCCGTCCTTGCCCGAAGAGGACGTCTTTCCGACGTCTCGAAACTACCGATGACCCATATACTGCCTCGAGGGTTTGGTAAGGCAATGACCCAGTCTGCGGTCGCCGTAATCTTCCTGCCGGGCGTGATCATGCCCTGCGCGCTCCGCTACGCCGCCCTGCTCCGAGAGCTGGATAACGGCGTCCGGGCTATTACCAAGGACCTCGAGCTCTACGCGGAACCTGGCACCCCGCCGCAGGGGTACGACATCACGATGGAGCTCGACGGCATCAATGAGACCGCCGAGGATGCCGGCTGGGACCGCTTCCATCTGTACGGCCACTCCGGTGGTGGCGCCGTTGCGCTCGCCTACGTCGCCGCCCACCCTGAGCGCGTCCTCAGCCTGGCGGTAGACGAACCGGCATATGACTTCCTCGACTCGACAGAATCCCGCGGCTACTGGAGCGAGATCGATGCGGCCGGCCAGCTGCCAGAACGCGATCGGATGCCGGCATTCTTGAAGTTGCAGCTTGGGCCGGGTGTTGCCTTGCCACCGGCGCCCGCCGGCACGCCGCCGCCCTGGATGACGAGCCGTCCCGCCGGCGTGCGCGCTCTGACTACCGCGCTCAAGCAGCATCACGTCGATCCGAGTTCGTATCGCCGATATGCCGCGCCCGTCTATTTCAGCCATGGGACTCTCAGCCACCCCTACTGGCTCTCGATGCGGGATCGGCTGGCTGCGCTCTTCCCGGACTTCACAGCGGAGCGATACGACGGTCTGCACCATCTCAACACCTCACACCAGGCCGAGCCGGCGCGGGTGGCGCAGGCGCTGCGCCGTCAGTGGAGCCGCGCCCTGGCAGTTCCGAGCAACAACTAAGGATCCATTTGAAGCGTCGCCTTTGCGGTGCCATGTCGCGCTTCCAGCCGGGCTGGCCGGCCGCGAACGTACAGACGATCGACTTCGATGGCGTCCCATCCTTGGGGGAGCACGACTGGACGCGTGAACCAATCTGAGGGATCCGCCGGGCTAAGCTCTAGACCGGCCAGGCCGTAAAGACAACTCATCAAGAAGCCCCCCAGGTTGGCCATGAAGGGACCGACGCGCGGCTTGTCGGGAAACCGCCTGCGGCTGAACTCATTGGTTTCGATAAACGGATCTTCGATGAAGTCGGCATAGCCTTGCTCGAACCAGCGGAGCGCTGCCGGCCGGTCACCAAGCCGCGTCGCGTAGACCCCTAGCAAGGCGGACAGCATGGGATAGCCGACGAATTCGCCGACCCGTCCCAGATAGAACTCGATAGTGCGCCGCTCCGTCGTACCGTCGACGGCGTAGTTGACGGGGAACAATCCCGCCAGCGCCTCCGGGGTGGCTTCAGCGACGCCCTTGGCCTCGGGCGAATAGCGGTCATGGTTGAGGATGATGCCCCGGCTTTTGTCGACCGGCACATAGATGCTGCTGGCGATGGCGTTCCACCGATCGGCGTCTGGCCGCTTTAAGCGATAGGCGAATGCCGCCGCCTCCTGCAAAACTCGCGTCGCGGCCATGTTCACGTAGGCGTTGTTGTCGACCGGATCCGTCTGCTCGGCAATGCCGATAACCCGTTTGATTTCATAGCCGCGCTCGGTCTTGACGGCGCGGCTGCCTATCCAGTTGGCGACGCCTTCCAGGACCGGCCAGGCCTTCTCGCGCAGATAATCGTCGTCGCCCGTGGCGTGGACGTACCGGGCGAACGCGTTCGCGACGCTAAGACTGATGTGCTGCTCGAAGACCAGGTGCGGCGCGGAGAGCCGGATCGCCTCTTCGCCGTGTCGTGGCCCGCTCGCCCACGGAAACTGGAGTCCGCGGTATCCGAACATCGCGGCGTTGCGTTCCGCCGCCTGCAGCCGCTGCACCCGGTACTCGAGCAGGGCATAGGCGGACTCGGGTGCCGTCAGCAGGAGCGTCGGGAAGGTGAAGGCCTCGATGTCCCACATGACATGACCGCGGTAATAGTGGTAGTTGGGCCAAAAGGCCAGCCCGAACATGGAGGTACTGAAGAGGGACGACGAGTGGGCCGATGCGTGAAGGTAGTAGAAGGCAGCGTCGGCGAGCGCCTGCCATCGCTCACCGGCGCCGACCAGCTTGATCCGACCCTTCCAGATCTGCTCCCACGCCTCCCGGTTCTCAGCGCGCAGATGCTCGAAGCCGCGCTGCGCGGCCATGCCGACAAGCCGAGTGGCCTGACGATGGGGTTCATGATGGGCCTGGCTTGGGACGAGGCTGGTGTACTGACGCAGGACGTAGCTTCGCTCGGGTCGTGCGTCGAGGCTGTACGAGGTCGATAGCGGGGCGAGTACATCGTGTTCTGCGCGGCGGCGCTCGACCCCGTCGCCGCCTTCGAAGTGTGTGATGTAGGCCGCGCCGCAGGTCGAGAGCCCGCCATGCGTCTCCCAGAGCATCGATCCGTCGACCACAGGCTGGTCCGCATCCGGCGTCGTCGTCTCGCGGGAACGCCAGGCTCCGGAAATCCCGGTCGGATCAACCTTTGCGCTGATTACCAGCCGGCACGGCCGGTCGACACGCACCTGGACTTCCTGGAGCACGACGGAGGGCAGCGAGCGGCTGCAGAACGTCAGAACGTCGACCGTCGCCGTCGCGTCGGTGGGATGGAATGAGAAGCGGCTCGATAGCTCACCACAGGCGAAGTCATAATGTTGCTCGACCAGTACGGCTTGACCTGGTCTGCGACTGAGCTCGGCCCCGTCGACCTCCAGGTCGCCGCCGATCGGGTAGGGCGCCCGGGCAAGTCCTTCGCCCTTTTCGACCGGGTCGATCGCCGCCAGCCCATTGACGATCGCCACGCCCTCGATGAGGGGAATGGGGCCAGCCCGCAGCCCGATCACGCCGTTCGAGAGATATGCCGGAATGTACTCAGGAAGCCACCGGCCAACCGGCGGCGGGCTGATTGGCATCGCGCTCAGCCGCTTACTTCTTCTTCTTCTTTTTCTTGGCCTGCGCGTTGCTGATGGCCGCGGCGCGGCTTTTCGGCATGCCTTTCTTCTTCAGGCCTTCGTAGGTCTTGGGGTTCTTGATCGATGAGCTCTTCCTTTTCCCGGGCATTGGCAACCTCCATTAACCAGTTTCGACTGTAACGTTTACAACCAGTAACAGTATAAGACCTGAAGTCCCCGGACAAAAGCTGTGCTAGCGTGGGTCCGCCGTGATCAGTCTCATCGGCCTGCTCGCCATCGGCGGCGTCATCATCCTGGTGGTGGTGGTTGTGATCATCCTCGTCCTGCGGGACTGAGCCTCAGGCGATACGCCGGCGAAGGGTTGCGGCGCTGGCCAGGATGACCAGGAGGCAGAAGCCGAGGACGACGCCGAGGTCGAGCTGCAGCGACGACCAGCTGATATCGGCACCCTTGATCATGATGTTGCGCATCCCCTCGACGGCGTAGGTCAGCGGCAGCACCCGGGACAGCACCGTAAGCGGTCCGGGCTCGGTGCTGATGGGAAAGATGATGCCGGAGAGCAACACCTGCGGCACGATGACCAGGGGGATGAATTGCACGGCCTGAAACTCGGTGCGGGCGAACATGCTGAGGAAGATGCCGAGGTTGACGGCCGCGATCGCCATCAGCGCTTCGAGCAAGAAGATCAGCCCCACGTTGCCCGCGTTGTGTACGTGGAGGATCAGCAAACAAAAGGCGAGCACCTCCACTGCCTGGACGAGGGCGAGCACCGTGAACCCCAGCATGTAACCGAGCACGATCTCGCCCCGTCGCAGCGGGCTCGCCATCAATCTCTCGAGCGTTCCCTGGCCTCGCTCGCGCAGAAACGCCACGATCGTGACGACAAACACGAGGAAGAAAACCACCAGTCCGATGAAGGCCGCCCCGAAGTAGTCGAGCGTATCGAAGCTCGGACCGCCGTACAGGAAGGTGACCTGCGGTGCGAAGCGAACGCCGCCGGCCTGGCCGGCGAGCGCCGCGAAGGACTCGCTGACGGCCTGCACCATGGTCTGAGACAGTCCCGGCTGGCTGCCCTCGAGATGGATCTCCGGCGAAATCACGCGGGACTGTTGAGCGCGGCTCGAGAAATCGGAGGGGAGAAGCACATACCCGGCAAGGTCGCCAGAGCGTAATTTCGACTGTGCTGCGGCGCGCGACATCGTCGATGCCGACACGGTCTTCGATTGTTCGAGCTGGGAGGCAATCGCAGCGCCGAGCGGCCCATCATCGAGGTTGACGACACCCATCGCCGGTACGGAACCGCCGCCGCGAAGGAGATAGCCGAGCAGCCCCAGAATGACGAGCGGCGCACCAAAGAGCAGCGCGAGTGTCCGCCGATCGCGGCGGAACTGTTGGAGCAGGCGGCGCGTGATGGCCGCGACCCGCCGGCCGCTCATTTCCCGGCTGCCTCCGAGAGCTTGAGAAAGGCATCCTCCAGGCGGTCCACGCCGGCCGTGGCCTTCAACTCGGATACCGTTCCCTCGGCCAGCAATCGTCCGAAGCGAATCAGCCCGAGCCGGTCACAGCGCTCGGCTTCGTCCATCACATGGCTCGAGACCAGGATGGAGGTGCCGTCATGCGCCATCCGCTGAAAACGATGCCAGAGCTGGACGCGCAGCAGAGGATCGACGCCGACGGTGGGCTCGTCGAGCAGCAGGAGGTCTGGCTTGTGCACGAGCGCGCACGCCAGCGAGCATCGGGTGCGCATTCCGCCGCTCAGGCTGCTCACGACGGACCCGCGGCGGTCCCAGAGCTCGACGAATTCCAACGCCTCGCGGACTCCGTCGTGGGCGCCGTTGATGGCCGCGAAGAACGCCACGTTCTCTTCCGCCGAGAGGTCGGGGTAGAGCGCGGCCTGCTGGGTCATGTAGCCGACCCGGCCCAGGACATCGAGGTTGGGCGCTCGGCGCCCGAGGACCGTCACGGTCCCGCCATCGGGAACGACCAATCCGACGAGCGCCCGGATCAGCGTCGTCTTGCCGGCACCGTTCGGGCCGAGCAGTCCGTAGACCTCGCCGCGGCGGATGCGAAGCGTGGCGCCGTCGAGAGCGCGTAGCGATCCGAACCGCTTGACGACGCCATCGACCTCGACGGCGTAGGTTTCCACGGCCATCAGTCCGGCGTCTGTGGGCGCATCCCGCGCAGCCAGAGGTTGGCAAATTGGGTCACGACCTCTTCGCCATTGGGGCCATCCACCATCGCCTGGCCCAGCAGCGGCCCAATCAGCACATGGAACATGACGCCGCCCACAAGGCCCTGCCCCGCGACCACCGGATGCATCCGCCGGAGCCGGCCTGCCGCCATCTGGGCAGCCAGATACTGGGCCAGCCTGCCGAAGGCCCGCAGCGCCGTCTCGCGAAATGCCTGCTCGAACTCCGGCGACCTCGAGGTGGCCTCAAGCAGCAGGGTGCGGGCGATGCCAGCTCGCCCGGCAACGGTGCGGTAGGCAGTGAGCACCAGTTCGGGGACGACGTCTTCGGGCGGGCGGTCCTGCAGGCGATCGAATAACGCCATCACCGGCTCAAAGGGCGAGAAGGCGATCAGGATGGCGCGGAACAGGGCCGTCTTGCCGGGAAAGAGGCGGTAGAGGTTGGCGCGCGAGATGCCGCTCTCAACAGCGAGCTCATCCATGGAGAGATTGGCCAGGGTCTGCGTGCGCAGCAGTCGAAGGGCTACCTCGAGCGCGCGCTGGCGGGCACCTGGTTCGGGCGCCAGTTCGAGCGCTTCGAGGAGTCCGGCGCGCGATGGAAAGGTGCGGTAGAACGTTGTCCGCGAAACGCCGGCGGCCTTTGCGATGTCGGCGACCGACGGTTGCGCCCCGTGGGCCAGGATGCGGGTGGCCTCCCGGATGATCCGTTCCCTGGGTGGCCCCGCGGTTGTCATGTGGGACGATACTAGATGCGACGTCCAGTCTTGTCAAGTACCAGCCGGCCCCGCAGCGAGATGAACGCCGCTCCGCTAGCCTGTGGAGCTATGCCCGAACTGCCCGAACTCGAGGTGCTTCGCGAGTATCTCGGCCCGCGGCTCGAGGGAAAGCGGATCGCCCAGGTCTGGACCTCGCCGAAACTCAGCTTCCTGCTGCGCACCCCCCCGGACGAGTTCGCGCGCCAGCTCGCAGGCGGCACCTTTGAGCGGACCTGGCGCCGCGGCAAGTTCCTCATCTTCGACATCAGCGGCCAGCATCTGGTCATCAATCCCATGCTGGGAGGCCGCTTGCAATGGACCAGTGCTGCCGAGAAAATGGCGGCCGCCACCGTTTTCCGGATCACGCTCGACGGCGGTGATGAGTTGCGCTTCCTGGATACCGTGAAGATGGGGAGGGTGTACTGGGTGGTGCCCGGCGCGCTCCCGACGATCCCCGGATGGGCCGAGCTTGGCCCGGACGCCCTGACGGTTGGCCTGTCCGAATTCTCCCAGCGCATTCGACGCCATCCTGGCGAGCTGAAAAACCTGCTGCGCAACCAGGCGTTTATCGCCGGCGTCGGCAACGCTTACTCCGATGAGATCCTTCACGAGGCCGGCTTGCTGCCGCTGCGCAAGCGAACGACACTCAAATCGGACGACGTCGGCAAGCTCCACGCGGCGACCGGCAAGGTATTGCACACGGCCATCGAATCGATTAAGGCGCAGCCGAACTATGAGGCGCACAAGCAGGATCGAAGTTTCATGGCGGTCCATGGCAAGGCGAAGGAGAAATGTCCGCGCTGCGGCCACCGGATCTCGGAGCTGACCGCCCGCGGCGAGGCGACGGATTTCTGTCGTGGCTGCCAGCAGTAGCGCATGCACCTGAACAATGCCCGCGTGGTCATCACCGGTGCCTCACAGGGCATCGGTCGGGCGATTGCGCTGGAATTCAGCGGACGGGGGGCCCGGGTCGCTCTCGCAGCCCGCAATCGGCCGGCCCTCGATGAGCTGGCGAGCGAAATCCGCGATCGGGGCGGCGAAGCCGTCGTGATTCTGACCGACGTGACCATCCCCGACCAGGTCGAGCGAATGACGACAGAAACGATCCGAGGGCTGGGTGGCATCGACGTGCTGGTGAACAACGCCGGCGTCGGCCTCAACGCGAGCATCGCCGATGCGGAGGCAGCCGATGTCGAGGCACTATTTCGGCTGAACGTGCTGGCGGCGGCGAGCACGATCCGGGCCGTGATTCCGATCATGCGGGCGCAGCAGTCGGGGATGATCATCAACATCTCCTCGGTCGCCGGCCGCATCGTCGTGCCCCGAATCGGCTATTACTCGGCGAGCAAGTTCGCGCTGGCCGCGATCGGCGACGCGCTGCGGATGGAGGAAGGCCACCGCGGGATCCGCGTGATGAATGTCTTTCCCGGGATGACCCGGTCGAACTTTGGCCAGAACCGGCTCGGCGCTCGCGGCCGCCTGGCCCACCAGCGAGTCCCGGCGGTGCCGGCCGAGAAGGTCGCCCGGCGCATCGCGGCGGCAGTCGAGCGCAACCGGAGAACCCTCTACGTGTCGTGGTTTCCCGACCGGATGGGGGTTGCTGCTAACCATCTGGCCGGCTGGGCCGTTAGCGGCGTGCTCCGGCGTTGGGCTCGAAATACAGATACCGGAATCGACAACCGCCCGCCCCGTCCCTCCCCCACGAGGGGAGAGGGAGATTCCGACCTGGGCTAGCGAACGCTGGCGGCTCCTTGGCCGGCGGCAGCCCGCGCCTTCTCGATATCCGGCGCGCCAATGACCACGCGCGTCTTCGTCGCCAGGTAGACCGCATTCAGATTGACGCCGGCATCGGCGATCTTCCGGGTCAGCTTTCCAAGCGATCCCGGCTTGTCCTCGATGTCCAGAACGAGCACGTCTTGCTCACCGGTGACGCGTGCGCCGGCACTCTGCAGCGCCTGGCGCGCCTTACCGGGGTCCGCGACCAGCACGTGGCCGACGCCCTTTCCGCCGACGACGAACCCGCAGATGCCCTCGATGTTGACGCCGGCCTTGCCGATCGCTTCAGCCGCAGCCGCCACGCTTCCGACCTTCTCATCGAGCTCGATCGTCAGATCCTTCAAATGGTGTGCCATGTGTCGACCTCCTGATCACCGATTGCCGCCTGATCAGCCGTCATTCTAGGCGCGCAAGCGCGGGTCGTTCAGCCCGATCAGATCACCCGGTTCGGGTCATACAGCCAGTTGAGGCCGATGCCGAGGACGGCGACGGCAAAGGCCATGACGAGCACCAGGAGCAGAATGCGGCTCGCGGCACGACGCCTCGCCGGTTGTTGTTCGAAGGGCCGGGATTTCTCGTACCAGAGCGTCCAGATGGCGACGGGGAGCACAGGCAGGCTGCGCAACACGATACGGACCAGCGGGACTGGGGCTATGAATGCCTCGATGACATAGAGGCCGGCGACCAGGACGACGGCGATGAGAAGTTGAACCGGGGGCCTAGTACGCCTCCAGGTAGGCGTCGAGCTCCCACGCGCTGACCTGCTTTTCATAGCTCTGCCACTCCATCTCCTTCGCCTCGATAAAACGTTCCAGGAGGTGGACACCCAGCGCATCGCGCATGACTTCGTCCTGGCGCAGTTCGCGCAGGGCTTCTGCGAGCGAGCCGGGCAGCTGGCCGAGCTGGTGGCGGGCCAGGCGCTCGGGGTCGAAGGCGTACAGGTTTTCCTCGACCGGAGGCGGTAGCGGCAGCTTCTGGCGGACCCCGGCGAGGCCAGCGTGGAGCATGGCGGCGAACGCCAGGTAGGGGTTGCACGAGGGGTCCGGCGCCCGGAATTCGACCCGGATCATGGCCCGGTCGCCGCTGCCGGCACGGGGCACTCGGATCAGAGCCGACCGGTTCATCTGCGCCCAGCTGATCGCGACCGGCGCCTCGAAGCCGGGCACGAACCGCTTATAGGAGTTGACCAGCGGCGCAACCAGCGCGCACATGGCGCGGGCATGCGCCAGCTGTCCGGCGATGAAGTGCTTGGCGACCGTTGACAGGTGATACTGGTCGGCGCGGTCGTAGAACGCGTTGACGTCCTTGCCCGCCTCGTTGAGCACCTGGTGGGTGTGCATTCCCGAGCCGGCCGCGCCGAAAATCGGCTTTGGCATGAAGGTCGCCAGCAGGCCGCGGCGTTGGGCGACCGCTTTGACCGCATGCTTGATGGTGACCAGCTGATCCGCGCTCTTGAGCGCATTACTGAGACCGAGGTCGAGCTCGTACTGGCCGGCCGCCACCTCGTGGTGGCTGGCCTCGATGGTGATGCCGAGGTTGTCGAGCCCGTCGACGATCTCCTGCCGGACTTCGCTGCCCAGGTCGACCGGATGATCGAAGTAACTGGCCCGGTCGTGCCGTCCTGGACGCGGCCCCCCGGCCGGGTCAGCGTTCAGGAGAAAGAATTCCAACTCGATCGCGACCGCGTAATCGAAGCCCAGCGCCCCCGCTTCTGCCAGTGCCCGGGCGAGTACGCCGCGCGGGTCGCCCGCAAACCGCTCCCCCTCCGGCGTCAACAGGTCGCAGATCACCTGGGCCCCGGGAATGGTATCGCCGGCAGCAATGGTGAGCGTTTCCAGGTCTGGACGGAGGAACATGTCGCTCTCGAAGACGCGTGCGAAGCCTTCCACAGACGAGCCATCGAACCATTCGCCATTGCGCACGGCGTGGGGCAGCCGT
>Ga0209804_1002235_pt1 | contig 11866 bp, 12 predicted proteins | sample GraSoiAngelo_139_FD_185896 | JGI IMG/M metagenome (GOLD analysis project Ga0209804, IMG submission 185896) | Grasslands soil microbial communities from the Angelo Coastal Reserve, California, USA - 14_0929_12_20cm (SPAdes) (version 2) | ecosystem: Environmental > Terrestrial > Soil > Grasslands ... | reverse complement strand
TCAGCAGGATTCCCCGAGATTGCAGTTGCGCCTTGGCCCGCGCAATGATCCCTGGCTTGCCCGCTTCCACCGTATGCAAATGCACGCCGCGTGTCAGCGACGAAAGCAGGCTGGCTTTCGTGCTCCGCCATCGCCGCAGAAAATCCTGCACGTCGGCGCGCGACTCGATCATCAGCGAGCCGCGGATTTCGCCGTAAAGCGCGTGCTCCACGATTACGTCCAGGACACGCACGCCGTTGTCCACCAAAATGTGCAGCTCCTCTTCGGTGCGCTCCGGGCCGTGCTGGCAGGCGATTACAGCGCGGTGCGCGTCAGGCGTTTGCTTCGCCGGCAGCCGATACCCTTGCGGGGTCGAAAGAATGTCATTGCGCTCGGCGCGGAGTATGGCGATGTCCTGCACCACGCATTGCCTGCTCACTCGGAAACGGCGCGCCAGTTCCGTACCTGGCACCGGGCCGTTCCGCCCGCGCATCCATTCCAGGATGTGCCGGCGGCGCGTGCTGCCCAGAGGGGCCCGGCCACTTTGCTGGGACCGAACGAGCGCTCTCAGCTGTCTTGTCACCTGTATAGCACCGCTACTAGTCACGGAAATTATATCATGGCGCCGATGCTTCGCGCCGGTAACGGATTCGGTGCATTCCGTTTTGCTGGTGCACAAGACGTTCTCGCTATCGCCGATAATTGAGCTGTTATGCGAATGATTGGACTGCTCTTCGCCGCCCTCATCGCCATCGGCGCCTACTACTACTTCATCAAGCAAGCCGCGCCTGGGCCGGGCATGGTCGCCACTCAGGCCATCACTACGACCGGCGTGGAGATGGATCTGAACGCCATCGCCCAGGCGGAACGAACGTACTTCGCGCAAAACGGCTCGTATGCCGATCTCGACCAGCTCACCTCGAGCGGCGCGCTCACCATGGCGCGCAGCGGGCGCGATGGTTATACGTATTCGATTGAGACTTCGGGAAATGGTTTCACCGTGACTGCTAGCCACGCCGATCCTCCCGCAAGTTCCGGCGCAGCGCCCTTGCACTATCCGGCCGTCTCGATCAACCAATCGATGCAAATTCACCGGGAATAATGGCTCGTTTTCTTTTCTCGGCTTGCTCCCCTGTCTTCGCAGAACACGTCATTCCCGTGTGTTAGAATCAAGATGCGGATGGATGTGCAGATTCAGCGGCTCTTGCATTTGCAGGCTCTCGACGTGCGTTTGGCGGAACTGCGCAACCGCCTGCAGGCCATTCCTGCGCAACTCGCGGCTGTCGATGCGCGAGTTAACGGCGCTCGGCAGCACATCGCTGCAGCCAAGGAAGCCCTTACCGCAAGCCTCAAAGATCGCAAGAAGTACGAAATGGATGTCGACTCTTGGAAAGAGAAGGCGCGCAAATACCGTGACCAAAGCTTTGAAGTAAAAACCAACGAAGCCTATAAGGCCCTCCAGCACGAAATCCAGCACGCCGAAACGCAGGTAGCGCAAGCCGAAGACCGTCTGCTCGAACGAATGGTCGCTGGCGAGGAGTACGAGCGCCAAGTGGGGAGCGAAGCACAGGCCGAGCGGCAGCAGATTCAGGCGGAACAGGCTTCTCTGCAACAAGAGCAGCAAGCCAAAGAGGCGGAGCGCCGCGAGATTGCTCCGGAAATTTCCGAAGAACTCCGCGACACTTACGAGCGGGTCGCCAGCCGCCGCCACGGAATCGGCCTTGCCGAAGTGCGTGACGAAGCTTGCAGTCTCTGCGGCGTGCGCATTCGCCCCCACGTATTTCAGGAACTGCGCCGGAACGACTCTCACGCAGTCTTTCAGTGCGAATCCTGCACGCGCATCCTCTACTACGTCGAGCCTCCAGTGGCCGTTTCGCCGGGCGCCGAGTCAAAAGCCAGCGCGGCAGGAATCACCGGGAATGAAGCCTGATCTCTGCGCCTTTGGATTCGCATGAAGAACCGCTCGAAACCTCCTTCCGGGAAGCTTTTATTCGACACGCCGGGAAGACCCGCGAATGTCTTTGTGGCCAACGTGGACGGCGCTTCGCGCGGCAATCCCGGACCGGCATCCTATGCCGTGATTCTCCGCGGCCCCGACGGCACCACTCGCTTCGAGGGCGGCAAATATATCGGCCAGGCGACCAACAATGTGGCCGAATACTACGGCCTCATCACCGCTCTCGACTATGCCGCGGCGCAAGGAATCGATCGCTTGCTCGTGCGTAGTGATTCGGAGCTGTTGGTTCGGCAGATGCAAGGGCGCTACAAGGTGAAGAGCCCGGACTTGCGGCCGTTGCATGAGCGCGCGCGAAAACTGGCGCATGGCTTCGCTTACTTCGCCATCGAACACGTGCCCCGCGAGCAAAATTGCAAAGCTGACGAACTCGCGAATATCGCGCTCGACCGCACCGGCTCTAAGGCCGGCGGAAACGCTGCACCAGGCGCAATGTGGGGCGCGAAACCAGCTGCGAAGTCCGATTTGGAAAATGAGAGCGGCACCAAGGCTTCCGCGCGCCGCCGCTCGGCAGGATTACCAGGCGGAGAGAGCCGGGTTCGCGCGCGTTACTCCGCCGGAGCGCTGCATCCCCTGGAACCGCTCGACCTCGCCGAAGGCGACACCGTGGACATCTCGATCCGCCGCCCGCGGAATCCTTCCTGACTGCACCGGTTTTCAGAACCGCATGAGCACAACGCAGACCTGGGATCCCGAGCGTTACGCGCGCAACGCGCGATTCGTAACCGATCTCGGCGTGCCCACGGTGCAACTGCTCGCGCCGCGCCTCGGCGAACGAATCCTCGATTTGGGCTGCGGCGATGGTGTGCTCGCGGCCAAGCTGGCAGGGATGGGATGCGAAGTTGTAGGAGTCGATGCTAGCGCAATGCAGGTTGCTGCCGCGCGAAAATTGGGAGTAGATGCCCGCGTGATGGCGGGCGAAGCGCTGCCGTTTCGCGAAGAGTTCGATGCCGTATTCAGCAACGCGGCGCTGCACTGGATGCTGCGGCCCGATCAAGTCATCAAGGGAGTGTGGTGGGCGCTCAGAGGCGGCGGGCGCTTCGTAGCCGAACTGGGCGGGCATGGATGCGTGGAGACGATCCAAGCTGCGCTGGTTGATGCACTCAAGCGCCGCGGGATCGACGGAGAATCTTTCGTGCCGTGGTTCTTTCCGACCCTGGAAGATTATTCGGGGCGTCTGCGGAAAGCCGGATTCGTCATCTCCTATATTTCGTTATTCCCGCGGCCGACGCCGCTTCCGGGCGACGTAGGCTCATGGCTGGAAACCTTCGCGGAAAACTTCTTGCGCGCGCTGCCCCTCGCCGAGAGGGCTGCATACATCGAGGAAGTGCGGGAGGCACTGCGCCCGAAACTATGCGATACGGGCGGCAACTGGACCGGCGATTACGTTCGGCTGCGATTCGCGGCCCAGAAGCCGCGGTGACAAATGAGACTTCTTGGGAACGAAAAAGCTCGCAGATTCCTCGTCGTCGCCACTTATCGCGGTTGCCACAGCGCAAGTCCACGGTATGTGGAACTTGCGCGCTAAATTCCACAGTTCACGCGGGAAGGGCCGAATTTGCGACGGCGGCAGCCGAATCTGCATGCCCGGCGACGGCTGCAAAATTTTCCTTCTTCAGGTAATAACAGCGGTAGAGCGTGTCGCGTTGCACGGGCCGATAGCCAGCATCAGAAATGATGCGCCGCAATTCGGCCTCATTGGTGCGATTGCGCACGCCTGCGGCGTAGACGACGTTTTCTTCGATCAGGATGCTGCCGACGTCGTCGGCGCCGAACTGCAAGCCAATCTGGCAAATTTTGATTCCGGGGGTCAGCCAGCTCGACTGGATGTGGTCGATATTGTCTAGATAAAGCCGGCTGATGGCCAACGTCTTCAAGTAATCCGCTGCGGTCGCTTCCGGAACGCGTTTGCCGAGCGAGGTATTCTCGGGTGCAAAAATCCAGGGAATGAACGCGGTGAATCCGCCGGTGTCTTCCTGAATGCGGCGGATGCGCTCGAAATGATTGACGCGATGGCGATACTCTTCGCCGCAGCCAAACATCATCGTGGCAGTGGTGCGCAGTCCCAGCGCGTGCGCGGTGCGATGCATCTGCTCCCATTCATCGGCAGTACACTTCAGGCGCGAGATGCGATGCCGGATTTCGTCGTCAAGGATTTCCGCACCGCCGCCCGGAATCGAGCCCAGGCCCGCATCGCGCAGCCGCGCGATGGTATCCCTTACGGTAAGGCCCGAGACTTCGGCGATGCAGAGCACTTCCGGCGCCGAAAAACAATGCAAGTGAATCTGCGGGAAGCTCTGCTTGATGGAGCGCAGCAGATTTTCGTAGTAGTCGATGCGCAGATCGGGATGCAGTCCGCCCTGCATGAGAATGCCGGTGCCACCGAGGGCTATGGTCTCTTCGATTTTTTGCAGGATCGTGTCCAGTGAAAGGACGTAACCTTCCTTCGAGCCGAGCGGCCGGTAGAAGGCGCAGAAGGAGCAATATTCGGTGCAGAAATTCGTGTAGTTGATATTGCGATCGATCTGGTAGCTGGCTACGCGCGGGTCATTTTGCTTTTTGCGCAATTGATTTGCGGCCATGCCGATGCCGATCAGGTCATAGGAACGGAAGAGATCGAGCGCTTCCTGCCGGGAGAGGCTCATGGATTCAGCGGCTTCCTTGCGCGCTCTCAGCGTGCTCGGCGACTTCTCTATGCCGGACAGCTGCGAATTCGATGGGCTTGGCTCGCGGGATTAGTCCGGTGGCGGCGCATTCACGAAAATAATGTTCGAGGCCTTCGAGATTCGCTGTGTCGAGCGAAAAATCGATGTTGTCGCGCAGATAAATTTCGACATCGCGCGGCGCCAGTTCCAGTTTCAGCGCCGCAGCTTCGGCAATCTCGCCGATACGCACGAGGCCATATTCTTTGGAAGCGAGAAAATCGGCAACCACGTCCGGAGTGATGAGTTCGCGGCATCCCACCCAAATCGCCAGAACGCAGGGCTTGCCGGTCATCTGGCGCCACTGCTCGGCAACGTCATAGACGAAAAGCGTATCGACGCCCGGGACGGGCGCCTCGTCCTTGTCAGAAAGCAAATCACTGCCACAACATCCTTTCGCGTCCGGGGCTTTCGCTAACAGCGCATCGACCTTCAGGCGAATGCGCAGAGCCGGATCGCCGATCAGCAGGGCGGCATCGGCTTCCGCTAACATGGCCGCAGGATCCGGCGGGGCGTCGATAAATTCCGGCGCGATGCGCCAAAATCCTTTGCACAGCAGGCGCGTGAGCGCGACGGAGCTGCGCGAGTTTGTGTCCAGGGCGATGCGTTTGGCCTGTTCGATCGGTTTTTTCGCCAGCACCAGAATGCTGCGCACTTCGCGCTTGGCGGCCACGGCCATTTCCGGCAGCACCACCATGCCCTCCATGCGCTGATATTCGATGGCCGGAATGATAGCCACATCGACCTGACCAGAACGCAGCGCTTCGGCGCAAAGCGAAGGCACGGTGAAGGAGAGATTGTAGCGACCCTGAAGAGGCCCGTCGGTGAAGCCCCAAACCAGCGGCGCCGTATTCAAGAATTCGACGATCGAGATACGCAGTTTGCTCATGGGCTCTTTTATGCGCTGCGAGATCCCGCAGTGGCGAGACGTTCGAGCGCCGGATTACCCTCAGACTCCGGGGTCGCAATTAAGAATCGCCCACTATAGCACATGGGTTAAGCTCGCGATTGCCCCTGAGGTATCCAGGATGCCCGCCTGAAGGGCGCCACATCGGGAATCTCGATGGAGTAATGCCGCGTGTCAGCGGGTGCCTTTGTAATCGACGAAGAGGTCGGGAAATTGTTGTTTCAAAGCTGCGATCTTGGGCAAGTCGCAGATTTGAATATAGGCATGGTCCGGGTTCTTCAGTGCAAAATCCTGGTGATAGTCCTCCGCCCGGTAGAAAGCCTTCAGTGGGGTGACCTCCGTAACGATACGAGCCGGGAACACCTTGGCGGCGTCGAGCTCTGCGATGTATGCCGTGGCAATGCGCTTTTGTTTGTCATTCACGTAAAAGATCGCGGAGCGGTACGAAGTGCCGACGTCGGGTCCCTGTCGGTTGAGTTGCGTCGGATCGTGAGCCACGGAAAAAAAGATGCGAAGCAGCTGGCCATACGTGATTCTGGCAGGATCGTAGATCACTTCGACAGATTCCGCGTGGCCGGTGGTCTCGGTGATCACTTGCTGGTAAGTTGCGGTCTCGGCAGAACCGCCGGCGTAGCCCGCCGTAGTGCGGAGCACACCTTTGACGCGCTCAAAGACGGCCTGAGTTCCCCAAAAGCAGCCGCCCGCAAACACCGCCGTCTGCATTCCTGTGGCGCCGGCGAGCGGTGCGTCCAGCTTGGCCGGAGGAATCGGCGCATTCGCCGCGTTTCCAGAAACGGCCATGATAAAGATTGTAAGGCCGAGGGCCAGAAATGGGACAAGCAGGCGGGCGGGCATAAGGGCCTCCTCGAGTGGAATCTCTATTCCATTCTCCACTATACAGCAGGTCCGATTACGCTGGCGTCACTACTCTTTCGCGGGTGTCCCCTTCCCGAGGATATGCGCGACGTCCTGGTTGTTCTCGATACAGAAGTACTCCATGATTTCGGTGTTCTGAAGCAGGGGCGATTGCCCATACATCGTGAACGGCCGGGCATAAGCGCCGGGATCGTCAATGGTGACCTCGTAGTCTAGGTGCCCTGAATCAGGGCGCCGATAGCGCTCGATTACGTGCAGCTTCTCCGTATGCGGGTGGCCGATCCCATCAAACCAAAACTTGTCGTTGAATCCCACTGTGTCGACGACCAGCGTGTCTCCCTGCCATGTACCTCTCGAATCGCCGAACCAAGTGGGATCCAGGTCCTTGGGGTGGCCGCTGCCGTCCAGGAAGATCTGCCGGTAGGTATGCACGTTCCCTTCGATCAGGAAGAGGATGAGCTTAGGGGTCTGGATAATCTTGAACGGAAACGGAGACTGGCGTGGGATGCCCGAGGGCAGGCAACTCGCATTCGGGTCGTCTTTCGACAGCCGCTTCCTGGTGAGCTTGATAGCCCATGGCTGTAACGGGAGCTTCTCGCCGGGTTTGAGGGCGTTCGAAATATCACCCATAAACTTGGGCTCCGGCCCCCAAAGTCCGGACAGGTCTGGCTTGCCATCGGCAGTGCGCGGCGCTGGCCCGGCCGACTTGGCCTTCAGGCGTTCCAGGCTGCGCATCGGTACGCCTCCGCCCGCTGGATTGACACCTGCCGGTTCAGGTTGGCCCTGGGCGAAGGCAGAGGTCACTGAGAGAACCAAAAAGATCGCCAGGGAGAGCGCAGTCAGCATGGAGCAAGCAAGATCCCTTCTCATTGGGCTCCTCCTTGCTCGGCCGCTATTCCGGCCACCATCTTCCGGCCGTCGGAGAGCGTAACGGTTCTGGCATTGGCCATCTTGGTGCCGTCTTTGGCAGGGGCGACGAATATGCTGACCTCATCGCCGACTTTGAGGATATCTCTGGTCCAGCCCAACCGCCGAAGCGCGTTGGGGCTGGCGAGTTCCAGGTTCCAATTGGTGACTTTTCCGCTCGTGTCTTTTACATCGACATAGAAACGGGCGTGAGGGTTGGTCCACTCGACTTTGGTCACCACGCCGCGCAGGGTCGTCGACTTGCTGGGATCATATTGGGCTACGAACGCATGATGAGCGACCGCGGGGATCACGACAACGAGCAAACCAAGAACGCCGACCAACATACCGAGCTTATCTTTTCCCATGGCACGCCTCCGGCCTCGGATTAGCTCAAAGCAAAAGTTTCAGCGCGAATTGGATTGCCGAAGTTCTTTTTGATTCGGACAATTACTCCCGGAGTTCTACTTTTGATTCTCGAGGCCCACTCTTGTACACGGTTATTACGATTTTCAGAGCCAATTGTCAACCAGTTTGCCGCTTTGGGCCTCTTTGGACGGGCGTTCCAGCCCGAATTGTGACCGCACAAGATAGACGTGACCCCTGAATTCTTTTGGAACAGATCTTATAAGAGAGCTAATTTCTGAAGTGGCTAAGGGCTTTGGCGATAGGCAATATTTAGCCCTTTTCCGATGGGTATGGTAACGGAGGAGAAGCCCACCAGGCCAGCAACAAAATTCAGGTAGTCGGCAATTTCTTCGGGATGTGAGAGAACATTATCAGCCAGCAGGAGTACATCGGGTTTAAGTTTCGGTATTAGAATCTCGAGCTGTTCGGGCGCGCTGATGCGGTCGGCATCGAAAAAGACGCAATCGAAAGGCCCTTCAAGTGTTCTAACTGTGGCGGAGGCCTCGCCCCCCAGGAGAGTTACAGAATTCAGCAGACCTGCTCGCATTAGGTTTTTGCGGGCCATTTCCAGCTTCAGGGGGTTGCGCTCGATACTCACCAGCCGGCATTTCGTTCGAGAGCACAGTGCATCCGCCAACCAAATCGTGCTGTAACCATTGGATGTACCGATCTCCAAGATGCTTTGCCGGTGGGTTGCGCGAACGAGAATATGAAGCAGAGCGGCAGTTTCTGGCTCGAGGTTCAACATCTTTCGTTTACGGTCGGTTTCGCGTTGATCATTTTCTTTGCCAAAACGCTCTATTTCGAAGAGGAGCGCAGCGAGCTCCCGGTCGAGATTCATATCGGGCTTCGCATTAGGGGAGAAGGGCACCGGCCAAATCTCCACGGGGATGCTTCTGCAGTGAGCCAGCCTAAGGATACTACGTCATTCCTCAGCTGATGCGATGATTGCGCGCCGATTAGACTCTCTGCCCACGGATGTAGCACTTTTTCCATTCGCATAGCCTACCGCCAAGGCGAATTGACACAGCCGGCCGGGCGGAGCAAACTTGTTCGGCAAAAGGCAGGGGAGGAGAAAAATGAGACTTCGTTTCGTGACATTGGGATTGGCGGCGGCACTGATCGCGCTCGGCGGGGCGTTTGCTCAAAACGTGCCGGAGCAATTGGTCTTGAGCGGCAAAGCCGCCGAAAAGATTCAGGATTTCACCACTATCAATCTGGCTACCGCGGAGCGCATTGCGGAGTCGTGCGAGAAGGCCGCAACCGCGCAAGGCGTGCAGATCAGCATCATGGTGCTCGATCATGACGGCAACCATGTTTATTTTGATCGCATGGACGGTCAGGGCTATCTGAATATCATCACGGCCGACATGAAGGCGCGCACAGCGCTCATGACTCGCGCACCGAGCAAGCTGGTTATGAACCGGGTGATCCAGGATCCAAACGCGGAACTTCAGCTGATACAACTCGGCGAATTTGCGAATTCCGGCGGGCTTCCCGTCGTGGTCAACAAACAATTGATCGGCGTGGTCGGCGTCGGCGGGTCCGCGCCGCACCCGCCCGTTTGGAGCGATGAGATTTGCGGTCACAAGGCACTGGAGGAGGTGATCGGTCCGTCGGTGGCGCCGCTGGTTGAGGACCTACCGCCTCGGCAGAACCCTAATCCTGGGAATGCGCCAGTTCCGAAGTTTGCGACTGCCAACCCACCCAAAACGGCGCTACCAGCCGAATATGTAGTCGGCGGCAAAGGCGCGGGTAACGTTTTCGACGGCAATCAGATTTCGCTGGCAGCCGCAAAGAAGATCGCCCGCGTCTGCCGCGACTGGGCGGCCTCGAAGGGCGGCACGGCGTCGATCTACGTCCTCGATAATGCCGGCGAATTCGTTCACATGGAGCGGATGGACGGCCAGATCTTCAATAACATCCGCACGGCGTTGTTGAAGGCGCAGACCTCGCTGAAGACGCGCCAGCCAACATCCATTGCGAACGCGCAGCTCAAGAACAATCCGGCCGGGATTGCGCGGCAAACCACATATTTCAATCTCTTCACAAACTCCGGCGGCATCCCGATCGTTGTGGACGGGCAGATGATCGGCGCCGTCGGCGTGGGCGGCGGCGCGGGTGGGGGAGATGAGAATTGCGCCATCGAGGGGCTGAAGGCGACCTTCGGCGAGCACGTTACGCTGCCAGTCTATCCGACGACGGCGACCGAGGCGGGACCCCGGGGCTAAGATCGCTGCAGCCCGTGGAAAACGGCGCGCGCTGGGGATCGGTTCTCTACAACTAGCGCGCGCAAAAGCTGCTGCTAGAAGAATTGACTTCCCGGACCGGAAATCAGTCGGGTTCGGAGTAGAATCGCGCGACGGCATCTGCGATCCAGCCGGGATTCTCCCAGTCCGGATATTTCAGCTGAAATTCCGGCGACAGCAACTGTAGGGCCTCTTTGGAAGATTTTCCCTGAGCCTTGAGTTCGGCGACGCGTGATTGTAGTCCTTTCAGGTAAGACTGTTCCTTGCTGACAAGTCCGGCATCACCGACCTCGCCGTGTCCTGGCACAATCGTGCGCGGCTGTAGGACCTCGAACTGATTCAAGATGGCCAGCCAATTCTTCCCGCTCGCGTCTGGGTCGGGAAAGATAGGGAAAAAGCGGTTGAGCACCACATCGCCCGTGAAGAGAACTTTATCCTCCTCGATGTAGATGGCCGTATCTCCTCGCGTGTGTGCGGGCCCGACCCAAAACAACCGAGCTTTCACTCCGCCCAAATCGAGTTTCATCTCGTGGTCGAAGAGGATATCGGGCGGACGGGGCTTGACCTCCTGCAACAGGGCTTTGATTTCTGGAGTGCGATTACTGAAATTACGTATAAATTCGGGCTGTTTGTGAACTACCTCTTCCTGCTGCACTTCGGAGCGAATTACCCTGGCGCTTGGCGGGAACGCCTGAGCGCCCGTGACATGCTCCGGATGGAAATGCGTGGTCGTGAGATACAGATCGGCATTCTTGCTGACCTTGGCAAGTTCGCGGAGGACGACTTGTCCATTCCTCGGTCCCATGCCAGCATCCACCACCAGCGTCGCACGGCTTCCAACAATGATGCCGATATTCGGAACAAGATTCACACGCCCGTCCGGAAGCACATAGACATGGTCAGATACTCGAACGGTTTTGTGTTCTTGCACCAGAGGCGCGGGTTGGCTCTGATTGTGACCGAGCGGGGCCGTCTGCTGCGCCTCGCCTGCAAGAGCGGATGCGCAGATGAGTCCGAATAACGTAACGATCAACCTACTTGCTGACCGACATTGGAGAAACGGAACCATGGATTCCTCTCGGAAGCTATAGTGATTTTCGACTCTGGTCCGGGGTCAGGTGGCAGTATACACCCGAGCCCTCTTCGGGGACCCCACTCCAACACCGCCGGAGAGATCCCTCGCTGGCACCCCAAACGCGCGCAAAACCGGCTCGCAACGGGGATCCCGCCTGGTTCTGGCTTGTCGCTCGGGACGCAAATCCTATCGGATCGCCGCTTGACAGGGGCGGTACTGTGCGGGTAGGTTCGCGGCGCTATGGACTCGGAGTGCTCCCTTCCGTGGCTGGCCTCGCGTCTGACGCCCGGGCTTGGCGCAGCGCTGGCGCAGGCGATCTTTTCGAAAGGCATTTCGCGACGGGCAAAAGGAACTGGCGCAGGTGCGCAAGGCCGGCTGCCAGTTGACATATTGGAAGAGAGCGAATATCCAAGTGCCCGGTGGAAATCTACGCTCCGCCGCCTTGCTCTATGTTCGCGGGAATGAGCAAGTTCTGGACTACCATGCGATTTCTATCGTGGGGACGCGACGTCCGGCCCCTTACGGTAATCAAACAGTTGAGTCACTGGTGCGACCTGGCCAATCACGGCCTAAATCGTCGCCAGCGGACTGGCGCGAGGGATCGACAGCTCAGCCCACCGCGGTGCCGCCTCGCGCGGAGGGACGATCAGCGTCCTCGGTTCCGGTAGCGACGTCATATATCCAAACAGAACCGAAAGCTTTTCGAGCGGGTCGAGAAGCGCGGCGCCATCATGACAGAATTTCCTATGG